>Ga0265297_10011841_pt1 | contig 10597 bp, 9 predicted proteins | sample Munlanlwell13791_FD_192502 | JGI IMG/M metagenome (GOLD analysis project Ga0265297, IMG submission 192502) | Leachate microbial communities from a municipal landfill in Southern Ontario, Canada - Leachate well 137-91 | ecosystem: Engineered > Solid waste > Landfill > Unclassified | place...
AGTTCCCTCCCACCCTGCCCCCGGACACCTTCACCCTGTTGCCGCCCGCCGGGGCCGTGCCCCTGGAGATGAAGGAGTTTCTCAGCTATCTCCGGGATCGCGCCATGCCCTGATGCCGCCGCCCCGTCCGGACGCCGCCTCCCTCCCCCTTCCAACCGTCAACTCCGACCGCAACGGAGTCTTAAGCCGCCCATGAAGCATCCCCCTCCTCCCGCCTGCCGGCCGGCCCCTGGTCTGGCGGTACTCCTGTTCGTGGCCGCCGGGCTGCTCCTGTCCGGCGGCCTGGGCCGCGCCCAAAACACCCCCACCCTCTCACCGCCGACACCCTTTCAGACGGCGCCCGACATTTCCACCCGCGGGGCCGGTGACCCGGATTACGTCCCTCCCAAGCCCAAAAAACGCTCGGGGCATGCCATCCGCCACGGCTATAAAAATGTGACTGACAACGCCATCCGCCACGGGTACACCACGCCGACCGACCGTGCCGTCCGCCACGGCTACCAAAAGAAGACTGACAACGCCGTCCGTCACGGGTACCAAAATGTGACCGACCACGCCATCCGCCACGGCTATTAATTAGGGTGTGGAGGGTCACGGCCGGGGGCCGCCCCGGCGCTGGAGTTTGGCACAAATAGGGAACCGTTGGCGGATTTCGTCCCGTAGGGATTGAACGACAATAGGAGGGGCTTCCGTCCTATCCAGCACACAAAATGTCGAATGCTGAATGTCGAATTTTGAATTTTGAAGTGAAACCGGGCATTCAACATTCAAAATTCAGCATTCAAGATTCAACATTTTCCTGGGAATGGTGCTTCCTTAATCTGCCAGCGAAAGCCAAATTATCGCGGCACCCCTGCCAGGCCCCCATTCGCCGCGTACCTACGGCACGCGACATGGGGGGGGTGACACAACAGGGGCTGAAGCCCCTGCCTATTCCCGCCCCGTCCCGCTGGGACGGGAAAGCTGCAACCGTGGAGTTCTGCCAAACTCCAGGGCCGGGGGCCGCCCCGGTGGTCACAGGGTGACTTTGACGATGGAGAAATCGTCTTCGAGCGGGCCGGGGCCGCGCAGGGCGTGGACCTTGGCCACCAGTTCGGGGATTTCCGGCCGGCCGGCGGCCGCGGCGGCGGTCAGGAAGTCGCAGAACTCGCCGAAACTCCACATGCCGGCGCCATCCTGGCGTTCGATCTCGTAGGCGCCGTCGCTGAGCAGGAACAGGGAGGCCTCCGGCGGCACATGGACGGTTTCGGTCTGGTACAGCATGTCCGGCAGCCCGCCCAAGATCATCCCCTTGCCGCGCAACTGCATCACCCCGACGCCCCCCTGCGCCTGCGGCGTCATCAGCAGGGCGGGCGGATGTCCGGCGCTGGCATAGCGCAGGGTGCGGCTGGGGGCGTGAAAGACGCCGTACCAGATGGTGAAGTACATGTTGTTGTGGTGTTCCATCAGGAAGGCGTTGTTGAGCGCGGTCAGGGTGGCGCCCGGATCGCGGAAATCGGTGCGCGGCAGAGCCTGCGACCGCAACACGTTCATCGCCGAGATGGACAACAGGGCGGCCCCGACGCCGTGGCCGCAGACATCGAGCAGGTAAAGGCCGAAATGCTCGGCATCGAGCCAGTGGTAACCGAAGGCGTCGCCGCCGAGTTCGGTGGAGGGGATGAAGCGCCATTCCGTGCGCACGCCCCCCTCCGTCATCGGCGCCGGCAGCAGCGACTGCACATAGGCGGCCGCCTCGGCCAGTTCGGCGGCCAGCTTCTGTTGGCTGGCCAGCAGGGCGCGGTGGGCCTCATCGCGCTCCAGACGGCTGATGTAGCCGGCGGAGTGATGGCGGATACGCGCCACCAGCTCGATGCGGTCGGGCAGCTTGACCAGATAATCATTGGCCCCCAAGGCGAACGCCTCCGCCTTGACCTTCGGCTCCTCCTTGGTGGAGAGCACGATCAGCGGCACCTCGCGGGTGCGCTCGTCGGCCCGGAAATGGCGGACCAGCGTCAGGCCGTCCACGTCCGGCATCACCAGGTCCTGCAGGATGACCGTCGGCGCGTATTCGGCCGCCACCGCCAGAGCTTGGCCGGGCTCACGGCAGTAGCGGTACTGGAGGCCGGGTTCACCGGCCAGCATGCGGCGGACGGCCTCGCCGACCAGCGGCTGGTCATCGATCAACAGCACCCGGATGTCGTGCGGTGCACTCGCGGAGATTGAATTGGCTTGCGGCATGACGACCCAGGCCCCTTGTGCCGACGTGCGGACACGGTTGATTCAGAACACTAATCGCCGCCGGAGGTAACCCGGAGGACTTCCTCGATGGTGGTGATCCCCTCGCGGACGCGGAAGAAGCCGTTGGTGCGCAGATCGCGGAACCCTTCCTCAAGCGCGACTTTCTTGATGTCACTGGCATTGGCCGAACGCAGGATGGCGTCGCGGATCCGGGGGGTGATCGGCAACACCTCCATGATGCTGCACCGCCCCTTGTAGCCGGAGTAGTTGCACTTGGCGCAGCCCCGGCCGTGGTACAGCTCCACCCCGTCGAAAACGGCCGGATCGATGTGGTTGGTCCGGCAATACTCCGGTTCCAGGGTAAACACCTCGCGGCAGTTGGGACAGATGCGGCGGACCAGGCGTTGCGCCTGGGAAAGCAGCAGGGAGGAGGACAACAGGAACGACTCGATCCCCATATAGACCAGACGGGCGATGGCGCTGGGAGCGTCGTTGGTGTGCAGGGTGGTCAGCACCAAGTGCCCGGTGAGCGCGGCCTTGACGGCAATGTCGGCGGTCTCGTTGTCACGGGTTTCGCCGACCAGCACGATGTCCGGATCCTGGCGCAGGATGGAACGCAGGGCGGCGGCGAAGGTCATCCCCGTCGCCTCCTTGATCTCCACCTGATTGAGCCCCTGCACCTGGTACTCAACGGGATTCTCGACGGTGACGATGTTGACATCGACCTTGTTCAGCTCCTGCAGGGCCGAGTAGAGCGTGGTGGTCTTGCCGGAGCCGGTGGGGCCGGTGACCAGGATCAGGCCGTTCGGCTGGCTGATGGCAAACCGGAGCTTTTCCAGGGAATCGGGATCCAGCCCGATGCTGCCGAGGTCCTTGGCCAGATTGCCCTTGTCCAGGAGCCGCATCACGACCTTTTCCCCGTGCACGGTGGGCAGGATGGAAATGCGCAGGTCGACTTCGCGCCCCTGCGCCTTGATCCGGAACCGGCCGTCCTGGGGGATGCGGCGCTCGGCAATGTCCAGGTCGGCCATGACCTTGACGCGGGAGATGATGGCGTTCTGCAGCACCTTGGGCGGGGCCGGGGCCTCGACCAGGATGCCGTCAGTGCGGTAGCGCAGCCGCATTTCCTTCTCGAACGGCTCGATGTGAATATCACTGGCGCGCTTCCGGATGGCCTCCATGAGAATCATGTTGACAATGCGGATGACCGGGGCGTCATCGGCGCTGGAGATCATCCGGTCGATGTCGACGTCGGCTTCCTGCTTGGTCACCTCAATGGCCGAATCGCCGGCCTCCTTGAGGATGTCGTCGAGCTGCTGCTGCTGCCCCTGGTCGGCGCCCGCCAGCGCCTCCAAAATTTCGTTCTCCGGCGCCGCCACGGGAATGATCTTGAGCCGGGTCAGGTCGGCGATCTCCTCCACGGCCAGCACGTTGAGCGGATCGGCGATCGCCAGGGTCAGGGTCAAAGTGGTTTCGGCCACCGGCACCACCCGGTTCTGGCGCATCACGTCCCGGGGCACCTTCTCCAGCAGTTCGGGGCGGATCTGGAAATGGGCCAGGCGCAGCACGGGGATTTTGGCCCGTTCGGCCAGCGCCAAAAAGATGTCCTGAGGATTGACCTGGCAGGACTTGACCAGCTCCTGCTCCAGCGCCTCCTGGGTGGCGAGATTGGCCGCCTGCAGGTTGGCGTGCTGCTCGGGGCTGATCACCCGCCGGTCCAGCAGGATATTCAGCAGATGGTCGCTGACGCCCAGGTTCGCCGGCGCGGACTGCGTCATGGTCGCCCCTCCCTCATTCCACGGTTACGCTTTTGGCCAAATTGCGCGGCTGGTCGATCGGGCAGCCGCGGAGCCGCGCGGCATGATAGGCCAGCAACTGCAGCGCCACGACGCACACCACCGGCACGGCCCACGACGGGGCCGCCGGCAGTTCGATCACCCACTGGGTGACGGGGCGCAGGGCGGCCAGGATCGCCTCGTCGCCCTCGCTGACCACCGCAATCACCGGCGCGCCGCGGGCCCGGCATTCCTGGATGTTGCCGACCATCTTGTCCTTGCCGGGAAGGTCGGCGGCCAGCGCCACCACCGGCACGGCCTCCTCCAGCAGGGCGATCGGCCCGTGTTTGAGTTCGGCGGCGTGATAGCCTTCGGCATGGACGTAGCTGATTTCCTTGAGCTTGAGCGCGCCTTCCAGCGCCACCGGATGCAGCACCCCGCGCCCGATGTAGAAACAGTCGCGGCAGCCGGCCAGCACGGCGGCCACCCGGGCAATGGAGTCGTTGAGCTTGAGGGTGGCCGCCACCAGCTCGGGCAGCGCCTTGATCGCCGCCACCAGCCCCACCCCCTGCTGGCGGGACAGCCGCCGGCCGCGCCCCAGCTTGAGCGCCAGCAACAGCAGCGCCGCCACCTGGCAGGTGAACGCCTTGGTGGAGGCGACGCCGATCTCGGGCCCGGCGTGCAGGTAAATGCCGCAGCCGGTCTCCCGGGCGATGGTCGAGGCGACCACATTGCACATGCCAGCCACCAGGGCGCCCTTGTGCTTGGCCTCGCGCACCGCCGCCAGGGTGTCGGCGGTCTCGCCCGACTGACTAATGGCCAGCACCAGGTCGTGCGGCCCCAGAATCGGGTTGCGGTAGCGGAACTCCGCCGCCTGCTCGGTCTCGACCGGGATGCCCGCCAACTCCTCAATGAAATACTTGCCGACCATCGCCGCATGCAGCGAGGTGCCGCAGGCCACCAGGACCATGCGCTCGATGGCGGCCATGTCGCGCGGCTCCAGCCCCAGTCCGGTGAGCACCGCGGTCTGCAGCGTGTCGTCCAGCCGGCCGCGGAGGCAGTTGCGCAGGGCGTCCGGCTGCTCAAAAATCTCCTTGAGCATGAAATGTTCGTACCCGCCCTTTTCCGCCGCGCCGCTGTCCCAGTCCAGGTGCGACACCGCCCGGCTCACCGGGACGTTGTTGATGTTGCGGATGTCGGCCGTGCCGTGGCCGACCACGGCGATGTCGTCGTCGTCCAGGTAAATGACGTTGCGGGTGTGGGACACCACGGCGGCGGCATCGCTGGCGATGATGGACTCACCGTCGCCGAGGCCAATCAGCAGCGGGCTGCCGCGGCGGGCCGCCACCAGCATGTCCGGGTGCGCCTCCGCCAGCACGGCGATGCCGAAGGTGCCCTCGACCTGGCGCAGCGCCCCCGTCACCGCCTGCAGCAGGTCGCCCTGATACAGGGCGCCGATGAGCTGGGCCAGCACTTCGCTGTCGGTCTCGGAGCGGAAGATGTGCCCCTTGGCCTCCAGCATCTTGCGCAGGCCGGCGTAGTTTTCGATGATGCCGTTGTGGACCAGCGCGATCTTCGACTGCGCGTCCAGGTGCGGATGGGCGTTGGCATCGCTCGGCGCCCCATGGGTGGCCCAGCGGGTGTGGGCGATGCCGATGCGCATCCCCTGCCGGAACGACTCCGGCCATTCCCGCTGCACCCGGTCGGCCAGCGCCTGCACCTTGCCGGTGTTTTTGACCTGCTCCAGCTTGCCGGCCCGCAGGGTCGCCAGGCCGGCCGAGTCGTAGCCGCGATATTCCATCCGCTTCAGGCCGTTGAGCAGGATGTCAACCGCATCACGGCCACCGATATAACCGACAATGCCACACATGGTGCTTATTCCTCAAAAATGATGCGCCGCCGCCCGCGCCTACGGCTGGCCGCATGCCAGTACCATAACCCGGCCCGGCCGGAACCAAACCCGGGGCCGGCGGCAATAGCGCCGCACGGGCATCAATATGCGCCGCCGAAGCTCATCGCGCCAGTCCCTGGGACAGCTCCGCGTCGACAAACCGCCAATGACCGTCATCCCCCTTGCGCAGGCGGCAGCGCAGCAACCGCGTTTCCGTGCCGAAGTCGCCGCCGCCCTGGGGGCGGCCCGACAGGGTCGCCACAGCCGCCGCCTCGGCCTCACGTCCCCCGGGCAGCACCCGCGCCTGCACGTCGGCAAAGCGCAGTTCCAGCCGGCTGAACCGGGAGCGGGCGCGCACGGCATGGGCCGAAATCTCCTCCGGCGTGAAATGCCCCGAGAGGTCAGCCACCTCGGTGCGCGCCTCAAAGTCGTCCGAAAACAGGTTGCCAAGCGCCTGCCCGCGGGCGGCCGCCAAGATCAGCGACTCCCCTTCGCGCTTGTCGATCAGTTCGCCCAGCCGCGAGAAACAGCGCCGGACCTTCTGCTCGTCCCCGGCCAAAGCCTGCACCGCCCACCAGACGCCGCCGGCCGCCACCCCCAGAAAAACCACCGTCCACAGCCAGCGCTTCATAAAAGGCCTTTCCCCTATTCGTTTTACCACACCGGCGCGCCGGCGACCCGCTCCAGTTCCGCCTCGCCCAGGACGTGCTGTTCGATGGGCATGCTGCGGTTGTCGCCGGCCACGAACAGCCGACCCGGGGCAACCCGGCGCGGCGGCAGCTCCCAGTCACCGCCGGCCAGCACCGGCTGGGGTTCCGTGACGGGCTGGCCGTCCACCAGTAGCCGCCCGTGCTGAAAGGCGACCGTTTCGCCGGGCAGCGCCAACACCCGTTTGAGCAGCATCACCCGGGTTCCGGCCAGCCGCACTGCCACCACGTCGAAACGCCGGGGCGTCCCGAACCAGTAGCGACCGCGGAAACAGAGATTGACCCCGCCGTCGTGGTAGGCCGGCTCCATGCTGGCGCCGCGGATGCGCAGCGGCAGCAGGAACTGGCTGAACAGCAGCCAGGCCGCCGCCGCCACCACCGCCAGCCGCACCAGGAAACGCCGGTTCCACTCCGGCCACAGGAAATGCCGCCACCCGCTCCGCATCCACGTCTCTCCGGCCTTACGGTTTGGCCTTGGGCGGCGCCGGCGGGACGGGACCCCCCGCCGGCTTGCGGCCGGCCGGCACCGGCACGACCGTGAACGCCTTGAAGATCTGCACCAGTTCCGGGCGCAACGCCTGCACCGTCTCCCGTGGCCCGCGGCAGGCCAGGACAAACATGCCGCCGGTGGTGTCCTTCACGCAGAGTTCCTCAACCGCCTCGCCCTCGCCCAGGGCAAACACCCGGCGTCGGTCCGGTTTGTCCGGAATGCCCGAGGTCATGCCCTGGCCGCCGCGCAACTGCTGGCGCCAAATGGCCAGCCGGGTGCTGGCGAATGCCTCCAGATCGTCCGCGGCGACCGGCTGTTCCCGCCACACGGCCACCAGCAGCCGCCCGTCCTCGCGGGCAAAGGCCGTCTCCAGGGTGGCCGGCGCCCAGACCAGGGACGGCCGGGTCTCGGAGGCCAGGACGTTCCAGCCCAGCGGCAGCGCCACTGTGTAGCGGCTGCCGGCACTGAACACGCCCCGTTCGGCTTCGCCCTCGGCCATGACCGCGCCGGCGGCGCCGACCCCCGCCTTGGGGTCACCGAAAAATTCCGCCGCCCAATCCTCCACCGGCGCGAACGGCAGCGTCGCGCCAAGCAGGGCGGCCAGCAGGCCGCAGGTGAAGCGCACCGGGCCGCCGCCGAACAGCAGCCACAGCGCCCCCACCAGCAGGAGGCCGGCACCCAAGGCGTCGGCGCTGGAGGGAAGCAGGGCCATCTCTTCCGGCGGCAGGGAGAGCAGGGAGCGGGCCAGCAGCAGCACGGCGCCCAGTCCAAGCAGTCCCCCGGCAGCCAGCAGCACCCCCACCCAAACCACGAGGGTCAGGACCTGTCTGCGCAGGGCGACCAGCAGGATGACCAGGAACGGCGCCGCCATTTCGACGGCCAGCCGGTTCCAAGCGAAGTCCCCGCAGGTCGCGGCCGCCCGCACCAGCGGCAGAACCGATGCCAGCACAAACGCCCCCAGCACGCACAGCACCGAAAGGGCCAGCGCGGTCAAATCGGCGGCGTTTAAGACCGGCCGGGCCGGCAGCCGGGCCGGCGCCGTGGCAATCTCGGCCGGTATTTCCACCCGTTCCCGCCGCACCGACAAGCCCCCCGCCCCGGCACCACCACCGCCAGCCGGCGGCGCTTCGGCCGGCTCGGCGGAAACGGCCGGGCGCCAGGCTCCGGGCGCGCTCCGCATGCCCGGCGCACTCCGCACGGTTGTCCGCATGGCGGCTGCGGACGGCGGCGGTGCCGCCGCCGGGGCCGGGCCACCGGCAACCGGCGAAACCGGAGGGGCTTCGGCCAGCGGCTCCGCCGCCACCGGTGAACCACGGGGGGGCGCCGGCGGCGGAACGGCGGCGGCCGGCGAAACCGCGGCGGCCGCCGTGGCGGTTTCATCATCGGGAATCAGTATCGCCTTTTTTTCCAGACGGCGCATTTGGATCGGCAGATTCTCCCGCGACCGCTTGACCACCTCCGCGGCGGTGGCGGCCGGCGGAGCGGTCACCGGCTCCGCCGCCGGCGGGACCGCGGCGGCCGGAGGAACCGGCGGTGGCGGTCCGGCCGGTTCTTGAGCGTCGGGAACCGCCAGACGGAGCGACGTCCGCAACAGGATCTTTTTGGGTTGAATATCCATAATAAAATGCCGTCCTGCCTATCTTGCAGACTCTAAACCACCATATCCGCCGCCGCCAGGAACACAAGCAGGATTGAGGCCATCCGGGTTGCGGAATGGAGCCCAACGATGATATTCGTCCGCCATGCATCCGCCATTCCACAAATACCACGCCCTGGGCAACGATTATCTGGTCTTGGAACCGGACGCCGTTCCGGACCTGGCGCCGGCCCGCATCCGCCTGCTGTGCGACCGCCATTTCGGGATCGGCTCCGACGGCATTCTGCTGGGGCCGCTGCCGCCGCCCACCGCGCCGCCGGAAGCCTTGGCGGCCTTCGCGCTACGCATTTTCAACCCGGACGGTTCGGAAGCGGAGAAAAGCGGCAACGGCCTGCGGATTTTCGCCCGCTACCTGGCCGATACCGGCCGGGTCGGGGCCGACCCGTTCATGGTCCACACGGCGGGGGGATGGACGCGCTGCCAGCTGCTGGAGGGCGGCCGGATGATCCGCGTGGCCATGGGCCGGGCCAGTTTTTCCAGCGCGGCCATTCCGCTGACGGGACCGGCCCGCGAGGCGTTGGAGGAAACCCTGACGATCGCCGGCACGGCCGTCCGTTTTGCCGGCGTCACCGTGGGCAATCCGCACTGCGTGGTCCTCAACCAGCCGGCCACGGTGGATACCGCACACCGGCTGGGGCCGCTGCTGGAAACGCATCCGCTATTCCCCCACCGCACCAACGTCCAGTTCATGGAGGTGCGGGACCGGCACACCCTCCGCATCGAGATTTGGGAGCGCGGCGCCGGCTACACCCTGGCCTCCGGTTCCAGCGCCAGCGCCTGCGCCGCAGCGGCGGTGCGGCTGGGGCGGTGCGACAGCCCGGTCACCGTCCAGATGCCCGGCGGCGACCTGCGGGTGGAGGTGGCGGCGGACTTTGCCATCGTCCAGACCGGCCCGGTCACCGCCGTTGCGCAGGGGCGGATCGCCCCCGAACTGCTGGCGTGAAAACCATCGAACATTCAACGTCCAAACTGCGTTATAGGTTGAAAAACGTTGTCGTGATCGAATCGACTACGATGGACGACCATGAAAACGACAACGAGCACCCGAATCGGGGATGTAACAAAGTAGAACTAAAGAGGTGCCCAAAAGTCGGATTTTTAGCAGAAGGTAGCGAAGACCGCAAAGGAAAGAGCACACACACACACGCCAAGCCAGCCTTCGCTATCTTTACTTCCTTACTGTTCAAAATAGAATAAAAACGTCCCCCCCGCTTGTTTGTGCCCTCTTCATGCTCGATGTTCATGAATAATTCAGGCTACTGCGGTATAGTAGCGTCACTATGGCAACCCCCTCCGCCCCCGAACCGCCCTCCCCTCCTCCCGCCACCGCTGCGGAGCCCCGGGCACGCCCTCTGTGGGCGCCGTGGCGAATGCAGTTTGTGGGCGGCCCCAAAACGGGCGGCTGCTTCCTCTGTGAAAAAGGGGCGGCACCACCGGAAACCGACGAGGAGCAGCTGGTGGTTGCCAGGGGCGAACACTGTTACCTGCTGCTGAACGCCTTTCCCTACAACTCCGGGCACCTGCTGGTGGCCCCCTACCGGCATGTGCCCGACCTGGCGGGGCTGACGGCCGGCGAACGGCAGGAACTGCTGGAGCTGGCCATCCGGGCCCAGGCGGTGATGACGGCCTGCATGCGGCCGGAGGGGTTCAACTTCGGCTTCAACCTGGGGGCGGCGGCCGGTGCTGGCGTGCCGGGGCACCTCCACGGCCACCTGGTGCCGCGCTGGACCGGTGACACCAACTTCATGCCGGTGCTGAGCGACACCCGGGTGGTGCCCCAGGCCCTGGCGGAAACGACGCGCTTCCTCCGCCAGCACTGGGCCCGCCACGCCGCACCGTGACCCGTGACCCGTGACCCGT
>Ga0265297_10011842_pt1 | contig 10597 bp, 11 predicted proteins | sample Munlanlwell13791_FD_192502 | JGI IMG/M metagenome (GOLD analysis project Ga0265297, IMG submission 192502) | Leachate microbial communities from a municipal landfill in Southern Ontario, Canada - Leachate well 137-91 | ecosystem: Engineered > Solid waste > Landfill > Unclassified | place...
CGGCCGATTACGTCTATCTTGAACCAGACTAGGCCCTTATTGCCATACGATATGTATCCGTCATTATAACCCTCCGATATGGCATAATCGGGGCTCACAATGCCCTTATCAACGAGATAACCAAAGCCTGTCCTGCCGCCTGTCTCTTCATCAGGGGTAAAAGAAAGTTCGATGTTACACCCAGGCCTCATGCCGCATTGTTTCAGGGCCTTTATCGCGAACAATACCGCGGAGATATTTGATTTCATGTCTTCAGTCCCGCGGCCGTATATCTTGTTGTTTTTAATAACAGCGCGGAAAGGGTCTGTTGCCCATGCGGCTCCCGCGGGAACTACATCATAATGCCCGTTTATATGCAGTTTCCTTTTAGCGCGCGCGTCCCAGCAGGCTATAAGGTTTATCCTCTTCGAGCCGCCCTTTATATTATATTTCTTTAAAAGCCCTGCCGGGACTATATACCTTGATGTCTTAAGCCCAAGCCGCCTGCAATAATCCTCTATCAGGGCTACAATCTCTTCGTAATGAACACCGGGGGGGTTTACGGTAGGTATCGCTACAAGCTCACGCGTAAGCCTTATCAGCCCTGCCTTTTCTTTTTCTATATATGAAAAATACATCAGTTATCGCCTTTCATTGCCACGGCGGGATATACAGCATTTAGCGTTTTGTATAAATAGCCGGATCAGATTATGGTCCTTTTTACCCGGTGACCTTTCTACACCGCTTGAGACATCAACACAAAAAGGCCTCACCAAATCAACTATGCCGGACACGTTTTGAGGATTGATGCCTCCGGCAATAAATAACGGTATATTAAACCTTTTTGCCTTAAGGGCCAGGGCCGGGTCAAAACCTTTACCCGCGCCACCCCGCGCCTTATCGCTATGGCCATCGAGAAGAACAAAATCCACGCCAGCATAACCGCTTATCGCGTTTATCGAGCTTTCATCTTTTACGCGAAAGGCCTTGATGATACGCTTACCCGCGAAAAGCGAGCAAAACCGCGGGGTCTCTCCGCCGTGGAACTGCAACATATCGATTCTGCCTAATTCCGCGATAGCCCGCAGGACGTCTTTTTCAGCCTGGTCGGAAAAGAGGGCCACTATCTTTACTTTCGACGAAAGTCTCTTTATTATACGGGCCGCGGCCGAAGGCTTAATCACGCGCGGGCTTTTGGCAAATACAAACCCGATAAAATCCGCGCCGCATTTCTGGGCGCAAAGCGCGTCCTCGAGATTTGTGATACCACATATCTTGACCTTGGCCTCAAGCATATCCTAACCTATTTACCCGTTAATTCCTTGAGCTTTTGCCCTATGTCATCAGCATCCATAAGCGACTCGCCCACAAGCACGGCATTTACGCCTATACTTTTTAAAAACATTATATCTGCCCGCGAACGTATGCCGCTCTCACTTACAATCACCTTGCCGCGCGGTATAAGGCCTATCAGGTTTTGCGTGGTATTAAGGCTAAGCTTAAATGTGTCCAGGTCCCTGTTGTTGATCCCGATAATATCCTGCCTGGCGCCTATTGCCTTTTCGATCTCGGATTCACTGTGCGCCTCGCACAAGACATCCATACCTAAGGATTTGGCAAGAGATGATAATCTCACTATCTCTTCCCGAGACAGCAAATCAGTTATCAATAATACCGCGTCCGCTCCGTAAATAGCTGACTCATACACCTGATATTCATCAATTATAAAATCTTTTCTTAGCACGGGAAGGCTTGCAACCGTTTTGACCTCCTTGATGTATTCGAGCCTGCCCTTAAAAAATTGCTCATCGGTAAGAACGGATATGGCCGCGGCGCCGTTTATCTGGTATTGGGCCGCTATCATCCTTACATTAAAATCCTCTCTTATAACACCTCTTGACGGTGACGCCTTTTTTATCTCCGCGATAACCGCTATATCCCGGCAACGGGTTATGGCCGACTTAAAATTCCTCGTTTTGATATTCTTTCTTAAGATACGGTGCCTAAGATACTCAAGCGAGGTAACTTTCTTGGCCTGTTCAAGATACCGCCTCTTTGTTTTTATTATCTCTGCTAATATCATATGGGAACGAAATCCTTTAATTGCCTTAATTTCTCCATGGCCCTGCCCGAATCAATAGATGCCGCGGCGGACTTGATGGCCTTTTTAATGTCCTTCTCGGACCGGGCCGCGACAAGGGCATACGCGGAATTCAGAAGGACCACATCGCGCCCGGGTCCCCGCGCGCCTGATAAAATAGATAGCATAACCTTCGCGTTTTGCGCCGCGTCGCCGCCTTCTATGGATTTGGGCCGGGCCCGCTTCATCCCAAACTGCTCGGGCTTTATCATATAGGTCCTAACCCTTCCTGAATTAAGTTCAGAGACCTGAGTGGGCCCTGTTATCGATATCTCATCAAGCGTATCAAGGCCATGAACAACAAAGGCCTTACTTGAACCAAGCCTGTTTAAAACCTTGGCGATTACGCTGGTTAAGCCTCTGTCGTATACGCCTAAAAGCTGGCATGTGGCATTGGCAGGATTACATAATGGGCCCAAGAGATTAAAAATCGTCCTTATGCCTATAGCCTTTCTTACAGGCAAGGCATACTTCATCGCCTGATGAAATACCGGGGCATACATAAAACCGATGCCTATCTTATGTATGCACCCCTTTACCTGTTCTGGTTTTAAGTCCAGCCTTATGCCTAATTCATCAAGGACATCTGCGGATCCGCACGCGCTTGAGGCTGAACGGTTACCATGTTTGGCAACCTTTACGCCGCAGCCGGCAACCACAAAGGCCGATGTCGTAGATATATTAAAGGTATTTGTCCCGGTACCGCCTGTGCCGCACGTATCGAGCACAGTCTCTGTTTCGATATTGATCTCATCCCTGTCCATGTCAATACACGAACAAGTCTTTATTGCAACCGCAAATTTCCGCATTACCTTGGCCGCCGCGGTTATTTCATTTACCGTTTCCCCTTTTACGCGCAAGGCGGTCAAGAAAGCTGCCATCTGGGCAGGTTCTGCCGAGCCCGACATAATCAGGGAAAAGGCCTTTTCCATCTGTGCGGCAGACAGGTCACCGCCTTCGGTGAGCCTTATTATCACCTCTTTCATCATGAAACCAAGCAACCCCTTTCATGTTTACATGCTGATAAAATTCTTAAGCACACGTTTGCCCTCTGTCGTAAGTATTGATTCGGGGTGAAACTGCACGCCCCACACCGGATACCGCCGGTGTTTGAGCGCCATTATCTCCTTAGCCTGTGTCTGCGCGATTATCTCAAGGCATCGCGGCAGGCCTTCTCTCTCCACTATAAGGGAATGGTATCTGGTAGCCTGAAAAGGACACTTGATATTTTTAAATATCGACTTTTTGTTATGATATATAAGCGATGTCTTCCCATGCATTAGGCGCTTGGCGCGGACAACATTGGCGCCAAATACCTCACCGATACATTGATGCCCGAGACAGACACCGAGTATAGGCACCTTACCCTTAAAATCAGCTATCACGGATTTTGATATCCCGGCATCATCCGGTCTGCCCGGGCCGGGGGATATCACGATATGATTGGGCCCAAGCCGTCTAATGGCATCCGGCGCGATCTCGTCATTTCTAAAGACCTTTACCCTTGAACCCAACTCCCCGAAATACTGGACAAGATTATATGTAAATGAATCGTAATTATCTATAAGCACTATCATAATGCGCCCCTTAAAGGCAGGCGGCTGCTGCCGGCCTTTTACGCCTTGGCCATCGATATCGCCTTGAACATGGCCTTGGCCTTGTTGACGGTCTCCTGGTATTCCCTCCCAGGCACAGAATCAGCTACGATGCCGGCACCTACCTGAACATAGGCCTTTGAGGCCTTGAGCAAAATTGTCCGTATCGTTATGCAAACATCAAGATTTCCAGAAAACGAAAGATAGCCTACACAACCCGCATAAGGGCCCCTCTTTGCGCCCTCAAGCTCATTGATAATCTGCATAGCGCGTATCTTCGGCGCGCCTGTTACGGTACCTGCCGGAAACGAGGCCCTTAAAAGTCTCATTATATCAGCGCCGGGCGATAACACGCCTGAACAATCGCTTACGATATGCATGACATGGGAATATCTCTCAATTGCCATAAACTCATTTACCTGCACGCTGCCAGGTTTGCACACGCGACCCAGGTCATTCCTGCCCAGGTCCACAAGCATAAGATGTTCGGCCTTCTCCTTGTCATCACGCAGAAGGTTCCTTTCAAATTCGGCATCCTCTTTTTCGTCTCTGCCCCTGGGCCTTGTCCCAGCAATCGGTCGGACGCGCGCGATACCGTTTTCGCCGCGAACCATTATCTCCGGAGACGAGCCTATAAGCTTAAAATCCTCAAAAGACAGATAGAACATATAGGGCGAAGGATTAATAGACCTTAATGCCCTGTATAAGTTCACCGGGTCTTTGCCGTAATCAGCCTGAAATCTCTGCGACAACACAACTTGTATAATATCCCCTGACCGTATATACCTTTTTGCCTTTAACACATTGGCCTTAAAATCAGACTTTGATATATTTGACCTGATTCTCACAGCGGGCCCTGATTTATCCATAGGACTAAACCTTTTCTTAAGCGGGGCCTTAAGCCTGCCTGTTAAGACCTCTATACCCTTAACCGCGTTATTATAGGCCCTTAAGGCCGAGGCCTTTGAATCCCCCCTGATAAAGGCATTGGAGACGATCTTTATCGTATGCCTGATATGGTCAAACACAAGCAATGTGCCGGTAAGCATAAGCCTAATGTCAGGCATATCAAGGTCATCGCGGCGGGGAGGAGGTAATTTTTCTATGAACCGGACAATATCATAACCGATATAACCGACAAGACCCCCGCAAAATCTTGGCAGGCCCTCAACCTCAACGAATTTAAACTGCCTCATAAATTTAGATATCTCATCAAGGGGGTTAGAACCGTCAAGAACTGTGACGGCTTTTTTCCTCTTTATAGTGACCTTGCCGTCTTTTGCCTCAATAACAGCGGCAGGATCAGTGCTTAGAAATGAATACCTGCCTATTTTTTCCGCGCCCTCAACAGACTCAAGCAGAAAAGAGTGCCTCTTGTCGTCTATCTTCAAAAAGGCCGAGAGCGGGGTATCAAAATCAGCGGAGATCTCTTTATATATAGGGACAACATTCCCCCTGCCTGACAGCTTTATAAACTCCTTCTTGTCGGGATAATACACTTAATACACCTTTTTTGGGTCAAAAACCTTCTTTCCTATCAGACATAACCTCGGACCTTTCGCCTGCCTGTAAAAACAACTCTTATAACCTGTATGGCATGCCCCGCCCGTTTGCTCCACTTTTATAAGCAGGCAGTCCATATCGCAATCCGTCATAAGTGACTTGACCTTCTGGATATGCCCCGATGATTCACCCTTAAGCCAAAGCCGCGCCCTTGAGCGGCTGTAATAATGGCATCTCTTCGTCTTTATGGTCTTTAAAAGCGCCTGCCTATCCATATACGCCATCATCAGTACCTCGCCGGTAACAGCATCCTGGGCTATCGCTGGGATCAGCCCGTCTTTGAACTTTAAACGGTTCAACCAATTCATAGCCTTACATGGACTCCTTTTTCCATTAAATACCTTTTTGCCTGCATAACCGTAAATTGCTTAAAATGAAAAATACTCGCCGCTAATACGGCATCTGCCCCGCCCGCCGCCAAGGCCTCATATAGATGTTCAAGGGCCCCGGCCCCGCCCGAGGCAATAACAGGTATACTTACCGCGCCGGATACCGCGCGTGTAAGCTCTATATCATAACCGTTCTTCATGCCGTCACGATCCATACTTGTAAGAAGGATCTCGCCCGCCCCCATATCCCGAACCTGTCTCGCCCATTGGATAGCGTCCTTTGCCGCGGACATTCTGCCTCCATGCGTATAGACCTGCCAGCAGTCATTGTCTTTTTTCGCGTCAATAGCAACTACAATACACTGGCTACCGAATCTCTTTGCCGCTTGGGTCACAAAATCAGGTTCCTTTACAGCCATGGTATTTATCGACACCTTATCGGCCCCGGCCTTTAAAAGCCTTTCAATAGTATCAAGGCTGTTTATACCCCCTCCCACTGTTAACGGCATAAAAACATCCCTTGCCGTGCGCCGCACAACGTCAATAATAATGGACCTCTGTTCATAGCTGGCGGTTATATCAAGAAAAACGATCTCGTCAGCACCCTCTTTATCATAGGCTAAGGCAATTTCAGCAGGGTCGCCGGCATCCTTCAATTGGACAAACTTTACCCCTTTTACAACCCTTCCATCCTTTACATCAAGGCATGGTATGACCCTTTTAGTCAGCATTTGTCTTCCATAGTTAATCTTATGGCCGCGGCAAGGTCAAGCCTGCCCTCGTAAACGGCCTTCCCCGTGATTATACCCCGCAGATTCGACTGATGACGCGAAAACTCAATAAGCATCTTGATATCGTCAAGGCAGGATACCCCTCCGGCAAGTATAACATCAGAAAAGGCGGCAGACTGGGCCAGGCCGCTGAACCAGTCTTTATCCATACCCTGTAGCGTTCCGTCGGTTTTTATGTTCGTAAAAATTATGGTCTTGGCCCCCATGGCGGAAATCTCCCTTCCAAGTTCTGCCGCGGCCTTTGAGGCGCCTTCAACCCAGCCTGATACCATCACATCCAGCCCCAGAGAATCAATGCTGATGACGATACGTCTTCCGTATTCACGTATCATCTTTTCCGTAAAGGCCAAATCAAAGGCGGCCTTGGTACCGAGAATAACCTTTGACACACCCATATCAAGGACGCGGGCAATATCATCACGCCGCCTTATGCCGCCACCGAACTGAAGGGGCAGATCAACACCCTTGTCATCTAAAATGGCCTTTACAGCGGCAAGGTTCAGCGGCCGGCCCGCCCGGGCGCCGTCTAAATCCACAATATGTATCATGCCGGCACCGTCAGACTTAAAACCCCTGGCTACCTTTACCGGGCTTGCGGAATAATCCTTTCGCCTGTTATAGTCACCCTGCGTAAGCCTTACAACCTGACCGTCCATTATATCTATCGCCGGTATTATCATCATTTCACAATCTCACAAAATTTTCAATTACCTTCAGGCCCGGGCCCTGACTCTTTTCAGGGTGAAATTGCACCGCGTATATATTATCCTTTTGTATCACTGAACAAAAATCCCCATTGTAATCCGTAACGCCTAAGGACAACTTCTTATCATCAGGAACGGCATAATATGAATGCACAAAATACATATAAACATTATCGGAGATACCTTTAAACAGCGGACATTCGTTTAAGGCCGGGCCGCTTACTGTATTCCAGCCCATATGCGGCACCTTAAACCCGGGTGCCGGAGAAAACGGCAGGACATCACCTTTTACTACGCCAAAACCCGCGTGCTTACCGCCTTCACAACTGTTCGTAAATAGCAGATGCATGCCCAGGCATATGCCCAGAAAAGGCCTGCCTGAAGCGACAAATTTCAATATGCTCGCCCGCTGGCCTCTCGCGTCTATCTCGCGCAACGCATGCCCAAAGGCGCCGACACCAGGCAGTATAAGCTTGTCCGCTTTAATTATATCGCCGGGTTTAGCGCTTATCAAAACATCTTTGGTAAAGCGCATAATCGCGTTAACTACAGAGGCAAGATTGCCCATTCCGTAATCAATGACAACAATCATTAGTCTATTATCCCTTTTGTGGAAGGTATGCCTTTTTTCCGCGCGTCTATCTGTGTTGCCTGGTCTAATGCCACGCCCAGGGCCTTAAATACAGGTTCCAATGTCGCGTGCAGATCCTGCGCCATTGGGGCAATGCTAATAATCAGATTAACGCCCATGTGGCTGGCAAGGCCTTCAAAAAAATGGTCAGCATCCTTAAGCGAATAGCCTCTTTCGTCTGACGGGCTTGACCCCGCTTCGGCGTTTTTCTTACGCTCATACAAACCCCTTCCGCTGATATCAACAGTAACATTGGCCAGGACCTTCTCCATCGGGACAGAGGCAAAACCGAATCTGCGGATGCCCTCCATATCCGAAAGAGCCTTTTTAAACGCCTTGCCTAATTCAATACCAATATCTTCATTGGTATGATGGATATCAATATGCAGATCGCCCTTTGCCTTGATCTGCAGATCGAATAAACCATGGAACGCGAATAACTCAAGCATATGGTCAAGCAGGCCTATCCCCGTACTGATAGATATCTCGCCTGAACCGTCAATATTCAAACTACCGGTAATCTTTGTCTCCTTGGTATTACGATTCAATAAGGCTGTTCTATTTTTCATAGGCACACACTCCCATTAATTAGCATTCATATAAACCGAACATCTCCGCCGGCGCTTACCGGGCGCATAATATCATATCGTGAACATTCCGATACAGCCGGCATATGCTTACCGCGCAAAGACCGTCTGTTTTAAGTATCAAATAAATCTCTTCTGCACCGATTCAATATGCTTGTTAAGGCCTTCAAGCGAGGCTATCTTTTCTATATCAGGCTTAACGGTCTCAAGGGCCTTTTTTGAATACGAGACCACATGGATACCCTTAACAAAGTCCCATATGCTAAGCCCTGAAAAGAACCTGGCGCTGCCTCCTGTCGGCAGAACATGGCTGGGGCCTGCTATATAATCGCTTAAGGCCGTGGGGGAATATTCCCCTAACAATACGCAACCGGCATTCTCAATAAGCTTGAGCAGTTTTGCCGGGTCTTTTACCATAAGCTGGAGATGCTCCGGCGCGATCCTGTTTGAGATCTCGGCGGCCTGTTTAAGATTTTTTACAGGCACTATACAACCCCTAAACTGCTGTTGCTTTATTATATTCGCGAGTTTTTTTGATTTTGTTATAAGTATAGACATCCCCATAAGATGCTCTGCCTGGGCCGCCATATCCGCGGCGACATGTTCAGGGCTGGCGCTGTCATCAGCGATTATCACAACCTCGCTCGGTCCGGCAAGCATATCGATATCAACATAACCAAATACCTGCCTCTTAGCCTCGCTGACATAGTGGTTACCGGGGCCCACTATCTTATCTACCTTTGGTATGGTCTTTGTGCCAAAGGCAAGGGCCGCGATAGCTTGGGCGCCTCCTGCCTTGTAAACCTCGTTTACACCCAAGAGATTGGCCATTACAAGTATAAACGGGTGGACACTAGCGTGCTGATTAGGCGGGGTAACGATTGCTATCCTTTCAACCCCGGCTATCTTGGCAGGGATGACCGTCATATAAACAGTTGATATAAGAGGCGCTGTCCCTGCCGGTATATAGATACCTACGTTTTTAAGCGGCGTAATCTTTTCACCAAGCATTATGCCGTCCTGATGCTTGATCTTCCAGGATTTTTTGATCTGTTTTTTATAAAACTTGTTGATATTCTCTATAGCGACCTTGAAACTGCTTACCAAGGCAGGATCCATGTCCTGATACGCCCCGTTTATCTCACCTGGGGTGACCCTAAGTTGGCGCGCGTTAAGTTTAACAGCGTCAAAACGCCTCGTATATTTAACGAGAGCATCATCGCCTCTAAGCCTGACATCCTCTATAATATTCGACACCTTCTTGCGCACATTCTTTTTGATGTCAAGGCCCCTGTCATATAATTTTATAAGCTCTTTGCTGTTAGGTTTTAGAGACCTCATCTTGATTCCCCTAATTGTTTGCCAAGCACCTCGCCGGCTTTGGAGAGCAGCGTATCGGCGTCCTTTAAACCCTTGATACCGCCTTGCGCCATTTCCGGCCTACCGCCGCCTGATGCTGAAAAAAAGCTTAATACCGCATTAAGCAGATGAGACGCATTCAGCCCCTTGCCTACAAGGTCTTTGCCTATGGAAAGACATACCGAGGCCTTTGCATCATCTAATACCGCAAGAAATATAATACAATCTTCACCAAGCCTGGTTTTTATTATATCGGAAATCCTCTTTAAGGCAGACGCGTTCTGGCCATTGAGGCATTTTATAATAACACGGACACCGTTTATCTCTTTAGCCGATTCAAGGATAGTGTCTACAAGGCCTTCAGCGGCCTTCAGCATGCCCTTCTCCAGCCTCTTCTCCTCTTCTTTATCTTTAAACGCCTTTTCTCTCTCCGCCAGCCCGCTGGCCTGCTCTCTCTGCCATTGCTCGGCATACCGCGCCGTTACAGCCTCTATCCTCCTTATGCCCGAGGCGACAGAGCTTTCCTTCGCTATCCTGAACAACAGGACATCGGATGTATTTTTAAGATGCGTCCCGCCGCAAAACTCAAGGCTACCGCCTCCAGTCTTAACAACCCTTACCTTTTGACCGTATTTATCACCAAAAAAAGCTAACGCGCCGGTACCCCTGGCCTGTTCGATTGTCATCTCTTCAACCGTTATGATACTCGCGGCGGCAACATAACCATTGACCATACCCTCAACCCTATTTAATTCGTCCGGGGTCATGGCCTTGAAATGCGTAAAATCAAACCTAAGCCTGTCGGCATCCACCATAGACCCCTGCTGTCGGACATGCTCGCCAAGCACACAACGTAAAGCGGACTGCAGGAGATGTGTCGCCGTGTGATTTCTGGCAATTGCCATACGCCTATCAATAT
>Ga0265297_10011843_pt1 | contig 10597 bp, 9 predicted proteins | sample Munlanlwell13791_FD_192502 | JGI IMG/M metagenome (GOLD analysis project Ga0265297, IMG submission 192502) | Leachate microbial communities from a municipal landfill in Southern Ontario, Canada - Leachate well 137-91 | ecosystem: Engineered > Solid waste > Landfill > Unclassified | place...
CTTTACAAGTACGACCCGCTCACGCTTTTCGGGAACAGGGAGCGCATAGAGGAGCGCGAGGCTTCGGAAGTCTGGGAAGGCGCCCCGAAGAGAGTAAAGGTGAGGAATCCCGCCTTCGACGCGACGGCGGCGCGGTACGTGAACGGGTACGTGACCGAGCTGGGAGTGGTGCCTCCGCAGGCCCTTTTCGGCATAGCGATGGCGAAGCTCGGGCTCAGGGTGGACGGGTGATACGCATGGCTGCCAAATCTGGAAATCCTGGAAACGGGAAAAAGAGGAACGGGAATGGAACGACCATGCACAAGCCCGGCGAGAAGGTGTATGTTGAAAGGGAAAGGAAGAAAGTGGATGTGTGGAGGCTGAAGCCGTACATCGTGCAGGCTAGGAAAATCAACATTTACACCGGAAAAAGGATCGTGGTGCTCAACAAGCGCGAGGCCCAGCAGAATGACATTTACGCCGGATACCGGGAAATCATCCAGTTCAAGGGAAAGGAGATGGCGGTTGTTGTTGACGTTTCAGGGGACGAAGTAGTGAAGCCCGGCGAGGTCGGGATATTCAGGGACGTGAGCGACGCGCTCGAAATCGGGGACGAGGATATAGTGGAAATCATACATCTCAACAGGCCGGCTTCGCTGGAGTACATAAAGAAGAAGCTGGATAAGAAGGAGCTCAGCGCTGCCGAAATAGAGACAATCATCCGCGAGCTGATGGACAACAAGTTGAGCGAAGCGGATCTGGCCGCTTGGGTCTCCGGGATGTACGTGAACGGGCTGAGCGACAGCGAGATTGTGGCGCTAACCATGAATATAGTCGCAAGCGGGGAGAAGCTGGAGCTGGGAAAGGACCTGGTGGCAGACAAGCATTGCATAGGCGGAGTCGCAGGGAATCGGACCACGATGATTGTAGTGCCCATAATTGCGGCGGCCGGAATTTACATACCGAAGACCTCGAGCAGGGCGATAACCAGCCCGGCCGGGACCGCGGACACGATGGAAGTGCTCGCGAAAGTGGATTTCAAAATTGATGAATTGAGGGATATAGTGCTCAAGGCCCACGGGGCCATAGTGTGGGGCGGCGGGCTGAACCTCGCGAGCGCAGACGACAAGCTGATAAAGATAAGGAATCCTCTCAGCCTGGACCCGAGAGGGGTTCTGCTTTCCTCCATACTGGCGAAGAAAAAGAGCGTGGGCGCGAGGAACGTTGTGATAGACATACCCATCGGGAGGGGCACCAAGGTGGGCTCGATGAACGAGGCCCAGGAGCTGGCGCAGGACTTCCTGAAGATAGGGCGGATGCTGGACATGAACGTGGAGGCGCTCATCACCGACGGGAGCGAGCCCATAGGGAACGGGATAGGGCCCGGGCTGGAGTGCTGCGACGTGCTCCAGGTGCTCGAAGGGACCGGGCCAGAGGACTTGAGGCACAAGAGCCTGATAATAGCCGGGAAGCTCATCGAGCTTTCGGGCAAGGTGGAGAAAGGGAAGGGTTACGAGGTCGCGGAGCACTTCGTGGACAGCGGGAAGGCGCTCGCGAAGATGAAGGAGATCATTGAACTGCAGGGCGGGGACCCGAAGGTGAAGAGTTCGGACATGCCGGTAGGGCAGTACGTTTACGGGGTGAAGGCCGAGCGCGGCGGCAAGATAAGCCATATAGACAACAAGTCCATATCCAAGATTGCGAGGATTGCAGGGGCTCCGGGGGACAAGGGAGCCGGGATCAGGCTGCATCACCTCAAAGGGGACAGGGTGGAGCCCGGGAACCCGCTGTTCACCATTTACGCTGAAAGCGAGGCCAAGCTGGATTATGCGGTAAAGGCGCTGGAGACGCTCGAGCCCGTGGAACTGCAGAGAATGCTGCTCGACACCGTGGTTGAGGGTGAATCCAGCTCGCGGCGCGATGAGGATAACGGATGTGTTCGCAAGGGAAGTGCTGGATTCCAGGGGAAACCCCACTGTGGAGGCCGAAGTGAAGACTCAGGGGGCGTTTGCAAGGGCGATAGCACCGAGCGGCGCGAGCACAGGGGTGCATGAGGCGCATGAGTTGCGCGACGGAGGGAAGCGCTTCCTGGGCAAGGGGGTGCTGAACGCGGTGCAGAACGTGAATGGGATAATTGCGCCTGAACTCATTGGCATGGAGGTTTCCGAGCAGCAGAAAATTGATAAGAAGATGATTGCGCTCGACGGGACCGGGAACAAGAGCAACCTGGGCGCGAACGCGATGGTTGCGGTTTCCATGGCCGCGATGAAGGCCGCGGCCTGCGAGAAAAAGAAGCAGGTGTACCAGCACCTCGGGGGGAATATTCTCCCGGTGCCCATGATGAACATCCTGAACGGGGGGAAGCATGCGGGGAACTCGCTCGCAATCCAGGAATTCATGATAATACCGAAATGGCCCAGGAGCTTCAGGAACGCGATGGAGATGGCTTCGGAAACGTACCACGTGCTCGGGAAGCGGCTTGAGAAGAAGTACGGGGCGGGCGCGAGGAACGTCGGGGACGAGGGAGGATTTGCGCCGAACCTGAAGGACTGCGCATGCGCGCTTGAAGAGATAATCTCCGCGGTCGAGGAAGCCGGGTACGGGAATGAAATTGGCATAGGGCTGGACGCGGCCGCGAGCTCTTTTTACGACGCGAAGAGCGGAAAATACTTCATAGACGGGAGGAGGCTGGATTCCGGCGCGCTCATGGACTATTACGCTGAAATAGTGCCGAAATACAGGATAATAAGCGTCGAGGACCCGTTCCACGAGGAGGATTTCGGCTCTTTCGCGGCTATGACTGCGAAGTTGGGCGCGAAAGTCCAGATAGTAGGGGACGATTTGCTGGTAACTAACCCGGAGAGGCTAGGGGTTGCGGTGAAGAGGAAAGCGGTGAACGCACTCCTGCTAAAACTGAACCAGATAGGCACCGTGAGCGAGAGCATGAAGGTCGCGGAGATGTGCAGGAAAAATAACATCAGGGTGGTGGTGAGCCACCGCTCCGGGGAAAGCGAGGACAGCTTCATAGCGGATTTCGCGGTCGGGATAGGGGCAGGGCAGATAAAGGCCGGGGCGCCCGCGAGAGGGGAACGGACCGCGAAGTACAACCAGCTTTTGAGAATAGAAGAGGACCGGCATGCGGTAATGGCGAGAGTGTTCTGATGTCCGCGCGCCTCTGGATGCTCAAGATACTTGACGGCCTGCTCACTCTGCTCGGAGAAATAGTGCTGTTTTTCGGCATGTACTCTTTCATTTCCGCGCGCGAGTTCGGCCTTGTGGGCTTCGGGCTGTTCCTGGTCCTGCTGGGCCAGCTTGCAGGAGTGAACGCGATAAGGTACGAGGACGGGAAAAAGCTGGTTTTGTTCTACGGGGAAATGCTGGAGAACATAGGGAGGCAGTTCGCGTACCCGCTCTTCATTTTCGTGATTTACCTGATGAGTAAGAGTCAGCTCCTTTTGGCGCTCGCGTTCACGTTCACGCTCGTGGCTTTGATCAAGTCGCTGGTTTCGGTTTACAAGGGGAAGATGATAGAGGGCTCTGGCATCATCACCTAGAGCTGTCGCCTATCAGCTTCTTCATCCTCGCGTCTATCTCCACCTCGCGGAATTTCGAGATTGAATAGAGCGTGTAAAATCCTATTGAAATGCCGACCCACATGAAGAACACTGTCATGAGACGACCGAGGGTGGTTTTAGGCACGACGTCCCCGTAGCCCACGGTGGTCATTGTGGCGCTCATGAAATAGAGCGAGGTGAGCCAGTCCCAGCCTTCCACGTAATGGTATGCGACGAAGCCCAGGGTCAGGAAAATAGTGGCGAGCGAAATCGCGAAATAGAGGCGTTTGCGGTTTTCGCGCGCGAAAAAGTCGGCGCGGTCCGGCGAAACGCCCTTTTTCTTCATTCTCTCTCGGGTAACGTTGAAAACGTTCATGGAGAAGAAATGCGAATAACATATATATTGCTTTCTGGAGAATTCAGCACATGCTTTTCTCCATGCTCGCCTCGGCTTTCGAAGAGGTGGAAAAAAGGAGCGGCAGGCTGGAGATGACGGACCTGCTGGCAAAAATGTACGGCGATGCAGAGCCCGAGGAAGCTAGGAAAATCACTTACCTAATCCAGGGAATCCTCGCGCCGCCGTACGAGGGAATAGATTTGGGGATGGGGGAAAGGTTCGCGGTGCAGGCCATTTCAAGCGCTACGGGCTATGCAGTAAAAAAAGTTGACGCTGATTACAGGAAGCTCGGGGATTTGGGGCTGGTTGCAGAGGCTCTGCTTTCAAAGAAAAAACAGCAGGCGCTTTCTGCCCGGGAGATGAGCGCTTCCTACGTTTACGACTCGATGCTCAGGATTTCCAAATCCGCTGGAGCCGGAAGCCAGGACATGAAGGTAAAGCTGCTCGCGGAAATGCTGAACAATTCAACCCCGCAGGAGGGCAAATTCATAGTGCGGTTCGTTACAGGGCAGCTGAGGCTTGGCGTCGGGGACGCAACCATATTGGATGCGCTTTCATTCACTGCGGCAGGGGACAAAAGCCTTCGCGAGGGATTGGAAAGGGCGTACAACCTTTGCTCTGACTTGGGGATGGTGGCAAGGAGCTTCCTCAATAATCCAGAAAGCATAGGGAAGTTCCGCATAGAGCCTTTCAAGCCGATACGGCCTGCGCTTGCCGAGCGTCTGGCGACCCCGGAGGACATATTCGCGAAATTGGGCGAATGCGCAATTGAGAACAAATTCGACGGATTCAGGATGCAGGTGCACAAGAGAGGAAAGAGCGTTGAGATATATTCGAGGAAGCTTGAAAAAATCACGTTCATGTATCCGGACGTCGTGGAGGCTGTGCGCGCGATAAAGGCAGGGGAAATTATATTTGAAGGCGAAGCGCTCGCGTTCAACGAAAAGAAGAACAGGTTCTACTCGTTCCAGGAAACGATGCATAGGAGGAGGAAGTATGGAATCGGGGAAAGCGCGAGGGAATACCCGCTTTACGTTTACGCGTTCGACATTTTGTATCTGGACGGGTATGATTATACGCAGAGGAGCTACTCCGAACGCAGGGAGGCATTGGAAAACATATTTCCGAGCGGACTGTTCAGGGTTTCGGAAAAGAGGATTGCGAAGAGCAGCGGGGATATAGAAGAGGCGTTTGCGCATTCGCTCGAGCAGGGGCTTGAAGGCATAATGGCTAAGGATTTGAACGCGCCATATGTTGCGGGAGCGAGGAAATTCGCGTGGATAAAGCTCAAGAAAAGCTATGGGAAATCGGTGGATACTGCGGATGTTGTCATAGTGGGCTATTATCTGGGGAGGGGGCAGAGGGCTGAATTCGAGTTCGGCGGACTGCTGGGAGCAGTGTACAACACCGAGAGCGGAAAGCTGGAAACGATTGCGAAGATAGGCTCGGGCTACAGCGAGGGGGAGATGCGCAGTCTGGAGGAAATGCTCTCGGAAATAAAAACCCCTGAGCCGCCCGTTGATTTGGATTGGAAAATAAAGCCGGATTTCTGGGTGAAGCCCAAGTACGTGGTGGAGGTTGCGTTCGATGATATAACGCTGAGCCCCACGCACACCTGCGGAATGAGGAGGGACAAGGGGTACGCGCTCAGGTTTCCGCGCATGATGAGGATGAGGGCTGACAAGGACGCGAAGGAAGGCACTACCACGCAGGAAGTGATAGAGATGTACCAGGTAATGAAGGGGAAAAAATAATTCCGCGTTTTTTCAGACGAGCTTGAGCCCGCGTATTCCGTCGAAGCTGGCGCGGTCTTTTGTGAAAAGCAAGACGTTGTTGGCGATGCACATGGCTGCGTTGAGCGTGCTCTTGGTGCTGCGCGTGTTGCCGTGGCGCAAATCCTCCTTTATTATGCGGGCCGCGGCCTCCGAAGCACTCGTATCCAAATCCATAACTGAAACGTAATTGAGGAATTCTGAAACCACGTCCTGCTTTTCCACCGCGCACCGCAGCTCGAAAAGAGTGAGCGAGGTTATGCACATGTCCTCGGTTGAGTACATCTTTATCTTCTGCTTCGTGTTCTCGTCCCCTGTGAGAAAGTCGAAAACCACGTCGGATGAAAGACAAATCTTGGTTCCAGCCATGTGAATCTACCTGGTGCGCCCGGGCATCTAGAATCCCCTCCGCATCCTGTCCAGCAGCCTGCGATCCACATCTTCCCTGCTTACTGAACCTGAGAGCACGAACATGTTCGTGTTTTTTCTGCGCTCCTGGTTCTCGACGCTGAGGAGGTATTCTATCGCCTCTGAAAAGCTCATCTGCTTGTCCCTTTTCACTCTGAAAAGCCCTGCATAAACGTCGTCGCGTATAGTGATTACTTTTACCATGTTAAAACCTCATGGGTTGCGGTTTTTCTTTGGGGTGAAACCCTCAGACCTTTCTTTTTCCCAAAAAGAAAGGGATATGGGGCATAAACGTCGTCGCGGATGGTGATTACTTTTACCATATCATCTCCTACTTAGTCGCAGTATCTGGTGTTTATGGAGCCGGGTCGCTCCGATTAAAGACATTTAGTAAATACATTTAAAAGTTTAATCTATGAGAACAGGGATAGAGTTGTAGATGATTGAACAAATTATGAAATGTTATCCGACGTAAAAATCAAGTTATTTAAATGAAACTCAAGACTAACGACACAGGCGAACCAGGTGATTGAGAATGGATGACTTAATAAGATCTGTGACAGGGGAAAGCAGCGCGAGCGCAAGCTCGAATACGGATGCGGACAGCTCGGACCAGATTAAAATAGTGACGGTCGGAGTGGGCGGCGGTGGAAACAACACCATAAACAGGCTCATAAAGAGCGGCGTGAAAGGCACTGAGCTTGTGGCAATAAACACGGACAAACAGCACCTTAACGTTATGCACGAAAGGGCGAAGAAAGTGCTCATCGGAAAGAGCATAACCAAGGGATTGGGCGCTGGCGGCTACCCTGAGATAGCTGCAAAAGCGGCTGAGATAGACAGGGCGGTCATAGAGAAGGAAATAGACGGGGCGCACCTCGTATTCGTTTGCGCGGGCATGGGCGGCGGAACCGGCGGCGGAGCGACCCCGATTGTGGCGCAGATTGCGAAGGAGCAGGGCGCGATAGTTGTTGCGATGGTCACTTATCCGTTCGCTCTCGAAAGGGCGAGGAAGAAGAGGGCTGATGAATGCATTGCAGCGCTCAAGAAATACTGCGACTCGGTAATCATACTGGACAACAACAGGCTCGTGCAATTGGTCCCGAATCTCCCGATGCAGGAAGCGTTCGCGGTTGCGGACGAGATTCTCTCGAGGGCGATAAGCGGGCTTGTATGGACCATTACCCAGCCGTCGCTGATTAACATAGACTTCGCGGACGTGAGGGCTATCATGCAGGGCGGAGGAGTCGGGTTCATCGCGGTCGGCGAAGGAAAAGGAACCGACAAGGTGCGCGCGGCTGCCGAAAGCGTGGTCAAGAACAGGCTGCTTGACGTGGAATTCGAGGGTGCGAAAGGCGCGCTCATCCACATATCAGGCGGAAGCGACCTTACGCTCGGAGACGCGATAAAGGCCGGCGAAATAATCACCGAGAGGATGGACGCGGAAGCGAACGTGAAGTGGGGCGCGAGGATACTGCCCAACTATGAGGGCAAGCTCGAAATCGTTGCCATTGTCACGGGCGTGAAAGGCGCTTCCATCGGCGGCTCGTCTTACCAGAGCGAAGATGAAATGAGCGCGAGCCACCTTTATGCGGGAGACCTTGAGGTCCTCGCATAATTTTTTATTTTTCTTTTTAATTTTCTCTTTCTTATTTTTCTACGCTCCTATTCTATTTCTGATTTCGAGTGACGAGTTTGTTATGTAACTATAGTTACATAGCCACTGGAAAGCACCCCATCATTTTCTTTTTAAAGCGCAGCAATGCCCCATTCTAGCAGGTGACCAACATGGAAATGAATACGCAAACAGTAAGGAAGCTGGTGTCCCTGGGATACATGGCAAAGGAGAATGAATTGGACATGGACGACGTGCTGGAGATGGTGGAGAAAGGCTTCATCGCAATCCAGCCGCAGAGGCAGATGGTGCTGGCCTGATTCGAAACATCAGATTGGAAAAACGAATCAGACAACAATAAATCAGATGTTTTTCATTTCCTTGAGCATTTTCTCGAATTCCTTCATGCCAGCGGGACTATGGAGCCCGACATTATCTCGAGCTTCACCAAACCCCCTCCTTCGGAAGCCGAGTTTATCGTGTCCTCGAAATCCTTCTTCTCCTCCGCATTTTCGAACAGGAGAATCACGAGGCCTTTCTGCATCGCTTTGAGCGCGAGCGCGAGCTTCTCCTCCCGCGCCTCCACAGAATCCATCAGGTAAACGAAAACGTCCTGACCTATGACCTTGAGGTACATGTCGCACTGCACCTTGTCATCGGACTTGCTGAATGGGATTGCCTCGTTTATGCATATGTCCCTTATCTTCCTCTGCATCGCGAGGTGCTTTATGGTGCGCCCGGTCTCCTCCTCCCAGGAAGACAGGCCGTAGTAATTTAGCGCGGACTTCACGCTCCCCTTAGATATGAGAGTCTCGAGTATGTACTCCAGGTTGTAATCGCTTATGAATATGGGCTTGTCCTGGTAGATTATCCTCTTGAACCCCTTCTTTATCTCCTCGAGCGTGAGCGGCGTGTTCTTCCACCTGTAATCCTCGTTGACCCTGGCCATGATGCCGAATATCGTGTCCTTCTTCACAGGTATTTTCATGCTCGAGAGCGGCGGGAAATCCGGTATGTCCAGCGCGAACTCCTCTTTCTGGAGCAGGCGCGCGATGTATGGCGATCCTCCCACCAGCAGCAGGGCCAGTGCGCCCATGAACCAATATATAGGATTTTCCCAGAACTGGGTGCTCACGTAGCGCTCCACCTGGACTTCTTTCATGTATTCGCCGAATTCGAAAACGAACTTGTGCTTGCCCGGAGCGAGCTGCTCGTCCCTGAGGTCGGGCTTCATGTTTATGCCGAAACTGCCGGTGTCCCTGAAGTAGTACGTGAACCTGTCATCCACGGTGACTTTTGTCCTTTTCACGACTATCGACTGCCCCTGGGTCGAGAGCGCGGAAAAATTGAATATGGATTTTCCGAAATCGGACTGCGTGCTGACCAGGTTAATCCCTATGACCTCAAGCGCCATTCTCGCGTACGGGGTTCCTGATTCGTCCACTATGGAAGCGAGGTATATCCCCTCGTCGAGCCTGAGTTTGGCCGGGAACTGCCTGGGCGGGCCTGAAAGCGGAATCTTCTGCGAACCTTCTGCAAGCGGGTCCAGTTCAACTTGGGTGCCGTTGACGTCAGTTACGGACATGAAAAGCCTTTTTTCCTGCTGGCTGGTCTCGTTCAGGGTTCCAACCATCATAGTGTCTGATTCAGTAACTTTTCCTGATACCGCGGCGGTGTAGTCTTCGCGGTAATAGAGGCTTCCCTTGACTTCGGATGCAAGATAGAGCATCATGAGCCGTTCCGAAACCCCGCCTTCCTTGTTCGATGCAATCACGCGTGAAACCACGGTTTTCTCCTGGCCTTCGAAAGGCGTGCTCAGGAAGAACGAACGCGCGGTGCCGTTGGAAATAGGGGGCGCGGCCTCGACGGATGCTTGCGGGGATGTCCACAGCATCTCAGCAATTATCTTTTCCACGTCCTGGGCCGCCAGGTCGGGCTTGCTCTCCCACCCCGGGTCGAGCATCTGGGGCACGAATATGACGGCTCCGGTGCCGCTCTGCGCCCCTATCTTGCTGACCGCGCCGTAGAGGAGCGCCTCGTTGCTCGATGCACGCACCTTGTACATGCCGGACTTGAGGTTGAGCTGGGTTCCTGGATTCAGGTTGGCTGATTCGAAAATGAATGGGAGCTTGGATGCGAAGTCCGGCCTCACGCCCCTGTTGGGGCCTGACTCAGGAATGGAAAACCCGTTCTGGTCGAACTGCTGGCCTATGTAGAGCACCACTACGCCCCGCTGGACGAGCGAGAGCAGGTTGGCGCCCCCGGGCGCGGTCATCTTCTCAGGTATGAGGCCGCTGGGGACTATCAGCAGGGAGCCTGAAGGAAGCGTGTCAAGCTGGGCCAGGTTTATCTCGTTGAGCGGCAGGCCCTTTTCCGCCAGCCGTTTCTTTAGGAGGAACTTGAACTGCTGGTACGTGGTCGCCTGCTCCATCCTGCTGTTGAGGATGAAGACCTGGTTCGGGACCCGGCCGCTGTAAGTAGAGGTGCGCACTTTCAGCGCGTCCGCGCCGGATGAGGATATCGCGAGCTCGTAGTACGCGGAATTCATGCGCTTCACCAGGCCTCCGCTGCTCGCAATGCCGCTGCCCAGCAGGGTTGTGTTAAGCGCGGGCGAAACATAAGTGACGTTCCCGCCGGCCGCGGGCGGGGCCTGGAAAGACGCGGAGAGGATGAAGTTCACCGCGAGGAACGCAATCACCAGGAGGATTACCGCGACGAGGGCCTTTACTGGCGTTATCCCTGCGGATTTCGGAAAAGAATCCTTGATTGCCTCTGAAATCAGGTCTATCGGCCGCTTCTCCCTTATCCTGAATTTCCTTTTGTACGAGTATTTCTTGCGCAACTCGCACTTGTAGGTCTGCTTCCGGTTTTT
>Ga0265297_10011844_pt1 | contig 10597 bp, 11 predicted proteins | sample Munlanlwell13791_FD_192502 | JGI IMG/M metagenome (GOLD analysis project Ga0265297, IMG submission 192502) | Leachate microbial communities from a municipal landfill in Southern Ontario, Canada - Leachate well 137-91 | ecosystem: Engineered > Solid waste > Landfill > Unclassified | place...
CATTGTCTTCTTGATCTCCTTTGGAACGACAGGCGCGACAGGCGCGACCGTCTCAACAGGTGCAGAAACCCGAGCAGAAGCCGGAGCCGCTTTAACAGCAGCCCTAGTAGGAGCGGAAGTCGCTCTTGGAGCATGCGAAGATGGCTTATCACTCTTAACCTCAGGCGGAGCATCTTTATCAACTCTGTGTGTTCTCCTATCGCCGGTTGAAAACTCAAGCTCGGCAAGTTTCTTCATTTTATAATTTTTTGGGCTCTTAACAAGCAAGTGTCTTATAACCAGGTTATTAATTCTTAACTCTCTTTCCATTTCAATCAAATGCTTTGATTCGGCAAGAGTGAAGTAATAAATCACATAATAACCTTTGTCCTGCTTCTTTATTATGTAAGCAAGATCACGAACATCCCAGATATCTTCATGATAGATTTCTCCGGTTGCGTCGTTTATCAATTTTTTGATTTTTTTCAGCTCTTTTTCAGTATCATCCTGAGAAAGATTTGCCGTCAAAATAACCATGAGCTCGTATTTTTCGAGCTCCTCATTTTGAACGTTTTGGACGTCATTTGAAGTCATACTTCATTGGGTTAGTGAAGCCCTTGTCATTTTGCAGCAAGAGCACGGGAAGATTAGCAGATCAATTACTGTTGATCAAGATCATTTTGCAGCTTTTGCGCCTGTTCCGGAGTCCAATCGGCAAACTCGTCTGATAGCTCTCCTTTAAGAACTGCCGCAATTCTGTCTTTCATGCATCCGAATCTAACGGGAGAAAGTAATTTTCTTCGTTTTCCTTCGTCTAAAACACGCTCGTAATTTTCAGGCATTTGAATTCCAGACATATTTATTCGTTAATTATAGGAGCGAGATTATAACACTTACCGCACCCATGGCAAACAAATAGTACGCAAAAACATTCAACGAATGATTTTTTAAAAATTTCATTAAAAAATAGATTGCCCCGAATCCGACAACTGAGGCTGAAACAAAACCAATTATAAGCGGTATGAATTCAACATTAAACTCGCCAACATTTAGTTCTTTCATACCTGTTAAAATCCCGGCACCAAGAATAGCCGGAAGGGCCAGCAGAAAAGAAAATCTGGCCGCCTTCTCCCTTGCAATTCCTTGAAAAAGTCCGGCCGCAATGGTTGATCCGGAACGTGAAACCCCCGGAATAAGCGCAACCGCCTGCGCTAAACCTATTATTAAAGCTTTTTTCCAAGTTAGGCCTTCTTCATTTTTAAATTTCTTTAAAGCCCATTCGGAAAGAAGAAAAACTTCCCCGACAATTATCATCCAAAGCCCGACATAAAATGTATTTCTAAAAAGAAAATCTATCGCATCTTCCATTGATAACCCAATAATTATTGCCGGTATCGTACCGATTATTATATAGGCTATAAGATTTTGGTACTCCTTGTTTGCCGGAGATTTTTTCATTAGCCCAATATACGAAAAAAATCCCTTAAATAAGCCCACAACATCTTTCCAAAAATAAATTATTATAGCGGCAAATGTTCCAAGGTGCACAACAACATCAAAGCTTTTTAAAGACTCAACATCCAGACCCAATAAAGACTCACCTATAACAAGATGGCCCGAAGAAGAGATAGGAAGAAACTCCGTAACTCCCTGTAAAGCGCCCAAAAATAATGCTTCGAGTATACCCATAAGAAGAAATGAGCCGCTGCGCGTCTCTAGTGCTTAAATGATCTTATTCCTGTGAAAACCATAGACATTCCAAGTTCATCAACACGCTTTATAACTTCATCGTCACGGACTGAACCGCCCGGTTGAATAATGGCTACCACTCCGGCTTTGTGAGCTTGTTCAACTCCATCCGCAAATGGGAAGAAAGCATCCGAAGCCATAACGGAGCCTTTTATACGCTTGCCACCTTTTGAACTGGCGATGTTAACCGAATCAACGCGCGACATTTGTCCCGCTCCTATTCCGGTTGTAACCATATCTTTAACAAACACCACGGCGTTTGATTTTACGTGCTTAACTACGTTTCTTGCGAAAAGCATATCAAGAATCTGCTTCTTACTCGGCTTTTTCTTGCTCACAATTTTAAGGTCTTTTTCAAGAACCATTCTTGTGTCGGCATGCTGGATAAGAAGGCCTCCGGCAACTTTCTTAATATCAATTTTTTCCGGATCTCTATATAAATCGCCGGTTTCCAGCAATCTCAAATTCTCGCGTTTTGATAATTTTTCCAAAGCTCCTTTTGTAAACTTTGGAGCAACAATAATTTCAACAAACATTTTATTTTTATTGATATAATCCGCGATCTTTTCGTTACATGGCCTATTCATAGCTATAACACAACCATAAGCGGACATAGGGTCAACCTTGTGAGCCTTTTCAAAAGCTTCTTCAATCTTACTTGAAACCGCAACGCCACATGGATTCATGTGCTTAACGATATTAACAATCGGCATATCAAAATCCTTAACAAGCTCAAGCGCGGCATCCGTATCTATAATATTATTGTAAGAAAGCTGCTTTCCCTGAAGGATTTTTGCATTTGTAACATTTGGCTGATAATTGTTTGGATTCTTAAAAAATACAGCCTTCTGATGCGGATTTTCACCGTATCTAAGGCTCATTTTCTTAATATAATGCAAATCAAGAAGTTCTCCTTCTCCAAGCTGTTGCCTAAAATAATTACTAACGGCTTGATCGTAATTACAAGTCATATCAAAGGCTTTTAGCGCAAACTTTTTCCTGGTTTCGTAAGGGACATAGCCGCGTTTCTCCAAGCTTTTCATAACGCCCGAGTAATCCACAGGGCTAACAACAACCGTAGCGTAAGCAAAATTCTTAGCCGCGGCTCTTATTAAAGTTGGCCCGCCTATATCAATATTTTCAATAACTTCTTCTTCTTGTACTCCTTCTTTAGAAACCGTTTCCTCAAATTTATACAAATTAACAACAATAAGGTCGATTAATTTAATGTCATTTTCAACAACCTGCTCCATGTGCTTCTCGTTGTCTCTTATGGCCAAAATTCCCCCATAAACCTTAGGATGCAAGGTCTTAACGCGTCCATCCATCATCTCCGGAAAGTTCGTAAACTCGGAGATATCAATAACCTTAACTTTATTGTCTTTAAGAAGTTTGGCAGTCCCGCCGGTTGAAATTATCTCAACACCAAGTTCCTGAAGCTTCTTGGCAAATGGCACTATTCCGTCCTTGTTTGTAACGCTTATAAGTGCACGTCTAACAGGATGATTTGATGGTTCTTTTGAATTATTCATGATGTTTTGGCTTTACAGGATCATACCCTCCCTCACTCCACGGATTGCATCTTAACACTCTCCACGCTCCTTTTGCCACCCCTATTATTACGCCGTATTCTTTAATGACTTCATATGAATACTGCGAGCATGTTGGACTGAATTTGCAGTACCCATGAGGAAAAAACTTCTTCAACGGACCGTGATCCGGAGACAAAGTTTTTTGATATAATTTTATCATGGAGCACACGACAAAACGTGGGAAGTGCCAAATCCATCTTATTATTTTCGTAAGCATTTCTTATTTTACCAGTAGTACGAAGGGACTTGTTTTACACCATCTATACGAAGTTCAAAGTGAAGATGGATTCCTGTAACGCCATATACTCTTCCCGTGTTACCCATACGTCCGATAACTTCACTCTGAGTAACATATTGTCCTTCTGAAACAGTTAAGTAATCAAGATGCGCGTAAAGAGTCTGCATTCCATCTCCATGGTCGATAATAACGTGATTTCCGTACCCACCACCCCATGTTCCGGATGAAGCTTTTATAACCGTACCTGGAGCTGCAGCCCAAACCGGAGGCTTGCTTCTGTCCGCAATATCAATGGCTCTATGATATGAACTGTAACCCTGAGTAACGCTTCCTCGTGTAGGATATATAATTGATTTTCCAGCTGCAGGAACAGCATCAGTTCCTTCCAAAGCAATACGTGTAGCTGTAGTTGTTCTTACAACTCCATCACTTCTGTATTGTGAAGTTGTAACAACCGGAGTAGGTGCAATTTGCTCACCTCCCGGAACAAAAATAGAATCTCCGGCAGCGATGGTTTTTCCATCAAGACCGTTTTGTTTTAAGATACTTGCTTCATCAACTTCATATAGCGCGGCAATTTTTGCAACCGTTTGTCCGCTCTTAACTTCGTGAGTAACACCATCAACAGGAGGAATTACCAATTCCTGCCCAACTTTCAATGTACTGCTCGCACCCATATTGTTCTCCCACATCAATGTTGAAGTCTTTAATCCATAACTTGAGGCAATAACGGAAAGTGTCTCACCACTTTGAACCGTGTGTGAGATTTTATCACTCATTTCACTTCTGTCTGACTGCCCGGTCTGTGGATTAACAGGCACCAAAAACCCGGAATCATCTGCAATTATTGTTGAACCTACAGCTTGGTAAGACATTTGCTCCATTCCAAAATCATTTTCAGAGAAAGCTATATTTGGAGCGAATGAAGTAACAAGCACAAAAAGCGCCATGAATCCAAATGCTCTCTTTAATATTTGAGACTGGGAAACAGGCTTATAAGTATTGATCGCCTGTTTAACCGCAAAAGGTTTTTTAGCGAACGGAATAAGTAATGTGCCTATAGAACTGAGCCGGTTAAAGCTCTTTCGGTGTCGCAACTTTCTAGCGACTCTATTCACGGCAATTTTTCCTGTATATGTATTTATAGGGTAGTTTCCTCGTATTAACATCGACTTTAGTTGGCCTCAGCTAGATCGTAATTCGTAGACCCACTCTCGATGTGGCAGACAGCGCCTTATAAAGTAACAACCACTTAGCAACGGTAGCAGAGTTTAATATCAATAGCAACTAGTTGTCAAGTGATTCACTCCGCTTAATCGGCCATATCGCCTTTAATAAGGGCAAAAAAAACCTTCTTAAATCCTTAAAAATATTTGACTTAAGCGTTCTTTGTTTCGTAATTTGACATTTATTTGCCTTGCACAAACTTAAAATGCTGTACTATAATGAGCAAAATATGAATTTTTAAGTCTCATCACAAATTATGTCATCAATCAAAGATTATAAAATTGCTACACTCGGAAGTCACAGCGCGCTTCAAATTCTAAAAGGTGCAAAAGATGAAGGCTTTGAGACAATCTGCATCTGCATGAAAGGCAAAACCAAGCCGTATGAAAGCTATAAAGTAGCAGACAGAATTATAGAGATAGAAAAGTTTGATGAGTTTTTCACCCTCCAAGAAGAACTGATTAAAGAGAATGCCATAATCATTCCACACGGTTCTTTTGTAAGTTACATAGGGCCACAACGCATGAAAGATGTAAAAGTGATGCACTATGGAACAAAGGGAATTCTTGAATTTGAGTCCGATCGTGAAAAGGAAAGAGTATGGCTTCTTGATGCCGGATGTAAAATGCCAAGAATTTTCGAAAAACCTGAAGACATAGATGTTCCGGTAATCGTTAAGTTCCACGGAGCAAACGGCGGAAAAGGATACTTTGTAGCAAATTCTCCCGAAGATTTCTATGACGGGATAAAACATTATCCGGGCAATGAAAAATATGTACTTCAGGAATATATAGTTGGAGTTCCAATGTATACGCACTTCTTTTATTCCCCACTCACGGAAGAACTTGAGATAATGAGCTTTGATAAACGTTACGAATCAAACGCCGACTCAATTGGACGTATTTCAGCCCAAGATCAGTTGGATGCAAAAATAAAAACTTCTTATACAATTACGGGGAACATGCCTCTTGTTATAAGAGAATCGATTTTACCGGACCTATTTGAAATGGGTGAAAACGTAGTTAAGGCCTCAAAAAAACTTGTAGGCAAAGGCTTATACGGACCTTTCTGTCTGGAAGCAATTATAGACCCGAACTTAAACTTTTACGTTTTTGAAATTTCAGCTAGAATCGTTGCCGGCACCAATCCTTTTGTTCACGGCTCTCCTTACACATGGTTAAGATATGATGAACCTATGAGTACGGGACGAAGAATCGCCAGGGACATTAAACAGGCCATTGAACAGGATAGACTGGACGACGTACTAGGTTAATAATTCACATTATGATAACGCAAAAAAGCATTAAGCCCGTAGTTGACGGTTATGATAAAAATAACATTACTATAGGTGTTCTTGGAGGACACTCCGCTTTGGACGTTTGCGCAGGCGCAAAAAAACTTGGGTTTAAAACTTTGGCGGTTTGTCAGAAAGGAAGAGAAAAAACATACGCAAAGTATTATAAGACCAGGGGCGAAAAAGGCTGTATAGACGACGTAATTATAGTTGATGAATTTGCAGATATAGTTAATGAAGACATCCAAGAAGAACTAAAGAAAAGAAACACAATCTTTATCCACAACAGATATTTTTGGGTTTATTTTAAAGACTTTGATTTAATTGAAAAACAGTTCAACATCCCGATTTACGGCAACAGAGTGCTTGTAAAACTTGAGGAAAGAGATCAGCCAAACAACCAGTACGAGCTTCTACAAAAAGCAGGCATTAGAATGCCGAAGATAATAAGGAAAGGAAACAGCAAGATGAGCGAAACGGAGCTTCGAAAAGTTCTTAATGAACACTTTGTTATAAATAAAGGAGGCCCGTTACTTGTAAAAGTTAACGAAGCAATTAGAGGGTACGAAAGAGCTTTTTTTACAATTACGACTGAAGGAGACTTTTTTACAATGGCCAACGACATGATTGAAAAAGGGCTTATAGTTCAGAAAGATTTGGACAACGCGGTAATAGAAGAATTTATTATAGGTGCCCAGGTGAACTTTAATTTTTTCTATTCCAATCTAAATGATGAGCTTGAATTAATGGGAACGGACACAAGGAGACAAACCGGGCTTGATGGTTTCCTAAGACTGGACGCGACCGTTCAAACAAAACTTATAGACAGTGGCTACAAGCCAAAAATGATAGAAACTGGACATATTGCATGTACGGTTAAAGAGTCGATTGTGGAAAAAGCGTTTGAAGCCGGAGAGAAATTTGTAGCGGTTTTAAAAAAGGAAGCCGCGCCTGGGATGATTGGCCCATTTGCCCTTCAGGGAGCGGTTTCGGCCGAACACGGGAAAGAAGAAATCGTGATTTTTGACGTAAGCATGAGAATACCGGGATCTCCGGGAACTCCGTTTACGCCATATTCGGGATATTTATACGGACAAAGCGTTAGTTACGGACAAAGAATAGCAATGGAAATAAATGACGCCATAAAAGCCAACAGGCTCCACGAAATAGTAACGTAAATTAAATATGAAAGTATTGCTACTTGCCGCGGGCAGAAGCCAGCGAATGCAGCCGATTCCGGACAAAAACTTTTTGATTTTCCTCGGAAAACCGCTAATAGTTCACCAAATTGAGTCGCTTATTAAAGCCGGCTTTAATGATTTCGTGGTTATAGGCGGAGCGCATAATCTTGATAAATTAAGCAAACTTCAGGCGCAGTTTGATTTTGGAGACTCCAAAATTTCCGTTATAGAACAAAAAAAGCTTGATGAAGGAATGGCCGGGGCGGTTATCTCCTGCGAAGATATTCTTGATGACGATCCAATTTGCATTGTAAGTTCAAACGATATAGTTGATGAAACTGCATACGAACTTGTTATTAACGAGGCTTTAAATGAAGAAGTGGACAGCGTGATTGTCGGCAAAAAAGTTGAAAAATATTTCCCGGGCGGGTACTTGGAAATAGACGAAAATGGCTTTATAAAGTCGATTATTGAAAAACCGGGAGAAGGAAAAGAGCCAAGTGATTTAGTGAATATAGTTGTTCACTGTCACAAGAATCCAAAAAAACTTATTGAAGAATTAAAAAAGGTATCAAGTGGCCGCGACGACAGGTACGAAGCTACTTTGGACTCTTTAATAAAAGGAGGCGCAAAAATGAAGGCCGCGCAGTTTGAAGGCTATTGGCAGCCAATAAAATATCCGTGGCACATTTTTAAGGTAATGAAATATTTCTTTGAAAACTTGGAAACTTCAATTTCCAAAGAAGCCCAGATAGCGGATTCAGCAGTAATTAAAGGTAAAGTTATAATAGAAGCCGGCGCGCGAATTTTTGAGCACGCCACAATAAGCGGACCTTGTTATATAGGCAAGGACGTTATAGTTGCCAACAGCTCACTTGTAAGAGATTCAATAGTTAACGAAGGATGCGTTATTGGATTCGCAACGGAAGTAGCGCGTTCGTATCTTGGAAAGAGCGTTTGGACACACACCAATTACATAGGTGACAGTATAATTTCAAACAACTGCTCTTTTGGAAGCGGAACCGTTACGGGGAATTTAAGGCTCGACGAAAAGGAAATCCCGGTTAACGTTAACGGCGAAAAGATGTCCAGCGAAACAAACAAATTCGGACTTATTACGGGCGAAAATATACGCGCGGGAATAAATACTTCTTTTATGCCGGGCATAAAAATCGGCAGCAACTGTATGATTGGTGCCGGGCTGGTTATCCCTTACGACATAGAAGACAACAAGTTTGTTAAAGGCCGCATAGAGTTGGAAGTGCGCGAAAACACGGCAATTCTAGACGAAAACTCAAGAGGCGAGATGAAAGGGAAAATTTAAAAAACCGTAACTTTTAAACATGAAATTTAAAAAAATTAATGACGGATATGTTGTTAGAATTGAAAAGGGCGAGGAAATAATTCAAACGCTTACCGATTTTTGTGAACAAAACAATGTTAAGTCCGGTAGCATAGCCGGTATTGGCGGCACAGACGATGTTTCGGTAAGTTATTATGATCAAGAGAAAAAAGAATATATACCTAAAAGATATGGTGGAAAGAATTATGAAATTATCTCTTTAAATGGAAATATTTCCCTAAAGGAGGGGAAACCCTTTGCCCACATTCATATTACCCTTGGCGATTCGGATTACAGCGTGTTTGGAGGTCATCTTGAATCAGCCGTTATATCGGTAAATTGCGAAATGGTCATAAGCATGGCCAACGATAAAGTTGAAAGGAAATTTGATAAAGACCTGCAACTAAACTTGCTGGATCTTTAATCTACATCTCCCCTTCCGCTTCTTCCTGCGAAGCGTAGACTCCGCGCAATTTATAATCCAATCCGTCCAAATCGTCAAAAAACGGAACATCATCTATTGATAAATCGCACATGCGAACAGAAGATTTTGTATTGTCTTCTTCATTTGCGTACAGCGCGTACACAGCCTCATTGCCATTTAACGCCTCAACAAAACCGTAAATACTGTGGCTTGTAACTGTTTTTCCACTCAATTTTAAATAGCCTCTGGATACCAGCAATAAAAGCTTATCAAGTATTTCCGGAGATATATCAATATCGGGCATCACATCTTCCGCGATAGTCTTTTTTGCGGCACTTCCGGAACGGGCGGCTATCCTTCCAACATCCTGTAGCTCTCTACTATCAATCTCCATCGCGTACCCCCAGTCTTCTATAATTTCATGTTGCTTCCAAGACGATCCCGGCATTTCAAATTCTCCCATATAATATTTTGTTAAATCTTAGAAGGAGGTTGTGGAGTTTAGCAATCATCGTGTAAAATTTCAACGTCTATTTGGAATTATGTAAATATGTATATATGAAAATCTTTGTCCAATTTGTTTCCAGCCTTATTTGTAGCGTTATTTTCGGATTAGTCGGTTTTACAAATGGCGCAAATTTTGGCGGAAATTATGGCTTCCCAAGATTCGGCGGAGGCGTTGGATGGGAATCCGGAGGGATGTTTTTTATGATAATTGGGATCTCTCTCGGAAGTTTGATTGGAATAACGATTGTAAGAAAACTGCTTAAAGAGAAGCTAAAATTCAAGATCGCAGCCATTACAATGCTTATTGTAATCTGTATTCAAATAGTCGCTTTTTATAATGGCATGCCACAGCTTGCCATTGTTGGAATAGGTATGCTTTTAATACCTCCGGTCGCGCTTACAGTTGCGACGAACAGAGGTTGACTGATGAGGCCTTTCTGCTAGAGTTCTGGGAGGAAGGGCGGAGTTAGCGTAAACACCTTTAACTTATGAAACTTACTGAAAACACTGTATTAATCTTAGGAGCTGGTTTTACCAAAGCATTTTTGCCTAAGGCCCCACTATTGGTTGATAACTATAACGAAGATCAACTTTCTGAGAATTTTTCAAAATTTCCATGGGCATATAAAATTTTAAAAAATGAAATTGAACGTGAGCCACAAGGTAAAGTAAATCTGGAGAGACTAATGACAAGGTTACATAGCCAGATGCCATATGACAATTATGAAGCAGAACCTGAGTTAACCCTTTTATTATCAAAATTAAAATCAGTTTTTAAAGAAAGGATACAAGAAGCACGAAAAGATAGTCCATTTGAAGAAGTTATCAAAGATTTTGCACGCCTATGTGTCGACAAAAAAATAAATTGTATAACTTTCAATTATGACGATTTCTTTGATCAAAAACTCTGGGAAGTCGAAAAACTAACCTACAGTCAGAGTCCACAAAAGCTATATTGGCATCCTGATGGTGGCTATGGCTACTTTTGTAAACCATCAGACGCAACTATTCGAACACCAGATGTTTTTATGGATCGTACATCTATGTTATTGCTAAAACTACAT
>Ga0265297_10011846_pt1 | contig 10597 bp, 11 predicted proteins | sample Munlanlwell13791_FD_192502 | JGI IMG/M metagenome (GOLD analysis project Ga0265297, IMG submission 192502) | Leachate microbial communities from a municipal landfill in Southern Ontario, Canada - Leachate well 137-91 | ecosystem: Engineered > Solid waste > Landfill > Unclassified | place...
CACCGTTTTTCCTTACGGAAATCTTCTTTATTGTTTTTACCGGGTCTTTTTGGACTCTCTCGGTTTTCTGAAATGACCTGAAATTATGCCTGCCTAAAAGCACCCTTGCTTCTTTTTGCATAAGGCCACAATCCAGCTTATGAGGGCAAAAATACACGTAGTCATTTGACAAAGCGCCCCTGAACTTCCGGTTCAGGATAGTATAACGGTATACTTTCGATTTTGCACAAAACCGGCTATGAAAGTTTCCATCCGCTTGGCTTATACCGACCACAGCAATATCTTCCGGCAATAAAGCATTGGCCCCTAAACGGATTTTTTCCAATGGCAGCGCCGATTTAGTTTTAAAATTCGCGGTATAGGCCTTAGCATGGACGCCTGCATCGGTCCTGCTACAGCCGATAACTTCAATTTTTTCTTGGAAAAGTTCGGAAAGTGATTTTTCCAGGATTTTCTGGATGCTGGGCTTAGATTTACGGCAGTTTTGCACCTGCCAACCGCAGAAATTACTACCGTTAAACTCTATTTTGACTTTGAGATTACGTCCCGACGCTCTCGCTTCGCTTCGCCGTCGGGATCCCGAAGAGACGCTCCTGAGAGGCGCTTCAATCGGGACATTCATCGAATCTTTTTTACCAGTTCTTCAGCAATTTGCACTGCGTTTGTGGCAGCGCCTTTACGTAAGTTGTCAGCCACAACCCAAAGCCATAAACCGTTTTTTACAAAGCAATCGCAGCGGACACGCCCGACAAAAGTTTCGTCTTTTCCTTCGGCATCGCGGGGCATAGGGTAGAGATTGTTCTTTGGGTCATCAACTACAACAATCCCCGGGGCACGGGAAAGCAATTTTCTTACCTCTGGAGGCGTAATCGGCTTTTTAGTTTCGATATATACGGATTCTGAATGGCCGGTTCTCACCGGGACCCTCACGGTAGTCGCAGAAATCTTGATCTTGTTATCATGCATAATTTTGTGCGTTTCTTTTACCAGCTTCCATTCTTCAGAAGTATAGTCACATTCTGCAAATCCACCGATATGCGGAAATACATTATAAGCCAGCTGCTGCGGCATTGATTTTTCTGCTAAGTTGACATGAATCCGGCCGAATCCGCCTGCAGCTATTGCAGAAACTTCATCCTTTAACTGCTCAACTGCTGATTTCCCCGCTCCGGAAGAGGCCTGCAGGGTAGTGACTATAATTCTTTTAATCCCTGCCTTCTTATAAATCGGCCAAAGGGCTACAACCATCTGGATTGTAGAACAGTTAGGATTAGCGATTATGCCCTTATGTTTAAAAACATCCTGGGGGTTCACCTCGGGGACGACCAAAGGGACTTTCGGGTCCATACGGAAGTCAGCTCCGTTATCGATCACCACCGCCCCCCGCTTTACTGCCTCCTGGGCAAAAGTGGCTGCTGCTCCTTTTTCACCTTCGGTGCCGGCAAATAAAGCAATATCAATACCGTCAAAACCCTGGGCAGAAATCGGTTGAACCGAATATTTTTTACCATCAACCTCAATATCCCTGGCGGAACGCGCAAAAACCTTTAATTCGTTTATGGGAAAATCCCGCTGGTTTAAAACCCGCAGCATCTCGATTCCAACTACTCCTGCTCCGACTACTGCTACATTAACTTTTTTCATCAATAGCTCCCGTAGATTACAAATGTTTTACCACTAAATCCCCGACTTCAGAGGTGGAATAACCCATTTTGCCGGCTGCCAGGGATTTAAGTTTAGTGCCTGCTATTTTTATTACTGCATCTTCGATTGCCTTTCCTGCTTTTACCTCGCCAAGATTCTCCAGCATCATACCGGCGGCACAGATCGCTGCCAATGGATTGATAACATTTTTTCCGGTATATTTAGGAGCGCTCCCGCCTATCGGCTCGAACATTGATACCCCTTGCGGATTAATATTGCCTCCGGCCGCAATTCCCATGCCGCCCTGGATCATAGCGCCCAAATCGGTAATAATGTCTCCAAACATATTATCCGTAACAATAACATCAAACCATTCCGGGTTCTTTACAAACCACATAGTTGTCGCATCTACGTGGGCATAATCGGTTGCAATATCCGGATAATCCTTGGCTACTTCATTAAAAACCCTTTGCCAAAGGTCCCAGGCGTACGTCAAAACATTGGTCTTTCCGCAAAGCGTAAGCTTCCTGCCTTTGTTGCGTTTTCTGGTAAACTCAAAGGCATAACGGACACAGCGCTCAACCCCTTTGCGCGTATTATAGGAAAGCTGAATGGCAACCTCATCTTTTGTACCTTTGTCTTTAAATTCACCCATGCCTTTATAAAGGCCTTCGGAATTCTCGCGCACAACCACAAAATCAATATCCTGCGGATTTTTTCCTTTTAAGGGGCAAAAATCGGTATTGTAAAGTTTGACCGGACGAAGATTGATATACTGGTCCAAGGCAAACCTTAATTTCAAAAGGATGCCGGTCTCTAAGATCCCCGGTTTTACTTCCGGATGCCCTATTGCGCCTAAAAAAATCGCAGAATATTCCTGCAGTTCTTTTATGTCACAGTCATCAACGGTTTTGCCGGTTTTTAAATACCTCTGGCCCCCAAAATCAAAGGTCTTGGTTTCATATTTAAAACCGAATTTATCCGCCGCACTTTCTATTACCTTTAAGCCCTCTCTTACGACCTCCGGGCCGGTCCCGTCTCCCGGGATCACTGCAATTTTATACATGTCTTGCTCCTTAAATTTCTTCCACCCACTTTATCGATGTTTTATTTAAAACAATAAATTTCTTTTTAGCCGTAAGTTTAGTTGCCAGACGGAATGACTGGAGCTCCTCTAACTGGTATAATTCCGCCTCTGTTATCGCGATGAAGTTTTCCCTCTGGTCATTGATAAAATCCAGCATTCTCTCGCCTTCATTAAGGTAAACGCTGCCCTTAATAGAAGAACCGTCATTGCAAACAATGTTCACTCTTTGCCTGTTTTTTCCGGTCCTCATTTAGATACCTCCCTGCCTGCCGTCAGGCAGGCCTTTTTATGCTTCACCCAGTTCATTAATCCGCCGCCTTTAATTATTTCCTCGAGAAATTCGGGAAAAGCCCGGGTGTTGTAAGTTTTGCCTTGAGTAAGATCCTTAATGACGCCGCGCGATAAATCAATCTCCAGCATATCGCCATCGTTGATCTGGTCGGTTATTTCTAATTCCAAAAACGGCAGGCCTATATTGATGGCATTCCTGAAAAATATTCCGGCAAAGCTTTTAGCCAAAACAGCCGAGATGCCGCAACCCTTTATTGCCAGAGGCGCATGTTCCCTGGACGAACCGCAGCCGAAATTACTGCCTGCAACTATTATATCTCCGGCAGACACTTTTTTAGGAAAATCAGCATCAATATATTCCATACAGTGGCTGCCTAATTCTTTTGCATCGGTAGAAACCAGGTATTTTGCGGCAATAATATCATCAGTGTTGATATTGTCGCCGAACTTGTGGGCTTTACCTTTTATAATCATACCTTCTCCGGATGAGTGATCCTGCCGGTAACGGCACTTGCAGCTGCAACAGCAGGATTACTCAGGTATACTTCCGATTTAGAATGCCCCATCCTCCCTACAAAATTACGGTTAGTAGTTGCAAGGCACCTTTCGCCTTCGGTCAAGATACCCATGTGCCCGCCTAAACAAGGCCCGCAAGTCGGTGTTGAGAAAACCCCGCCCGCTTTGACGAAAATTTCAGCCAATCCTTCTTTTACCGCCTGAAGATAAATTTTTTGCGTAGCAGGGAATATGATCAACCGTAAACCTGTTTTAACGCGCTTTCCCTTCAGGATCTTTGCTGCTATTCTAAGATCGGTTATCCTCCCGTTAGTGCAAGAACCGATAACCACCTGATCTATTGCGATATCATGTAATTTACTTACCGGCTTACAATTACTAGGCAGATGAGGACAAGCTACTTGCGGCTCCAATCCGGAAATATCCCATTCATAAGTTTTTTCATAGCTGGCGCCTTGGTCAGAATAATAAAACTTCGGCTTGCGGCGGGCGGATTGCGGCTTGTGGGCCCTGATGTATTCTTTAGTGGTCTTATCCGGTTCAATCAACCCTGCCCTTGCGCCTGCTTCGATAGCCATATTCGACATTGAAAACCTATCATCCATGCCGAGTTTGGAAATCACAGGGCCGCTGAATTCCATTGCCTTGTATAAGGCCCCATCCACTCCTATCTGGCCTATCGTAAAAAGGATCAAATCCTTACCCCCTACCCATTTATCAAGCTTTCCTTTATAGATAAACTTTAAACTGGCAGGGACTTTAAACCAGCATTTTCCGTCAACAAAAGAACGCGCCAGGTCTGTTGAGCCGACCCCTGTAGCATAAGCGCCCATTGCGCCGTAGGTACAGGTATGCGAATCAGCGCCTATTACAAGGTCACCCGGCAGGACCAGGCCCATCTCCGGCAGAAGCGCATGCTCTATGCCCATGCAGCCGACTTCAAAATAATTTTTAATACCCTGTTCCCCGGCAAAATCAGCCAATATTTTGCATTGGTTCGCACTCTTCAGATCTTTTGCGGGAGCAAAATGGTCCGGGACAAGGACAATCATCTTATTGTTAAAGACCTTCTTGATCCCCGTTTTTCTGAATTCTTCAATGGCAATAGGGGCCGTGATATCATTGCCTAAGGCCACGTCGATTTTTGCTTCAATAAAATCTCCGGGGCCGATAGATTTCTTATCGGCATGGGCTGATAATATTTTCTCCGCTATTGTATATGGCATAAGAGAAGTTTTTCGAATATTATTTAAATTTCTTTACGACAAGTGATGCATTGTGACCGCCGAAACCCAAAGAATTAGACATGCAAACACAAACCTTGGTCTGGCGGGCAACATTGGGAACATAATCAAGGTCACAATCCGGGTCCGGATGATCGTAGTTTATCGTAGGCGGGATAACACTGTCTCTAATCGCCAGGCAGCAAACAATAAATTCCACTCCGCCTGCCGCTCCTAAAAGATGGCCGGTCATTGATTTGGTAGAAGAAACCGCTACTTTTTTTGCATAATCACCCATGGCCTTCTTAATTGCCAACGTTTCAATCTTATCGTTGAGCTTGGTGGACGTACCATGCGCGTTAATATAACTCACATCTTCCGGGTTTAACCCGGAGTCATTTAAAGCGATCTTCATCGCGCGGCTTGCCCCGTCTCCTTGGGGATCAGGCGCAGTCATATGGTAGGCATCGCAAGACATACCATAACCGGACATCTCTGCGTAAATATGCGCATGCCTTTTTTGCGCATGTTCTAAAGTTTCCATAACCACTATCCCGCAACCTTCAGCCATTATAAAACCGTCTCTGTCTCTTTCAAACGGGCGGCTCGCTTTTTCCGGTTCATTATTGCGCATGGAAAGAGCTTTTAGCGCACAGAAACCGCCGACTCCGGTAGGCACAATACTGCCTTCTGTACCCCCGCAAACCATGACATCGGCATCTCCCCGCGCAAGGATTCTAAAAGCATCCCCTATTGCATGCGAGCCCGTTGCACAAGCAGTAGCCACGCAGGCATTGGGGCCTTTTAAACCAAAGGTAATACCGATTTGGCCGGCTGCTTCGTTGACAATCAGCATCGGGATCAGAAAAGGAGACAGCCTGGACGGCCCTCTTTGCAGAAAAATGGTATGTTCTTTTTCGATGATGTCTAACCCGCCTATCCCGGAACCTACCACAACGCCGATCCTTGTCCTGTCTTCTTTATTCAAATCAAGGCCTGCATCAGTGATCGCCTGTTTTGTGCTGGCAACGGCAAATTGGACAAACCTGTCCATACGTTTTGTATCTTTGTGCGTCAGGCCGTATAAATCAGGGTTAAAGACCTTGACTTCTCCTGCTATGCGTGAATCAAAACCGGTAGTATCAAAAACAGTAAGCGGGCCGATACCGCTTACGCCTTCTCTTAATGATTTCCAGAAGGTAGCGATATCATTCCCGACCGGAGAAATGACCCCTAAGCCGGTTACAACGACTCTGTTCTCTTTTTTCATAGTCCGTCCGTATCAAAACTTACCCCGCCGACAGTCTTTTAGGCGGGGTATTTTTAGTTTATTTTCAATTAAATATACCGGTAAATTACTTGTTGCCAGCTTTTTCTTCGATATACTTAATCGCATCACCTACGGTAGTAATCTTTTCCGCATCTTCGTCTGGAATCTCAATGCCAAATTCTTCTTCCAGCGCCATAACTAGCTCTACGGTATCCAAAGAATCGGCACCCAGATCATCCACAAAAGATGCTTCGGGAGTAACCTCTTCCGGTTTTACACCAAGTTGTTCTGCTATTATTGATTTAACCTTATCCTGCACTGCCATTCTTTTTCCTCCTTAATTTGTCCCGGTACACTACCAGGATCAGCAAAAAAATACAAGTTTTCCGTTATTGCATTACCATACCGCCGTCAACTACAATCGTCTGGCCGGTGATATAACCCGCTTCTTCTGAAGCTAAAAATAAACATGCCTGCGCTACATCTATAGGCCCGCCCAGCTTATTCATCGGAATAACAGCCAGCATCTTCTCCTTGACCTGCTCAGAAAGCTTGGCTGTCATATCGGTCTGAATGAAACCCGGCGCCACTGCGTTCACATTTATATTACGGCTGGCAAGCTCTTTTGCCGCTGTTTTTGTAAGGGCGATGATACCTGCCTTGGAAGCCGAATAGTTTGCCTGGCCGGGATTTCCGATTATGCCAATGATCGAGGCAATATTGACTATTTTGCCGTAACGCTGCTTTATCATGGGCTTGGATACGGCTTTCGTACAATTAAACGTACCTTTTAAATTTACATTGATAACCGCATCCCAGTCCGCATCCGGCATCCTTAACATCAGATTATCTTTTGTGATACCGGCATTGTTAACTAATATATCAACCTTTGAAAATTTGTCAAGAATTTTGTTTATTGCTTGCTCGACTTGCGCATAATCGCATACATTAAGCTCCAGCGCCATAGAACTTACTCCCAATGCTTCGATTTCCTTCGAGGTCAAAACTGCCTTCTCAAGGTTTACATCGGAAATAATGACCCCCGCCCCTTCCCGGGCAAAGCTTAAAGCGATCTGGCGGCCTATGCCCTGTGCGCTTCCGGTAACCAAGGCTATCTTATCTTTAAATCTCATCAAAGACCTCCGATTTTCAATTTGACAAATTTAGTATATCGTCTCTCTTTTCAATATTTACTACATGGGCATTGCTGTCAATGCGCCGCATCAGCCCTTTTAAAACTTTCCCCGGGCCGAATTCATAAAACTTATCTACGCCCTGGCTAAGGATAAAACGCATTGATTCTTCCCATCGTACAGAAGAATACATCTGTTTTACAAGATTTTCTTTTACTTCCAAAATACCATACTCGGGTTTTGCGGTAAAATTACTTATTATCGGCACAGCCGGCGCAGAAAATGATACTGTATCCAATACCTTATTTAATTCTGCCGAGGCCTCAAACATCAATGAAGAATGAAAACCACCGCTTACTTCCAGCGGGATCACCCGCTTAGCTCCTGCCTCCAAAAACATTTCAGATGCCTGCGTAACTGCCTCAACTTTACCTGAGATTACTGTCTGTCCAGGGGCATTTAAATTAGCGATTTCAGCCCCGGTTTTAACGCAGACCTCTTTAAGTATCTCAGAGGGTAAATCTAGAACTGCAGCCATGGCTCCGGGGTGCCTGTTTGCCGCTTCCTCCATTATCTCGCCTCTTTTTCTTACAATCCTTAACCCATCTTCAAAAGATATGGCTCCGCAAGCCACCAGAGCCGTGTATTCACCTAAGCTCAAGCCAGCTGCAAAACTGGCTGCTTGATGCTGGCTGCCGGCTGCTGATTTGAATGCTTCAAAAGCCGCTATGCTTACTACAAGAATTGCCGGCTGAGAAATACTGGTCAACTTAAGCATGTCTTGAGGGCCTTCAAACATGCGCTTCTTAATGCCAAAACCAAGTATTTCTTCTGCTTTTTCAAAGACCGTCCTTGCCTCGGGAAAAGATTCATATAAATCTTTTCCCATCCCTATATATTGGCTGCCTTGCCCGGCAAAAAGAAATCCTACCATTTAATTATACAAGCTCCCCACACAAGCCCTGCCCCGAAAGCATCCAAAAGCACAACGCTGCCTTTTTTGATCCTGCCTTCCCTTACTGCTTCGCATAAAGCCGTGGCCGTAGAAGCTGAAGACATATTACCGCACTTCTCAATATTAAGGTAGATCTTCTCTGCCGAAAGGCCTAATTTTCTTGCTACCTGAGTAATAATCCTGATATTTGCCTGATGAGGAATAACTAAATCGATATCACCGGCTTTCAGGCCTGCACGCTCTAAAGCAACACAAGCTGCCTCATGCATAGCTTTAATCGCTAATTTAAATAATTCATTGCCCCGCATTTTTATAAAATGCATCTTCTTATCCAGGGTTTCTTTTGAAGCCGGCATCCTTGAGCCTCCTGCCGGCACCATCAAAATATCGTAAATAGAGCCATCCCCTCCTAAATAGCTTGAAAGTATGCCGCCGGATTTGGTTTCCGACAAAACCGCGGCTCCTGCTCCGTCACCGAATAAAACACAGGTATTCCTGTCTTCCCAGTCGGTAACCCCGGAAAGGGTTTCGGCTCCGATAACCAAAGCGTTTTTGCATGCACCCCGCGCTATAAACTGGCTGGCAACAACCAAGGCATAAACAAACCCGGCGCAGGCAGCTGAAATATCAAAACTGATAGCATTACTGGCGCCCAAGGCGTTTTGGACAATACAGGCAGTAGAAGGAAACTGCATATCAGGCGTAATGGTCGCGACAATAATCAGGTCCACATTTTCCGGTTTGACTTTTGCTTCTTTAAGCGCTTCAAGGCCGGCTTTAATCGCCAAGTCAGACGTAGCCTCGTTTTTTGCGGCTATCCTTCTTTCCTTGATGCCGGTGCGCGTCGTGATCCATTCATCAGAAGTATCAACCATCTTTTCCAGGTCCTTATTTGAAAGGACTTTCTTAGGAAGATACTCGCCTACTCCGATTATGCCTACTCTTTTCATTTTATTAAGATTTTGGTATATTGTTTTGCGGGGGGTTGACTGCTTCCAGTATTTTCTTGTTTACCTGCCTTTCAACCTCTTCACCAGCCACACGGATCGCATTCTTGATCGCTTTCACATTAGAACGCCCGTGCCCGATGATCACCACGCCGTCAATGCCCAAAAGAGGCGCTCCGCCGTATTCTGAATAATCGAGTTCTTTCTTAAAATTCTTCAGGCGCCCCTTTAATAAGACCAGGGCGAGCTTTTCCAGAAAGTTGCTCTTTAATAAGTTGCGCTTCAGGAAAACCTGAATGGCTTCTGCAGTGCCTTCCGTTACCTTCAAAGCAATATTACCTACAAAGCCGTCACAAATAATAATATCGCATTTACCGGAAAACATGGCCTTTCCTTCAACATTACCGACAAAATTAATCGGGCTGTTAGAAAGCAGGTCGTATGTTTCTTTCAAAAACTCGGTGCCCTTGGTTTCCTCTTCGCCGATATTTAACAGGCCTACGCTTGGGTTAGTAATATTAAATAAGCTCTCCACATAAGCCCTCCCCATAATAGCATACTGTAATAAATGAAGCGGCTTAGGGTCAATATTGGCGCCGACATCGACAATCAGCGATATCCCTTTTAATGTAGGAGTGACAACCGCGATACCCGGCCGCTCGACCCCGGATAAAAGGCCCAGCCCTAAAGTAGCGGCGCATACAACCGCACCGGTATTTCCGGCGCTGAAAAACGCGTCGCCTTTTCCTTCTTTTAAAAGATTTATACCTACGACTATGGAAGAATTCCTTTTTCTGCGGACACTGGTAGCCGGAGACTCGTGCATCTCAATCACTTCAAGGGCATGCCGCACAGAGATCCTGTCTCCGGAATATCTGGATTTTTGAAGCAATGATTTTATCCTTGTTTCGTCACCGACAAGGATGACTTCAATATTAGGTGATTCCGACACAGCTGCAACCACACCTTGAATAACCAGCTCGGGCGCATAATCACCACCCATTGCATCTACAACTATCTTCATGATTGCCTTCCTTACCTCTTGGGATATAGTGCTCCGGTTAGAACGGTTTACAGCGAATCAAAGAGGCATGCCTTATTAACGCGGCTTCTTCTTGCTCTCTTTTGCCTTGACCTCAACAACCTGCCTGCCTTGATAAAATCCGCAGACCTTACAGACGCGATGAGTTAATTTCGGCGTCTTGCATTGAGGACATTTGCTGAAACTCATTTTGGATAATTTCCAGTGCGTACGGCGCCTTCGGCCGCGCGCTTTCGAATGCCGTTGTTTAGGTAGTGCCACAGGTGCAACCTCCTTCGTTCAGGTTTTTTCCGCATTTAGGGCATAGCCCCAAACAGCCGTTTTTACATAACGGCTTTATCGGATAATCAAGGATGATCTCTTCTCTGATATCCGGATTAAAATCTATAAACTGGTCTTGTTTTTCCGCCTGGTAATTAAGATTAAAATCCTTGTGAAAATCATAATCAAATTGCTCGAGGCAGCGGCCGCAGACCAAAGTCATGCCGG
>Ga0265297_10011847_pt1 | contig 10595 bp, 9 predicted proteins | sample Munlanlwell13791_FD_192502 | JGI IMG/M metagenome (GOLD analysis project Ga0265297, IMG submission 192502) | Leachate microbial communities from a municipal landfill in Southern Ontario, Canada - Leachate well 137-91 | ecosystem: Engineered > Solid waste > Landfill > Unclassified | place...
AAACGTTGTAGATACGCTTGATCCATGGACGGTTGAGGTTCGTCGGCACGGTATAAGAACCCGCGCTTACGCTTACGTCCTGTGTGCTGTCATTATCGAAAACATAACGCAACGCGCTGGTGTCGCTTGGAATGGTGAACGATAGCTCGGCGGCAGCTCGCGTCACCATGGTCGCATCGGTTGGAATATAGGACGTTGCCTGTGCCCCAGCCTCCAGTTGCACGCCGTACACGTATGCGCCGCTGCTTCCGTCGCCCGCCCATGTCGTTCCGGGCGTATTGACGCTACCGGCTGCCGGACATAGTGCTGCCTGTATTTCGCTTGCGGACGATTGCGATCCTGTGACCGTTATCCTGTACCATCCGTCCCTGACAGCCGTTATCGAATAACTGCTTAACGAGCCGGTTCCCCACGCGCCGGAGGAAACATATGTTCCCGTGGCCAGATTGAAAAACGCCCAAACGCCGTTCGCAAACGACGCCGCAGCGGAGATGCCGATATAGTTATATCCGTTCGCTTTGACATAAGCCGATATTGTGTACACTGTGCCATACGAAACAGAGACATTTTTATAAGTATGGTGCGTGCTGTTGGCCGTGCTGCAAACAAACAACCGGGCATTCGTCGTTCCGTCAAGGGATGTTCCTGACGTTCCAAAACTGCCGCCGCTGTTTCCCCATCCGGAAGAGAGGGTGCTGTAAGGACAACGGTTTACCCTTTGCGGCTGAATTTGTATGCCGCGAAGGACAAGCGTTGACGGATCGCAATCGAAGCACGGCGTATGGATTGCCGCCGCAGAGAGGACGCCGGACGAATTGAAATAGGTTTCGTTTGTGTCCGCCCGCGCAAAAGAACAGCCGGACGGCAAGGAGCCTGTAAAAGACATATCCATGCCGCCGACGGGTTCGACGATTGCGTTGCCGTTGCCTTTATCGTCATCGAAAAAGAGAAGAATGTTATTCATGTCACACCGGCCTTAAGATGAGCTGAAGCTGGCGATCCGCTCCTTGGGCAACGGGTGACGACCCCGTTCCGGAGCGCACGCGCAAATATTGAAGAGGCGCAAACTGAGAGGGGGTTAAAATGGTGCAAACGCTCGCTCCCGTGACGGCGACAATTTCGTCGCCGCTTTGGTCGCGCAAATCCGTCCACGTCGTTCCGCCGTCCGGAGACATCTGAAACGTCAGGTTGGCCGCCGTCCATGCCGGAGGCATGCTGATGGCAAAAAGGCGAAGGCCGCCAAGATCCGTTGTGCCCGTTATGGATGTTCCGCTTGAAATCGTGACCGGCAGGGTTTCCCATGCGTTAACGCAACTATTTCTGAATGACATCTTTTTTCCTTTCAAAAAATATCAAGGCCTTGCGCCACAATAATCGCGCAAAGCAAAAGCCCCCGTGCTGCATAACGGGCAGCAGGGAGAACAGGTTATCTGGATTTATGATAATGACGGCGCGGATCGAAGATCCGGAAGAGCGCATAAAAAAAGACGCAATGCGCCGTAGCTATGTCAATAGATCAAAGAAAAACGAAAGTCAAGGGAAAATTCATACCAAGCTGACAATTATTTTTGAAGCATCATTTAGCACCTTGTTTTTAATAATATATTTAGTTGTTATTGTTGGTATTTTCCCAATACACTTTCCCTTCCCTCAAAGGTCTCCGCAAAGCGGGTTTTTTCGTCCGGGAGTGAGAAAAACTCGCAACTCGCTGTTGCGGTATTCAGATGATTCGCGGTAGCCTACCCATTCTGGGTAACTTTCACTTCCGGGGTTTCAATTATGCGCTTCTTCAAACATGTTGTCTTAAGCGTCGTTTGCTTCGCGTTTTTGCTGCCCCTGATGGGTTGCGACAATCCGGAACAGAAAACCGCGCGTTATATCCGCCGTGGCAACGCTCTTTATGAAGAAGGCGACTATAAGAAAGCGCGCATCGAATACAAAAACGCCGCCAAGCTGGCGCCGACGAATCCCGAACCGTATTACAAAACCGGCCTTATAGACGAACAGGAAGGCGATCTGCGCAGCGCCTTTGGCAATTACATTACGGCAGAACGGCAAAACGCCCGTTTCTTCCCCGCCCTGCTGAAAGTCGCGCAATTTTACATGGCCGCGGAACAGTACGAAGAGAGCCGCAAACGCATTAGCGCGGCCTTGGACGATAATCCCAACAACGCCGAGGCTCATGCTCTTTATGCCGCGCTTCTTCTTCGCGAGGGAAAGCATGACGAAGCGGAAAAGGAAGCGGTTACGGCTTTGACCATTGATCCTTCGAACATTTCCGGATGCGCCGCGTTGACAGGTATATATTCGGCCAAAAAAGAGTACGACAAGGCCGAAACGGCCATCAATAACGGCATCGCCAAAAACCCGAAGTATCTTCCTTTGATGGTTTTGCGCGTTTTGCTGTTTGAAAAGATGAACGACCTGAAGAAGGTTGAAGAAGCCTATCAGCCCATTTTCAAATTAAAGCCGGAAGAAACCAAATTTCGCCTTGATCTCGCCAACTCTTTTGTCAGAGCGGGCAAGCTAGATGAGGCCGAGGCTTCTTTGCGCAAAAGCATTTCCGAATTGCCGAAAAAGTGGGATCTGAAACGCCAGTACGTTCTTTTCCTCGACAAAAACCGCGGCCTTGACGCTGCCGAAAAGGAAATCAAGGAACTGATCAAGGCCAATCCCGATTCCGACGATCTGTACTTCTGGCTGGCCGATCTTTACACCAGACATAACGCTGCGGATAAAGCGATTGAGCTTTTAAACAGCGTTGTGGAGCGTGAAGAATTCAGCGCCCCCGCACTTAATGCCCGCGCCATTTTGGCTCGCCTTAATCTGAAACGCGGCAACAGAGACCTTGCGGAAAAGCTTATCGGCACCGTTCTGGCAAAAGCGCCGGACAATCGTTCCGCTTTGCTGGTTCGCGCCAAGCTAGCCGCCATGGACGGTTATTATCAGAGCGCCGTTTCGGATCTGCGTTCTATCGTTCGCACAAACCCCAACGACCAGGAAGCCTTGCAGGTTTTGGCTGAAACGCTGCTGATGCAAGGACACCTTGATCTGGCCATTGATACGATGAAAAAACTTGCCGATCTTAATCCTTTGAACTTTCCGGTGCGCGTTCGCCTGGCTCAGATGGTTCATATGAACGGCGACACCAAAGGCGCGAGAGAACTTATTTCTCTCGTGACAAAGTCCGCGCCCGAATATGCCATCGCATGGGAAACCGCCGCGCGCTTTGCCATCGACACGAAAGAGTGGCTTCTGGCCGATGAGGCCGTTCGCACGCTGGACAAAATCGAAGGTCAGCATCTGACTGCCAGCTTTTTAAGAGGGCAGATTTTCGACAAAAACGGCAAGAACGACGAAGCCATCGCCAAATATTCGGAAGTCGTCAACGCCGATCCTACGTCGACACTGGCCGAGCACGCTTTAAGAGCGTTGATCGTCGTCTATAACAAGACAGGGCATCTCGATACTTATGCCCATTATCTTGAAACCCTGAAAGCCGACACGCCTCTTGTGAATACTCTCATCGGAAAAAGCTATGCCACGATAGGCAAAAAAGCCGAAGGCGCCGCCGCTTTCGACAAGGCTATCGAGGCGAAAGCTCCGTTTGCCGACCCCTATCTTGACCGCGCCAATATGTACTTGGAAGAACATAAGCAGGATCAGGCTCTCGAGATTTTGAAAAAAGGCGCCGCCGCCGCTCCCAATGATTTCCGTGCGCCGCTTATCATCGGGACTTTATTGACGCAGGCGGGAAAGTTTCAGGAAGCCATCGCGCTTTATGACAGCCTTTTGCTTCGCAACCCGAGGCTTGACGTTGCCGCAAATAATTTGGCCGAATTGATCGCCGATTATCAGTTCAATGATTCCGTCGCGCTGGATAAGGCACAGAAAACGGCGGAACGTTTTAGCGGTTCGACAAACCCATTGTTTTTGGACACGCTTGCCTGGGTCTATTACCGGCAGGGAAATACCGCTTTGGCGCAAACCATCATCGAACGCGCTATTGCACAAGAGCAATCTGCAAAGCCGTTGCCGCCTCAGGTCCATTACCACTTCGGCGTTATTCTTATGAAGAGCGGTAAAACGGACAGAGCCAGAGCCGAGCTTCAGAAGGCGGTGGTTGAGGGCGCGGATTATCCGGGCCTTGAGGAAGCTAAAAAGATGCTTGCCCAATAAGGGTGCCGCTTTATTTACAAACGATATTAGTTGGTTAGAAGGGCCTCACACCCTCTTGTGCCATCACGTCTATTATGTTACAGAATCGAAACGAAGAGATTTCTTCTCTTTTTCCATTTCTTTCAAAGGATGGCCCAAATGTCTAAATTTAAATTTTTATTGCCGATTGCTGCCGCAGCTATTCTTTTTTCCGGCGCAGCACACGCGGCTACGATCACAATCACCTTAGGTGCTGTTAATTCTTACGCAAGCGGAGGCACGCTCGTCGGTAACATCGATCTCGACACAACGTCTATGCTGACGCTGACTCCTAACGCAACAATCGTTCCCGCCGGAGTCACTTATGCCGGCGTGACGGTATCGCCCTCAGTGCCGCTGTTCGGCGACAGCTATCTGTATGTTCCGGGCGCCGTTGGTTCCAGCGCAACGTTCACGCTGACAGCGGATTCCCATGTGTTCGGACTGCGCTGGGGCACGATTGACAGTTACAACACGCTGAACATTACCGATTCAAACGGCAACGCGTATCAGATCAAAGGCTCGGAAATTCTGACGAAGGTTTCCGGACTGACCTCCGGATCTTCGGAGTTGGATGTTCTTGTGGTTGACCCCACGGGCTTTATCAAGACGGTTGTTTTGTTAAGCACCCAGAACTCTTTCGAAGCCGGCGAATTTTATGCCGCGCCGCTTCCTCCTGCCGTGTTGCTGTTCGCATCGGGCCTGATTGGCTTGGGCGGCATTGCAAGACGCAAGAGAAATTAATGGCGTCGAAATAGAAAGATTCTACTCCTTTCAACTATGCCCGCGAAATGCGGGCATAGTTTTTTTTGCCTCTTGCGCTGTTCAGGAGCGGTTACAGCACGCTATTGTAGGATTGAATTTCCCCGAAAAAATACAACCTCTATTGGTATATTAACCCTATAACCACAAGAGAATGATATTAACCCTATCTGGCGTTAACCAACTTGTTTTCTTTGCCTTTTTTCTTGTGAAAATATTGCTGTTTTGTTACATACGGGCGAAGGGAATCTTTCCCTGATTCAACGTATGACTTTTGAAAGGATATTGCTGTGAAGATATTTCGCCTTTTTGCCGTAGCTTTGCTTGCGGTGCTGCCTTTTGCGGGAAACGCAAATGCAGCGACTTTTGTCGTCAACACGAACACTGTTGGCGCATACACGACGACCAATGTCGATTTTACGAGCATTCTTAATGCCGGAGATTCCGGCAATCTGATTACGACCCAGACGAGCCTTACGCCTGCATTGCAGGGCACGTATGACTACATCGTCACCGGCGTGCTGAACGGCATGACGGAGATGACGTTCACGCTGGTTCTGAACGCCCCGACGGTTGCGGACGTAACCTTCAGGGATGTGGATGCAAGACTCGGCACCGATCTCGGCGGCACTGCGGCCGATCAGGCTGCTGCCGGCGTTGCGATGTTGGCTCAGACCTTCACTGACTTGCTCTCGACCGAAGTTATCGGCACGAACCCGGTCACCGGCGACGCTACGTTTACTTATACGTATTCGTTCATGAACCTGAACCATTCTGCCTTGTCTTTCTCCAGCGAAATGCTGGCGATCATTGCCTTGGCTCATGGCGCAGCCTGCTGCTCGTCGCTTTGCCTGAGCTACAGCGTGACGGCAATTCCGCTTCCGGCGGCTTTCCCGTTGTTCGCCTATGGTCTGACGGCTTTGTCCGGAGCAGGGTTTATTGCTCGCAGGAAGAAGGCTTAAGGCTGGTTTAGTTTTATAGGCACAGCTATCCAAAAAATGAAAAGGCGCAGTTTCTACTGCGCCTTTTCTATTTTCTCGAGTTTAATGATCACACGGCGATTTTCTGCCTGATTAAATGAAATGGCCTTGCCGTCCTCGTCGCGGTTCGGCACTTTGGGAAAGGTATCGGCATATCCTGCCGCGCGAAGCTTTTCGGCTCCTATCCCCTGCTCGACTAAATGCCGCACGACCGCCGAAGCGCGCGCCGTTGACAGCTCCCAATTGGACGGAAATTGAGCCGTATTGATGGGCGTGTCGTCCGTATGTCCTTCGACCGTAATTCTGTAGTCTTTGAATTCGACTCCCTTAAGCTTATCCGCAACGCCTTGCAAAAGAGCCTTGCCGGCGGGGTTTAATATTGCCGACCCGATGTCAAAAAAAGCCGCGCTGTTCATTTCGAGAATTGTGATGCGATCGCCTTTTGGCTCGGAAACGGGCGGAAGCGGAGGCGGCGCGGGAACGGCAGGTTCATCCGGCTCTTCGGTTCTTATAAGAGGCAAATCATCGGGAATGACAAGCGGAGATGAGGGTGCAATCGCCTCTGTTATGGCTTTCTGAGAAATTTCTTGGCTTAGTTTTTTCTCCTTCGAAATCGAGATAACAAGAAACAGGACAAAGAAGCACAAGAGCAGCGTGATCAGATCGGCGTAGGTTATAAGCCAATCGTCGGCATGGCTGGGAGCGTCCGCTTTATCTTGCCAGGAGTAGCTCATGCCGCCGTCGCCATATTCTTTGCCGTTGCCGTCGTTTTGACGTTGGTGATTTTGAAGTAATCGTAAGCCTCGGGACGCAAAAAGCTGTTAAGACGATCCTGCACGTACATTGGCGTTTTTTTGCTGACCAGCATGACCATGCCTTCCGTTATCAGGTAATTGCGAAACCGCCGTCGCGCGACAATCTGCCGAAGACGGGACGCCGCCGGTATATAAACGACGCGCGCCGAGAGGACTCCGTAAAGCGTCGAAAGAAAGGCCACTGCGAGACTGGGGCCGATGCCCGCAATATCGTCGGTCAAGTTACACAACATGGCGACCATGCCGACAAGCGTTCCGACCATGCCAAAAGCAGGCGCGTGGCTTGTCATCGCTTGAAGGATCTCGACGGGCACGCTATCGCGCTCGTAGCAGGCGTCAGCTGCCGTTTCCATCATCCCTCGAACCTCCTCGGGCGAATATTCGCTGACAACCATCGTCAGCCCATATCGAATGAAGGGATCGCGGATGCCGATCTTTTCGATGACCGATTCCAGATCGCGCATGCCTTTTTCCATCACAAGCCGCGCGCAATAGATAATCGCCGTCACGTCGTTTTTGAGATAATCGGGCGCTGGCGGCGCTTTTTTGAAAAGATTTTGAATGGCGTCGAGCGCCTTATGGACTTCGGCGGGCTCGAAACTCATAAAGGCAACCGTGATGACGCCGCCTACGACGATGATGAGGCCACCCAGACTGAAAATCAGCAGATAAACATGCCCTCCCATTACAAGGGGGCTGAGAACCATAAACGCTCCGAACGCCGCGCCAATGATGGGCGCTCGCATATAGGGCCGAAAAAATGAAATCAGAGAGCTTTTACGCACGGCACTACCTGAGGCTAAAGTGTTTGAGCAAAACAAGAGAGCCTGAGTGACTAAGCAACGGGCGTGCCAAGGGGTGTTTGGGCAATATGTTGATATATAATCGTTTTTTTATTCCCGTTTGGAGAAAAGCCGCGCTTTTTGCGTATAAGGGAAAATAGAGCCCTGTTCTTGCGACAAAAATTGCCTAATGGGTTCGTATGGTGAATTTTATTTAACCACAAAACGCAAGAATCTTCTGCAACTGGCTGGAATTACTTTCGTTTCCGCGTGGTAGAATTGGGCTGCGCATATTTTGGAAATATTTCCATGTTTGGATTGCTTGAAGAACTACGTTCAAGAGACGAAGAGAAACTGGTTTCGATCAGAGACCTGATCGAAGGCGAGAAATATATTAAAAACCTCTTCAGTCTCGACGAAAAAGGATTTGGCCCCCGGCTTACCAACGAGTCCATTTCGCGGATTGTGTATACGCATGCTTCAGTCAGTTATGTTGAAATATTCGATTCCGAAAAAAATATTATTCAGGTAGCTCCTCCCGATCGGAATTATTATTGTTCAAGAGATTTCTATGCCAGAGATTGGTCAAAGGATTATTTCCGCCTGACTGCCGCAGGCAGGTTTTTGGCAAAGGCTCTTCCCCCTCTGCCAATTAAGGATAAGGCTGTGGACTGGGATGCGGCCATAAACATGGTTCAGAATCCAATCGAAAGAACAGAAATATTTAGAAAAGCGAAGGAAGCCCGAAACTGGAACCTTAATTTTTGGATGGGGTTTGAGATTACCCTGCAACTGCTGCCTCGCATAATTAGCCCGGTCGATTCCAACCTGTTCTGGATGCAGAGGATGTATAACGCGCAGAATATGGATAATTATAAGGGATATAGAGCGTTGGAAGAATATGAGCTCGTTGGCTTTATTTCAGCTCCCCCTCATGAGCAGGAACGTCTCGTTAATATTACCGGAATCAAAGTGACGCCTGCCGGTTTTGCCTTCGCTCAGGCCATAACCAAAGCCGAAGAAATGGTCAGGGAAATAAAAAAACAAGCACGTCCTAAGAAATTATTGCCAAGACTTCCTCTCTTCGGACGCCAGTTGTAACCGGTTTTTGGTTTTTATTTACTCACTTTGACCGTTATTACTGTCGCAAATTCGCATCAGACATCAAAAATCTTCCTCACCGAAACTAAATCTCCGCTTCCAAATGGTTTGATTCTTATATACAACAGGCGCGCTTACAGTCGGTCTTTCGGTTCAAACCTGAATTACGCCGGCTATTCCAATATAAAATTTTTTAGGAAGAACAGACCATATGACCGCTACGCTTGTCGGTAAATCTATTGCCATTCTCGCTGCAAATGGCTTCGATGAAAGCCAAATGACTGAAATTCAACGCGCCTTAACCGCCCAAAAAGCCAAGTTCAAGACTATCGCTCCCGAACAAGGCGTCGTGAATGGCTGGCAGGATAACCACTGGGGTCACTATTTCCCCGTCGATGCCAACATCGGCGAAGCCTTGGGCTCGGACTTCGATTTTCTGGTTATTCCAGGCGGCGAACGCGCCATCGCGAAGCTCAAAACCAATTTGCACACCCGCCGCATCGTCAACCACTTTTTCGAAGCGGGGAAACCCATCGCCGCCATCGGCGCCGGTTGCGCCCTTTTGGCTCTTTCGGCCAAGGCTGCGGGCTATACATTTGCCGCTCCTGCCGAAACCCATGAAGAATTAACCGCTGCCAGCGCCGAAATCAGCGAAAAAAGCCAGGAAATATGCAATGCCATCCTGACTTCAGACGGCAAGGATGTTGCCGCATGGGCCGTTCAGGCTGTAGAATTGTTCAGCGAAGCCGATAGTGAACTTCAGGCCGCGTAACAATATTTCCTATCAAGGGAAAAATAAGGGGGAATTGGTGGAGCAAAAATCTCCTGGCGTTTCTTCCAAAGAGCTTATTTCGGGATATGCGCGCCTTCTTCAGTGCAGCGTCGCTACGCCGCAGGTATCCCCCATTTCTTTTTCGACAATCCTTTCTCCCCGCGACGAAAAACGCCCTTGTGCGCTCTTGCTGTCGCCGCACCCCGACGACGAGTGTCTTATGGGCGGATTGCCTTTGCGCCTTCTAAGGGAACAGGATTGGCAGGTATTCAATATTGCCGTCACGCTCGGCAGCAAACCGGCGCGGCGAGATGAGCGCAAGAATGAATTGGCTTCGGCTTGCGCCGTTCTTGGCTTCGAGTGCGTCCTGCCGGAAGAAAACGGGCTGTCGGATGTCTCTGCCGCCGCACGCGACAAAGATGCCGAGGCCTGGAATAAAAAAGTCGAATCCGTCAGAAAATTTATAACCCAGCTACGGCCTCAGGCTGTTTTTATGCCTCACGCCGACGACGGACATGCAACGCATGTCGGCACGCATCTTTTGGGGATGGATGCCTTGGCAAAAATGCCTTCCGATTTTACATGCGCCGTTGGGCTGACCGAATATTGGCAGCCGCTTGCCGCGCCGAATACGATCATCGGGATCGAAGAAGACGCTGCCGCCGCACTTATGACCGCCCTTGCCTGCCATGCGGGCGAGGTTGCGCGCAACGCCTATGACAGACGTTTTCCCGCTTTCCTGATTGACGCCGTTCGCAGAAGCGAACGGATCGGCGCTTTCGGAAAAGCGTCACCGACCATGAATTTTGCGCAAATGCTTTGTCTTGGCGTTTGGAAAAAAGGAAGATTCGTGCCTTCGGCGCTCAACCGTTCTGCCGGAGCAAATGAATCGGTCGGCTTTTTGTTTGAATAAAAAGAATCAGCCGCGAATCACTTTGTCGAAAAGATGGGTGATTTAAGGCCGGAAGGGGTATGCAATGAGGCTATTTTAACCACGTTTTAAGCGTTTTTAGTGAAATTTCCTTGCTTTAGAGCATATTGCCCCTAGAATTCGCCTCCAATGTGCTTAACTCTTTGACGGGACGGAAATTCCTATCTATACAACGCTTCTTTTGGGAACAGAGTAGGCATGGCAAAAACCAAAAAATCGGCAAAGACGAAATCCGCGACGCGGACGTCAAAAACA
>Ga0265297_10011849_pt1 | contig 10593 bp, 19 predicted proteins | sample Munlanlwell13791_FD_192502 | JGI IMG/M metagenome (GOLD analysis project Ga0265297, IMG submission 192502) | Leachate microbial communities from a municipal landfill in Southern Ontario, Canada - Leachate well 137-91 | ecosystem: Engineered > Solid waste > Landfill > Unclassified | place...
AGCCAGCGACTCAGCAAAGTCTTCCTGCGGGTTCTTGGTTGCGTAGGTCGAGATGAACTGTGAGGTGTCGACTTCCTTATCGGCGCTCTGGTGGTTCGTGTAAGCGGCGTTGCGTTGTTGGTCGATGTCCTGGAGCTTCTGCTTTGATGCTGCCGTGTAGGCGTTGCGCTGGGTCTCGGTTAGCAGCTTGAACCAGACACGGTGGCACAGCTCATGGACTACAGAGGATAACGCCTCGGCGCGGTACACGGTGGACCATTCGTTAGGATCGATGTTGTACTTCAAAATGTGGGACAGTGACAGAAGAACCTCATCGGTTCCCACCTCGTACCTGGCGATCACTTCACCCCAAGAGTCTGCAACCCGTTCGATCTCGCTCACCGTCGTCACAGGCCCGTAGCACGCCTTTCCAAAACCGATCCGTTTCATCGCCTCGGTGGCGCTCTCAAGTAGGCCGACAAGCTCCTCAATATCCATCTCCCATGACGTAGCCCGATTGACGAGAACGAACCGGCCGACGGTCACCTTGTCAGGGGCCTGCGCGGTGGACCCGATCCGCGAGCCCTCCTCCTCAGCGGCGGCCTCGATGAACTTTGTGACGGCGCGGCTCCGCTTGAGCATCTCCTTGATGGTGGGATCGAGAATCGCTCTTCCGATCTTGTTGAACCCTCGGTCGTCGTTAGCTTTGAGGGCCGCCAGGAGTTTAGTGCTGGTCGGCTTCTTGGCTAAGAGGCATGGCCACCCCATGACCGGTTCGAGAACGCCGTCACCGCTGCTATTACACCAGGACCGTAGGAGGCTTTCTACGTCACGTTCATGGGTCGGCTGGCGCAGGGTTTTTGGAAATGGCGGTAGGCGACTATCATCCAGTGACGTGATCTTCCGTGGGACTAGAACGATGCGATAGATGGTTTGAATCTGCTCGCGGTAGTCGTCGACCAGGTGTTGGTAATCGTCGAAGTTGAGATAGACGTTCCGCTTGATGGCGTTTTCCGCGAAGGCGTAGTCGGTTTCTTCTTGGCCATACTGGGTCACGTCGCTTCGGTAGTCGTCGCGGATGTGGTTTAGGTAAGCATCCGGCATAGGCTTCAAACGTTTGGCAAGCCAGGTGTTCAAATCGGTGAGGGTCGCCTCATCGATGGTCCACTCGGTTTAATAGGTCGTAAACGGTGCGGTGATCGTTCATACCTATATCTTCGGGGTAGGGCTTCTATCGTAAGGCAAGACAGTGGTTGATGACACCGCCGGACAAGCAGTTGACAAAAACTCTTGACAAACCTTACACGCCTTGCTATATTTGCCGGTAGAGATCGAGAAGGATAATTCCAAACGTAAAAGGGGATTTACATGTATTATGGGCACACTCCGGGATTGATTTGTTTACAGATGGCAAATGACAAACAGCGTTCTACCAAAGGGTTCGACCGCCAGCGTGAGCACCTTGCTCCGAGCGATTGTTTACCTAAAAAAGTGAAAGAAACTTTTCGCAAAAAATCCGAATCTCATTAACGCTGCGCGGAATGGGGAACCGCTTCGGCAATAATGATTGATTCTCTGAAGAAAACCTAAATAATTCCGAGGTTCTCGCCGGACGCGAGAAGGAGAAGACCGATGAGCACAGAGCCAAAGATGCCACGCTGGAATCGCGTCAACAAGGACAATGTCGAGGAGCATGAGGCGCTATTGATCGCTGTAGAGCAGCGGCATGGCGCGCGGTTTGTCACCTCAAAAGAAGCTAACAGACTCAACTACAATGTACTCGCGCGAGATCTGGTTGTGTGGGGGTTCCCGGCACGGACGGCAGTCGCGGTTCAAAGCAAATACAAAGCCATGCTGGCTGAGCGCGATACCAGTGGTAGCTCGCCCGATACGTGTCCTCCATACAGCGATCTGGAAAAAGAGCTGTTTCGTCTGGTCATGATCCGTACCGGCGTAGTTCTGAACAACACCACGATCCGGCAGTTGGAGCTGCAAGAGCTGTTGGCAGTAGTTGGTATTAAAAAACGGAGCTTTGGGTCGATCAGAGATTTTGGCTATCATCATTTCAACATTGAAAGTAGAATCGCGCTCGATGAGAACGGCACCCCCTGGGCGAGTAACAGAACTCGCCCACCGGCTCCAAGCCGGTCTAATGACGAGCAACAGTTCGTCGAGTGGCTACTGGACATCGCGTGGCGATGTGGACACACCTCGAAGGGTGTGCCAGCCTGGATATCAGTTCAACTTCTGCTGGCGGGATACGCCTGGCGGTCGCCCAAGGCTGTGTCGGTGCACTTAAGTGAATCGGTCTACCATGGTAACTCGTCGAGGTACTGGAAGTCCAAGGGGATCAAGAACAAAGTCAAGCGACCGTTGCCTGCTGACACACGCCCTCTCTGGTTCGCAAATATGAGATTACCTAAGCCACCGGTCAGTGCGCAGACGGCGCTAAAACTCAGCGTGCCCATACCTTCCGCAAGCAACAAGGCGATGACTGGTATGGACTTCCTGCGCTCGACACTGGCGTTGGATTGCAGCCTGTTAGGGTGGCTACCGGTCATTCGGGAGGAGCTGAAGTCTGTCACCATGACCGATAGTCCGGAGGCGACGAAGCTAGCTCGGGTCGTAGCTATTCGCGCGATTGCGGTGGAAGAGTCGTTGAAATTTATGAACGAGGCGTTATCCAAGCTCGTTGAACTGAAGGTAACGCTGCCGCCCAAAGCTGAGGATCGTTTCGCATCGCACCACACGTTGTCCGACGCCAGCTTCGCGGATAGGCTTGACGAGCTGAAGAGCTTGAGAGCCTCCACGAAAGATTTTCTAGATCAGGTCATCGACGAGAAGCTGAAACAGGTCAAGAAGGCCAAATTCGAGGACGACCAGAATCGCCGCCGTGAGGAATTTGAAGTCGAGTTGAATCGTCTTCGTGAGGAGTTTGAAGCCAAGTTGAATCGTCATCATCCGTTGGGCTTGATTGACTCAAAGAAGGATTGACGTTCAAAAGACTCTTGACAAACTTGATTGTGTTTGCCATGATTATGTCGAACTGGAGGTAAACATGAAACCAAAATTTGACGCCCCGCTCACGTCGGACAACGCTCAAGAGGTTTTAAACCACTTCGAGCGAGCGCTGAAGGATCACGAGTTCTCAATGGTCAGTGCTCACGAGGATCGTGGATTCCGGCCGGAAGCTCAAACCAAGCAGAGACTTGAGGGTGAGAGACACGGCAACAATCTGACGTTTACTGTTCATGCGGACAACAGCGTCACCTTCTGGCTGCATTACTCCGACGGTCTTCTCGTCTTATCGTCAGATCACCGCGAAGACGACACCTGGACCGCCCGCGTCACCGTGGACCAAGGGATGATCTTGGTATCTCACTACAACGACTGTGGGTCTCGTATGTACTGGATGTTTCTTTTCGAGGAGAATCGAGCATGAAGAAGCAAGACTTTATGAAAAGACTTGTCGATCTGAAGAGCGGCAATAAGGTTGAAGCGCTGGTCCTCTTCGTAGTTCGTCCTGGAATGTCCGGACCAGCAAAGGTCGAGCGCTGGATGGTGAAGGATATCACCATAAACAAGGTCTATGCTACAGTAGTCCACCTAGATGACACACGGGAGAAGCCGCATCAGTCAGAGGTTTTCGCGACGTTCGACGATGCCGCTGCTTGGGCGAAAATCTACAACCAGAAGCTTGAGGCTAAATTGAATTATCAGCTAACTGAGCTGAAGACGGCTCAGCAGAGCTTGGTTAAGCGTCTTGTTCAACCAGTCGAGAAGCGCCCCTATCCGCCGTTGAGCGATGATGATCTGGCGAATCTGCTATACGAGGTCGATTGATCGTTCAATTAGCTCTTGACAAACTTCATCATAGGATTTATGTTAGTGGTGAACGATGAAGTGGAGGAGGAAGTTGATGCCTAGAGGAAGCGTTACTCTGAAGAAGGCCCTCGCGTGTTTAGCCGCGTTTCTCACTTGGGACACCAAGGTCGTTCTCTGCGACCTCGGCGACAAGAGCGTGGTTACCATTGAAGAAGCCTATACCCGGGCTGATCATCAACCACTCGCGAGCAACCCGATTTGGGTGGTAGTCACCTCGCCGAAGCGTTACAGCATCAACCAAATTACCGCCTGCGTGCTGAAAAACAAAAACCGATATTGTGTCTACGACCGCCTACAGCAGAAGAGGGGTTGACCATGAATAGTCAGGCCGCTAAGTCGATCACCGAAACAATACCGCTTGCGTCCATCCGCCTGACAGGGCCTCGCAACATCCTGCGCGCCGAGGCTCATGAAGAAGAGCCGGGGCGCTGGCGGGTCGTCTGCTACGATCTTTACGGCAAGGCGGTCACCGACCACGACCTGGTGAGCGACGAGGCTCTGCCGGACGGGATCGCGGCCTACCTGCGTTGCCTGGTCGCCGAACGCGACCAGGCAACGATCTCGGCCGAGGCGGCCACTCTTGTTTGGGTCAACGGCCAGGTAACTGGAATTTTACATCAGGAGCTGCGAAAGGATCATGCAAAAAAGGCGAAACTGCCAGGCTCCGCCGAGCGGTTATCAGGAAGAGCGTTGGGACCTGTCCCAAGATCGGGAAACGCCATCGGAGTTCAATGTGCGGATGACGAGAGAACGAGAGGTAACAAAATCATGACGAGAGAAGACTGGGATGAGGAATGTTGCCTTTATCAAGACGAGCGTTATGTGGTTGCCGCGATCAAGAAGCACCTACTCACCGATGATCAACGGAGCTTCTTGCAGAAACACAGCCTCTCCATCGAAGACATTTTAAACGGTCGCTTCCGTGGCGATCTTGGGGATGAAGTTACTGCCACCATTTTCAAGCCGTGGAATGACCACTTGGGCTGGCACGAGTTTGGATTCAAGAACGGAGAACACCGATGAGCAAACGATTTACCAAAGCCGACGCCGAGCGTGAGGCTGCGAAGGTATGGAGATTGATCGAGCGTATGCGAGCGATTGGGGATCACAGCAGCAATGTGGCACTTTGGTTGCAAATCCCTCAACTGTTTTCTAATGGCCCGATGGCAAGCTTGTCAAGGCTCTATATATTCCGTTTCTGCGTTTCTGGTTATTGCCCCTATGATTTTTCGTGGTCTTCGGAGCAGCCGACGAGCGCGGAGATTGGTTGTAGGGGCGCGTCTATCGCTGATTGGCTTGCGCGAGCTGACATACTCGCGAATCGTTATCGTTTTATTTCTTTTGATTTGTTGCTCTTGCGCGGCGTCCGTCGTCTGCGAATACCTTACGAATTGTCTGCGTCTGAGGTTGTCACGTTCGGGAGGGCACTCCACAGATGTGCCATGAAACATCCTGGGGAGGGACGTGTAACAATCAATCCCGAGCAAGAGTTCGTCAAATCAATCCGAGGCTACTGAGGAAATCGACGTGCCGGACCTAACAATGCGATGCGGGAAGTGTCAACGAACCTACTGCTCGGCCGAGCCGAAATGTCCGCACTGCGGTGCGGCGTGGGCAGAAGGCAAAGTGACGTGGGTGCAAGAGAGGATCGTACCCGATCATCCTGATAACTTTGGCGGGGTAGCTGGATCGATGGCTCGGCATGAAAAACCCTTATCTCTACATGACGACCTGATGGAGTTGATGGAGCGAAAGTTTCATGAACGGGTCGACCGCGAGTTGGCCAACCTTTCGAATCGACAGATAATCCGATACCACGGATCGCCGATGGGTGTCGGCTGTGATGGTAGGTGTGATCTCGCCATTGGTATCGAATGGTGCGACGGTCATGGTAACCCGAATGAGGTTGAGATCAGACGTAATGAAAGAACTCTAGCTGAACTTCGAGCTGATCCAGGAACGGGCGAAGGTGGTGAAATAAAACCGTTTCACAACATAGAGTTTCCGAACAAGTGGTGTGTTCGACAATGCGAGCGTTGTCAAAAGGTACATACAAGTCTTGCCTGTGTTAAACCGAATGCGGATCATTTAGTTGCCATCGTGATCAGCGAAGAATCTGCGGGCATCGAACCGATATTTACGATACCAAAAAAGGAGGGCCAATGAAGACTATTTGGCGGGCTGTTTGGGTTACTGGACTCATTGTTTGGATGTTTATTTCTTTGTACGATTATGTGGATCGTACAAAGAAGGGAAAGGTCGAACAAGAATGCCGCCCCACGATTCAGCCGCGCGTTGTGTGCTACGACAGATACTTTGTTTGTCCTGAAGGATATAAGCTGGAATGGGACCCCGATCCTGGAACGGGACCTGTTGTCTATTACTGTGATCTTGTCGAGTACACTCCCGGGGATGGTCTCGGCTCTGAGGACGATCCTGATGATTCGGAGGGGTGATGGGTGCGCCGATTGATCCGGTGGATCTACTGGTTCTAACAGTGAACAAAGAGAAGAAGGGGAAACATGTCTCGTATAAATTTTCATTCAGCGTCTGATCAAGCTGAGTTATACGGTACAGAACGTGCTTATATGGGCACACTAATTGCCCGATTATCGTTAGCGGTTCTGAACAACGGCATCGCTCCCTACCTTCACCACGACAGGAACCCGCTACTTCGCGTTCTGCCGGAGAACTGTCATCTTCGCTGCTTGGACTACGATTACCGCCAATGGTGGGAGATCTTCTCTAACTGGTGGTCGGTCGGCGACGATCCTATCATCGTACACGGCCAGCCGCGCGAGGTCTTTGCTCTTCAGCTCAACACAGCGTTGGTCCTTGGCGGCGACCCGCTTCGTCTGCTGGCGCGGCTGCACGGGTAATGCGAGATACATGCCTACGTCGAAGAGGCCAACCGCGAGTGGCTCGCCGGGGTGATCGAGGTCGGGGTATCTTCCGGTCTATTCCGCCCTCGTTGGGATGACGTGATCAGGCTGTTGCGAGTTTCAAACGATGGACCAGTCGTGACGAGTTACAGTGTGTGTGAGTCCTTCCCTGAAAGAGATTATACCTTCGATGAGGGGATGGCGGAATTGCGGGATCGGGAAGAACGCGATTTAGAGATCAGACCCAAAGGCTTTGCAGACTTCCGATTCAGCCATAATCTATCGGCTTTTGATTTGGTTCAAGAGGTGATAACGTGAGCGTGATATGGAAGGATGAGGATAACTTCGAGCCTGGGTTGGAAAAATTACGTCTACAACATGCAGATCTGGAGATAGACCCTACTAAACTGACCATTTATCAGTTCAGACACGAGTTGTTAGCTTTTGATGTCATGAAGGAGTTGTAATGAAGAGCCCACTTCAGACCAATACCGCGACTTCCCGGCTACGCGCGTTGACCAATGAGGAGCTTAGTGTACGTCCTATCTGGAAGATTGCTCAAAAAGTTAACTGTGCGGCTTCACAAGTAAGCACCGAGCGCCACAGACGAGGATTGACAAGAGATTATAAGGTTCGTGTTTCATATCGTAAGATAACATGTTTGCTAACTGATAAGGAGTTGACTTCACAGACGGCTTATGAGCTTGCAGAGAAGATTAGCTGCCCTACACCGTCCATCTATTGGGAACGTCATTTGCGCGGATTGCGAGTGAAGAGCGGTCCTCGACTTGGCTCTCATTTTACGCGTCGCGGTAGATTGTCAAAGCTAACTGATGAAGAGCTGCTAGCCGGTTCATCCCGCGAAGTCGCGGCAAAGATTGGGTGTAGTTTCCAAGCGATCTGCCAGGAGCGTAGCCTTCGAGGATTGAAACGAAAAAAGGAAGGAGATATTATGCGAATGATTGTATACCAAAAAAGAAACGGTGCTACAGGAATCGTTTTCGCCGAAGAAAATGATGAGACTCCAGCTTCTGACTTCTTGGCAAAAGGAGAAGTCTTCTTGGCCGAGTATGAGGTAGAAGACGCGGCAAGCGATTTTATCCCACCAGGGGCGTGCTTTGTAGAGGATCATTCATGAGTGCGTCGACGTTGTGACTTGCTCTCTATCTAAGCGATTTGCGTTTTATGACTAACGAACCGAACGAGATATGTTCAACAAGCCCTTGACAAACTAAGACGCAAACTTTATCTTGTCTTCGGGAGGTGATTGAAATGAAAAGCAAGCGACCGAAGACATGCTGCCCACATTGCAATTGTTCCGTCTGGAAACGCCAGTTTACTGCGAGCACGATGGGCTGGGCGTGGGTCTGTCTCGACTGCGATCAGCCCTATGATGCGAAAAACAAAGGGAGCTTGATCAACCGCCGGGCGAAGCCGAAGAACGAAAAACCGGCACCTCGCCCTGAAGCGGCTACTTCAGTAGAAGCTGCCAAAGACGAGCCACCGAGCTTCGTCTTGGATTCGTTCATACAGCATTACCAGCATCAGCCGTTGGGGCGTTTCGACGTCAACTGATAATCCAACGCAAGTCAGGTTAGGAGGGAGTATGAAAGGAAAATTATTATTTAGTCAACACGGAACTGTATGCTGTGATGTCTGCGGCTCGGTGCTGAACGCGAGAGATCTAGAGGTGATGACGCACGACAAGGAGTCAATGTTTCCTGTCGATTTGAAGGGCAGGCCTGACGTGGGTGTGATCTGTGAGCAGTGTGAAGCGTATGCTAACTTGCCGCACGTGCAGCAAGCACTAGAGTCGATCCGAGAAAATCATATGAAGACCAATGCCATCACACCGACTTGTGATTTCTGCGGTAGCCACGCCGTTGTTGGAAACTGTATCGGCTATAGAGATAAAACATGTGGTAAGGATTACTGTGTCAACTGCGGCTCAACACAGCCGAAAGACGATTGGTTGTGCAAAGATTGTCTCGCCAAACGCGATGCTCAGGAAGGACGAACAGTATGAAAGTACAAATCACATTCGAGGTGGACGAGAGCGCGCGGCGCGACATCGCTCACAGTAATAGCGACAAGGGCGAGAAGGCCAGCTACGAGCAGGTTCGTGCGTTCTTGTTGGGCTCCGCGACGTCAGGCTTGGAAATAGCTCGGTTGAATCGAGCTGAGGATGAGGAGGCGGATCGCCAGGAGAAAATGCTCGCTGTGAAATTCGCTGCGAAAGAGGATGAACGACTCAATCGAATATGTCGAGACCGGGGCTGGCAATGACGTGGATCGACACGCAGATTATCGACCGTGTTCCCGAGAACATGCGTGCGGAGTTTGTAGCGGCTAGTGAACGTATTCGTAACGCGGCCGACGAGCGGAAGATGCTGCGGCTCAACGATATGAAGGATTACCTGCTACGGGTGCTTCCCTATTCGGATCGCGAGCGCGCTCTTTGCCCCGACTGGTCCGTGTCGAGCGGTCGACCACTGGGAACCAAACACTATCTGTCTATGCTCAGCCTTGCGCGGAACAAATCCCAGGTCGTTCGTTTCTCACCTGAGTTTTCTAAGCTGCTGATCGAGTCTCCAGCACCCGCGTTCTACGACACCAACGTTATGCGCACCGTTTATCCTGTGATCATCGCTGAGTTCGATGGCGGCATCTATCTAAAGCAGTTCGAGATGACACTCCATTGCCTGCTGATGTGGGCGTGCGCGCCGGATGAAGAGGAGCAGATGTTCACCGTCAAATTGGAGAAGAACGCACCGGATGGTAAGTATTTCTTCGGCACGTTTGGCCTCGGCTACGACCGCACCGGATTGTGTGACTGCTTCGCCATGCCTTGGATGTTCGACGCCGAGGGCCGACATATCAACAACAACGTGGAGTGGTGCGAACTGTTCGGCGTCGCCCGAGCGGCCTTCGACCTGCTGGCCAGCCCCTCTGTAAAGCTGGAAGCGACCGATGTTACAAAATTGAACAAATCCAGAAAAAAGAAGAACCAGTTACCACTTGTACCCTATGAGGTTGTGCAGTGGAGCCGCGAGTCGGCCTCGTCAGGAGCGTCTGGCACAAGCGCAAAGCACAGATATCGCTATGACGTACGTGGCAACCTGGCGACATTTGAGCGAGGGCCTTTGGCCGGACGGCGCATCTGGCGAAAACCTCACCAGCGAGGGCTCGCCAATCCAGTACACAAGGGTCATATCTACGAGCTAAAGGAGTAAATTCGATGGAAGACTTAATGATGTTAAAGATCTTGTCACTCACGATATCAATCCTATCGCTTGTCTTATCATTGTTAGCACTTGCTGTGGTTTTGCGCAGCTGGAGAAAACAATCGAATGTTGACCGGCAACATCGGCAAGAGTTGCAGCTTCTTAAAACTATAGAAGCCAGTCCCTCTTTCGTTCCAGGCTCGTTTTCCGGCCCGAGCCGTACTTTTTAACCTGGGTAGGCGCTACCGCACATGCGGCAGAACAAGGGCATTTTTATACAGACCATTTGCACAATGGCCTGTGCATGGCTTAGACCCCATGCGGTCGTTATTACCTTCGTCCATAAATAATGCAAATATGACTACCGTTTAGTTTGAACGACGCTCTATCTCAAACTTTCAAAATTTACGTAGGCTTCAAATGTGTTCAAATAGCTCTTGACAAACTTTACATAAATCCCTATTCTGTAGTTGAACATTAGGGGGTTGCTGACCATGAATGAAACCTACAAGATTCCCGAACAGAACCTGGACAGAGTTCGTGACATCCTGGCGAAGCTGAACCGCAAGGCCGTTCGCCTGGGCGTGCCCGAGGTGGCTTGGCTTAAGAGCGACCGTTACCAT
>Ga0265297_10011850_pt1 | contig 10592 bp, 10 predicted proteins | sample Munlanlwell13791_FD_192502 | JGI IMG/M metagenome (GOLD analysis project Ga0265297, IMG submission 192502) | Leachate microbial communities from a municipal landfill in Southern Ontario, Canada - Leachate well 137-91 | ecosystem: Engineered > Solid waste > Landfill > Unclassified | place...
TTAGTCAATTAGAGTTTGATTAAAATTTTTTTTTATTATACAATAAATTTATTCCGCAGTAGCTCAATGGTAGAGCAGCTCCCTGTTAAGGAGTTGGTTGTAGGTTCGAATCCTACCTGCGGAGCCAGATTTCACATCGCTTGTTTTAGGCGGTGTGTTTTCTTTTGTGTGACGTCTTAAAAGTGCCTCAAATCCGTCTTTTGCGACATAATTAACCAGTTTTCTGTCCTTAAAAACAAGTTCGGTAAACACTTGCGTGACAAGGTCTCTTTTTTCTGTATCAAGTGCGTGTTTGTAATACAAATTAGCCATTTTTATTAGTTCGGAAAAAGTAATCACATATTTCAACATTTCATTAGCTCCCTCTTGATGAGCAATAGTTTTTTGGTCGATAGTTATTAATTCGTTTTTTAATCTTATCTCTTCTTGATTAATTTCTTCCGGAGTCATTGCTTGATTTCTAAGTAATGTTATTTTGTTTTTGGTTAAATAGTTTAAGTCATCGTAGGCTCTTTTTCTTTGATTGTTTAGGTCGTCAAGTTCTTTGCTTCTTTTTTCGTTAACGTTATCCAGTCCGATTTTTGCCCGATTTTCAATTTCTATTAATTCCTTTTTTGAAAAATGAATTTGTTCTAATAGTTTTTCGACGACCCCATTAATATCGCTTTCATTGAGATTTTTATCCGGATTATTACATTCATCTACGCATCTTGTTCTGTAGTAATTAATGCCTTTTTTAGTATATGGCGAATAACTTCTCCCACAAGTGCAACGTATTAATCCACGATAAATATAAAAATCATGGTCAACATAATGTATGCTGACATTTTTGGATCTCAACACTTCTTGAACTTTATTATATAGACTAACATCAATTATTGGTTGATGATAGTGTCCATCAATAAATTGAGTATTGTCCTTTTTATTGATTTTTAGCTTGCCAATATAAAATGGATTTTTAAGAATATTTTCGATTGTTTTATTATTAACGGGACGAGAAATTTTTGGTTTATTCTCAAGCGTAATTCCGCTTAATATTTCGTCTTTAGTTCTTTTGGAGCGGGATGGTTTTGTGGTTAATCCGTGTTGATTTGCCCATCTTGCTAATTGGTTTAAGCTCCATTCACCAGTAGCATACAATTCAAACACTCTTTTGGCTATTGGAGCTCTTTCTGGATCGATTGGTTTGTTGTCCGAACCATGATCAAAATATCCGATAGGAGTCATGTATGTGCACTTCCCCTCGTCCCTTAGTTTGTCGAACGTATTCTTCACTTTTTCGCTAATCAATCGAGAGTAGTGAGTAGAAAATATGCTATCTATGTCACGATGGATCGCACCAGAACTACTTTTTTCGTAATCAGCCTGCACAAATCTAATGTCTATGTTTCTATCTATTAAATTTTTGATTATTAAACCGTCTTGTTCGTTTCTGCTTATCCTGTCCCAGCAAAGACAAATTATACCTGCAAATTCTCCTTGTGATAGTTTTTGCACCAAAGTTCTGAATTTGGGTCTTTTAATTTCATATCCGACCTTCCCATTTTTATCTATGGTCATTTCAGAGGTCTTAAAGGCTGTGTGTTTTTCTTCGATAACACCATTTTTACAAAAACCATCTAGTGTGTAGTTCGCCACTTCTAAGTGTTGATTTCTTGCCAGATTCAGTGACTGGGCCCTTTGATAATCAATAGAGTTTTTTTGATTGTCTAAATCGTCGGTGCTTTTTCTCACATAAACAAGATATTGTTTTGAATAGGTTGAATTTTCCATAGATTATTTTACTTGTATTGTATCATAAAAATTAATTCGATTTGACCATCCCACTAACCATATTGTTTGTGTGACTGGAGTTTTGTGACAATATTATTTGTTTTCTGGACGGATCAACGATATATCCTTCTTGAATTAGTCTCGAATGAATTCTTTTGAGTGTATCATAAAGACTGGCAAAATTATTTATTTGTTTTTCTCGAAAGATTTGTTTCTGAAAATCGTCTTTATGCATTTTATTACGTTAATCTTCTGGGCATTATTCCTTGTTCTTCTAAACTTTTTCTCATGTCATCGATAACTTTTCGTTTGTGTAGAAAGTCGTTTATGTTATCATCTTTATTGTTTTCTTTTTGTTCTTCCTTGATTATTTCCTTAATATCTTCCTTATGTCCGGCAGAACAAGACGGTTGGACGTTCTCAAATCGTGCGGTCAATAATTTCAAAATCGACACCCTTCCATTCTTTTGCCTTAACCGTCTGACGAAACCAGACGCTTCCAATCGATTGATAGATTTTATTACAGTATTTTTGTCTATTCCAAGTTCTTGGCTCATCCTTCGACAACCAATAAAAGTTTCTCCCAGTGCATTCGCGTGCGAACAGATCGACATATAGACCGAGTGGTCATAAACACTAAGATCTTTCGCATAAATGCGAATAAATCTATCATACATCCAGAATTTACCCATATAATTTTTAGGCAAATAAGTCATATTTATAAAACAAAGAAACCAATTCCTGTTGTCTACGGCTGAATGTGGGCCGTTGGGATAAAATCCCACAGAAATTGGTTTCATTATCGACATTCATTTTTTAGACAAAAATAAGCCATACGGTATTATCGTATAGCTTATTGCAAAAAATTGTTGTCAGAATTAAAACAAAAAGCTATAAAATAATTAAACTTTTTATCTCGTTCTTACAACAATCTTTTCCGGATGGGCTTAAGCAGTCCGGATTCTTTTCTTCTCAGGGAAACAATAATTGCATAATAATATAAGGTTTTGTGAACACAATTACCATTTCGATGGACATTAAATTATCAAATGATCTAATTTAATTATAAACAATGAATACTTACTGGTCAATATTAGGGGTGTGGATAACTTTTTTATATCTCAAAGCATTGAACACCGCTTTGGGCTAGATATGTTGTCCTGGGGCTTATTATGGCCCATTTAGGGCAAATAATAAGCACTTGTGTTGCACAATATTGAATACACGGGGCGTTAACGTCCCTGTAAATCCGGGTTCATTTAATAAATTCGCTTTTTGTGAAACAAGGTAATGGGGTGCCACAGAAGTCAATCAATCATCCTCAGATTTAACCCAATATAAGTCAATCATTTTTGATCGCTTGAGCTTAAGGGGTTTGTGTGATATTATGAAAATAACAATTTATACAACCTAAACCCTAATTATTGGGGCATGGTTATCGAAAACGTTGTACACATTAAACCCGTCATTCGGGGGAACGTGTACAACGTCATACAGGGAAACTTGTATGTGAGTCGCAAGACTCACCTCGGTGGCGGGTTTTGTGTTCTAATAATTAATTAAATTAAAATAAATATGTTTAAGAGCATCACAACGGGCAAAATTATAAACATCGTAATTATCGTTTATACGATACTGAATTTTTATGCCATAGGGAAATTTATATTTACGCCTTATTGGAGTTTGGGCATATTGCAACTTAATGGTGGCATGGTTATTTTTAGTATTGTAATTAGCATGTTTCTGAATGCTACATTGGTTATTTGTACTTTATTAATGAGGCATAAATACGAAAACAATAAAAAATAATTAAAATAAACATATGGAAAACGAAAAATCACACATTAAAGGATTAAGCGGTTGGTTAATTTTAATTGGTATAAGTTTATTCGGTGTCGCGTTTAACATGATTAGCAATATTGCCTATACGATACAGTTCAAATTATCTTTAATAATACTAATTTTTGCTATACTGTTATTTCTTGCCAATATTTATGTAATTGTTTTATTTTTCAAAAAAAGTAAGAATTTTCCGAAATATTTTATAGCGTTCTTGCTGTTTGTTTTGGTATGGATGGTAGTTCTGGTTTTATCTGTTTTAAGCTCATCAACTACTGCAGTGCCTGGCTTCGACCAAATAATAAGTTTTTTTATATGGACGCTTATAGCAAATAGCTATATGAAAAAATCCATTAGGGTTAAAAATACTTTTATAGAATAATGCAACAAAACATATGAATAAAAAACTAATTTGTTTATTAGATCTAAATAAAATCCTTAAAGGAAGAGATTTTCGAAAACTCAGCAAAGAAGAGCAATTGGAAATTTCTGGACAAATAGCCAATATGATGTTAGAAAAATCGTCCGATAGAGAAAATTTGGTTCAGGGAAACGATAAAGAAAAATCAGGCGGAGTTGATATGACCGAAACAACGGAACCAAAGGCCCATCAAATAATGGGACCGCTCATGCCGAAAGAAGATAAGCCCAATAATCCAGAAAATATATCAGATCAACAAAACGATTATCGAAACATTGATAAGCAACAAAAAAACAAGACCTTACGACAAAAACGAATAGATTCATTGGCAACAATAATCGGATTCCTATTTAGAATATTTATGATGACATTCTTATTTATTGGTGGGATTAAATTAACAATTCTTGAAAACGAAGTAACAAAAACTTTTGAAGCATATTGGCTGTTTAGGATAATGGGCGTTGTTCTGGTTTTTGTTTCATTATACTTACTCTTTAATATTTTCACTAAAAAAGTTAATAAAGAAGCTTATAATAAATGGGCTGTTGGTTTTGTGGCTACAATAATATTTCTATTTATAATGTTTTTAGATGGCGACTTCAAAATACGGTGGTTGGTTGATTTAATCTCGAATGTATTTTAGAATATAGGTTTTTATGCGTTTGGCCGGACCATGTTTCCGGCCTTTTGACTTGTTGTGCGATAGATGGTAAAATTAGAACAATAAATTATTTATTCTAACCCAAGAAATGAATCCATTATCAAAGGGCTCTAATTGGATAAAATGCGACTTACAGGTTCAAACATATTTGGACGCACATTGGAATTGGCCAGAAAATTATGGCAATGGAAACATAAAAGAAAAAATAGATAAATTTAACAATGATTTAATTCAGCATTGTATAGACAATCAAATATCTGTTGTTGCCATTACGGATCATAACAGCGGAGAAGCTATCGATGGTTTAATGGTTAAAAATAATGAATTAAATAATCCAATCACTATATTGCCTGGAGTGGAAGTTATAAGTTCAGACGGAATACACATGATAGTAATTTTCGATCCAAAAACCAAAGAAGATAGTGATGAAAATAGATGGGATACATGGAATGATAATATTAAGCATTTTCTAACGGCGATAAAAATGCCTCAACCAGCCTTTACTAATGGCGGTAAGGTTCCAGAAGTAGCAAGATCTACTGCGGAAGACATCATAAAAGCTATACGAGACTATAGAGCTATTTGTTTCTTTGCTCATTGTTGTTCTACAAACGGTGGGCTTTTTTGTAAATCTGATAGTCGAACAAGAAAACTCATATTAAAATTTTGTAATATCTTAGACATTGCTGTTGAGCTGGCACAATTGCCAGAAAGATTGAAAAAGGTTTCTGAAGAATTAAAAAATCATGGTTTTAATATCAATGATTTTGCTATAATTAATACTTCTGATTCAAGACGAATTGATGATATCGGGAAGAAATTTGTATGGATTAAATCCGAACCGACATTTGAAGGCATAAAGCAAATAATTTATGAACCCAAGGAGAGAGCAAAAATACAACAAAATTCTCCCTATGAAGATAGACAAAAAATTTATCTCGATTCATTGGAATTTACCGGAAGAAAAAACTTTATCATTCCAAACATTAAAATTCCTCTTAACAGAGAACTTGTAACCATTATAGGGGGTCGCGGAAGTGGCAAAAGTGCATTATTAGAATCAATAGCTTTTTTGAATGAAGAACATGGCAAAGAAGATCAGAACAAAAAGAAAAAGATTATAGAATATTACAGAACAAACGAAGACGGTAAAGATCCGGCCCCAGACTTTTCCTTAACGGTAAATTTAATTGATAAAGATGGTAATTTTGATGAATATAAAAAAGGATTACACGAAGAAGATGATTTAAGATTGCCATTTTTATATATAGGGCAAGAGCAATTAAGCATTAAAGCCACCAATGACAAGGAACTGACTAAGACTATTTGCAAGGTATTAAATATTGATCCAGCAGACATCCAAAGCAACGATATAGTTGATAAAAGTAGAAATGTTTTATCGGAAATAGATATAGCCGAAAGCGAACTCAATGATTTATTAAATAAGTATCCAAATTTTCAAAACGGAAATTTTATAGCATGGGCAGACGACCAGTTATTGAAACGAAAAAGTCAAAAGAAAAAAATATCTTCTCGATCAACCAAGGATCTATTAGACGATATTGATAGGGCCAATGAAAAAAGACAAAAATTAAATGATTTGTGTTTTGAGTTAGATACCTTAAAGTCATCTATAGAGAATATCGATACCAACGACACAATCAAAGAAGTGAATAAAGATTTACATTCTCATTATCCTGGCGAAGATATTATTCCGCCGATTGAAACCAACAAACAACTCGAGGTAATAAATAAATTATTGGCAAAAATTGAAACTGATACAAAAAATATCGATAGAGCAATCAAAGAAAAGAAAAATTCATTAACTAAATTGGGACTCAAAGAAGACGTTAGTGTTTTATTGAGATCCGCTGAATTAATACAACAAGAAATTAATCTTTTAACTCGAGACAGGAAACGATATGACGAATTAACTAAATTAATAAAAGAGCAAAAAGGCATAAGAAATAAATTATATGATTTAGTTGCCGATTATTTGGTAAAAGTTAAAAATAAAATTGACGACAAATTTGTGGAATTTTTAGAGTCCAGGAACACTTCAAGCGAAGAAGAAAAAGAACTTTTTGGTAGCATAATTAAAGGGGTAGGAATTGAGGGGAAAATCAACTTTGATCAAAACAAATTTTGTAATGATGTTTTGGTAAAACACGATTTTATTGATAAAAGAATGATAAAAAATGTAACAGAATTAAAATCTTTAATTGCTGGCAAAGATAGGGCCGGAAAAACCGAAAATATTACGTTGGACATTCTGGCAAAATGGATTAATAACAATTTGGAAGAATTCTTAATTAATCCGGCACTAAAAGATGGATCAAAATTTTTAGATTATTTGTTTACCGAGTGGGACGAATTTGTAAGCGTAAATGCAATTGTAAAATTAAACGACGTTGCCATTCCCAAATTATCTGTGGGTCAAAGAGGCACTTTATTATTAAAAATTTATTTATCATCAGCATCTGTGAAACAAATATTTATTATTGATCAACCAGAAGATAATCTAGATAATCAATTTATAATGAATGAATTGGTTCCTCTTATTCGGAAAATAAAAAAATCAAGACAAATAATTATGTCGACACACAATGCCAACTTAGTGGTAAATTCGGACGCGGAACAAGTTATTGTGGCTCGCATTGATTCAACGGATGACTATACAAGCGGAGGTATTGAAGACCCGAAAATCAATAACGACATTAAGGAAATCTTAGAGGGTGGCGAAAACGCTTTTAGAAGTAGGGAAAATAAATATGGCATGGGAAACCTAAAATTAAGTGCCCATTAAAGCCTTGCGTCTTTTGACTAAAGAAATTTATTATATAGTGAAACTGAATTTTTCAGTCTAACCATACTAATCTTTGTTGTTTCGTAGATATTTATTAATTCGGTAAATATGTAATCCGCGGAGCAGGGATAAAAAATCGGGCTTTAGCCCGATTTTTTATATTCTCCCCTTCTTAATCTCTTCTCTAATTTTTTGCATTAGGTCGATATAAAACTTTAAATTGTGAATTGTTGCTAATCGCTGATACAACAATTCTTTTGATTTATAGAGATGATGTAAATATGCTCTGGTATAATTTTTGCAGGCGTAACAAGAACATTTTTTGTCTAATGGCGAAAAATCTGTTGCGTGTTTTGCTTTATCAATTTGGATTGTGTCATAATTTAGACCATTTTTAAAAAAGAATAGTTCTCCGTGTCGCGCATGCCGAGTGGGAATTACACAATCAAACATATCAATCCCCTGTTTTACGGATTGAATTATTTGCTCGGGATAACCAACACCCATTAAATAATGTGGCTTATTTTCTGGCAATTTATTTGCTAAAAATTTTAAAATCTTGTGCGCCTCAGAAAACGGCTCACCCACTGAAACCCCGCCAATGGCAATTCCATCAAAATCTAATTTTAATAAATCATCCAAACTTTTCTTCCGTAAATCATTAAAAATACCGCCTTGTACAATACAAAATACTAACGGTTTTTTGCCTTTCCATTTTTTTACTAAATCTTGACTCCGTTTTGCCCAATAAGCCGTACGATTAACTGCTTTTTCAACTCTTTTTTTGTTCTTGGTATATTCCGGACATTCATCCAAAACCATACAAATATCAGAACCAATTTGTTTTTGAAATTCTAGTGCTTTTTCCGGAGTTAAAAATATTTTTCCGCCGAATTCTTCTGAACTAAATTCAACTCCCCTGTCATTCAATTTTAATAATTTTGACAACGAAAAAACCTGATAACCACCTGAGTCAGTCAAAATCGGTCCATTCCAACCAATTAATTTATGCACACCGCCGAATTTATTTATTTTTTCTAATCCCGGCCTGACTATTAAATGATAAGTGTTAGATAAAATTATCGGCACATTTATTTGTTTTAATTCATCAACGGTTAAACTTTTTACTGCCCCCTTGGTTGCGATAGACATGAAAAACGGCGTTTCAATCTCGCCGTGTTTCATTTTCAACTTGCCAATTCTGGCTTTTGATATTTTTGATTTTTTAATAATCTTAAACATATTACATTCCTGATTTTCGACGATTACAATCTTTGCACAGCATCTGACAATTTTTTGAAATAGTTTTTCCGCCCTCATGCCAAGGCGTTATATGATCGGCTTCCATTTCTTCAATTTCAAAATGTTTTTTACATTTTTTACAATTCCCTTTCTGTTTTTCATACGTTTCGCGTTTTATTTTATCGGTAAAAGCACGAATATTTAGAAATCTCTCGTCTCTCGTTAGAACATATGGATAAATTCCCGATGGTTTTGTTACGTCTTCGTCTTGCATTAATTTAGTTATTTCTTCTTCTAGTTCGTCTGGATTAAATTTTTTGTCTTTGAATTTATTATATAATTCACCCCATTGCACACTACTCATTTCTTTGCGATAATTTGGAAAAATTTCACGCACCCAAGAAATTACATTTTGGAAATAATTCCATAATTTATCAGCATTTTTGTCGTGTTGATGTTTCGCCATATAATCAGCGACGTTTCCGTTGTTTATCCACGACAAAACGGTTTCCAAATAATCCTGTCTAATTGGCGAACCACTAACCAATTGCCCGCCATCGTTTGCTAAAAGATATGCCACACAATTTGATTTGCTAAATTTCAATTTAGCGTCAGAAAGCCAGGAACCCGTATAAACAGCATTACGGATTTCTTGTTCATTTACTTTTTCTCCATAGGTATTAATGACTGTGAACCAATCGATTCTTTCTTTATCTGTTCCTTCGCAAAAATAAATAAATAATTCATAATCTAAAATTTTATTTTTTTCCTCAGGGGTTAGATTGTGAAAAAATCGGTCATTAAGTGAAAAATCTCCATTTATATATTGTCCAATACTGATCGTTCTTTGTTGGCCATCAAGCACTTCGTATCCGTCATTTTCTCGTTTCATCCAATACATCACGTTAAGCGGAAAACCCTTTTTGATTGTTTTAATCACAGCATTGCGTTGTTCTGGTTTATACACAAATTCTCGTTGATATTTTGGACGAATATCAAGCTTGCCACCGTAAGCCACCACACCTTCTTCGGCACTGTCTTTATAATCCTTTATTACTTCTCGTATTTTAATTTGTTGTAATTCAATTTTCATATTATTTGCCTTTTAATTGTAATGCAATGTCTGCAATTGCCTTTTTAGTCATTGTGTCTTTTTCTTCTCTTTTTAATCTCTCAATTTTTTCATCCAGAATAAGTAAAATAGAAAGCTTTAACGCTGGAAAATAGGTAAGGCATTCTTCTTCGCTTAATTCATGAACTCCTTTGCTCAAAATTCCGTAAATTGCCTTCATCACAATAAGTTGACTCGGCAAATAATCTTTCAATAGATCTACCTTTATATCTATTTTCTTCGCCTTAAATTCTTCATCGGAAATTTTTAATTCATTTTTTTGTTTTTCAAATGTGTCCCAAATAATATTTTCAAAAATTCTTCTTAGATAAACAAGTGACCCTGCGCCGGCACCATGTGCCATTAAACCGATGGCTTTTTTTAAATCATGTAAATCTTGCCCCGGAAGCACCTTGTCATACTTTTTGCCAATTTTAGCATATTGCAAATCTGCAATAGACGGATCTTGCCCAATCTTTTTGATAAACTTATCCTGAATCTCGTCTTTATAAATAAACAATCTTAAAATATCGTTTCCTTTCCTCTTACATGTTAGAGTGATTTGTGCATAGCCCTTTTTATGATTCGGATAAGTATATTCTTCTTTGATTATGTCAACCCATTCAGGTATTGTGTACAATCATATCTGACAGCTGTGTATTTATTGTATGATATCAGATATGACTCATAATCCAGAAATATTAATAGTTTCAACTAAAGAAAAGTGGTTAAAATTACA
>Ga0265297_10011851_pt1 | contig 10592 bp, 8 predicted proteins | sample Munlanlwell13791_FD_192502 | JGI IMG/M metagenome (GOLD analysis project Ga0265297, IMG submission 192502) | Leachate microbial communities from a municipal landfill in Southern Ontario, Canada - Leachate well 137-91 | ecosystem: Engineered > Solid waste > Landfill > Unclassified | place...
GCCGTTAGCCTTTAGCCGTTATGCTTTAGCCTTTAGCCTTTAGCCTTTAGCCTTTAGCCTTTAGCCTTTAGCCTTTAGCCTTTAGCCTTTAGCCTTTAGCCTTTAGCCTTTAGCCTTACTCCCCGCGCCGCTCAATCATGTTGTACAAAGCCATTCCTGCCAGCATCGACGCAACAAATATCAATGCCTTGGGTTGTCCTGCGGCCGCGCTTACCACAGCCGGGCCGGGGCAAAAACCTGAAAGTCCCCAGCCGATGCCAAAAACCAGACTGCCTATCAGCAAACCTTTATCCAGCCCGGTTACAGAGGACAGCTGCATAGGTGCTCCCAACAAGCTGCGCTGGCGTTTTTTAGCGACAGTAAAGGCAGCAGCGCCGATCAGCACTGCACCGCCCATGACGAACGCGAGAGACGGGTCCCATGCCCCGGCCAAATCCAGAAAACCTATGACTTTCGATGGATCGGTCATACCGGAGATGATCAGGCCTAAACCAAACAACAGGCCGACGAGAAAAGTATTAAGATTCAACATGGTTATAGCCCTATCAAATGGCGAGTCAGATAGACGGTGATAAAACCGGCCATCATGAAAGTCAGCGTTGCGACAATGGAGCGCATCGATCCGCGGGAAATGCCGCAGACGCCGTGGCCGCTGGTGCAGCCTGACGCATAACTGGTACCCAGGCCCACCATTAGACCGGCAATGATCAATTGCACGGTTCCGGCTTCGATAGTCGCAGCGGGCGGATCGGTGGCTATTTGATAAACGTAAGGTGCAGCGGCCATGCCGAGCATGAACATCACGCGCCAGAGCTTGTCTCCTTTGTCGGCCTGAAGCAGGCCGCCCAAAATCCCGCTGATGCCGGCAATCCGGCCATTCAATAACACAAACATTGCGGCGGCAATGCCGATCAATAAGCCGCCGGATAGGCCGGCAATATAGGGGTTGTGGGTAAAATCAGATAAATTCATTTTTTTTCTCTAAAATATGGGTACTAAATCATTCGTGAAGTCAAAAAGGCTTAACAACTGCCAGAATGATAATGCCGACCAGAAACAAAACCGGCACTTCATTCATCCAGCGATAAAAAGTATGGCTGCGCCGGTTGCGGTCATGTTTGAAATCGAACAGCCACACGCCGCAAAAATAGTGGTAAACCAGCGTCAGCGCCAGCAGCGCCAGTTTTGCGTGCAGCCAACCGGCATTGGCATAAACAGCCCAGTCGTAAGCAACCAGCATCCAAATGCCGAATATCAAGGTCGCTATCATGCCCGGCGTCATAATGCCGAAGAACAGCTTGCGTTCCATGACCTTAAACCGTTCATTGCTGATCTCGTCATCGCTCATTGCGTGATAAACATACAGGCGCGGCAGGTAAAACAGGCCGGCAAACCAAGTGACCATAAAAATCAGGTGTAGTGCTTTTAACCAGAGCATGGACTAGCCTTTAAGTAGTGATTCGATATTTGTTTTCATTTTCGCCAAGTCGAAAAGGCCGATTTCTTTTTTAACAACCGAACCGTCCGGGGCAATTAAAAAGGTGCTGGGCGTAAACATCACGCCGCCGAAAGCCTGGGCGTGTTCCGAATTTAAATCCAGCGCCACATTGTAGGGTAGTTGCTTAGTCTTAGTCATATCGACGACGTGATTCGGCGGGTCGTAATACATCGCAACGGCAATCATCTCAAGACCCGAGGCATGATACTGGGCATAAAGATCGATTAAGTCGGGAATTTCTTTGATGCAAGAGGGGCAGTCGGTCGCCCAAAATGTGACAATAACCGGCTTACCGCGCAAATCGGTTAGCGCGATTTTTTCACCAGTGATGGTGGTAAACGTAACGTTAGGCGCTGATGTGATGGTTTTGTTGCAGCCTATTAAAACAAGCATTAACAGTAATAAAGCGAATGCCCGGTTTTTAATTTTCATGGATTAATAAGTCATTGTAAAATCGGACAACATACCTAATTTAAAAAACTATAACAACTCTCAGCCAGCAGATAAGCAAACTGCAACCGCACAGCCCGGCCGATATTTCGCAGAAAATAAAAATCCTCCCCATTGGTCGGCGCTTAAAGGACGACGCCCAGTTCAAAAAAATGGCCACCGCACTGTTCTAACGGTAAACGAATCGACATCCACTACACCGCCAGAGGCGCTTACGCCGCGCAAACCGAAAGAACCGTCTCGCCGCAACAACTCATTTACTATCGCGACAACTGGTATCTGGCGGCCTACTGCCACCACCGGGATCAACTGCGGGTGTTCACCGTAGACAACATCGGCTCAGCAAAAATACTAGATCAAATTGCCTTGTCGATCGATCCAAAACAGCTGGAACAATTCCTCACTTCGTCCTACGGCATCTTCAGCGGCGATGCGGAACAGACCGTCGTCCTGGGATTTACCAAAGCCCGAGCCAAATGGGTCGCCGATGAAAACTGGCATCCCAACCAGCAAGGACAATGGCTGGGCAACTACCAGCTGAGCATCCCGTTCAACGACAGTCGCAAATTGATCATGGACATCCTCAAGCACGGCGCAGAAGTGGAAGTGTGATATTGATTCATGCAACAATGACAAGATAAGATGGATATAAAAAACTCCTCATTCGTTGTATATTTTTTTAAATTTGTAACATGCCTGAATACTTGAATATACAGCCATCACCCATCTCTCTTATAGAATCACTCAGGGAAATCGGTTATTCCATGGAAACAGCAATTGCTGACATCATGGATAACAGCATTACCTCTGGAGCATCTTCAATACATCTTCGCTTTGCGTGGAATACGGGAGAACCCTGGTTAGCTATTATTGATGATGGCTCAGGAATGTCGTCTGATGAAGTAACCAGCGCCATGAGGTTGGGCAGCAGTAATCCTTTGAATACACGTCCTGAGGAAGACTTGGGGCGATTTGGCCTAGGTTTAAAAACTGCGTCATTTTCCCAATGCAGGCAACTGACGGTTATCACACGAAAACAACAGCAAACATCAGCCAGAAAATGGGATCTGGATACCATTACAGAAAAGCCCGATAGTGGTTGGAACTTGCATATCCTGAGTGATGAAGAGATTAAGGGTATCACTGAAATCGATTCAATCATTGATGATTTTATGTCCAGGGAAAGCGGCACGATCGTTCTGTGGCAAAAACTGGATCGGCTGGACAATTTTGATGAATCCGGGATGGGTGAGAAAAAATTGAATAGCCTGATTAATGAGGCAAGGAAACATATCGAATTAACATTTCATCGTTTTCTTTCTTTTTCGCGAGGAAAGAAAAGTCTGCGTATTTCGATTAATGGTGATTTTCTTGAGGCATTCAACCCTTTTAATCCTTCGAACCTTGCAACCAGAGAACTTCCCGAGCAAAAAATTTATCTGCATAATGAAAAGATAACCATACAGCCCTATGTATTACCTCATTACAACAAGGTATCTCGAGAAGAGTATGAAAAATATGCGGGTGATGCAGGTTATCTTCAGAATCAGGGATTTTATGTTTATCGCAACCGTCGCCTGATTATCAAAAGTACCTGGTTTCGGTTGATACCCAAAGAAGAGCTGACTAAATTACTTCGTGTCCGAATTGATATACCCAACACACTGGATCATTTGTGGAAAATTGATGTTAAAAAAGCTAACGCCTCTCCTCCTGAAAGCATCAGAAAACAGCTTAAACAGATAATTCATGATATACAGGATCAGGGAAAGCAGGTTTATAAGCAGAAAGGTAAACGCCTGAGGGATTCGGTGAAAATACCTGCATGGAATAGAACGGCCACAGCAGGAAAGATTATTTATGGAATTAACAAAACTCATCCTCTGATAACGCAGCTTGAAGAACAATTACAATCAGCACAGCGGGAACAGTTAAAGGATGTGCTTCTAATGCTGGAAAGTTGCTTTCCAGCCGAACTATTTTATAGTGACGTAGCCAAAAAACCCGAAGAATTGGAAAAGCCAGTTTTTGATATTGAATATTTTTCCCTTCTCCTTGATAAATTCATTACGCCGATGATTGAGAGCGGCATTCCTGATAATGAAATAGCAGAACAACTGCTCTCAATTGACCCTTTTGCAACTTACCCTGAAGATATTAAAGCCATGCTACAAGAAAAAGGATATTTTGAATGATCAGCATCATTGAAACAGTCGAGGATACAGTTGCCCGTGCTTTTCAAGGGGGATCACCTACACGAAAGATCATCTATGAAACCACCAGAAATATCTCAGACTTGCTATTTCCTAATCAAGTCTCTGAAGAAGATGTTCTGAATATAACGAGGAAGCTTGAGACACGCTTTGATGTAAGTATGGACATAGGAAGCATGCTAGAAGCAGAGGATTATACCGCTTGGCTGGACGACAATCGCGGAGATATTGACTGGTATTACTGGAAAAGATACAGAAGACTGCTCCCTGACAAAAAATTTGCGCCGAATGTTATTAGCACACTGGATTTAGTAACTGACAAAATTATTGGTCATTTAGAGAATCCCCAAAAACAGGGTAAATGGAAAAGAAAGGGATTAGTTGTAGGGCATGTGCAGTCAGGTAAAACCGCTAATTACACGGGAGTAATTTGTAAAGCGGCTGATTCTGGTTATAAGGTCATAATTGTCCTGGCGGGATTGTTAAGTGCTCTCAGAGACCAGACACAGGAACGTATAGACGAAGGATTTGTTGGGTTGGATAGTGCTCGGCGACTTGACGCAACAGGACAAAAAGAAAAACTTGTGGGTGTTGGCAAGTTTGATTCTGCAATGCGTGCCCCTGTATCCCTGACAACAAACACCAAGGATTTCGATAAAAAAATTGCTACTCAATTGAAAACCAGGATTGGTCATTTCAATGAACCCGTCGTACTGGTTTTGAAAAAAAATGTTTCTATTCTGAGAAATCTTATTGAATGGTTGAGAAATAATAATTCCGATCTGCACGGATTACCGATGCTTTTGATTGATGATGAGGCCGATCATGCCTCCGTTAATACCCGAAAAGCAGACGAAGACCCGACACTGACAAATAGCAGAATCCGTGAATTACTGAGTCTGTTTGAACAAAGCTCATATCTGGGTTATACGGCGACGCCATTCGCTAATATTTTCATCGACCCTGATAGTGAAAATGACATGCTTAATGATGATTTGTTTCCAAGAGACTTTATCATTAGCCTTGATGCGCCTTCAAACTATGTGGGAGCCAAACGTATATTTGAAGAAGAGGGCGATCTTTATAAAGTCGTCAGAGAAGTAAATGACCATGAAGACATTCTGCCACTGCGACACAAGAAAAGTGAATTACCTGAAATGCTTCCTTCCAGCCTTAAAGAAGCGATTCGAACCTTTATACTGATAAAAGCTGCCAGGAATCTAAGAGGACAACAAAATAGTCACAACTCAATGCTGGTGAACGTCAGCAGATTCACCGATATTCAGTCACATATAAGGTTACTTATTCATGACTATTTGACGGAATTACGCGATGCAATAACGAATCACTATGCGCTTCCGCAGGTTGAAGCTCTGAAAAACACAGGTTTGCTAAGTCTTAAGACTACGTGGGACACAGAATTTAGCGAAACAGAATTCCTATGGAATGCTATTCAAAAAGAGCTTAAAAATGCAGTGTCACCTATTGGTGTAATAGAGATAAACGGTTCCAGAAATTCAGTTCAACTTGATTACAACAGACGAGATTATCCAAATGGGAGGAATATTATTGCTGTTGGCGGATTAAGCCTATCCAGAGGTTTAACACTTGAAGGTCTGACGGTCAGTTATTTTCTCAGAAATTCAATCATGTATGACACATTGATGCAGATGGGGCGCTGGTTCGGATACCGAACCGATTTTGAAGAGTTTTGCAGAATTTACATGACTAAAGAAGCCCACTCGTGGTACTCCCATATATCTGGTGCGACTGAAGAGTTAAGAGAAGAATTTAGTCGCATGGAAAAAGCAGGAATGACTCCGAAGGATTTTGGCTTATGTGTACGAAGCCACCCGGAAACGCTTATTGTAACTGCTCGTAATAAAATGCGTTCAGCTCGCTCTGTTATCCGCCAAGTTAGTCTTGAAGGACGACTGGTCGAAACATCAGTTTTATTAAAAACTTCCGATGTAATCACTAATAATCGCAAGGCACTGCGGCAATTAATCGAAAAAATATCAGATACTGTTCCTGAAACTGTTGGACAGCCAGGTTTTTTATATAGAAATATTCCTGTTCCTCCTATTAAGGACTTTCTTAAATTGTTTATTAATCATCCAGCCTCACAATTGACTGAATCAAGACCTGTAATAGATTATGTAGAATGTCTGGAAAACAAAGGATATAGAACATGGGATATTATCCTGATTAGTCTTTCACAGAATATTGAAGATAATCTGGAAGACGATATTATGGGGCAGCAAATCATATCTCAACGAAGAACTGTTCTTGATTATCCTGGAAACGGAATCGAGTTGAATAAGCGAAGACTCGCGTCAAGGGGGCATGAAAAAGCGGGGCTAACCAAAGAAGAAATTGAAGCTGCTGTAACTGAATATGTAAAAAATTATCCAGGTAAAAAGAACTTTCCAGATAGCATATATCGAGCAAAACGGAAAAAACCATTGCTTATGCTTCATGTGCTGGATTGTCGAAAAAATGAAGATAAAAGCTCCTTATTTCATGAAGGCGTGATTGCATACGGCATCAGTTTTCCAGGAGAAGCTGGAAGTCGCAAGCCAGAAATACTGGTTAAGTATGAAGTCACTCCTCTATGGTGGCGCAACAACTACGCAGACTTGCTGGATGAAGATGAAGCGGATGATATTGATGAATAACCCCTGGGAAGAAATCAGCATACCTGCACACGATGTTTTTTCAAGAAGAGTGGATCACACTCATCCATTAAACCTGTTCTGGGCGCGGGACCCTTATGGACGATTTCTGTTTATATATGAATTTATTTCACCTGACAGCATTCCTGACAAATTCCCCTTATTAAATGGCATTGAAGTTCGGTTACTGACTCCAGAACAGCATCAGAGTAATAACTATATGCTGCTTTTAATTCTGAAGGACAAGAAAGACTGGCAGATTTTTTCATCTTTATGTAATGACATTATTGCCTCTACCCGCGAAATTGATAAAAACAGTCAAGCCACCAGAATTATTCTCAGACGATTAAAGCGATGGCAGGAATTTTTACAAAAATCCCGATCAGAACTATTATCTGAAAAAGAAATAAAAGGCTTGATTGGTGAGCTTTTGTTTATTGTTAAACATCTGGCACCTTCATTTGGAATGGGCCAAGCGATACAGTTCTGGCAGGGGCCTGAAGATACGCCACAGGATTTCAATATTGAAAATTGTGCTGTTGAAGTTAAGTGCCAATTGGGAACCACATCACCGGCTGTTCATATTTCATCTGCCGAGCAGTTATGCACTCAACTATCAAAAATGTATCTGTATGTTGTCACATTAGGAAAAGCAGATGCTGATGCAGAAAACGTAGTGAACCTTCCAACTCTTATTCGTCAGATTCGACATGAGCTGGAAGCAGCTACACCTTCAGCCCTGGAGCGATTCAACAATCTGATATATCAGACGGGCTATATAGATTTGGATGAATACAATGAATACAGTTACCTTCTTTCCACAGAACAGATGTTCTCTGTCGAGCCAGGTTTTCCAAGAATATGTCCGAGTGATCTTGTCCCTGGAATTGACAGGTTAACCTATGACATCAATCTTCTGGATTGTGAACCCTTTACAGCTACTCCAGACTGGATGCAAATAGCATGACGCACGAAGAGTTTTTTCATGATTTTATGCAGGATATTTATGCGCGGGCAGAAGCGGGAAGCCAGTTTAATGAGCCTGTATTTGTTGAGCGCATGTGCGATTTTCTTGTAGAGCAAGCTGTTCTCGAAGAACCCACATTAGTCAGTTACAAAAAAGAGACGGGAAGACTCAAACTAGATGCTTGGGAATACATAGCAAACAATGGAAATTTAACGCTCATCGTATCCGAGTTTCGCGAACAGCTTGAAACCCTTACACAGACGGGCGCAGATAAGGTTTTTAAACGTGCCGCACGATTTTTTGAAAAATCGTTGGATCAGAAATTTTATTCCAGCCTCGAAGAAAGCGATCCTGCCTGGTCTTTGGCAAATGGAATTTTCAAAATACAGGCTGATATTACTAAAGTCCGCATCATTATCCTTACTAACGCCTTGTTAAGTAGTCGCCTTCAATCACTCAAAGAAAGTAAGCTTAAGGGATTCAAATGTTCCTTCGATATATGGGATATGGAACGTCTTTACAGGGTTGAAACATCAGGAGCTGGCAAGGAATCCATCGTTATCGACTTTGAGCACGAATTTGGAAAAAGTTTACCATGTCTTCCTGCCTTCACTGGATCAGGAACTTTTCAGTCTTATTTGTTAGCTATACCCGGTGAATTAATGGCTGGTCTGTATGAAAAACATGGAGAGCGGCTTCTGGAACAGAATGTGCGCACATTTCTTCAATTTCGAGGGAATGTAAATAAAGGAATGCGAAATACAATTATCAATGAACCCCGAATGTTTTTTGCCTATAACAACGGCATTACTGCTACTGCCGAAGCAGTAGAAACTGATAGTGAAAACGGGAGTGACAGAATTAAACTGATAAAAAATCTTCAGATAGTGAATGGTGGGCAAACCACCGCCTCCCTTTATACTGCATTAATAAAATCAAGGGCCGATCTGGAACATGTTTACGTGCAGATGAAACTGACAATAGTTCCATCAGAACAGTTGGAACAAGTTGTTCCCAAAATCTCTGAATATGCTAATACCCAGAATAAAGTCAATGCTGCTGATTTTTCCTCCAATCATCCTTTTCATCTAAAAATAGAAGAATTCTCACGGCGACTTTGGGCTCCATCACTCGAAGGTGGACTTAGGGAAACACATTGGTACTACGAGCGCACTAGGGGACAATACGCCAATGCTCAGGCAAATCTGACCAATGCTCAGAAAAATGAGTTTTTGACGCAGAATCCCAGGATACAAATGTTTTCAAAAACTGATTTAGCCAAGTTCCATTATGCATGGGAAAAACAACCGCATATTGTCAGTCTTGGTGCACAAAAGAATTTCGCGAAGTTTGCTTCTGAAATATCAAAAGGCTGGGTGGACAATGAACTAATGTTCAATGAGTTATATTTTAAAGAAATAATTGCGAAAGCACTTGTTTTCCGTTTTCTTGACAGGTCACTCATGAAACAGTCATGGTATGGAGGCTATAAAGCAAATATTATTGCCTATTCAATAGCCAAGTTCTCAGAACTTGTTACTATTACAGGAAAACACTTGGACTTGTCGCTTATCTGGAAACGACAACAATTAACAGAGGCCACTCAAAAACATCTTCTTGGTATTGCCAGAGCTGTCAACGATTGTATTCAGGATACACCTGAAGGCATAACAAACGTCACTGAATGGTGTAAAAAAACACAATGCTGGATTAATGTGCAACATATTGACTATGCGCTGGATGCTAAAATGCTGTCTGAGCTGATAGATCCATCTCAACAAACCTCCAAGCAGGAAGTTGATTAAGTCATATCAGCGCAGGAAAAAGATAAAGCAAGGAGTTTAGCTTTGGATGTGCATCAACGGATAGGGTGGTTGTCGCCGAACAGAGAAACTCATGCCAGCAGTTTATAAATAATCCCTGCAATCTGTTGAGCCAATAATGGAGGCACGGCATTACCAACCTGGACATACTGTTGTGTTCGTGTTCCCTCGAAAAAATAGTTATCCGGGAATGTTTGCAATCTTGCCGCCTCACGCACCGTCAGACTTCTACACTGTGCAGGATCATAATGAATAAAGTAATGACCATCCTTTGACAGATGACTGGTAATAGTTGATGCTGGCAAGTGTTTTTCCTGAACTTTAAAACGATCCACGAATTTGCCAGACTTTACATTCTTATGAGAGGGCAAAAGTGTGTGAGGGAAATCATGCAATTTTGGAGAAGACCGCATATCCTGCTGTGAATAAACCTGAGCATAAATAGAGCAATACAGATAACGAGCCAGATCACTATCCATATGCCATCTTGCTTCATGGTTGATCATGTCATGTATATTACTATCGCAATACCAGTTAGCTAATTCAGTTGGCATTTTTTGAGGCCTACTACTGCCTGACTTCAGAAAATATTTTTCATTGTTAAGCCTATCCTCTATGAACTTCAGTGTTTCCTGAATCTTTGTTATAAACCCCTGATCACTTATTGAATCCAGAACAGGTTGAATTTCTTCGTGAATAATAGAGACCCATTTTTTATAGGTATCATCTTTTCGATGTTTTGAGAGCCTGCTACGGAGCTGGGGCAAATCGCTAATTGCCTGCTCTACAGTCACTCTGTTTTTTGGTTTCAGAAGTTCAGGCTCCCTTTTAATGTCATGTCTGACACCAAGAACAATGACCCGGTGTCTTTCCTGAGGAATACCGTATTGTTCTGAACAGATAATAAAATCATGAGGATCTGGCCTTGAATCAGGTTGCCGTGTTTTAACCAGAGAATAAATTCGA
>Ga0265297_10011852_pt1 | contig 10592 bp, 9 predicted proteins | sample Munlanlwell13791_FD_192502 | JGI IMG/M metagenome (GOLD analysis project Ga0265297, IMG submission 192502) | Leachate microbial communities from a municipal landfill in Southern Ontario, Canada - Leachate well 137-91 | ecosystem: Engineered > Solid waste > Landfill > Unclassified | place...
TTCTCTTTTTATCACAATAAGCTTTTAACTCTCGGATCTGTTTTTTATCCATCTCTAAGCTCTTGAGCATTTGAAATTGTGATTGCCGGCTATCAGTAGTCTTTCTTTGATATGGAGCCTTAGCGACATTCGGCAATATCAAATGCTCCGCCTGGAAAGCCTGGAACTTGACGGCATCCGCCTTCGCGGCAACCGCACAGTCAACCAACTCTTTGGCCGTCGGCATATGGCCGTTATGATTCACTCCGGCTTCCGCGATGATAAAAACCGGAGAATGATCCGAAACCATTTTCCCCTGAATATAAATTTCCCGGTTAAATTTCATATCACCCTGATCCCTTTCCCTCTGGCAAAAGCACGCTTCATCTTTTCCTCCGGACTGTCATCCTATTCGCTGCCGGGCGGCCGATAAACAAATCTTATTTGATAAGACACTTTGCTCAAAATAGCGGCGCTCAATATCCTTTTTTCCTAAAACACGCCCGATGAAATATCCGCACGATTTTTTCAATGAATCAGAATACAATTGGTTTTTATCGATGGTTTCCGCATGGATCAAGGGAGGAGGAATAAACAAACCATTTTTATCGAAGGTTTCCCGCGGACCGAAGACCCGGACATTCCCGGCGTCATAATCAATAAAGCCGTTTGTATAAGTTATTTGCAGATGATCGGCAAAAGGGATGCTATAACTGCAACTCAGATTTAGACACAGCTGGTTCTCAAAACGGCAGGCGAGATGACCGGTGTCGGCGGAATCACCGTTGGGGGAAAATCTGGCCGCCTGATACCACACATTCTTGGGCGATCCGAACAGAAAGACAAATAAATCGAAATAATGAATTCCGAGCGTTTCTAAGACCCCCGCCGTATGCAGCCCTCTTTTCGCCCGCCACGATGTCCGGTACTCTTCCTTAAAAGCTAATCCATGCCCGCCCAAGATGGACGCACGGACGATCTCTCCCAGGTCATATCGGGCGGGGAACATCTTTAGAATTTCACCGAGAAAACTAAAACGCATATTAAAGTTAAAATAAATTCTTTTCTTGTCCCGCGCGGAAAAATTCTCCAGATGTCGAATTTCTTTCAGAGAAGAAACCGGCGGTTTCTCACAAAAGACATAGCCCTTATAGCCTTTGATCAATTTCTTTAAATACCCAAAATGCGTATGATTGGGGCTGGAAATAACAACCGCATCGCAAGGGCACAAATCTTTTAGGTGACGCGTCGCGGCAACGTTCCCCCCGCGGCGCAAGCCCAATCGCTTGACATCCACAATTTTGTCCGGGTGATAAATATGCGTGATCTCACATCCCGCATGTTCATCAAACACTTTCAACAAACGTGTGGCGTGCCCCCGATATCCGATAAATCCTATTTTCATTTTTTTATCCATACCGTTTTAGGTTTTAGAAAATACAGCGGTCACACGGAACGAACTCTGACCGTTTCGATTCCAGATGCTTCTCTCTTAATCGGCTATAAAACTCGTTTTTCCAAATCTCGCGAATCGCTGAATCTTGGACGTGGCCCGATTTCAACAAGCCTTTATAATCATAATCACAAGGGTTCGTGCCCCCGTCGTACCAAATATTCATACGCTGCCACAGCAAGCGGCACGGGTTCACCTTGTTGGTTTTGGGATTGTTATAGGTGTCCCATCGGTCAATCATGGAGGAGCAAACAACATAATCAACATATTCTCTCCAGAAGGAAACAAATTCCTCCGTCTTTAAGTCCGGATTGATTTTGACCCCGCTGATGCGGGTTCGGCATTTAGCGCGGGGATACTTCGAAGTCCGGATATCACGGAACATTTTGATATTGGCCAAAACCTGTTCGAATTTCCCGCCGCATCGAATCTTTTCATACTCGTCCTTTTCATAAGAATCAACCGAAAAAACAAGCTCGGTCACGCCGCTCTCCAATATCTGGTGACATTTTTCTTCGGTTAACCGCATGGCATTTGTATTTAATTTGAAATCAAAGAACTTTCCCTTTGCGTATCCCAGAAGCTCCCCCAGCCGGGGATGCAAGGTCGGCTCTCCCCGGCCCGTCAAAGTTAAAGCCTGCCCCCCGCCTTCCACCATTTCATCGACAATGTGCTTATACAAATCCACGTCCATCGTCCCCATATATTCCCTTTTCCCGGAGAATGTGTCATCCCTCTGGAAACACATCACGCACTTAAGATTGCAATACGAAACTGGCTCAACGATAATGTGCGCCGGGAAACTCGCCAATTTTCTGGCCAGAGGATAAATGTCAAATTTATATCGGAATATTAAATATCTCGTCCACAAGGATTTATCGTTCTGGATTAGAAAATTATATTCGTTCCACAAAAGGACAAAACGGCAGCCGGGCTCCCCCTTCGCGCCGGAGGAAATTTGATTCTCTAAATCCGCGCAAAGCTCGCCGATAATCTCCGCCTCTTCCCGAGACCAGTCTTTATCTTTATCGTTTTTTAACTGTTGCAGGACATCCCCTAAAAATTTATTATCGATTCTGTTCTCTGACAAAAATTCCAATCTCATCGCGGCTTCTCCTGACTCGTAAATTTTGGACCACTCTCTTTTCTTAAAAAAACCGCCTCGGCCATCCTGAAATCATCCTGGTCATCGATATCCACGGCACTTTGCCAGGGAAGAGGAAAAACCTTGTAGCCTTTTCCATAAAACGTCTTTTCTTCCTTTAACGCCGCCCCTTTCGCGATCCAGATGGCACCCGTCGGACAGAACAACTTCTCTAGATCCTGAGAACGTTTCGCATAGGCCTCCGGGAAGAGGGCTTCCGGGAGCATCGTCTTTGGGTCCATCCGCAGCGCCCACCAGGGATTCATCCACCCGAACTTAAACACGCTGATCTGAAAATGCGCGCCGGATGAGACAAAATTTTTATAAGAGGCAATCATGTCCGAACTTGTCCGGCAGGGACAATTGGGCATCAGCTGGACAACCACATCATATTGAATATGCCGGTATTCCTCAAACTTGATTAACGCGTGAAGTGTCGCAATATGCGCAGGCGTATAATCATCCGCATCCTGAGCGTCGCGCAAGAAAGGAACCTTGGCCCCGCATTTCCTGGAAACCTCGGCGATATCCTCCCCATCCGTACTGACCAATACCTCCGAAAAAATCTTGCTTTCCAACGCCGCCTCGATGGTCCAGGCAATCATGGGCTTGCCCATCAGCGGCATAATATTCTTTTTGGGAAGCCGTTTCGAACCCGCGCGCGCGGGGATGATCGCTATGATTTTATTCATTGTCTCCTCTTCCATATACGATAAACCGCGAAACAGATCTTCTCCACGGTATCAAAGGTCATGTGCGAAAAGATCGGCAGACATAACACGTTGTTGGCGACAAAGTCGGTGTGGCTGAGACCTTCCGCCCGGTGCCGGACATCTTGATACGCCTTCATCCGGTGCAGGGGCGGATAAAAATATTTCTTTGTAAAAATATTCTCCTTCTCGAGCTCGCCTTTCAATTCTTCTCTCGTCATGCCAAATTTCTTTTTATCCACAATAATCGCGAAGTCTTTAAACGTGCTCACGCAATCCCCCTGGATCTGTTGAAAGTCGACCCCCCGGATCTCCCGCAATCTTTCCTTATACAGCTTGGCCAAATTGTTTCGATGCTCGACAAATTTCTCAAGCAAGACAAGACTCTCCAGGGCGATGGCCGCGTGAAATTCCGACATCTTTCCGTTAAGTCCTATATATTGACAGTCATAGTCGGGACCGGCGCCGTAATTCCTCCCCAGCCGCATCTTATCCATCAAGCGTTCATCATCCGAAGTCGCTATCCCCCCCTCTGCGGAAGTAATCACCTTGGTTCCCGAGAGTGAGAAGCACTCAACATCTCCAAAACTCCCCACAGGTTTACCTTTATATTGAGAACCAAGGGCGTGCGCGGAATCAAAAATCAGCTTAAGGTCGTGTCTTTCCGCGATGGTCTCCAAGGAATCAATATCAGCCGGATTGCCAAAAACATGAACCCCTAATATCGCCGATGTTTTATCTGTGATCTTGCGTTCCACATCCTTGGGATCGATATTGAAAGTCAAGGGATCGATATCGGCGAAAACCGGAAACAAACCATTCCAGGCAACTGCGTGCCCGGTCGCCGAGAAAGTAAAACTGGGGAGAATCACTTCCCCCTCTAAACCCAACGCCTTAATCGCCAGCATCAGCGCACTGGTCCCATTAGGGAAAGTTAATGCTCGGTTCACCCGCAACACCCGCTGCGTTTCAGTCTCCAGTTTACTGGCATACTTGGCAAAATTAGACAACATAAGGCTTTGGGCGATATCTTTAAAACTTTCATCAAGCAAAGGATATTCGGGAAGGGTTGGCTGGGCCACATAAATCCTCTCATTAAGACCGACATCCGGCTCAACATCACGATAAATATTCCTTTCATTGTGTTTCTGGGCAGAGTATCCCATAACGGTTGTCTTCGCGGACACGCTCTTGGTAACGGTGGCGCCCGGCCCTATCAACGCCCCGGAGCCGATGTGAATATCCGGCAAAACCGTAGCGCCCATTCCAATAAAACTAAAGTCATCTATTCTCACCCGGCCGCCTGTCCTCGTTCCCTGTCCGACATAAACGGCATAACCGAATTTATTATTATGATCAATAATCGCGCCGGTGTTGATGATGGTGACTTCGCCGATAACGACTCCATTATTAATGACCGCTCTCGGTCCGATAAAACTCCCCTCCGCGATAATGGCCTGCTTACTGACCGTCGCCGAAGGATGCACAAGGGTAACAACATTCATCCCCAGGTCTTTAAGTGTTTTATAGATCCTCCCGCGAGAGACATTATCCGTGACCGCGATATGAACATGTTTGGTCGAAAGGTCCAGAGAACCCAAATCGTCGGTGGAGCCGATCACCGGAAGACCGTTCACGTATTTATTCTGCAGCTCCGGGTCATGGTCGATAAACCCGATTATTTGAAAACCGCCGATTTCTTGCAGAGTTTCCAGCACCACACCGCTGTGGCCATCCAGTCTGGCCCCGACAATAATAATTTTTTTCTTGGTCCCTGCCTTGCTTATCCTTTTTCCCATTTTTCCACCCATATCAATTGTGCTGAGATTAATAGCTTAACCCTTGGTGAGCATCTTCCATTCGATAACTTCATCTTGCTCAATGTCCCGCAATGCCCTATACCCCAGGAGGTCATCCAGCTGTTTAGGCGGTATTCCGTATCCGGGCCGTTTGATCTCCAGCATCTTCTGGCTGATGACGCTTCCTTTTTTTATTTTCACTTTCGCGATGACACTTTTCCGATGAACTTTTCGCTGGACGTTCTCCTGTTCAGTTATTTTCTTAACCCCGGACCCCAAGGAACGGCCGACCTCATCAATTCCTGAAACAAGAAGTTTCAGCTCGTCCGGTTCCACGGAGGCGGAATGATCCGGCCCAAAATCCTTTTTGGACAGCGTAAAATGTTTTTCAAAAAATTTCACGCCCTTGCCACGCGCCCCCAACGCAACGCTTATTCCCAACGTATGGTCCGACAATCCCACCGGCACCTTAAACTTCCTCAGCAAAGTGTCTATAAAGTTGACATTCATATCGTCGATAGACGCCGGATACCAAGAGACACAATGCATCAGGAAGATCTCCCTCGCCCCTTCACTCTTGAGCAAAGAATAGGCCTCCGCAATCTCAGCGAGCTTCGCCATTCCCGTCGAAAGGATAAGCGGTATTTTGGTCTTCGCCGCCTTTCGCAGCAAGGGGGCATTCGTCATCTCCCCGGAGGCAATCTTCAAAACCGGAACGCCGAGCTCAACTAGAAAATCGAGTGAATCCTCATCAAAAAAACTCGATATCCAGGGAAGGCCAATTGAATTTGCGTATTTAAAAAGCTCGCGCTGCTCAGCGTAACCAAGCTCCAGCCTTTTGGCCAGCTGAAAAAAACTCTCTCCTTTCCGGCTTCCTTCCGTGATATAAGACGAGGCTATGGAATGAACCGACATGTGCTTCTCCGTCTTGAAGGTCTGAAATTTAACGCACGTGCACCTGGCCGCGGCCGCGGCATCGATCAGCTTGCGCGCCTTGTCAAAATGACCGTCGTGATTAATGCCGGCTTCGGCAATAATAACCGCTCCCCCCGCTGAACCGTTTACCAGATTTCTTCCGAACAGAAAATTTTTCTTTCTTTTCATCGTTTTGGACTCCTTGGCTCTAAGTGAACATCCGTCAGCAGACCCCTTTGATATTCCAGCAAACCGGCTTTTAAACTCCGCGGCCGGTAATCCCATTTATCCCGGGCTTTCTGAATCGATAAAACCGGCAACCCTTTTAACGGCTTACCGCTGAAAGGTTTGACTTCTATCTGCACGTTACGACTCCCGAATATCTCCGCAATAGTTTGGGCAAGTTCGAGTATGGAATGACCACCGCCGGAACCGACGTTGTAAACCCCGTAACCATCGCTTTCCAAAGCGGCCAGGGTTGCCTTGACGGCATCCGAGACAGAAACAAAATCGTACCGGGCGGCTCCCCCGTCCCAAACCTCAAGAGGTTCCCCGGCCAGAGCCCGTTGCATAAATCGTCCGACGGAGGAATCTTCCGGCATCCCCAGCCCATAGCAGGAAGCTAAGCGTATCGTAATGGCCGGAAAGCTCTCCAGCAGTCTTAGACGTTCGACATACAATTCCCCCAGGAGTTTACTGGCCGCGTAATATGTCGCCTTGGCGACGGGATAAAGCAAATCCTCCTCACTGACCGGTAATTCAGAATAGGCATATATCGCCCCGGTTGAAAAATTTATAAAACGAATTTCTTTCCTTCGCGAGACCATTTCAGCAAAACGTAATGTCAGCAAACTATTGATGCGAAAACACTGTTCAGCGCAAGAAGAATCCTCATAATGAACGGGAATATAGGCAGCCAAATGACAAACCGCATGGATATTATCGAGAAATGGCCGGAGACTTTCCAAATCCGCGAGATCGGCTTTGACGATGTGCAATTTATCACTTCTTAAATGGTCGGGGAATGGACGGTTATGTTCTAGGGCCCAGACCTCTCCTCCTTCTTTCAAGAAAGCCTGCACCAAGTGGCGGCCCAAAAAACCGGACGCCCCCGTGACCAAAACTTTTCTACCCTTAAGCCTTTCTTGGGCCATGCTCTTCCCCTCCCCGCATCAATTCATTGGCCCGCCACAAAACCTGCCTTTGCCCTCCATCGATCATCCCCCGGCGGCGCAGCGCATCGATCTTGGTCATCTCAACCGCTATCTCGTTCCAATAACGAAAAATCGCCATCTCCCGGAAATCCAGATCGTGACAAACCCCGGTTTCAAGTGCTTGACAAATCCAAAGCGGCTCATTAAATCCGGCCATGGCCCGAGCGGCCGTGGTCCCCGAACACCGGGCATTAATTTCAAAAATATAACACTGCCCGTCTTTGAAACGCAATTGAAAATTACAAGCCCCGCAAGGCTTCAGCGTCTCCACAACTTTCCGGACATGTTTTATAATAGAGTCATTCTTCTCTGCATAAGCTTTATAAGTATCTCCGTCCCGTAAAATTCTTCTCATCGGAATAACCCCATAGCACTTTCCATTCCAGGACATTGTCCCGCAGGTGTATTCTTCTCCTTCAATGTACTGCTGAATGACATAATTATGATTATCTTTAAGAGCATCCTGGAGCTCTGCCTCATCATCACACTTGATGCATCCGGCAGATCTTGCCCCGCCGAACCTCGGCTTGACAATCACCGGGAAGCTTAAGCCGCCGGCCCAAGACACCTTAGCCCAGGGGCTGGGGAACCCGTTTTGCTCGAGAAATTTAATCGTCGCGTATTTATCATCCGCCAGACGAACGATCTCCGTTGAGCTGACGATAATCTCAATGCCCTGTTGCTTAAATTTTTCTTTGTTCTCGGAAAGGGGGATCAGCTCGGCATCTAACCCCGGGAATACAACATTCACCGATTCCTTGCGACAGATATCGAGCAGCCTCTCGACAAATTGATCCGTCCCCGCAAACTTTCCCACGTAACCTTTTTCCACGCAATAAAGTCCCGTCGCCTCATGAAGACTGTCCACGCCGACAACCCGATAAGGTGTCCCGGCAAGACATTTCAATATGCTTTGCCCGACACCTCCGCCGACGCCGGTGACAGCAATACCTGTTATTTTCATAAAATCTCCTTGGGAAGCGGGGTGAATTCAAAACCCGCCTCCTGATAGACCGCGTATCCTCTCGCGCAACCTTTTCTTCCCTTCGTAATGGATGAGGGATTGAATATAGTTTTTCCGGCGTAAATAAAAGTATAGTGCGTATGGGTATGCCCAATCACAATATGCGATCTTGAAACAGTCTTCAGGCGATCGGCGATATCGGGAGTCACGTCTTGCTCGCCATAAATATATTTGTCATTGAAAGTATGCGTAGCATATAAATCATCTGTCTCTAAACTCTCCGGCAACCCTTGCAGAATATCAAGATATTTACGGTTGAGCCTCCCCTTGGTCCATTCGATCGATTCTCTGATAACCGGATGCTGGGGGATCGGGCATTCCCCTGTCACCATTGCATCATGATTGCCTTTAACGGCATGAATCTTGTTTCGAACGATAAAGTCGAGACAATACTCGGGTTCCCGTCCATAGCCCACGAGATCCCCGCAGCACACAGCCTGGTCATATCCCGGCAATATTCCCTCCAATTCCTGGCAAGCCTTTTGGGAGGCATGGATATCTGAAAAGATGAGCGTTCTCATGAAACCCCCGAGGGGCTATCAATCCGCCGCGAACCTTTTCCTTGTTTCGCCCGCAGAATAATATCCGCTATTCTTTTGAGACCTTTACCGTCAACTAATTCCCGGCCTTTTAGCGCCATGCGTCTGCGCAGTTCCCTATCCCTTATCAAATGATTCAGCGCTGCTAATATATCTTTCGCGGTCACCTCTTTATGAAAACCCAGATGCAGCCCGGCTCCTAATTTGGCGATCGCGTCAGAATACTGTTCCTGATGCCTCAGTTGGCTGATGACCATGCCGGGAACGCCAGCGCACATTCTTTCGGCCTGCGTGTTTCCTCCCGCCGTTATCGCGATATCGGCCATGCTCAGCAACTCATACAATCCGTCAGTATCATAATGAACATTCACTTGATGACGCGCGCCTTGTAGAGACCGATTAACTTCCATTCTTGAAAAATACCCCGAGCTCATCACCACGTCACAGGTAAAATCAAAAGGGCTTTTATCAATGGCCTTAACCACACCCAGGCTGAGATTGTTGTGATCCGATCCTCCCATACAAACCATAATCCGGGAAACCTCTTTCTTAATCGTCCTCTTGGGCCGGAAACCCAGGTATGTCTCCGGAAGAATAAGATAATCGTAAGAAAAATAATAGGCCGTATCCCGCAACTCGCGGTAATCCTCTTTTTCGTGATAAGGGCTGGTATTAAAAACGATATCCGCATTCACCGCCCTTCTCTGATGCGTATCAATAAAAGCAACCACGCGGACCCCGGCCGCATACCTCATCACCTTCATATAGGAAGGGTCAAGACAATCATGCAGAAGATCGACGATAATTAAGCCGGGCCTTTCTCTCGCTAGAATATTGCGCAATTGTTTGGTTTCGGCTCCCCGGGACATGTTAAACGGCAATAAATAGGTCTTAAAGGAATTATCTTTCAGGATCTTCTTGGCGATCCCGTTGTTCCTCGTGATAAAAATAATTTCCTTTTTATAATATTTCCGAAGATATCGGGCCAGAGTCAGATTCCGGTAGAGGTGCCCCATCCCCAAGCGCTTGTATCCGTCAGCTCGAATGACAATCTTTTTTTTGGACAAGGCTTGATGTGTCTTTTTCATTTTCCTGCCCTCAGACAGTTTGCTCCATTGGGCTTCTCGCTCTCAGGCGATAATCTTCATCCGACAAAAAACTGTGCATACAGTCGGCAACGGCCTCCCCGATGATCCGGCTGTCTTTATCGTCGGCCACGATATCCCCCATCAGCTTCCAGGGATGGTCGACCTGAAAAGAATGTTTACGCAGGGCGGTGAGAAGACAAGCCATCCGCCGCCGGCGCTCCGGCAAAGAGACCGAATTGGCCAGATCAATGGCCTCATGAATGCCCCGCGCGAATTGTTCAATGTCCGTGAGCCGCAGGGACAATCCCAGCATGTCATAAAAATTCTCTCCGAGGCTGATAACAGGCTTATTGAACTGGATGGCCTGCCAGCCGGTGGTCCCGGTGATATTGATGATCAGCTGCGCCTTTTTGATCACGTCAAAGAAATTCGTGTCGGTGATAATGAGGCGCACGTTAGGATAACTCTTGAGCTCTTTGTAAAACCGAAAATCCCGCAAGCGGCAAATCAAATTCTGCGGATGCTCTTTGACATAGATCACCCAGTCCGAAGGAATGCTTTTCGCCAAGGCCTCGATAATAAAAAGCTGGTTAATCCACATCGGGGCCTTCACCTGGGTGGAGTGCTCCGGTGTGCTGGAAAGCGGGAAGTAAACATATTTCTTGTCGGGATCAAAGGGCGAAAAAAATTTTGGTTCCATAAGCGTCATGACCTGATATGGACGAAG
>Ga0265297_10011853_pt1 | contig 10592 bp, 2 predicted proteins | sample Munlanlwell13791_FD_192502 | JGI IMG/M metagenome (GOLD analysis project Ga0265297, IMG submission 192502) | Leachate microbial communities from a municipal landfill in Southern Ontario, Canada - Leachate well 137-91 | ecosystem: Engineered > Solid waste > Landfill > Unclassified | place...
CTGCAGCCTCATCTATGTAATCCCAGCTGGAGTTGGAATTATTGTAGTATTCTAATCTGACATTGCCCGGATAGCTTCCGGTAGGACGCCACCTGATCTGGTGGTTTGACCCCTTGACCCAGCTCTCCCCTCCGTTGGGCTCAAGGACAAGCATCGCTCCTCTGATGGCGAAAAGATTATTCGAGGTGTCATAGACATTGGTATTGTTGACGTCCGTAATATTCATTGAGAGATTGTAACCTATCGCATCCGGTATGGGCCAAGAGTAAGGAGTTCCGGTTGAAGCGTTGACAGAGGCATTGATAGTATTCGGATAAGTTGATCCACCGTCAGTGGAGTAAGTAAGCTTTACGGCATTGAAAACACCAGCCTTAGTCCAGGTAATATTGTATGTGCTTGTGCCGTTATAATTGAGGACAATTCCAGGAGCGGATGGCGCGGTCAGGTTCAGGCTTCCCTTGAGGGTGAACATGGGTGAAATATTATATGTGAATTCCTCAAGGGACGAATCGGTGACATTTATACGCGCATAATTAACAGGCGAGGTAGCCTGACCGGCAGGTATATTCCATTCCCAGGTCTCATTGGAAGCGGTGACGCCGGTAATAAGAGATGACCAACTGGAAGCATTGGTATTAGAGTAATATATATTCACGGTGGCGATATTTCCTTTTTTATCCCAGCTGATGTTATGCGGTGAACCTACCTGCCAGCTCTCTTCCGCTTCGGGTTCTGTCACCGTGATGTTGCCTCTTAAGTAGAAGTCATCATCAGAGGTATCCGTGGCATTGATGTTGTTTAGATCCCGGACGCGCACGCGGCAGGTCTCAGAGAGCTTGCTTCCGTTGACCGGGTTCCAGCTATAGATGCCGGTATTCGGCACAGAGTGGTCCCCTGTCTCGACGATCCAGGCCCAATCCGTCCCGTTGGTCATATATTCCAGGGTGACATTGTTCACCGCCATGGTCCCCTTCTTCGTCCAGGTGATACTATAGGGCTCCTCAGCGATGACCACATGCCCGTTTTCCGGGGCGGTGATATTAAAGGAGGCGATGACGCTGAAGGTGGAATTGGAGAGGTCGTTGACTGCTTCAGGGTTAGCGGAATCTTCCACCCTTACCAGGGCATTCATAGATGTAGCGGTATTATTGCCTATGGGCCAGCTGACGCTGGCATTGCCCGCGGGGATATTGTTTTCGATGGTGTTCCACGGCCCGCCCGCTCCGTTAAGCGAATAAGAGGCGTTCACTAAATTGACGGCGGTAGAGACCCAGGTAACGGTCTGGGGCGTACCTACCTTCCAGTTCTCGTTGCCGTTAGGAGAGGTAACCCTTAAGGATCCGACGATGTTAAATCCGGGTGAGTACCCGGTGACATTGGCCTTTTCGGTCTCGGTGTCATAGACGCGTATCTTGGCGTTATTGGCGTCTTTGGTCGTAGTTATGGATGGCACCTGCGGCCAGACGTAGAATGTGCCGTTATCCGCGTCCACGCCGGTCTCGATACTCGTCCAGTTTATATTGTCCGGGGTGTAATCTATGTTGACGGTACTGATGGCGTTTCCTGTGTAGGTCCAGTTGATGCGGGTTACATTTATGGATCCTGCGGTGACATTGGAGCTTGAAGCCGGTTCGGTAACATTGATCTGCGGCCTGACCCTGAAGGTATTGTTTGAGGAATCGGTCACGACATTGACAAAGGCGGTGCGGTTATCCGATACGCGGATAAGGCAGGTATCGCTCTTGATGCTTTGATTCACAATCCAGGTGAAATTATTTAAGCCTTCTGTCCCGATATAGGTGTTATTCAGGATGGTCCAGTTGCTGGTGTCATTGGAGAATTCGATCTTTACGGGGGTGACCGTGCCTGTGGCATACCACTGGATGGTCTTCTCCTGGCCCACGTACCAGGTTTCATTGCCGTTAGGAGAAGTGACGCTGATCGCTCCGGTGATATTAAAGGTAGCGTTGGAGGTGTCGTTTACCTCTATGGAGGAATTCCCGGTCAGAGTAGAGACCCTTACGCTGCTAGCCGTGCCGATGTCGTTAGGTATGTTATTCCAGTTGTAGGTCTGGTTAGTGTCATTGGCGCCTACCGCTGCTTCGTCAATGTAATCCCAGCTGGAGTTGGAATTATTGTAGTATTCTAATCTGACATTGCCCGGATAGCTTCCGGTAGGACGCCACCTGATCTGGTGGTTTGACCCCTTGACCCAGCTCTCCCCTCCGTTGGGCTCAAGGACAAGCATCGCTCCTCTGATAGCAAACAGGTTCTCTGAGGTGTCGTAGACCGTGGAATCGTTCTTATCCATGATCTTGATGGAGAGGTTATAACCGATCTTGTCCGGAACGATCCACTCTTTCGGGCTGGAACCTCCGCTCACATTATCGATGGTCTGCAGGTCAGGGTAACTCTGATTACCGTCGGTGGAATAGCGTATCTGCACTTCCTGTATCCCGCCGTATCTGCTCCAGGTGATGTTGTATGTGTTCGTGCCGGTATAGTTCATTACGATCCCGGAGGCGGACGGCGCGGTCAGGTTCAGGCTCCCCTTGACCGTGAAGCCAGGCGACATATTATAGGTAAAGCCCTCCAGGGAAGAATCAGTGACATTGATCCTGGCCTGGTTCAAAGCGGAAGTGGTCTGTCCTGTGGGGATATTCCACTCCCAGGTCTCATTGGAAGCGGTTTCGCCGGTGGTTATCTGTGACCAGGAATTCCCGTTATCGGCGGAATAATAGATATTGACCGTAGAGATATTGCCCTTTTTATCCCAGCTGATGTTATGCGGTGAACCTACCTGCCAGCTCTCTTCTGCCACGGGTTCAGTTACCGTGACGTTGCCCCTCAAGTAAAAGACGTCATAACCGGAATCCGTAGCATTGGCGTTATTGAGATCGGTAATACGCATCTGGCAGATCTCCGAAAGCGGCAAGGCCGCTCCGGGCGTCCAGGGCTGGATGCCGTCATTGGGCACCGTATGGTCTCCGTCCGGGTTTATCCAATTCCAACTGATCCCGTCGGTGGTATACTCCAGGGTGACGTTGTTTACCCCGCCCCCCTTCTTTGTCCAGGTGATATTGTAGGGTTCCTCCGCTATGACCACATCCCCATTCTCGGGGTGGGTAATATTGAAGACCGCGATGACATTGAAAGTCGAGTTGGAAAGGTCATTGACGACTAATGGATCCTGGGCATCTTCCGCCCTTACCAGGCAATTGGTGGAGGTAATGGTATTATTGCCGATGGGCCAGCTGACGCTGGCATTGACCGCCGGGATATTGTTCTCGATGGTGTTCCACGGGCCGCCCGCTCCGTTAAGCGAATAAGAGGCGTTCACATAGTTGACCGCTGTAGAAGTCCAGGTGACAACTTGGGGAGTCCCTACCGGCCAATTCTCGTTCCCGTTGGGCGCGATGAGCCGCAGGTAACCGATAATGTTAAAAGTACCGGGCGAATATCCGGTGACATTGGCTTTGGAGATTTCTGTATCATAAATACGTATTTTAGCGTTCGTGGATTTGGCAGCCGGCACCTCCGGCCAGACATAAAAAGTGCCGTTATCCGGGTCCACATCGGATTCGATATTGGTGTAGTCTTGTCCGCCGTTGGTGGAATAATCTATGTTCACGGCGCCTATGGCTGTGCCGGTATAGGTCCAATTTATGCGCGTGGTGTTGATGGAGCCGGCGGTGACATTCTGTTCCGATGCCGGCTCGGTAACATTGATTTGCGGCCGGATCCTGAAGGTGGCGTTGGATTCGTCCGTTACCAGATTTACGAATGCGGTGCGGTTATCCGAAACACGGAATAGGCAGGTGTCGCTTTTTATGTCCTGGCTTACCGTCCAGGTGTAATTATTTAACCCTTCTGTCCCGGGGAATGTATTGTTCAGGATAGTCCAGCTGCCTCCCGTGTCGTTGGAGAACTCTATCTTTACCGGAGTGACCAGGCCGATGGAATTCCACTGGATCGTTTTTTCCTGGCCTACGTACCAGGTCTCCCCGCCGTTGGGAGTGACCACGCTGATGTTACCGGTAATATTGAAAGTATTATTCGAAGTGTCGCTTACGTCTATGGCGGCGTGCCCTGTCTGCGTAGAGACACGTACCTGGGTGTTGGTCCCGATATCCTCGGGTATGGGTGACCAGGTCCAGGTCTTGGTCTCGTTCTCTATGCCGGAGGTGACATTGTCCAGCGTATCCCAGCTGGAATTGGAATTATTGTAGTATTCTATCTTGATATTCCCGGGATAGCTCCCGTTGATCGTCCTCCATTTTATCTCCCGGCTGGAACCTTTGAGCCAATTCTCTCCGCCGTTGGGCTGCATGACCAGGATAGAGCCTTTGATCGCGCTGGCCGTTGTAGAAGTGGAGTTTACCTTGTAGTTACCGGAATCCTCTACCTTGAAATAAAGCTGCGGGGTGGTCTTGATATTATCCGTGACCGTCCAAAGCGTATAATTCTGGACGACGGTATTGTTGACCTCCCACGGCGGGCCTATCCCGTCGTAAGAAACATAGAACTGATAAGACGTGATATTGCCGGTCTTGCTCCAGGTGATGTTGTAGACATCGCCGACTGTCAAATTAAGGCTCTCGTCTGGAAGCGGGTCTGACAAGCCGATAATGCCCCTGACCTCAAAAGCCGAATTGGAGGTATCCGTTACATTGGCGTAAGTCTTGCTCTGTATTTTTATTTTACCATTGGTGGCCGGATCGAAATCCGAAGGAATATTCCAGGTATAATTCAGGGCATTGGCATTGGTCGTATTATTGATCAGGTAAGGATATCCCTGCGTGCCGTTATCGGGATCATAGGTTATATTCAGTGTGCCGAGCGTGGAGCCGTGCGGGAACCAGGAGATATTATACGCTGTGCCGATAGGCAGGTTCTCGCCGCCGTTGGGCACATCCAGCCGGATCGCGCCCCAGATCGAGAAAGGATCGGATGTCTCGCTCACCGTCGGCTGGTCAATGCTCGTTACCCTTACCCTTCTTCCCGTGCCTATCTTATCTGGTACCGCCCAGACAAAAGAAGTGCCGTCCACGTTGTCCGCCCCGGATATCGGTTCGTAACCCGAACCATTATAGAAGGACAGACTGAAATTCCCCAGCGCTCCGTGGGGCGTCCAGGAGATCGAAGGCGTATCGTCCACGTTTACGCTTAGGCTTCCCGCCGGCCAATCGATATCGATCTTTCCGCCGATCGTAAAATTTTCCGACGCGCCGCACGCTTCCAGGTAATCGCTCATGCTCTCGTTGGCGTAATGGCTGCAGACCATCACCCTGCAATTCTGGCCGGAGGCATTCGCAACTGTCCAGTTAAAATAGGTGACGTTAGGGGCGCTCCAGTTATTTAACAGGTAATTTTCTCCGTCGAGATAAATGGGGATCCAACTCGACCCTCCGTTTTCCGAGAAATACAACTCCACCTGCGAACACCTGCCGAAAGTTGTCCAGCTTATGACCTTGGTATCGTCGACTTTAAGCGGCTCGCCGTAAACCGGGCTGGTCACGTTGAATGATGGAGGGATATAAAAAGGGTTGGATGAGGCGTCCGTAGTGTTATTATCGTATTTGACCATGATCCTGGTCTTATTCAGGATCTGGTTTTCGTTCAGGCCCATGGCCGTGATTATATCGGGGACGCTCCAGCTGAAAGAATTTATGCCGTCCGCGGTGGAATTCTCTCCGATCTGATATGTATAATCCGGGGTGCTGTTGGCAGAAAGCCAGAAGCTGACGTTGCCCATCTTAGTGCCGTCCCTGGACCAGTTGATGTATTGGCCTGTGCCCATCGGCCACTTCTCGCTGCCTGTATCCGGAGCGCTCATATAAACCTTACCCCTGATATTTACCCTGCCCGAAGTGGCGTTTACTCCGGGGTCGCTTACAGAATAAACCCTGATATTCACATTATCGCTGATCATCGCGTCGGTCGGCACTGTCCAGCTGTATTCTCCCGTAGAGGTGAAATTCAGCCCGTCGGTGGAATTCAAAACGCTGTGGTTATAGCCGTCGCTTCCTCCGTCGGCAGTATAATTTATGCGCGTGTTGCCTATCGAACCAAAAGAGGTCCAATTAATGGTCATCGTGCCGTTGACATAAGAGATATTGCCGGCGGCCGGTTTGTTCAAGGTGAGGTTGCCCTTTATGTCGAATTCTCCGGAATCATTGTAGACATTTGTGTTATTCTGCCACTCTATGCGTATTTTGGCCGAAGAAGTAATGTTATCCGGTACAGACGGCCAATCCCAATATGTGCTGGTCGCGCTCAGGTCTTCGGTAAGGTTCTCGTAAAAGTCCGGGTCGTCGAAATTGCCCGTGGGCGAGAACTTGATGCGCAGGTATTCGGATGCGGAAAGCCCCTGGACATTGAAATTTATAATCTCTGGTTCGGTAACACGAAAAACAGATGTGGCGTTTGGCCGGGTGATCTGGATGTTCGGCCTGATGGCGATGCTTCGGTTGGCGTCACCGAACGGCGTGCTGTAACATGCGTCTGTGACATATTTGGCAACGCGTATCCTCACGTCGTCGCCCATTGCCGCGGTATCGCTTATCGTCCAGGAATAACTGCCGTTTATCGGATCCCCGGTGTTATTCGCCGGAACGCCGTTGAGCGGAGTTATCCTCGTCCAGTTCGAACATTCTGTCGCGTTAACGTAATCCTTCGTGTACCAGCAGTGCACTTTTTCTACAGAACCGGCCGTGCTCAGTTTCCAGCTGATATTCTGCGTGTTCCCGTAATACCAGGTGGTGGGATTATCCCGGTCGGGTTCAGTTACGTTTACGAGCGGGGTGATGCTGAAAACAGCGTCGGAGGTATCATTGACCACCAGGTCAGCGTCATCCTGTACGCTCTCCACCCTTACGGTTACCAGGTCGCTGGTAATTGTCGGCACCAGCCAATCATAGGAATTCCCGCCGCTGGGGGAACTGACATTGTTCTGGATACTTCCGCCGCCTCCGGGATAACTGTAGGAAAGGTTTACCTTATTGGCTCCGTGCGCGGAATGGGTCCAGTTGCCCCATTTATCCCAGGTGACGCTTTTCATTTCCGATGAATTCCAGGTTTCGCCTCCGTTAGGAGCGGTGATATTCAACTTCCCTTTTACGGTAAAATTAATCGACGAGGCCGAGGCGACATAATCCGGATCCGCCTCCCAGGAGACTTTTACCCTTAAGCCCTTGCCTATATAATCTCCTATCGTATTCCACGTCCAGGAGCAGTTATTAGCGTCCGCGCAGACATCCGACTGGCTAAATGTCGTTATATTTGCGTAAGCCCCTCCGCCATTAGAGGAAACGGCGATAGTGAAGTTATCCGCGCTTAAGTTTCCCCACTTTTTCCAGGTGATATTCTTGGAGCTTTCGTTGACGATCCATTCCTCGCCTCCGGCAGGCGACTGCAGGGTCATGTTGGGCTTGATCTCGAACCTCTGGTTGCAGATATCAAAACTTCTCCCGCCGTAAGTAGTGTTGAAGGTGGCGTTCTCCGCGGCTATACCTATCCTGATATCTTCTCCGATCAGGTTTGCCGTGCCTATCTCCGGAGGTATGCTCCAGGTATAAGTCCCGTCGCTGACATTTATCGCGGTGGTATTTACAGCCAGGTTGTAAGCGGAATGAAAACTCGTGCTGTTGGCGGTATTCAGCCGGATCGCCGCCGGATAATCCTTTACCGCATCGGCATGATTCCAGGTGATGGTGTAATTGTCTCCGATGCGCAGGGCGGTATTGTCGGTTGTCCCCTCGTTGAGGACGGTCAGGTCTAAGGGCGGGAATTCCACGGCATACCAGGTTACGTTTAAAGGAATAGTATTGACGCTCCTGGTCAGCTCTAAGTTCGTGCCGCTGGTAAGGTTCGATCTTAATAATGAAGCGGCAAGGTAATCGTTGCTGCTGGAGGTCCCTCCTGAAACCTGGGTGATCAGGAGGCTGCGCCCCGGATCCAGGGTGACGCTGTCAGGCACGGTGAGGGTTTCATTCGAATCGCCGGAAGCCCACGGGTATCTTCCCTTTTTTACCAGCGCCTCGTTCTGGAATTCCGCCAGGAACCAGGGTACGGTCACGGTATTGGCGTTGTAAGAGCGCGTGAAGTTCAAGATCGTGGAATTTTCTATCCAGCCGTCGACATTGTATTTGCCTTCATAACCGTCCAGATTACCGTCATTGTTGGTGGTATCGCCGTTGACTACGGATGGGTCTGAGAGGTTACCTGCCTTTACGCTCAAGAATAAAGCGGATTTGCCGGCATCCACAGGCGAAACCGAGGTGGTATTGCTGGCAGCGGCAAACACAAGAGTGCCGTTCTGCACATTGATGTCCCGGTCAAAGGTGATGATCTGGTAACCCAGGTTATTATTGAACCTGCTCGCCCGCTCCCCCCGGCGTATCCTGGCGGTAGTATTATCGACGAAATCGATGCTGAAGAAATTGCGTTCATCTTCGGCTACATCGGTACGGTCGCACTTCCAGTTTACCAGCGCAATGGTGCGGTTTAAAGGGACCGGATCGGGGAGTGTAATAATTTTTGTATGCGCGGTCTCGGAGATAATCGTCAAGCCTGAGGTAACGTTTACCCCTTCCGCAAATTCCAGGACCTGGTATTCCGCGTAAGAAGCCGTTCCTGAACCGGAAGCGTAACGGGCAAGTAAGATGTGGGTTGCGTCGTCGATCAGGCTGACCAGGTCAGTGGTGGTGCGGGTATTCCTATTGATATTGTTTGAGACGATAAGGAAGGATTTCGATACAACGAGAGCTTCGCCGCCTAACAGCGTATCGGCCGTATTTCCGTCAGCATTGGGGTCTTCCAGATCCACGGTCAGTATTTCTGTCGTGGTATCTAATGTAGTGTTGCCTCTTATTACCCTTTTTATCTGGAAGGCCTCGATATCACGGGTGGTCCATAATATCGTAGCAGCTGTGACCGCCAGCATAAAGAAGCCTAAAAACGCGTTTCGGTGTCTTTTGGCTTCAAGCAACAACTGCCGAAAATATTTTTCCGGTCTCTGCATTATGTCTTGGTTTCAAAACTGCTAACGGTGTTGCTTTATTCTAAGGTTGAAATCCGGAATCCATCACCGGATTCCTTTCCACGGGAGCCTCTTCCGGGCCTGTAGCCGGCCTGCGTACTCCTGCCCTGACAAAAGTGACTACTTTGGCCTTGCGCTTTACCTCCTGCCGGCCGGAATCAAACCGCTTCACTTCTTCTTCATACTGGACCCTGACCATATCTCCCTGCGCTATATCCGATAAATTCCTTTTATGCTCCAGGCCAAGGTCCTTTTCATAGGGAAGGAGCATCTCGTATTCTACGCCTTTTTCGTCGTCGGTGGCATAAACTACCGAGATGTATTTTTTCCCTATCCAGGTGACCTGCCCGAATATCTCCTTGATATCCGCGGTACGGCCGGTCATCTTCTCCTTTTTGGCCGGCGCCTCCTGGGCGGCCTGCGGCTTTTCTTCCGCTTTTTTCGTCGCCGCGTCCGCTGAACAACATAAAGAAAAAACCGCGGCCAGAGACAAGAAAACAGCTTTATTCAAGCTTTTCATCGCTTTGCTCCTTGGAAATGGCTAAGTGCATCCGGTTACTTTTATTAAGGCGCCGTTGTGCCGAAATAAAAGGCCTTTTTCGCGCCTGCCTTGTTTTTCAAAGTAAGCGAACCTTTCATCTCGGAGCCTTCTAATTCGCCCCTCAAGAAAGCGCGGTTCTGTCTTCCGTCATTTTGCATCGTCTCCCAGATGGCGACGCCGTCATCCTGCACGCGCATGGAAAAATTGGAGGTCCGGTAACCGCTGGCTGAGAGATTTTTGGATGTGACCGTGCCGTCCTTGAAAGTCAGGATATCCGTTTCCGCGGCGGCTTGTTTTTTGCCCGCTATTTCCGCCGGGACGACATAGATCATCCAGCTCTTTCCTTCCATGGCGTTAGTAGCCCGCTGCGCCATTTGCGCGCGCATCTCGTCGGTAACAGCCCGGCGTTTTTCTTTTCTGTCCTGCGCCTGCGCCGCGCCGGCGCATAAGAATAACAAGGTAGCAAAGACCGCTAAGCAATAAATCTTCTTCATCCTTGACCTCCTTCTTTTGTTTTGTAGATCCTTATATTCGCCTGTCTTCTCAAATTCACTAACCACTCATGCAATCCCTTATATTTTTTCTTTTGCCTTATCTGTTCGTAATATCCTTTTTTCGTTTTCTCGTACAGCGCCTCATTCGCGGGGCGCGTGTCCAAGACCAGGAATACCGCGTAACCTTTGTAAATAGGTTCCGGCGGATGGATCGAGCCTTTTTTCAACCGCATCATTTTATAAGCCGCGTCCCTGGGGAATCCCCAGATATCCATCAGGAACTCCAGGGAGACAAATCCCGGCCTGCGGAATCTATCGGCCCTGGAAGCCCTTTCTTTTTCCCAAAAATCTTTTTGTTTCTTTGCCTTGCCGTAAAAATCCCGCGCCTCTTTTAGCGAATCAAACTCCGCCAATTCCACGCTTAAGGAGTTATGCTCGTTGCGGAATTCCTGCCGGGCCTCTTCTTCTTTTACTTGAGGCGCGATCCCGTCCATTACCTGCTGGCGGAGCTTTTGGA
>Ga0265297_10011854_pt1 | contig 10591 bp, 7 predicted proteins | sample Munlanlwell13791_FD_192502 | JGI IMG/M metagenome (GOLD analysis project Ga0265297, IMG submission 192502) | Leachate microbial communities from a municipal landfill in Southern Ontario, Canada - Leachate well 137-91 | ecosystem: Engineered > Solid waste > Landfill > Unclassified | place...
GTGGCGGTGAGGCCGGCGAGCTGGGTCGTGCTCCAGGCCTGGATTTCCGTCGATTCGAGGCCGCCGAAGGCCGTCGCCGTCAGCGCGCCGATTTGCGTCGCGGTCAGCCCTTCCGCCTGAGTGGTCGAGAGATTGGCGGCGGCGGTTCCGTCGAGGCCGGCGATCTGCGCCGTCGTCAGATTGACGAGATTGATCGCGATGAGATCGTCTGTGCTCAGCGCATTGAGCTGCGTCGCGGTGAGGCCGCGCACCTGCGTCTGGCTGAACGAGGAAATTTGCGTCGTCGACAGATTGCCGATCGCCGTCGTGGTCAGCTTGCCGATCTGCGTGGAGCTCAGCGCGCCGAGCTGCGTGGCGTCCCAGCCTTGCAGCTCGGTCGAGGTGAGCGCGCCGATCTGCGAGGCGTTGAGCGCCGAGATCTGCGTGGTGGTGAATTCGTCCGCCTGCGTCGTCGTCAGATTGCCGATCTGCGCGAGCGAGAGGCCCGCTATGGCGTTGGCCGAGAGCGCGGCGATCTGCGTCTGCGCGAAATATTGCAGATCGGTCGAATTGAGGGCGTTGAGCTGAGTGGCGGTCAGCGCCGCCGCCTGCGCCGTGTTCAGCGCTGCGACGTCGGTCGTCGTCAGATTGGAAATGATCGTCGTGGTGAGCCCGGCAACCTGAGTGGCGGTGAGGGAGGTGAAGATAGAGGTCATCGGGCGCTCCGCTTCCAATGAAGCTGTTTACGAAGAACGAAAGTAGACGGCGTTACGGTTCTCAAGTCAGAGCGCGACGGCTCGGACGGCATCGATCATGAACGAAAGACGCAGCAAGGACGCGCGAGCGATCGCTCCGGCGCGAGCCGCCTTCGAGTTGGTCTTTTCGCATTGTTCAGAGGAACACCGTCGCGCCAGGCCGTGCCCTCGCCGGCGGAGCCTCGCGAGCCGAATGGGCTCGAGGGTCCTGTGCCGGGCCGGCGGCGGACAGATCATCTGTCCTGTTCGGCGCGAATGCGGAGCCGTCCTTGATCGGAGGCTTCGCGGTCCGAATAGTCACACGCAGGTCTTAACAAACATCTAAGCGGTTTTATTCGATCGCTCCGCGAAGCCGCGATGACGCAGCAACGCGTCGACGCTCGGCATGCGTCCGCGAAAAGCGACATAGGCTTGCGCCGGATCCTGCATTCCGCCGGCGGCGTAGATGAAACGGCGCAGACGCTCCGCCACCTGCGGCGCGAAAGGATCGCCGGCCTCGATGAAAGCCTCATAGGCGTCGGCGTCGAGCGTCTCCGCCCACAGATATGAATAATAGCCGGCCGAATAGCCGTCTCCGGCGAAGACATGGGTGAAATGCGGCGTCCTGTGCCGCATGACGATTTCCTGCGGCATGGAAATGCGCGCGAGGCTCTCGCGCTCGAAGTCGAGCGCGTCGAAGCGCTCGTCGATGGCGCTTTCGTGCAGATCGAGATCGACATAGGCCGAGGCGCAGAACTCGACGCTGGCGAAGCCCTGATTGAAATGGCGGGCTCTCACGATGCGCTCGACAAGCTCCTCCGGCATCGGCGCGCCGGTTTCCGCATGGCGCGCGAAGGCGCGCAGAATTTGCGGCTCCAACAACCAATGTTCAAAGAGCTGCGAAGGCAGCTCGACGAAATCGCGCGCGACATTCGTGCCGGCGACGATCGGATAGGTGACGTCCGACAACATGCCGTGCAGCGCATGGCCGAATTCATGGAACAGAGTGTGGGCGTCGTCGAGGCTGAGCAGCGTCGGCGCGCCCTCGGGCGCGGGCGTGAAGTTCAGCACATTGACGACGATCGGACGAATGCGGCCGTCGAGATTCTCCTGGCTGCGGAACTCCGACATCCAGGCGCCGCCGCGCTTGGACGGCCGCGCGAAATAATCGCCGAGGAAAAGCGCGACATGCTCGCCCTTCGCGTCGCGAACGTCGAAGGCGCGCACGCTTCGATGATAGAGATCGAGTCCCTCGACCTCGACGAAGGAGAGGCCGAACAGCCGCTCGGCGACATGAAAGGCGGCGGCGATCATCCGATCGAGCTGGAAATAGGGGCGCAGCTCCGCCTGATCGAGATCATAACGCTCCTTGCGCAGGCGCTCGGCGTAATGGCGCCAATCGGAGGCGGCGATCGCGACATTGGCGCCGTCGCGCTCGGCGAGCGCCTGTAGATCGTCGCGCTCGGCCTTGGCCGCGGCGAGCGCCGGCGCCCAGACGCGGTCGAGGAGATCGCGCACGGCCTTGGGCGTCTTCGCCATAGTGTCGTCGAGCTTATAGGCGGCGAAATTCGCAAAGCCGCTCAGCCGCGCGCGCTCTTCGCGCAGACGCAATATTTCGGCGATCAGCGCGCGATTGTCCGTCGTCCCGCCTTTCTCGCCGCGGCTGGTCCAGGCGCGAAAGGCGATCTCGCGCAGATCGCGGCGCGTCGAGCTCTGCAGAAAGGTCTCGACGCTGGAGCGGGCGAGTGTGACGCCATATTTGCCCGGCGCGCCGCGCTCGCGCGCGATATGCGCCGCCGCGGCGCGGAAATCCTCGGAGAGGCCGTCGAGATCGGCCTCCTCGAGCAGCAGCAGATAATCGGCCTCGTCGGCGAGCACATTCTGCGCGAAAGCGGTGGTGAGATTGGCGAGGCGCTCGGATATCTCCGCCATGCGGCGCTTTGCCGTTTCGTCGAGCTTCGCGCCGGCGCGCAGGAAGCGCTTATGCGTGAGCTCCAGCACACGCGCCTGCTCGGGCGTCGAAGTCAGAGCGTCGCGGCGCGCGTAGAGCGCGTCGACGCGCGCGAAAAGCGCCGCGTTCAGCAGGATTTCATTCTCGTGGCGGGCGAGGGCGCCGGACATGTCGCGCTCGATCTCCTGAAGCTCGGGCGTCGCATCGGTCGCGACGAGATTCCAGAACACCCCGCCGACCTTGGCCAGCAGACGGCCGGAGCGCTCCAGCGCGGCGATCGTGTTCTCGAAGTCGGGCGGGGAGGGATCTTCCGCGACGCGCGCGATCTCGGAGAGATGTTCCGCCATGCCGGCCTCGAAGGCGGGCCGATAATGCTCGGCTTCGAGCGCGCCGAATGGCGGCAGGCCGAAAGCTTTCGTCCAGGCGGAGAGCAGTGGATTGTCGATCGTCATCGGGCTCCTCGGTCGTCGCCGCCAGATTTAAGGATTCGGGCGTCGTTGCGCCAGCGCTCGATTGGCGCCTCGGTTCGAATTCCCTTCGCGGATGCGCACGGCATCCCATGGCGTGCCAAAAAAAGCGGACGTCACGCCGCCACGGAGCCTATAGTTGTTGACTTAGGCAACCTTATGTGACGAAATGTCGGCATGGATCACGCAATCGAAGCTATCCGGGTCTTCAACCGCTTCTTCACCCGCCATGTGGGCGCCATCGACGCGCGCTTTCTCGATACGGATTTGAACCTGCCGGAAGCGCGACTGCTGTTCGAGATCGCAAGGCGGGAGCCAGTGCAGGCAAATGCGCTTCAAAGCTCGCTTAGTCTCGATCGCGGTTATTTGAGCCGATTGATCGCTCGATTCGAGGAGCGAGGCTGGATCATGCGGCGGCGGGCAGATGGCGACGCCCGCGCTCGCCCGATAAGTCTGACGTCCGCTGGTCGCGCAGCGTTCGACCTGATCGACCAGAAACAACGTGCGGCAGTCGCTCATGATTTGAGCAAGCTCGGTTCCGTGGAGCAGGCGGATCTCGTTCAGGCGCTCACCAAGGCGCGCCTGCTGCTCGACCCGCAAGCGATGGCTAGCTACGAAATTCGGCCGGCCCGGACGGGCGAGGCGAGCCAGGTCGCGGCGCGGCAGTCGGTCCTTTATGCCGCGAGCCATGGCTGGGGACGTGAGCTCGAGGTCTTGGAAGCCGAAACGACGGCGGCTTTCCTGCGCAACTTCAAGCCTGGAAGAGAGCAATGCTGGGTCGCTGAAATCGATGGCGTCATGGCGGGAGCGGTGTTTTTGACCGACGAGGGAAACGGCGTCGCGCGCCTCCGCCTGCTGCACGTAGAGCCGTTCGCTCGCCGGCGTGGGATCGGCGATGCGCTTGTCCGCGAAAGCATCGGCTTCGCGCGCGAGAAGGAATATTCGCAGATTATCCTCTGGACGCATACGGTCCTGGACGCTGCTCGCCGCATCTATTCGCGCAACGGGTTCGAATGCGTCTCGACCGAGGTCCACCATGCGTTTGGCGAACCTGTGCAGGGCGAGACTTGGCGGCTGAGTCTGGCGGCGACCTCTCAGCGTCCGCCGCCCGAGAGCCGTTAATCATAAATCTGCCCGGAGCCAAAATCCAAACTGAGACATTCCCCGATCTCAGTGGTTGTTCCCTATCATTCATTAGTGTAGTATATTTATAGAATGAATATAATGGAGGCGGCTCGCCTCCGATCGAAGGAGCGGCGCGGTGACGCAAGCGAAGCATGGGCCGCAAGCAGGGGACGGGTCCGAGCTCAGCGGCTTTCCGCAACTCGGCCGCATCGTCGCGGAGCTCGGCGAGCTGCGTCGCGCTTCGCAGAAGCGGCGCTATCGCAACGGGCGTCTGCCGGAGCTGCCATCGCGCGAGGCCACGATCGAGGTCATCGACGATTTGGCCGCGAGCCTCTATCCGCGCCATTTCGGTCCGCCCCAGCTGACGACCGACGGGGCCGACGGCTTCGTGCTCTACACTTTGGACAAGAGCCTGCGCGCGCTGCGCGAGCAGGCGCGGCGCGAGCTGCAATTGCTCGCCAATGGCGCCGACGACGGAAGGACCGACTATTCTTCGCGCGCGCATGAGATCGTCGCCGCTTTCGCCGAAGCCCTGCCGCGGATACGCGCGCTGCTCGACACCGATATTCGCGCAGCCTTCGAGGGCGATCCCGCGGCCAAGAGCCTCGACGAAGTGGTGTTCTCCTATCCCGGCCTCGCGGCGATCATCCGCCACAGGCTCGCGCATCGTCTCTATCTGCTCGGCGCGCCCATGCTCGCGCGTCTCGTTTCCGAGATCGCCCATTCGGCGACCGGGATCGACATTCATCCCGGGGCCGAGATCGGCGAGGGCTTCTTCATCGATCACGGCACCGGCGTCGTCATCGGCGAGACCGCGATCATCGGCAAGAATGTGCGCCTCTATCAGGCGGTGACGCTCGGCGCGAAGCGCTTCGAGGTCGACGAGACCGGCGCCTTGGTGAAGGGCGGCGCGCGCCATCCGATCATAGAGGACGATGTGGTGATCTACGCCGGCGCGACGGTGCTCGGCCGCGTCACCATCGGCCGCGGCTCGGTCATCGGCGGCAATGTCTGGCTCACGCATAGCGTGCCGCCGGGCAGCAATGTGACGCAGGCGAAGCCTCTGAGCGAATCCTTCGCCTTCGGCGCCGGCATTTGAGGATCACGGCGTCGTCGGCGCGAGGTCGCTCGCCGCTGCGACGCCCGCGGGCGCGGGGCCTTCGGAAATCGCCGAGCACAGCGCGGCGGCATTGTCCCATGTGCAGGTCGTCGCCCCGATTCCACGCGTGCATGTGCATCGATAGAGCACGCCGGCGACACATCGCGTCGCGCCGGAATCGCTCGTCGATCGACAATCCTGGGCGGAGGCGGCGCTCGTGGCGATCACGATGGCGGCCGCGAGCAGGGTAATCGGGTGAAGGGCAATCACCCTCGCCCTCATGCTGAGGAGGCTCCGCAGGAGCCGTCTCGAAGCACGAGGGCGAGCTCGAGAAGGCGGCGCATGAAGCTTTCCTCGTCCTTCGAGACGCCCGCTTCGCGGGCTCCTCAGGATGAGGAAACCTTCACCCGATTGCCCTGCGGCCGCAAGGCTCCTCATCGGATATTTCATGGCGTATGCTCCGGAGATGTCTGCGGATCGGCTACCGGCTATCTATCGCGCAGCCGAAGAGGATCAATGCGCCGCGATTCGCCGCTTCGCGCATCATGCGAATCGTTCGCACGGAAGCCGCGAGAGGAGACGCCATGATACGCGACTATGTCAGCCATGCCGCCAATGAGCGGACATTTCTCGCATGGGTGCGCACGGGCATAGCGATCATGGCGCTCGGCTTCGTGATCGAAAAATTCGATCTGTTCGTGCATACGATCAGCGTTACGCTTCCCGCCGCCGAGCGAGGGCGGATTCTGCAACGTTTCGACAAATTGTCGGGACCGCTGGCGAGCGGGGGCGGCGGCGTGCTGGCGCTCGGCGGAGTTGCTCTGATCGTCGTCGCCACCTTGCGTTTCATTCACACGCGACGTCTCATCGCCGACGAGGCGCAGCACGGCTTCGACGCGGGGACCGGCGAGCTCGTCGTTCTCGCCGCGCTCCTGCTGCTCGGTTCGGGATTCGTCGTCTATCTCGCGATCGGCTGAGGCCGCTCAGCGGCCATGCGTTCCCGTTGCGGGAAGATCGTCCTCGAGGAGGACGGCCGCCGGCTGCTCGGCGGGCGCCTCGCCGCGTTGCGGCGCGCGCCACGGCCGGTCTTCCTGCTCGGCGCGGCGGAACTCCTCGAATCCTTCATAGATCGGCGCCAGAACGCCGTTGCATTCCGAGCGCGACAATTTCGTCTTGTGCATCAGCGCCTCGACGATCCGCTCGCACTCCTTGTGCAAATGCCGCAGGCGCATGGCGGTGACGGATTGCAGCTCCTCGAAGATCGATAGGCTCAGCCGATGCTTCTCCTCCTCGGAGAGCGAAGCCGTGTAGTGGGTCTTGTGCATGAAGGACTGCGCCAAGCGAAAGGCCGTGTTCAGATTGCGATCGTCGACGCCGTCCTGCGGGGGATCGCCGATGAAAACATGCTCGGCGATGCGAGGCGCCAGCGCGCGCATCGCATGCAGCGCGTCCTTGTCGGCGGGCGTGGCGAGATCATTGATGAAATGCGTGACGCCTTTCTCCTGCTCGAATTGCACGTCGGCGAGCCAGAGCTCGCCGCCCGCGCGTCCCGAGCCTCGAAACAGCGAGACGCTCTGCGTGCGCAATCCGCCCGTCGCCGAGATCAGCATGATTCCGGCCGCGCGCGCCGCAGTGCGGCGGCGACCCGACGTGTCGGGATCGGCGGCGGTCAGGCGCTTGCCGACCGCGCGCCGCAGCGCCCGCGCGGCTTTCTCGGCGCGGGCGCGCTCGGCCTCGACACGCTGCTGCTCGCGCAATGCCGCGAGCGCCTGCTCGCGCGCCGCGATCGCCGCCGCGTCGGTCGTCGAGGCTTCCGGCTTGGTCGATTTCATCTTGCGTCGAGTATGCGCGATGTAAGTGCCCACGCCGCTCCTCCGCAGAGCGCCTCGATCGATCGATCGCGATCTCGGGAAGCGCCGCGATCGTCTTCAGGCGCCGAAGAAACGCTAGCGCCGAAGTCGACGGCTCCGCGATTGTGGAGTTTCCTCTTGTGGCGATCCCGCACATCGCCGAGCGGCAGGCGCGCGGGCGAGCGGGCGCATCGCTCTGCAATGGCGCGAGAAAGCGGGCATATTCCTATTTACCTAGTCATATTCATGAATTAAATTTCATCGTCATTTTTTCGGATCTCGCCGGCGGCGAAACCGCCGGCGGCCATTCAGCGTGAGGCGGAGCGTCACGAATGCCGATCTTGCTTTTCCTTCACCGATGGGTCGGCGTCCTCTTGGCGCTGTTCATGCTGGTCTGGTTCTCGACCGGCCTCTCCATCGCCTTCATCGGCTCGCCCACGCTCGATCGCGCGCAGCGGCTCGCCCACGCGCAGACGCTCGCGCCGCAGGACGGCTGGATCTCGCTCGGCGAGGCGTTGAGCGCGAGCGCCTCGGCGCGCGCTCGCGCCGGAAAGTCGCAAGCCGCCAAGACGATGCACGGCGGCGGCGAAGGCATGGGACGCCGCGAGCATGAGGACGGCGCGAAGGGTGAGCGCGGCGTCGCCGAGGCGCGGCTGCTGCGTGTGGGCGGCGAGCCGGTCTGGCTCGTCGAGGACGATGTCGGCCGCCGCTTCGCTCTCTCCGCGACAAATGGCGCTCTGATCGAATTCGACCGAGAAGCGGCCGAGCGCATCGCGCGCGACTGGCTGGGGACTCCGTCGCTGCTCTATCTCGACACGGTGGACACGGGAGTCGGCCTGCGCAACGCGGAGACGCTGAAGCCGTTTCATCGTTTCGCGATCGGCGATTCGGCGGGAACGCAGATCATCGTCTCGGCGCGCACCGGCGAGGTGGCGCAAGTCGCGACGCGTCTCGAGCGCGCCTTCGTCTACGCCGGCAGTTGGATGCATCTCTTCCGCTGGCTCGATGCGCTCGGCGCCGGCGATTATCGGCGCGACGCGCTGACCTGCGCCGGATTTTTCGCCGCTATCGGCGCCTTCACCGGCCTCGTCACCGGCTGGATCAAATGGAAGCCGGGATTTTTCGGCCGTCCGACCTATGCGCGCGGGCGCGCGCAGCCCTATCGCGAAACCTGGCTGAAATATCATTTCTGGGCCGGCCTCATCGGCGGGATTTTCGCCCTTGGCTGGGCGGCGAGCGGTTTTTTCGCCACCAATCCGGGGCAGATTTTCTCGCAAGCGACGGCGAGCCGCGAGGAGCTCGCGCGCTATCGCGGCGCGAGATTGCCGCAGGCCGTCGTCGACTGGCGGCCCTCCGCCGCGCTCGGCCTCGCCGGTGATGTCGTCGAGCTCGCCTGGAGCCGTCTCGGCGAGCAGGCGCTGCTCGTCGCTGAGGCGCGCGACGGCGCCCGCCGCGCTGTCGCCGCGCCCGGCGCCGTCGCAGAATTCGGGGAGGAGTCGCTTCTCGCCGCGGCGCGCCGACTGAAAGAGGGCGTCGACATCGCCTCCACGGAGAAGCTCGTCGATTACGATTCCTATTATTTCGCCAATCATCGGCAGACGGCGCTCGACAAGCCGCTGCCCGTGCTGCGCGTCGACCTCGCCGACGCCGAGCGCAGCTCGCTCTACATCGATCCGGCGGACGGGCGCCTGCTCGCGAAATTCGACGCGAGCCGGCGCGCCTATCGCTGGCTCTATTCGGCCGTTCATCATTGGGATTTCGGCTGGTTCCGCAATCATTGGCTCTGGCGGGGCTGGATCGGCCTCTGGGTCTCCTTCGGCGTCGCGCTCAGCGCCAGCGCCGTCGTGCTGGCGTGGCGGCGTCTGCGCCGCACGATCCCTGTTCCCGAGGCGGCGCGCGGCGAGCGACGGGCGCGCCGCTCCGCCCAGACGGCCTGACGGGGGCCGTCCGGCCGGATATCTCTATTTTTATCACGGATTTAGAAGACAAGAGCCCTGTCTCCAGCGAGGAGGCGGGGCTCTCCTCTTTTGCGTGCCTCTCTCGCTGTTGCGGTGGCGCCACAGGCTCTCGGCGAAAGGCGCCGGCTTCCGGCGAAGGTCGAGCGAAGCTGTTGACCTCCCCTACGAAATATACGTAGTCTATAGATAATATACGTAAGCGCGCCATGGGGGAGCGCAGCGTCGCCCGTCGTCGAGGCTCGCCAGGGCCGCGCGCGGCGGGACATGGGGAAAAAATCGGTGATGTCGAGAGCGAGTGGAGCAGGAAGAGCGTCGCGTGCGAATTTGTTGCGCAGCGTCGGATTCGCGTCCTTGGCGGCGGCCGGCGTTCTGGCCTTCGGAGTGGTCGCCGCCGGCCCGGCCGCCGCGCAATCGGCGCCTGCGCCAGTGACAACGCCCCAGGTCGGCGCCGCGGTGAACGCGCAGGTCGACGACGTCACCGTCACCGCGCGCAATCGCGAGGAAAAGGCCCAGGATGTGCCTTTGCCGGTCAGCGTCGTCGGTCCCAAGGCGGCCGAGCGCGAGCGCCTCGAGCGTCTTTCCGACTTCGCCGAGAAAGTCCCCAATTACCGTCCGAACATCTCCAACCCGCGCACCTCGGGCACCGCGATCCGCGGCGTCGCCGGCGGCACGGGCGCGTCGTCGGGCGGCGCCGACGGCTCGGAGGCGTCGGTCGGCTATATCGTCGACGACGTCTTCTACACCCATGTCGGCTTTCAGTGGCAGGACTTCGTCGATCTGCAATCCTTCGAGGTCGCGCGCGGCCCGCAGGGCACATTGCTCGGCAAGAACACGACCGTCGGCGCCGTCGTCATCCGCACCCAGCTTCCGGCCTTCACGCGTTCGGCGACGATCGAGACGGCCTTCGCCAATTACAATCGCTTCATCGAGAAGCTCAACGTCACCGGCCCGATCATCGACGACACGCTCGCCTACCGCGTCACCTTCTATCTCGACAAGGGCGACGGCTGGATTCGCGACGCCGTCTCGGGCGCGAGCTATCTCAACAATGATCGCTGGGGCGTGCGCGGCCAGCTCTATTACGTCGGCGACGAGATCACCAACCGTCTCATCTTCGATCGCTCCACCTCGCACGAATACAATAATTCCGGCACTGGCGTGATCGGCAATTCCGTGCCGCTCTTCGCCAATGGAACGCTCGGCGCGTCCTATGCGACGACGCTCGCCAATCGCCTCGGCAAGCCGATCCTCACCTATGATCCCTACACGCGCTTCCAAACGCGCGTCGGCACGCTCGATCAGCGCACGATCGGCGTCTCCGACACATTCACCTGGAGCCTCGGGGAGAACACGCTCACATCGATCTCCGCCTGGCGCGAGTTCCGCCTGCATCCGCGCAATTCGCTCGGTGAGCAGCTCACGGAGATC
>Ga0265297_10011855_pt1 | contig 10591 bp, 12 predicted proteins | sample Munlanlwell13791_FD_192502 | JGI IMG/M metagenome (GOLD analysis project Ga0265297, IMG submission 192502) | Leachate microbial communities from a municipal landfill in Southern Ontario, Canada - Leachate well 137-91 | ecosystem: Engineered > Solid waste > Landfill > Unclassified | place...
GTATCATTCTTGCTTCTTTTGCATATTCAGCCGAATCAACCGCTTCAAAAACTTGTCCTTCAGTTATTTTACTTATACCATATTTATCTGGATCACTTCTTATATCAGTACCTATTTCAGCTTTTAATTCTTTTACAAGAAGCTCAGACCTATTTTGAAGTAAACCAGCTCTTGACGCAAATAAAGCAACCACCAAATAAAATGATGAATGTTTTGAACAATCCTCCTCTAAATTGTAAACATCAATTTTCAAATTATCAGACATATTTTCAAGAAGCTTTTCAAATTCTTCATTCTCATGCTTACAAGCATCATTTAAATCAATTATTCTTTTATCCATTTTTATCTCCTTTTTAAACGGTTTCTTACTCTTGCGGATACTTCTTGTTTTTCTTTTTCTTCATCATCTTCTTTTTTATATTTCTCTCGGTCAAAAGGGGGTGTATCATTCTCATCGTCTATATCTTCTTTTTTACTTAATCTTTTTCGAGGTTTCTCCTCTTGTTCTTCATCGTCTTCATTCTTTTTAAATCTAAAACCATGTTTTCTTTCTTCTTTATTTTCTTCTTCATCTTTGCCCACTTCATCTGTATCTATATCTTTTCTGAATCTACTACGTTGAGGCGTATCATGTTTTTCTTCTTGTCCCCTTGAGGAAAAACCAAGAACTTTTCTTATATCTGAAACTTCAGGTTTCAGTAATAATTCTTTCATTTCAGGTAGATCATAAAATTCTTTTGGAATTTCATCTTCTCTTTCCTCAAGTTGGAAAGCTGAATACTTTGTATTATTTTTTGTTTTACCTTTTCTTTTAAAAACAATATTAACTTTTTCATCCGGGTCTGAGGGGTCAATTATTTCCCCATTTCTTGGATCAACACAAGCATCGAGTATCTCATTTCTAACAGTTCCCGGCGCATCATAAATCATAGGGCCTTCTTTAATAGTTCTTTTTGTTTCAGCATTAACTACCCACATAAGATATCTTTTTGTCCAACGATATTCATTATAAATATCTTCTGGTTCACCAGAACTTTTAAGTTCTTCACGATAAGCACATATAGGGCATTGTTCACCATACATTTTATCCAAGCATAAAAAAGCATGATTATCCGAACCAATATTGTAATGTACGAATAATTCAAGATAAAATTTAGGATCCTCCCATCTTTCAAGAAATGCAAGAAACACATTACCTTCAGCTGGGGTAAAATTCTTTACGCCAAATTTTTCTTCAATATTATCTACTAAATACCAACTTCTATCACTTTTTCCTACATTATTATGGTCTTCTCTAAGTGCTTTTTTGCGAGTTTCACGGTCAATTTTTGACATAGTAAATTCCTTTCTTTCTTTAAAAATTGATTTTGTTAATTATTTAAAATTTAAATCTATAGAATATAGAATGTATTTTAATTTCAAAAAAACTTAAGCATGTTTTACATTGATATTTTATATAATCATTTTCCTCGGTTAAAGAATAATTTTTTACTAAATTTTTAAATAAATCTTTTTCAATTATAGTTTTCTTACAAAAAGGACATCTAAAAACATTTTTATTTAAAGTTGCCATTTTAACCTCCTATTTCATACTAGCTTCATATAGCATTGCAATAAGATGTGGTTCACCTGAATCATAAGTATTTTTTGATAGTGCATTGATTATTTGACAAGCAATTTCAATTTTATCTAAATCCCTTTCATTTAGCATTATAGTTTTCATATATCCTAGAATGCTTCTTCTTATAACTTCTGAATCTACATCTTTTATTCCTTTATAAATTTCTACTATGCTTTTCCATGAACCTCCTTTTAAAAGTAATCTGCTCATTTCAACTGTATCATGTTCTATTAAACTTTTTTTTAGTAATATTTTTTGTTCTTTTGGATCTTCTAAAGTTAATATCTGTTCGAGTAAAACTAAAGAATCTCTCGGACTGCCATTTGCACAATCAATTATTCCATAAAATATATTATCATCTAAATCTTTTTCAAGCTCGGTAAGAACATTTTCAAGTAATTCAGTCATTTGTTCGGAAGTTAATAATTCAAACCTGTATGTACTACATCTGCTTCTTATAGTTTTTAATAGTTTTTCCGGATCAGTTGAACATAATATAAAATAAGTGGTTTCTGGTGTATCTTCTAAAACTTTTAATAAAGCATTTTGAGCTTCATTAGTTAGTTTATGTGCTTCATCATATATAATAACTCTACATTTTCCTCCTATAGGAGCAACATTTGCTATTGCAATAATTTCTCTAGCATCATCTATACCCCTATTATCCGCACCATTTAATTCCATACAATCAATTTCAGCACAACCTAATTCTTTAACAAGTATTCTTGCTGTTGTAGTTTTACCTGTGCCTCTTTCACCACAGAATAAATAAGCATGGGGTCTATCTTTGGATTTAAATACTTGTTTTAAACTCTTAACTGTACTTTTATTTCCAATTAAAATGTCTAAAGATTTTGGTCTCATATTTTGGTATAGACTCATTTTTTATCCTTTGCATCTAAAGGTTCTACATACCATTATTCTCTCCAATTCTTAATTATAAAATCTTCTCTCGTTTGCTCTTTACCCTCTGAATCTGTCCATTTATAAGTTTTATAATATCCTCTTATTTCTAGTAATGCCGGTGGTTTAATATTTGCTATTTCTTCTGCAATGGTAGCAAATGCTATATAATATCGTTTACATGAGTATATATGACATATAGCTAAATTATTCATAGTATATCTCATTGAAGGTTTTTCTGTTATTTCAATCATAATTTTTTTAAGCATATAATTTCTCCATTTCTAACAAGTTTCTTCCTTTACTATATTCAACTGTGATACTTAAATCTTTTACAAACTTAAACTGTGGTTTATTTTGTGTTAATTCTTGCAATATTTCATAATAGTATTCTATTTCGTTTTCAACCATATCTGAAAGTATATCATCATGTACTTGCAAAACTGGCATTGATTTAAAATTATATTCTTTCAATATTACTAAAATCAAACTAGAAAGTGTATCTAAAAGATAATGGAATGAAACAGATTGAATAGGATAATTTACAATCTGATTTCTAGATAATGGTTCATGCCTTCTAAAGCCAAGAGGAGTTGTTATATAACCAAGTCTTTCATATTCTTCTACTTTTTCATTTTGATAATTTTTTATTCCATTATATGTAGTAAAAAATTCATCTTCACATTCTTTTACATGACTTTCTTCCAACCCCAAAGATCTTGCTATAGTAACATGATAGCTACCATAAAGAAGTGGAAATACAAAACCATTCTTTGTATTATATCTTTGTTTTTTACTTATATCTTTTTCAGGTAATTTATATAATCTACTTGCCCAGTATCTATGTGGGTCAAGTCCATTTTTTAATTGATCTATTAAAACTTTATCATTAGCAAGAATAGCTTGTATAACTACTTCTGAACCTTTATGGTCGGCATCAAGTAAATAATCAAATCTTGGTACAAATATCTTTCTAAATTCTGCTTGTGATTCATCTCTCTTTGGTACATTTTGTAAATTAGGAGAATCACAACTAGAACGATAAGTTAGTGTCGACCATAAATTGTAAACAGGATGTAATATCCAACTATTATCTACATACTTTTCAATTGCTTTGATATAGGTTGTTTTCATTTTATAAACAGTTTTATAATCAATAATATTACTACAAAATTCTCCTATTTCTGCATCATCTTTATAAAATTGAAAAAAATCATCATTTAGTTGTGGCTCTTTCTTTTTTGCAGTTAAAGTTAAAGGTTTAACATCATAAATTTTGAAAAATACATATTTCAAATCATCAGATTTATTTATATCTATTTCGTATCCCTTTTTCCTTCTAAACTCATTGGCTACTTCAGTACCTTTTATATTTTGGATAGATTCTTTATAAATTTTTTCAATACGATTATCTCTATAATCAAAAAAAGCCTCTTTATCTATTTTAACACCATTTAACTCAAGTTGAGCAAGGGCTCTATCGCCTTTCAGTAAAAACTTTCTTGGATTTTCAAGATGCTCTTTTACTATTTCCTTCATCTGATTTTTATAAATGAAAAATGTATATCTTGAATCTAATGAGTTATATTTATAAACTGTTTCTTTTTTCATTTCTGCCATGCGTTTTCTGTCAACCATTTCCTTATATTCTTCACCGGTAGAGAGAAATGTTTGAAATGCAAGAGATTTTGTATCTGGGTGCTCATTAAGCAAATGAGCTGTCAGTTGGGTGTCCCAGTAAAGATTACACATAGGCTGGAATAATAATTGATGTGACCATATCTCTTCAAATTTGCCAGAATGACAAATTTTAGGAGTGGTGCTTTTTAAGAAGCCAGCGAAGACATTCCAAACATCCTCATCTACCGGTTTTAATGGTATTGTATAACCAATTTCTTCATCTAAAGAAAATGAGACAGAAAGTAATTCAGAATGCTCATAGAAAGGGGATAATTCGTTTGTTTCAAAATCAAATGCAACTGCAAATTTTATATTTGATATTGAATTAAGAAAATCAATAATATCTTCTTTATTTTCAATAACTATATTTTCGCCGGAGTCTAATAATGTTTTTGGTAAGTCTTTTTTAAGATAAGATAAAACTTTTATAATATCTCTATTAAACATATTTTCATAATCAGGAACTCTCAATATAAAAGCAGGATGATAATGACAAGAGACCCAGCAGTTATATTTTACCGATGGAAATACAAGTCCATGTATACATTCTAAAGTGGTGGGCATTAGATTAGTTTGTAGTATTCTTTTTATTGATTCAAATCCAAAACACATAATTAATTTTGGTTTATATTTTTTAATTTGTAATTCCAATCGTTCATAACAATATTGAACCTTATCCGGAAGAAATTTATTATCGGGGGGTCTGCATTGTAAAACATTTGATCTGATACAATCTTCATCAAAATTTACATCATTATTTTTTAAATTTCTATTTAAGAGTCTGCCTGACCTTCCAACAAATCCTATTCCTTCTTCATCTTCATCTTCACCGGGAGCTTCACCAAGTATAAATATATTTTTTTTATTCCCACCAAAAGGCTCCATTTTTGGTGAATGAACTTTTTTATAAAGATTACAAAGTTTACAAGGTTCGGCTATAAAACTTTTACTTGTAGTCTTTTTATTGGTAAATTCATCCGGATTGAAAAAGAAAGTCATATTTAGCCCACTTTTTAATTAATTAGTAGGTGGGTGAAGGCCTTCAGCACATCGGAGCAGCCTTCCTGTCGACCATTTATTTCACCGATGTTTCAGAGTGTTGTCACTACCCACCTATTATTTTACTTTTTTATATCTTTTCAAGAGACATAATACATTTGAATTTATCATCCTCTGTACTTCCGTAAAGAATATCAAATGAATCTACTGATACAAAAGAAAATTTTTCACAGTATGAAAGAAGTTTTTCAAAATGATATGGATTAAGTTTGAATCCTTTTGATTTTATCTTTCCACCAAAGTCAAAAAATTCTTTCACATGAGCAGTTTGTCCTTGATATTTTATTTCAATTCCATTTTCAAATTGAATAGTACAACGTGCAAGTTCAATCCCATCTTCTGAAAAATCTCCTATCTTTTTCAGGGACTTTCTCATTTCTTCAATAGGAAGTTTAATATAACTTTTTACTTGTGGTAAATATTTTTCGACTGGAGGAAAATCTCCTTGAATAGTCGGAGCAAAATATATGGTATTATCATTTCCGATTGCTATTTTATCATCTTCAAAATAGATTGAGTCGGAACCTTTCAATGCTTTTATGAAGTCTATTGATATTACTGTATTTATTTTAATTATTTCTTCTTTAAAGGTATACATTGCAATTCTTTTTCCATCCGACGCTTGTACTCGAAGACTTTGTAAATTTACTCCTTGAATGATTTCAATATTTTTAAGTTTACTTACAAAAAACGAACAGAGTTTTAGCCCTTCACATATCTCATTAGTTACTGGTTTATTTGAGACCATAATTTTTTCTATGAGTTCTATAAATTCTGGAAAGTCCTTTCCGCTTTGATATGGTATTTTAGCAGATGATTTTCCAGATTTTAAATTCATATTATTCTCATCAATATTAATTTCAGTTATCTCTGATGTTGTCCCTAAAATGAATGCTTTTAATTTTATAAATGGAATACATAAAGGCTCATCAATTTCATTAAATAAATCAGTGGTTATGTGGCATCCGATTTTGGAATTATAACTTTGAACAAATTCATTTGTAACCAAGATATGAGAAAGTATTGGAATTTCAGATGATTTTTGTACTGCAGGTTCTAAATCTTTTATAATTGATTTAAAAGAATCAGTTTTTATCTTCATTAAGTAATCTCCCTTTTAATAACAGTCAGGAATATGTTACTATTATACTTTTTAAATTAAATTTAAGGTGATGACCACATCGTCTCTGCGAAGGGAATCGAAAGTAAACAATGCAGCCATCACCTAAATTTTAAAAAATTAAAAATTAAAGATTGATTTTGAACTTTTCATCTTTTTCTTCAAGAATATCCAGAAGTTGAGCAAATCTTAAAACAAAATAAATCATAATTCCTGTTGTCCCAGGTGTGGCAAACTCCATACCTATTGTTGTTAATTCTGTTTTTGTTTTAAAACTTTCTCTCAATGCTTTAATAATAGCATTCATAGATAGATTGGTTGCGGAATTTTCTTTAGGTTTTCTGCTTTTTCTTTGTTTTACTTTTTTTTCTTTTGGAATATTTTCAGTAATAGTTTTTCTTATAGTTTTTTTAGAAACTTCTTTTTCTTTTGTTTCTTTTTTTGCTGGTATCTTTTTATCTTCTTCTTCATTAGTCTTTGAAATAGTTTTCTTTTCTCCAGTAAGACCGAGTTCTTTGATAATTACACTCTTAAGTTTTTCTGCATTGCGATAGAATGCAAGAGGAACCCCTTTGATGTTTTTTTCTTTGATAACGCTTTTGAGTTCAGATAAATCCATTGCATTAATAGTATCTGCTGATAATTCATTGGGGGTTGCTGTCACCCACTCTTTTTCCCCCTCTTCTTCCTCCTTTTCCTCTTCATCATCAGTAGTATCTTTTTGTTCGGGTTCCTCAGATACTATTTCATCTTCGTCTGCTTCAATGAAGTCAAACTCATCTCGATTAAGATCCCATTCCTGATCCCCGGTATCGACTCTGAAAGTACCATCAGTATTGATAGTTGTAATTTCGCCTTCATAATCATTTTCTCCATCAAAAAAAGTTACTAATTTCCCAATAAATTCTTTTGCATCTTCATTCGAGATTGTTCTGTTCTTAAGAGCAACCATTGATTTGTCCCTTTCTTTAAGATTTTAATTAAATTGTGATATAAACTTGTCTACCACTCTTGTAAACTCCTCTTTCATTGATGTAAATCCATTAATAGCTTGATTAAAGACACTATAGTTAATACCAAAATTCAAGCAAAACTCCTTCATATTCATTCCAGATTTAATCAAAGCTATCTTGAATTTCTCTTTTCTTTCTTCGTCATTCACATGCTACCTCCTTTTTATTTTTTGAATTGTTAAAATTTCTCTTGATTTTTGTGTCTGTGAATAATATATTCTGTTTAAAAATAAAATGCAAGTAAAATTTTTAAGAAAACAAAAAAATATTTTTAATATAAAATTTTATACTTTTTGGAGGGGAGATGGCAAAAGATAAAGAAAGCCTTAATAAATCAAGGGAACAGAGATTAGAAATATTATTAAAGTTTGGTGGTGTAATACCAGAATCTATTATGAAACATAATAAAAGTGAATCAGCTATTGATTTTGTTTCAAGTGGGAAAATGATTAATAAAAAGAATTATATTGATAAAAAACAAAGTGAAACTCAATATTATAAGTCACAAAAATTAAAATTTTATAAAGATGGAATGGAAAAGGAAGAGAGGGATGCTTTTTCCATTTCAGGAGTTGGTAGAAATTCTGGTACTTTATCTTTATTTTCACAAAATGTTGGTAGAAATCTTATTAATTTATATACGAAGGAACATAATATTATTATAGACCCTTTTGCTGGTCATAATTCAAGGATGCAACTTTGCTTCGAGCTTAAAAGAAATTATTATGGTTGTGATATTTGCCATGAATTTATGGAAATGAATAAAGAGATAAGAAACATAATTAAAAATGAAAGTCCTTTTATTGAAAATAATTCATTTATTAAATTATATGAATGTGATAGTAGAAAATTGCCTTTTAAAGATGATTTTGGAGATTTTACTATTACTAGTCCACCATACTGGGATATGGAACATTATGGTGATGAAAAAGAGCAATTAGAATTTTCTAAAACCTATAGTGCTTTTTTAATGAATTTACAATTAATTATGAAAGAAAATTATAGATGTTTAAAAAAAGGAGCCTTCTGCGTATGGTTTGTTAATGATTTTAGAAAAAAGGGAATTTTTTATAATTATCATGGGGATATCATTAATAAAATGACAGAAGTAGGTTTTATTTATCATGATATCATTATCGTAGATTTAGGTACATCTTTTAGAGCTATTTTTGCCTCACAGATAATTAAAAATAAAATTGTAGCAAAAAGACATGAGTATGCACTAGTTTTTAAAAAATGAATGAAAAAATTAAAATTTATATTTTAAAAATTATGTAATTTTAAACAAGCTCTCCCCCTAGAGGGGGAGAGAGCTTTTTAAATTTTAAAAAATAAAAAAGTTTTTTATGCAAATTTTAATAATAAAATTCTCTGGTATAAATTAATTAATAGGATAAATTATGAATGAAAATATTTCTGAACATTTACAGGATAGTCTCATTTTTTTATGTATAACTGATGATACATTTATAAAATTAGTTGTAAATCAAGTTCCTGATGAATTTTTTTCAGGTGACCATGTAAGAAAAACTTATAAAATTATCTGTGATTATTTTGAAAAGTTTCAAAAAGCCCCAAAGAATAATTTTCACGATGAATTATCTATATATTCATATACTATTGAAAAGGAATTACTTGATGTTATAGTTAGATATATCTCTTATTTGTTGGATCTTTTTCAACTTCCACCAGATAAAGATTATGTATTATCAAGATTAAATAATTTTATACGCGAAAAAACTTATATAAAAGCTACTTATCTTTTTGCTGAATTAGTTGAGAGAAATAAGTTTGATGAAGCACAGCAACTGATGCAAAACACTTTACGTTGTGGTATACAATCTCAGCAGATTGGTAGTAATTTTTTTAGTAGTAATTTAGTTGAGCGTTCAGATAAACCAGAAAGATTATTTAGTCTTGATATTCCTGAAATTGATAAGTATGTTATGATTAAACGGACTGATTTTATAGTAATAGCAGGTACTTATAAAGGTGGTAAAAGTTGGTTTGGTCATTATATGGCATATCAGGCATTAAAAGAGGGATTGGTAGTTGTTCACGTTTCGCATGAAAATTCTCTTGAAGATACTATAATTAGGTATGATATGATGATAGGTGGTTTAGTTTCTGATTCGGATAAGCCACGGGAGGTTGAAATACCTATTTTAGATAAAAATGGTGAAAGACAAGTTGTTTATGATATACGGGATAGCATTTATAATAAAGAACTTGTCTTAAAGAATAGAAAAAAGTTTGAGAAAATAACCAGTGGAAAACTATTTATTCAGAAGTATCCAATGGGGACTTGTTCTGTGGGGAAACTTGATTCTTTTTTAGAACAATTAGAACTGATTGAAAATGTAAAAATTGATGTATGTATAACGGATTATGCTGATATTATGAGTCCAAAAGATTTTTCAAGACAACCAAGAGATATAATAAATGATACATATATTTCATTAAAGGGAATTGCTGATGATAGACATTTTGTTATGGTAACAATGTCACAGATAACTGATGAAGGGGCAAAATCTTTATTATTGAGGGGTAAGTTGGAAGGCAGACATCTTAACGAGGATAGAAGAAAGTTTGGAAATATAGATAAAGGTTTTTTTGTTGGTACAAATGATGAATATGAACCTTTCGATGAAGTTATAGTTGGTTGTTTTGCTAATAGAAATGGGTTAATTGGTAAAAATAGTGTAGTGGGACAAAATTTACAGATAGGACAGTTCATGATGTATTCATACCCAGTGAAAAGAGAAATAGAATGAGTACTGTATTACAAATAAAACCAGAAAAGGTTATTATAAATTTTAGAGATATCTCTGATTGGGTAGATTATGTTTTGATTGAACTCGGGAGAAAATAGTGTATTATGACAAGATTTCTTGTCTAAAAAGTTTTATGCCAGGACCGCCAGGACTACCAGAAAACTCTATTGAAATTGGTTTACATGGATTGAGCTGTATTTATATTTTATCTTTTATTGATTTAAAAGATTATTGTGATATAGTTTTATTTTTTGAAAATAGATTTGTTTTGGTTACAGCTTATCTTTGTGAAAGATTTAATAATATAGAATTTTTTTCAACAAGCATAAAGTTTTATTTTGACACAATTACTATTAAAGAGGAAGATTCAGATAAAATAGAAATTTGACTTGATTTTAAGTAAATAATAATTTATATTATT
>Ga0265297_10011856_pt1 | contig 10590 bp, 7 predicted proteins | sample Munlanlwell13791_FD_192502 | JGI IMG/M metagenome (GOLD analysis project Ga0265297, IMG submission 192502) | Leachate microbial communities from a municipal landfill in Southern Ontario, Canada - Leachate well 137-91 | ecosystem: Engineered > Solid waste > Landfill > Unclassified | place...
CGTCGAGTGGTGATAGACGGTTATAGCATGAAGAGCAATGTGGAAATTGCCCGCAATCTCGGCTATTTGAAAATCAATAAAAATACTTTGATTTCTCCGCAAGAATCAGAAGCCCTTCATCGGCATCAGCTGACCATTATCTGTACCGGTTCGCAGGGTGAAGATAAGGCGGTTTTGATGCGGATTGTCAATCGCGAACATAAATATTTCCGCGTGGAAAAAGGCGATAGCGTTATTTTTTCCTCTTCGGTTGTTCCGGGCAATGAACGAACGGTTCAGAACCTGAAAGACAATTTTTACCGTCAAGGCGCGAGAGTTTTCCATTATAAAATGATGGATATTCACGCTGGTGGTCATGCTCAACAGGAAGATTTGAAATTTATGTTGAGTTTAATTCGGCCGAAATTCTTTTTGCCGATTCACGGTCAATACTCAATGTTGCGAGCTCACGCTGATTTAGCGGAACAATTGGGTATTCCTAAGGAAAATATCTTTGTTTCTTCTAACGGCCATGTTTTGGAATTGACCAGAAATTCCGCGCGTATTTTGGAGCAAGAATTGCCTTCTGGTTATGTGATGGTTGACGGTTTAGGCGTGGGCGATGTCGGCGAAGTGGTTTTGAGAGACCGTAATCAATTATCCAAAGACGGAATGTTGGTGGTAGTCGGTGTAATTGATAGTGAGAGCGGTGAATTGAAGGGGGAGCCGGAAATTTATTCGCGTGGTTTCGTTTATATCAAAGATTCCAAAGATTTTCTGCAAGAGGTAACCGGCGTGATTAAGGAAATCATAAAGAGAACCGTTTCCAAAGACCATACCACCAACTGGGTTTATGTTAAAGACAATTTGCGCGATAAACTAGGCGAGTTTATCTTTAAGAAAACCGAACGCCGGCCGATGATTTTGCCGTTTATCGTTGAGATGTAATTTCAGTCGTTTCTTAAGTAAAAACCCGCTTTCCCAGGCGGGTTTTTACTTGTTTAAATGCTTAAAAATTGGTAAAATATTTTATATGAGGATTTTAAGCGGTATTAAGCCCAGCGGTTATCTGCATTTGGGTAATTATTTAGGAGCAGTTAAAAATTGGGTTAAATTACAGAACAATAAAAAAGACTCTTGCTTATTTTTTATTGCCGACAGCCACTCTTTAACCGAAAATTTACTTTCTGCTTCGGAAAAACAGGGGCAGATTCAGGAAATGACCGTTGATCTCTTGGCTTTGGGGTTGGATCCGAGAAAATCAACGCTTTTTATTCAATCCCATATTCCTGAAGTTTTTGAATTGGCCTGGATTCTTGATTGTTTAACGCCAATGGGCGAACTGGAGCGAATGACTCAATACAAAGATAAAAGTTCCAGGCAAGAGGCAAATATTAACGCCGGGCTTTTTACTTACCCGACTTTAATGGCAGCCGATGTTTTACTTTTTAAAACCGAAGCCGTGCCAGTAGGAGATGATCAATCGCAACATCTGGAATTGGCCCGTGAGACCGCCAGGCGTTTTAATCGGCGCTACGGAAAAATATTTCCAGAGCCGAAGGCATTGCTAACCAAATCCGCTCGTTTGATGAGTCTGAAGAATCCGTTGGAAAAAATGTCAAAGAGCGTCAGCGATTCTTATGTCGGCGTTTTCGATGAACCGACTGTGATTTTTGAGAAAATCCGGGGAGCGACCACGGCCTCTAATGATTTATTTGAAAAAATATATTTGGTTCAGGGCGAAATTGTTTTTGAACCCAGTCGGCGTGGCGCCGAACATCCGGAGTTTGCCAAAATGGAAGCGGCAGTTAATAATTTGTTATTGTTGCTGCAAGAGTTTGACCCCAATAAATTTAAAAGCTTGTTCGCCAATAATAAGATTGATTTGGACCGTTTGCGCTACAGTGAATTAAAAAATGACCTGGCTAAGGCGATGGTTGCGCATTTTGCGCCGCTCCGCCAGAAGAGGTTGGATTTGATGAAACAAAAGAAAAGGGTATTAAAAATTTATCAGGCTGGCGCCAAGAAGGCGAGAATAATCAGTCAGAAAACGTTAAAAGAGGTAAAAGGAAAAATCGGCCTTATATAAAAAACTTGTCAAAAACTCGCAAATCGTTTAAGATGGCTTTATTCAAGTCGTTAATCATCTAATTTATTTATTACCATTCATTATGGGAGGAGTACCAACTAAGCATCATACTCATGGGAAAACTGCCAGGCGGCGGTCACACTTGGCCCTAAAGAAGGGGAATCTTATTGCTTGCCCCAAATGCAGTGCCGCCGTAAGACCGCATCAATATTGCGCTAATTGTGGTTTTTACAAAGGTAAAGAGGTAATTGATGTTTTGGCGCGGCTTTCTAAAAAAGAGAAAAAGACCCGCCAGAAAGAACTTAAAAAATAATTATGGCTACGCGTCATCTTTGTCGTTCGGTTTTATTGCAATCCCTTTATGAGTGGGATTTTTATAAGACGAAAGAGGGTAAAGATGCGGATTTGTTATTAATTATTGATCGCAATATGCAATCTTTGGCCGAAGGCATTGATGAACCGGATTTTGTTTATCGCATTGCCAAGAATTTAGTTGACCATATGGACGAGATAAACAATATTATTCGGCAAGCGGCGCCGGCTTGGCCAATTGACCAAATTAACATCATTGATCGTAATATTTTAAGGATCGGACTTTCGGAATTGGTTTTCGGTAATCCCGAAGAAGTTCCACCAAAGGTGGCAATTAATGAAGCTATTGAATTGGCAAAAACTTTTGGCGGAGATTCTTCCGGAAAATTCATCAATGGCGTTTTGGGAACGATCTATCGCCAAATTGCGGAAAAGCAAACCGGCGACAAGAAATCCGAAACTTCAGAAAAAACCAATTAAGTTTTATGACGGATTTTTCGCAGTTTGAAGAACAATTGGAAATAAAGTTTCATAACCTTGATTTATTGAAACAGGCTTTTACCCATCGCTCTTATCTAAATGAGAATTCTCATTGGCGGTTGGGTCATAACGAACGTCTGGAATTTTTGGGAGACGCGGTTTTGGAGTTGGTGGTCAGCGAATATTTATTTGAAGAATTTCCCAATGAGCCGGAAGGTTACTTAACCAGTTTGCGGGCCTCTTTGGTCAATGCCGACACCTTAGCGGAAACGGCTACGGAACTGGGTTTTAATGATTTTATTTTACTGTCCAAGGGTGAGGCTAAGGATACGGGCCGGGGACGGAATTATATTTTAGCCAATACCTTCGAAGCTTTTATCGGCGCGCTTTATTTGGATCAAGATTATAAAAAAGCCAAAAAATTTATCGACAAACATCTGATTAAAACTAAATTAACCGCTATTATTGAGGAAAAAAAGTTTAAGGATCCTAAAAGTTTGTTTCAAGAAAAAGCCCAGGCCGCTGTCGGTTTGACACCGGTTTATAAAGTGGTGGAGGAATGGGGTCCGGATCACAATAAGAATTTTAAAATGGCGGTTTATCTAGGTGAGGAATTAGTCGCCGAAGGAGAGGGACCATCTAAGCAGGCGGCGGAAGTTAATGCCGCTAAAAATGGCTTAGAAACAAAGGGGTGGTAATATGCGTTTAAAAAGCTTGGAAATTTTAGGGTTTAAATCGTTTGCCAATAAAACGATTTTTTCTTTTCCCGCCAACGTGACGGCTATTGTCGGCCCCAATGGCAGCGGCAAATCCAATATTGTTGATGCTATTCGCTGGGTTTTGGGCGAACGTGATTTAAAAAGTTTAAGAGTGGGGCGTTCGGATGAAATAATTTTTGGCGGTACGCCCAATCGCAGCCGGATGTCTTTGTCGCAAGTTTCTATCACCTTAGACAATACCGAAGGCGAGTTACCCGTTGATTTTAAAGAGATAGTGGTGACGAGAAAAATAAATCGCGATAGCGAAGCGGAGTATTTAATCAACCAAAGTAATGTTCGATTGAAAGACGTGGTGGAATTATTAGCCAAAGCAAAAGTGGGCAATCAGGGATTAACGATAATCAATCAAGGTTCAGCTGACGCAATTTTAAAAGCTTCGCCTCGGGAGCGGCGATCAATGATTGAAGAAAGTTTAGGCCTGCGGGAATTTCAACTTAAAAAAGAGGAAGCCAAGCGGCGTTTAATTTCCACCGGAGAGAATTTGGAGAAAACGCGGGCGTTGCTTGAAGAATTAAGGCCTCATTTGCGTTCTTTGAGGCGGCAAGTCGGCCGTTGGGAAAGGCGGGAAGAAATGGTTAATAATTTACAGCTATTTGAACGCTTATTCTTCGGCGCGAAATTTAAGGAAGTCTATCAGATTAAGAATGAGGCGGATGAAAAATTAGATAAATTCCGTTTATCATCCGGCCAGGAAGAAAAAATACTGGTGGAGTTGGAAAAAGAATTTGAGCGTTTGGAAAAGCAACGGCCTGATTTTTCTCAGGAGTTCAAGAATTTAAGGTTGCAGATTGATAAGTTAGAGCAAGAGCGAAACGGAATTTTTCGGGAATTGGGCCAAATTGAAGGAAAGATTGAAGGAATGAAAAGGATGCCGACTCCTCAGATCGTTTCTCAGCCTAATTTTCAAGAATTAGAAAAAACTTTGCATTCCGTTCGGGAACTTTTGGAAAAAATTGTTGTTTCGGATGACCTGGAAGAAATCCGCCGGGAAATTAAAAAATTAATAGAAAAAATAAATTTTGTTTTCAAAATTGAAAGAAAAAATGAAGATTTAGATAGCGAGTATAATCAATTGGAAACGCAAAGAGATTCTTTTCTGCAAAAGATAAAAATGCTGGATGAGCAAATCAAAAACTTTAATCAAAAATCTGATGAGTTGCGTCAAAAAGATGAGCAAACAGGCACCGATACCCATGATATTCTTCTGAAGATTCAAAAGCAGAGAATGCGCGTTAGTTCTTTAAATCAGGAGATGAATGATTTGCTTTTGTCTAGTGAACGGGCTAAGTTACGCGAATCTGATCTGTTGATGAAATTAAAGGAATCTAATTTATCGGCCGCTGAATTTATTTGGGAAAAAGTTCGAAATCTCGATGTTGATGAAGAATTACGCAAAGTGGATTTTAGCGGCAGCTTGGATGATTTGGAAGTGAAAACTTTAAGATTACGCCATGATCTGGCGGCCATTGGAGAAGTTGATGAGATTCTTGTTAAAGAAGCCAAAGAAACTGAAGAGCGTTATGATTTTCTATCTCGCGAGTCCGAAGATTTGGAGAAGGCCGAAGTTAATTTGACGAACATTATTGAGGAATTGACTGAAAAAATTGATACGGAATTCACCGCTTATTTAAAAATCATTAATGAAGAGTTCAATAAATATTTCCGTTTAATGTTTGGTGGCGGGAAAGCTAAATTGCTTTTAGTTAAACCAATTCGTAAAACCAAAGAAGAAATTGAAGGAATGGATAGAATTCCCGTTTCCGTCACGATTGAAGAGGGAGCTGCGGTTGAGGTTGATGCAACAAAGGTTAATGGCGCCGAAGCCGAAGTTATAAAAAAAGAAGTTGAGCCGGGCATTGATTTCTCCATTGATTTACCGAAGAAAAAAATAAAAAGTCTGGATTTATTATCAGGCGGCGAGCGCTCTTTAGTCTCCATCAGCGCTTTGTTTGCCATTGTCGGCGTGATGCAGCCGCCCTTTATTGTTTTGGATGAAGTTGACGCCGCTTTGGATGAGTCTAATGCTCGCAAGTTTGCCAAAATTTTAAGCGAGTTAAAGTCTAAAACTCAGTTCATTATTATTACTCATAATCGTTCTACGATGGAAGTGTCTCAGATTCTTTACGGCATCAGCATGGCGGAAGAAGGAATTTCCAAGGCGATTTCCTTGAAATTAGAGGAAGCGGATTAGTAAGCCTTGGTATTGCTTTTTTTCCAAACCTGTCTATAATCAGAACATATGTTAGTTTTAAGATTAAAGCCAATTGGTAAGAAAAAACAAATTAGTTTTCGTTTGGTGGTGGCAGAAAAACGGTCCAAATTAGACGGCCGTTTTATTGAGGACCTCGGTTTCTATAATCCCAAGACCGACCAGTTTAATTTTAAAGCCGAAAGGGTAAGGGAAAGAATGAAACAAGGCGCTCAATTATCAGACACCGTTTATAATTTGTTGGTTACGGCTGGAATTCTTGAAGGCGCGAAGCGGCCGGTTAGAATGAAAAAGTCAAAAACCGAAGAAAAAGCGGAACCAGCCCCCGAAGCAAAATCAGAAACCGTTTCTGAAATTAAAGTTGAAGCGACTCCTGAGGTAAAATCTGAAGCTATCCCAGAAGAAGCTCCGGCGGCTTAGGTTGGTTTAAAAAATTTTTATTTAGATATGCCGGGAAAGAAAAGTGCTGTTTTTATTATCGCTTTTCAAAACTTCCGCGATGAGGAATATTTTCGGTCCCGAGAGATTCTGGAAAAATCCGGTTTTCAAATCGCTGTTGTTAGTACCGAGAAGGGGATTGCCCACGGAATTGAAGGGGGCGAAGTAAAAGTGGATTCTACTATTGAGAGCGTCAAAGTCGTTAACTTTGACGCTGTTATTTTTGTTGGCGGCCCCGGCGTCATTAAGCATCAGGATAATAAAAGCTTTCATCGTTTGGCCCAAGAAGCTGTGGCTCAGGGGAAAGTGGTGGCAGCTATTTGTATTGCCCCGACCATTTTGGCTAAGGCTGGAATTTTAGATGGCCGAAGAGCTACTGTTTGGTCTAGCGCCTTGGATCGTCGTCCGGTCCAATTACTTCAGGAAGAAGGAGCAATTTTTGAAAATAAGCCGGTAGTCATTGATGACAAATTAATTACTGCCACTGGTCCGCAAGTGGCCAAAGAATTCGGCGAGGCGATTGTTCAAGTTGTGAAAAAGAAATAATCCTCGGATTTTTATTTTTGGAAAAACGAAAAATCCCGCCTTTAAGGCGGGATTCCTCATATTATTTAGTATTCTGACAAACATAAGCCGGATTCTGTCTAGGGCAATCATCTATCTAGATTCGTTGTTGCCAACGAATTCAAGCGGCCTACTTTTCGTCAGTCGCTTTCCGCCAACTGGCGGAGCGACTGGTTTGGCCTTGCACCGGATAGGAGTTTTCCGCCTTTAATTGTCGCCAATTAAAGTTGGGAGCTTTTACCTCCGCTCTTTTCACCCTTACTCCGACGAAAACGTCGGGGCGGTATAGTCTCTGTGGCACTATCCCTCCCAATTTATTTCGCGTAAAGCAAAATAAATTGAGGGTTGCCGTTAGCAACTATCGCTAACCGTTATAGAATGACGGCTGGTGTCCGGACTTTCCTCTCTGATTTTAACATCAAAGCGATTGCCTGTTTGCCAAAATACTGAAGTGATTGTAAATCAAAAGAAGAAAATAGTCAAATACTTTATTTTTCTTGCTCAAAGACTTAAATTAAAGTAAAATAAAATTAAGATGATCCAGAAATTATTAAATCATGAGTCTAAAACCGTGTCTGGCGGAGCCTTTATTATCGCCATTTTTTATCTGTTAAACGGAATTTTGGCTTTAGCGCGCAATGCTCTGTTGGCCGGTCATTTTGGCGCCGGTCGGCAACTGGATATTTATTATGCGGCTTTTCGTATTCCCGATTTTATTTACGTGATTCTTATCAGCGGTGCCTTATCCGCCGGATTTATTCCTTTATTCGCGGAAAAGCTTTTAAAATCCAAAGAAGAGGCTTGGAAATTCAGCAGTAATATTTTGACAACCTTGGCTTTCATTTTGGCGATTGGCGCGGCCATCGTGGCGATTTTTGCGCCCCTAATCGTTCCGTTGATTGTTCCGGGGTTTGATGCGGTTGCTCAGCAATCAGTAATAAAATTGGTTCGGATTATGATGCTTCAACCGATCTTATTGGGCGTTTCCAATATTATTGTCGGAATTTTGCAAAATTTCAAAAGGTTTTTTGTCACTTCTTTGGCCCCGATTTTTTATAATGTCGGTATTATTATCGGAATTTTGTTTTTTGTTCCGACCTTGGGGTTGAAGGGGTTGGCTTGGGGCGTTGTTTTGGGCGCGGTTTTACATTTTTTGGTGCAACTGCCCAGCTTGAAAAATTTGGGCTTTTCTTTTAAATTTTTACCGGATTTCCGCTCGGAAAATCTGAAAAAAATATTTTCTTTGATGGTGCCGAGAACTCTCGGGTTAATTTCCATTCAAGTTAATTTTTTCATTATCACTATTATTGCTTCAACGTTGGCTACCGGATCTTTGGCGGTTTTTAATTTTGCCAACGATTTGCAGAGTTTACCGCAGAATATTTTTGCCATTTCTTTTGCCATTTCTGTTTTCCCGGTGCTTTCGCAATTTTTTGGAAAAAGGGAAGAATTTCTAAATACTTTCAAAGAAACAATTAAGAACATTCTTTTCTTTATGGTGCCGATTGCTATTTTTTATTTGGTTTTAAGGGCGCAAATTGTCCGGCTGACTTTGGGTTACGGTAATTTTGGCTGGACCGATACGATTTTGGTTATTGATACTTTGGGAATTTTCGCCTTAGGAATGGTGGCGCAAAGCCTTCTGCCCTTAATGGTGCGGGCCTTTTTCGCCATGAAAGATTCCATCCGGCCATTTTTAGCCGGGTTATTGGGTAATGGCTTAAATATTCTTTTAAGTTTGTTTTTGGCGCCTCGGTTGGGTGTGCGCGGTTTGGCCTTGGCTTTTATGTTGGCGGGATATTTCAATTTTTATCTTCTTTGGAAATTTTTGAAAAAGCGGTTCATTTCTTTAGGCGAAAATAAGGTTTGGCCGTCTTTTCGTAGAATTGTCATTGCTGCGCTTATGGCTGCTTTGGCCATTATCGGTATTTTAAGGTTGGCTGATATTTTTTTGGATACCCATACGATTTTCGGTCTGCTGTTTCAATCGCTTTTGTCCTTAGCCTTCGGTTCAATAGTTTATCTTTTGGTGTTGTCTTTGATGCGGGCGCCGGAAATGGATTATTTAAAAAAATTTTTCCGTCTGAAAAAAGGAGAATTAAAAACCGAGGAAGTCATCGATTAATAATTTATGGATAAAGTGCGCAATTTCGTCATTATTGCCCATATTGATCACGGCAAGTCAACTTTGGCTGACCGTTTTTTAGAATTAACAAAAACTATTGAAAAGCGAAAAATGCGGGAGCAATATTTAGACCGGATGGATTTGGAACGGGAAAAGGGCATTACCATTAAAATGCAACCGGTTCAAATGATTTATCATTCCTCGGCTTTTGATTCAGAATATACCTTGAATTTAATTGACACACCCGGTCACGTTGATTTTACTTATGAAGTTTCTCGGAGTTTGGCAGCGGTGGAGGGCGCTATTTTATTGGTTGATGCTACCCAAGGAGTTCAGGCCCAAACTCTGGCTAATTATAAGTTAGCAAAGGCGCAAAACCTGGCGATTATCCCGGTGATTAATAAAATTGATTTGGATAATGCTCGAGTAGCGGAAACCGAGGAGCAAATCATTGCTTTATGCGGCGCGACCAAGGAAGAAATTATTGGAATTTCCGCCAAAACCGGAGAAAACGTAGATAAGGTTTTGGAAGAAATAGTTAAAAAGGTGCCGGCGCCGCAAGCACATTTAGAGAAGCCTTTACGCGCTTTAATTTTTGATTCCATTTACGATAATCATAAAGGCATTATTGCTTGCGTTCGGATTGTTGACGGAGAAATAAAAGCCGGCGATTTTGCTTGTTTAATGGTGGCTCAGAATTATTTTGAGGTTGGCGAAGTAGGCGTTTTTAAGCCGAATTTCGTTAAGTCGGAAAAATTACGAAGCGGCGATATCGGTTACGTTGCCACCGGTATCAAGGAACCGGAAAAATTAAGGGTCGGAGATACGATTATTAAACTCAAAACTCAAAACTCAAAACTAAAAACTTCCGATTTTTTAAACGATGAAGTAAGACCATTGCCGGGTTATCGTGAACCGAAGCCTATGGTTTTCGCTAGCGTTTATCCGCATTCGGCCGATGATTTTGAGTTGTTGAAAAAATCAATCCAAAAATTAAAACTTAACGACGCCGCCTTGTTTTATCAACCGGAATTTTTTCAGGCCTTGGGTCGGGGATTTTCTTTGGGTTTTTTAGGCATGCTTCATTTGGAAATAGTCAAAGAGCGATTAAGTCGGGAATATAACCTGGAAGTTGTTTTAACTACACCCTCGGTTAGCTTCAAAGTGCTTTTAACTGACGGTTCCAGCCAGGATATTTTTCGGGCCATGGATTTGCCGACGCCGGAAAAAATTGAGAAAATTTTGGAACCCTGGGTGAGTTTGGAGATTTTGACGCCGCCGGATTATTTTGGCGATTTAATGAAGCTCACTGATTCGTATCGCTTAGTTTTCATCGCCAATGAGTATTTGGGTGATTTGATGATTATCCGTTTTGAAGCGCCGTTGATGGATATCATTTCTGATTTTTATGACAAATTAAAGAGTGTTTCCAGCGGGTACGCCTCTATGAATTATGAGGTTTTAGAATATCGGGCAGGCGATTTGGTTAAGTTGGAGTTTTTGTTGGCTGGCGATAAGTTTGAGGCCTTTTCTCGGATTATTCCGCGCCAGAGAACAGATCGGGACGCGCGTTTAATTTGCCAGAAGCTCTTTGAGCTTCTGCCGCGAGAAAATT
>Ga0265297_10011857_pt1 | contig 10589 bp, 6 predicted proteins | sample Munlanlwell13791_FD_192502 | JGI IMG/M metagenome (GOLD analysis project Ga0265297, IMG submission 192502) | Leachate microbial communities from a municipal landfill in Southern Ontario, Canada - Leachate well 137-91 | ecosystem: Engineered > Solid waste > Landfill > Unclassified | place...
GCTATTCTAGTGTAACATGATGATGCGCGTTAGTCATTCATTCTATTATGATACGTAAGAATAGAATGATAAGGGAGTGGTCTATTTTTTGCGCGGTATTGTCTCTTTCTGTTGCGCGCGAGATGTAGAAATAGTTGGAGAGCGGAATTGATGAATGTCATTGGTTGGGATACGTCAATTACTGAATCAAAAAATAAACAAGTCGAGACTCATTGGCGAGTTATGCGCGAACTTCAACCTGGGTCGTTAGATCAATCGCGATATGTCTCTTCTGCTTATCCACAGTAATGCGCGCGCGATTGGTTGCAACGAGAATATTAGATAGCGAGACATGTACTTTGTCGCGCGTATCAACAACATACCCCATTCGTAAAGCTTCGGCAACGGCTTGGTCATCATTGAAGATGACCCCATAGATGAACAGACCACGTTGGCTAGGGTTTGTTTGCAGACAGTAAAATATGGTGCGTAAAATTGGAAGAAACTGAGGTAATATGTAGTCATGAATGGCATACACGCTAACGCGTGTATCAATGATCTCATGAGTATAGTACTGTTCTAACGTACTGATGTAATGATTTATGTCGCAAATGTCAATGTACCGAGCAACGCGTAAAACATCACCAATATCGCGCGCGTTATTAATAATACGGATAACGTTCGGACTAGTAAGCAACATTTTTTGCGATATACCAAGTTCATGATAAAAGTCGAGATATGCTACACTTGTTACACAAATACTGGACAGATCATAGTCCGGAATAGATTCGAGAATTTTAGCTACTGCATTCATGTATGTATCATCTGGCTCATCGCATTCAATACTGGCACTATTAATCAACGCGCGCAAAAGCTTCACAGGATAACGCGATTTTGCGAATACGCCAAATATGTCAAAGAGGAGATTCATAACGTTTTCATTTTTATATCCGATCGCGAGAGATAAAGTTATGTCAATCACGTATTGTGGCACAGATTTAATACTCGTATCAAAATACTCTGTAATAGACGACACGAACGTTTGATTATTGAGCAAAGTAAGAAGAATATCAATATGACCGTGAAATATTGCAAATTCGACAATATCGTGATAATCTCTACATTTAAGTTCATGATCATCGCATATGCGCTGGCAGTAGTCTTCATCATCGATATCGAACAGTGTGATTGCGCGCAAATCGTACGTGATACCACTTGATTCATAGTCGTCCATATCATCAATCGGATGTTCGAGCGAACGCATAATAGGCTGCACTAGATCACGCAAACGTTTATTAGCCATAATCACACTTTCCATTTCGTCAGTGACATACGCGCAATTTTTATAGTGATCAACATACGATACTTTACTACGCGCTATTCCACCAGCATTAATCGCGCGTGCCAGTAACTTGAGTAACGCGATATTGTTCGCGTGCATCGCTGATATGGTTAGAGCGCACATAATTGACGCAGCAGTATCGGAACCAATATACGTATCAAGTTGCGTTATCGCTTGATTCGCAACAATATGATGTACGAGGAAAGTGAATACGCGCGCACTTGGCGTATTGTTGCGCGTTATGTCCTCTTTGCAACGAGTCCTTTCGAGTTGGGGAACTGCGCAATCGAAAATACCCATAGCCGTATCCACATTTGTGGGTGTGTAGTACGAACCATATTGCTCAATGATGTTCATTGCATAGCGCGCAAACTCTACATCATCATAGTAACATATCCGCGCAAGTATCTTCTGCGGACAAGTGCGGCAGAGGCGCGCGAACTCAATGCGCGCGAAAGATAAGACATAATCGCGCGGACGAATGAAGACACTGCCGCGCGCACCTGTTTCGTCCGGTTGGACTGTGTTGAGGCTTGTTGTGAGCGATGTCAAACTTGCGCGCACAAGAACGCGCTCAAGTGGATCGACAAAGGCAAGTGCGCGAGCGCGCGAACTGTTGTGTTCATAACTATCATCACCATAGACGCGCACAATGGTGTTTCGTATCGCGCGCGATGTATGCACAAGCTCGCGCGTTTGATCGCGCGAGATGTAGGGCAAGGCGTGTTGCAGGATTAGCGAGAGAGTATGGTTAATAGATGTCATTGGTTAGAATAATATTGGTTACCAAATTCAAAAAAATAAGGATGAATTCGCGCGCGATTACGAGCTGGGCGATGGTGCGTCGACATTTTGTGACATAGCAACACGCCGACGAATCGCGTTATTAATCTCTATTTCGCGCTCGATCTCAGCAATTCTGGCATAAAGTTCATCGGATCGTTTTTGTATGGTAGCACATTTAGCTACCACTGCTAATTGATCAGCAATGGGTGGTATCAGTATAATGGCACCGCTAATATCATCATCGTGAATATGTTGTATCGTAGATCCACACTGACGATTTTGCATGTGCGCGTAAAAGCTACCATCGCGCAAGAACTGGAATAAGTATGACTGATTCAACCGTGCCGGATTGCGCGTACGAATGATGTATGTATCACAACTTGTTACCCAACCATCATCATCGACGCGCGCAATACGACCACAATCATATGCAGTTACTACGACAATATCGCCAATGTTAGGAATAATGTGTTCGCTTCCCAGAGATTCTACTGGAACGTATGATTGTTCGTCTGAGATAATTAGTTGTCCAGAAACTACGTTCCTATGTTTGATAACCGCGAGACCATACCCAATAAATAATTTTGGTGAAACTTGTTTGCAACGAATTAACTCACATGCATCACCAATTGTACATTTGCAAACACGAGGAGATAGTATTGGTGGTACTTCTTGGACTATATAGTGTCCAGCCACCCACGAAAAGTCTCTTTTTTCCATATCATCATAGCTTATTTTGAGTATTTTTTTCTCGCATAGTGTACCATCTTGTTTATTGCGCGAAAGTTTATACATCCGTGTTATACCGGTCGATGCACCTTGACTAAAGTACAATATATGCGTGCGAACAGTCGTATTCATGAAAAAGTCACCTCGTTCTAACTCAATAACACGATGCAAATCAAAGTTCGCAACCAAGTACGCGCGCAATCTAATGTATGTCGGTTCCTTACCACCAGCAAGCCCACTTGGTATAATAACTACAGCTCGTCCATATCGCGCGAGGGATACCATGATTAGTTGCAAGAAGAGTGGTTCTGATGCGGTGAACTTCATACCCAAATCGCGCACAGCTCTGATACATTTATCATACTCTATTTGGTGAACACCGAATGGGATATTCGCGAGAATAACATTATATTGATTAATAGGTAATCCCGTGTACAACGAGCTTCGCGTAACTAAGTTAGGCGCACATATGCCGTTTGTTTCCATGAATACGTTCATGCGCGCGATTGCTGAAACACTATTATCTATGTCGCATCCATGAATTAACCCAATTTGTCTTCTCCAATCAATAGTGCTCTGAGAGGTTTGTGAGCATTGCGCTACTTCACACGTTGAGCTATAGTGCTTGATCGCGGTTGTCAGAAATCCGCCAGTTCCCATCGATGGGTCACATATTGTCTCATATGTGCCATCGCTTTTCATGTGAGGATTACACATAGAAATCATGTACTTACAAATCACTCGATCAGTAAAGAACTGTCCTAGATCTCTAGGCGGTATAGCACCAGTGCGTATGTGACGTTCATACATATAACCAAGAACATCAATCTCGCGATCGATCGCACCCAATTCAACCTTGTCCATCGCTCTCATAATCTCTGCATGCATTGCGACATTCTTGAGTTGAAATGCGAACTGATCCGTTCCAAGAAGCTTATCCAAGTGTCTTAGAAAGTTGTCACCGCGCGCATTGTTACAAAACATGTCGTACGCAAGCTGTATTCCAGCATCTTCTTCAAGGACGCGCATCATGTTTTCCCACGCGAACTCTACTGGAATACCTATAGTTCTCGCGCGTTCTATTGTCATATAGCGAGCCATGACATATAGACATATGTGGCGCATAGATTCAACCCCAATTATCCCTTCACCGCGCAACTTTGTACGAATGTCTTTGATGGCTATCTGAAAGTTGTTAACAACGACCGCCATAAAGAAGATAAGAATACGTACCAATGATTATATGATACTTAGAATATGTATTATTCATTTTTTTTTCCATTGTCCAGCGTACAAAAAAAAATAAGTACGCGTCTTCACCATCAGTTGCGGAACTAGTATGCGAAGTCCATTATTCTTACGCGCGCGATGTAGGACTGGGTGCGCAATGAGAGTAGTGATAAGTTATTACTGATAAAGACCATTAGCTATCATAACATAAATGATCGGGCTCGAAAAAATATGAGAAGTGAATTTACATAGCAGACTACAATCAATCCATATGTGGAAATATATCGCGTTTAGCACGCGACTGCGATGGTGGATCAACCTGTGTATCATCAAACAATGGATTCAAGTCATGTCTTGCGGATATTTGCAACTGAGTCATTTCTTGTCTGAGTGTCGAAACTTGCGCGCGAATTTCATCTTTGCGCGCAGACCTAGCATTAAGTCTATCGATGATAGCCATTTGTTCTTCCATAGAGGGCACATAGATCGGAGCATTTTGTATATCATCCTTGCGAATATGCTGAACGCCTGTTCCTCGTTGCAATGTTTGCATTGTTTCATAAAACCCGCCAGAATATATGCACCAGAATAAGTACATTGGGTTTACCTGAGTAGGATCGCGTGCGCGCAATATGTACGTATCGCAACTTGTTACCCATCCTGATGTACTGACGCGCGCACACCTTCCGCAATCATATGCGGTGCTAATAACAATATCATCGCGTTTTGGTCTAGCATGTTTTTTTGGTATGCTACGGGGCGCGTACTCTTGTTCATCAGTTAGTACTAGTTTACCAGATGACATATTTGCTTGTTTGATTACTGCTAGTTCGTCATATGTAAACGATTTTACTGAAACTTGCGTGCCAGGTATCAAATAGCAAACATCACGAATCGTATGTATTTGCGAAAGATGAGTAGCGTAACCTAATACGCTCGGATCAGTAACCAAGAACTGTACGGTATATCTACCCAAATCAAGAGAGTAGTTACCACTTTGTTCGATATCCTCGCGGCTTATTATTCCAATAAGATTTTCATGAACATCGCGCGACACATGATCACTAGTTATCCGTATTACGTCAATATCTCCAGTCGAGTATTCATCATTGGAGAATGTAATGATAGATGTTCCTGTTTTTGTGTTCATAAAAGTATTACCACTAATGTGAATAATACGCGTAACATGAAATTCAGTAACCAAATGTCTGCGTGTGTTGATAAATTGTGCACCAGCCTTATCTAGGAATGCGGTAGGTAGGATGATCGCCGCACGTCCATTATTAGCGAGTGAAGCCATAACTAACTGTAAGAATAATGGTTCGGATTTCTTACCACGTATGTCAAGACGCCGGATAGCTGCACAACACCGATCATAAACGATATTTTTAAGACCAAATGGAGGATTCGCGACAATAACATTGTATTCTCTTTCCAGTAAACCATCATAGAGTGAGTTACGCAATAGCACGTTTCGCGCGCGCACTCCCTTAGTTTCCATGAATGTATTCATTTGTGCGATTGCAACTACTTCGCGGTCTGAGTCGCAGCCATGAATAGCGTCAATACATGTGTTCCAATCAACGTGCGCATTAGTTCCATAATGTTTTATTGCAGTCGTAATAAATCCACCGGTACCCATTGTAGGATCACATACTGTTTCTATAGTACCATCGGGTAGGATATGCGGATCACATAACCGAACCATATACTTGCAAATAGATCTATTAGTAAAGTACTGTCCAAGATCGCGCGCGACAGTTGCGCCAGTTTTCAGATGTTGTTCATAAACCCAACCAAGTAGATCAATTTCGCATTCTATCGTATCTATATTGACGCGATTCATAATGATCATAATCTTCTTATGCGACTCCGGACTCTTCACGCCGAATATGAAGTCAACTGTTCCGAACAGTCTATCAAATTGACGCATAACGTTATCAGAAGCATCACTATCATGAAACATATCATACGAAAGTTGTGCACCATCATCGTGGTCATACAAATCCATTATGTTTTCCCATGCATATTTGATAGGTAAGCCAATTGCGGCTGCTCGGTCAATCGTCATATAACGTGCAACAATATAGATACATATATGACGCATGCCGTTCATACCAATTATTTGATCCTCGCGCAACAGATTGCGCACAATAAGAACAACTCTCTGAATGTTGATAACTGCGGACATTGGTTACTGGAATATATAATTATGTAATAATCATTTTTTTGAATCGTATGATCAGTGACGTCATATGAAAAAAAATATACGAATACGGTTATTGACTATGTCTATTGCCTCTACGTAATGTCATCATAGTACCAATGTACGCGCGATCAATAATCTTCGCAAATTGGTCATAGTCGGAACCAAAACAACCATCAAGAATACTTTGCACACTTGGGTAGTCTGCAAGATCAACGGATCCGCGCCATTTAGTTGGTCGTGCAAATATACCATCACACGAGCGTTGCAAACTCTCGATGTATTGCGCAGCATGCGTAACTCCAAGCGCGCGAAGATTTGCACATAGATCGTCAATAGATGGAAGTACGCGCGCGCGATCATGCTCATTCAAGAATGCGTATGGTGTTTTTCCAACGCGTTTCCAAGGATGTTCGGGCAAATCGGGAAACATTTGTGTACGCAAACGATCATATTCGACACTCGTGTGGATATCATGTGCCGCGCAAATTCCACGAATATCCACACTATTGCCTTGCGCGACTGCGAATACATATGAACCTGCGATAATTTGACGAATGTGCGCAAGATCAGTACTAGCGAAACAGAATAAATCGATATGTTTATTTGGATTTCCACTATCGTGCGCATCTTCATCACTAGTCGTGGAACTTGAACATGACGCAATTTGCTCTTGCGCGCGCAACTTCAACTCATCGCGTATCAGTGAATCGTTGATCGCCATAGCAACTAAGACTTCTGTGAGTGCGGTCGTATTCATTGGACGCACAGCAGTACTAGTCGCACTACTCCGCGGACAATCATCAATAATCGGAATAAGAACGCGAAACATTGCCTTGTTTGGATGCCATCGACCTGCGCGCAATATCATTTGCGTGATCTGTCCGCGCGACTCCTTCGCATATGCGATAGCAACAGAATCCGCGCAAGGAATATCGACCCCTTCACTGAGCTTGTAACAATTGACCAACATCGCGCGCGGTGCGCTTGCAAATCGCGTTATGCATTCGCGTACGTTATCCTCAGAGCAGATGCAGATAACAAGTGTATCTGCAGTATGCTCGCGCAAATATGCGCCGAGTTCGCGCACATCGTTCAAGGTTCGCGCAAATATGATCAAATGATTGATGTCGCGCGCATACTCAACCCATGCTCTGAGAATGCATTCGCTAACTTGCGCGGATCGATTGTCTACTGGTATCATTGTATGCGAATGTGTGCTTGTGCTCGCACTCGTACTCGCGCTAGTCTGAGGATGTGGGCGTATTGCGCAAATACGATAGTCTGGTAATATCCCGTCATTAATGAGTTTGCGCAAGTCAAGGCGCGCGATCTGTTTGCCAAATACGACTTCATCATCCATAGTCAAGAACTCTACTTTGCGCATACTGCTAATATCGCGATCATGGATGCGCGCGATTCGCGGAGTGTATGTAAGCGCGATTCGTTTGATTCTGAGTTTAGCAGCATCAGCTGCAAATTTGCGCGTGCGACCTTGACCCAAATGCGGGTTATCATCGCCATCACCAGTATCCGCGTCAGATTCACCTTGCGCGACAATACCTGCCAAATGGTGCGCCTCGTCAAATATCATGAGGTTCGCGCGACATGTCTCGATGTCGCGCGCAAGTAAGTGAGATGACGCATATGTTACGATCGCGCATATTGATGTTGCGCGCGCGTGTTCATGTTCGCGCATTCGCGCGCATGCCTGTATGTATCGATCAACACACTCGCGCGCGCTCATCCCTGCTTGCGAGCCGTTTATCATATACACATTATCGCGCGCGATAACATGTCTCCCAACAAGTGTTTTGCACCATTGCTTTTGGATACACTCGACTGGAGCGCAAATGATAACATTGCTTGGTGCTGCGCGCAACCCAGTCTCATTATTGCGAATGAACTCGCGCAACGCATCACACATCATCACAGTCTTACCCGATCCGCATGGCGCAATAACATAACCAGCTTCGCGCGTATCATCTTCGAGAAATGTGCGGATCTGTGCGACTATTGGTTCTTGCGCAGTACTGAGAGCCTGACTATGCGCCTTTGTGAGATTATCGATTCGCGCGCGCTCGTGTGCGAGTACATCAAAAGGCGCGAATTGCATGCTAGATGGAATGGATGAACTGCGCGCGCGAGTATGAGCTCCTGTGCTCATCGCATTCACGTCTGTACATGCACATGCGCGCGCAATCTCTTCGCGACTAAGTGCGCGCACAATATTCGGCATACTTGCTGCAAATGCATCAATCTCGCGCAAAGGATCATACGCGCGAACACTCGCACTCGCACTCGTACTCGTTTCCTCTCGTGAGCTTGCTCCCTCTTGCGCGCTCACATCCGCGCTCGCGCTCTCAAAATCAAACCATTCGCTATCACAAGGATGTTCGCGCCATGTACGATATCGCGCGAAATGTGCATGAAACGAGCCTTCCACATGTAGCATATCTTCGTGCGTCATTGCATCTGTCAAAAATACGCGATCATATGTTATGTCAAACTTGAGTTCTTTGCGCGTATCGCGACATGCTGGAGACCATGTGCGCGATTGCATCAAACGCTTGCCTGGATTCTTTGTGCATCCTATCTTATATGTCAATGATGCTCGATATGTTGGCGAAGATACAACATACACGTATCTGCTTGTTGTCATGTTCATATCTATTCGTTATACTTGTTTTTTGATCTAGTGATATTCAAAAAAAACAGACTGGTTATCTTACTCATTAGTGATACGTCGCTACGTACGACTTTTTACGTATGGTTTTCCTCATCACTTCAGGATATCAAGAATATTTACAACGTTGCTCCACTCTCCACCTTGACTACTCACTTTCGATGCGAAGTCCAAGATGTCATAATATGCCAGCTGTGTGCAAGGAGGCAGTGATTTGAACGATGGGCTCTTGATCGCTTCCACGATCAAGAAACTTGTGTAATTCACATGAACATTCCCATCGCCATTTGCAGCACATGTTATGAATGCGATGACATCTGCGTGAGTAAAGTTCGTTTTCCTGAGCAGAGTGCCCACAACATAAACCAGCGTGCCCCAGAATTCCCACCCGATGTAACTCTTCAAAAGACGCGAGATCGCGTATTGAGTATGTTCGAAAGTGAAGATTTCCGGAAATGTTTCAAGTATGATGTACATTTGTTCATTTGTAACATGCGCTGCTGTCATGACTGCGGTGAGCGAGGGACCACGAATCGCGCGGCGATTGACGTGTGAATTATTCACAAACACTTTGAGCAACATTGTGGCAATTTCCTTGAGCAGAAGATCCATGGCAACCGGCGACTTTGTGATTTCCTCCGGGCATGTGTCAATGATGTAGCGTGTCATATTCAAGATCCCGAATAGTGTCATTCCTCCAAGGATTTCATGATCGTAAGGGCTACTTTTAATGTACTCCTGAACAATCTCAGCAACATTTGTCGAAACGTCAATTTGGCTCATTTTTTGCTTATGTATGTATTAGTTTGATGAATTAGTATGTGGTTTGCGATAATGATGGGGGGGGGGGCTAATCAATGATTAGTTAATTAAATTACTATCGCAAAATTCAATTTTCAACTATGCGTAATCGTTTTCCATCTCCTTATCATAATGTTGCGCGCAAAAAAGTAATACCGCCTTCTCCTATCTTGCACGGAACATCATCATGCGCGCGCAACTATCTCATTTGTGCGCGTTTGCATTCCTAATACTTTGCTTTCTTCGACTGTGTTGATATCAAAGTATGCGCATCCATTCTCGCCAATGGCTTCATGCATATGTACATCATGCGAGATAACGATCATGATGGCGTTGCGCGCGAGATCCGCAATGTACTGCATGATGCGCTTCGTGGTTTCTGCATCGACCGTACCAAATGGTTCATCGAAGACGATGATGCGCGCGGTGCGCATATCATGAGTAACGATATTGTGCGCGAGTAAGAAGCGACTCCATTCGCCCGGACTGCACTTACCTCCGCCAATCTTCGAATCAAGATCGAACTTGAGACCAACGACGCGCATCATGCGAAGCAGCTCTTCTTGACGTTCTGCACTTGCGCCATTAAGCCAGTCGCGCACAATAATGGGCGTCTCAGGTTGCTTCGTCTGTTCTTGCTCAAAGTGAAAGCATATTTGCGAGAGAGTGATAACGGCATCAACTCCATCGATCTGTTCCGATTGACCATCTGCATACCGAAGAATGCATTCAAACTTGCGAATTTCCTTTTGTTTTATGCCGTCGCAGAACAATCCAGCAAACGTCGTTTTACCGCTTCCGCTCGCGCTAGTTAGAAGTGTTGGTTTGTC
>Ga0265297_10011858_pt1 | contig 10589 bp, 20 predicted proteins | sample Munlanlwell13791_FD_192502 | JGI IMG/M metagenome (GOLD analysis project Ga0265297, IMG submission 192502) | Leachate microbial communities from a municipal landfill in Southern Ontario, Canada - Leachate well 137-91 | ecosystem: Engineered > Solid waste > Landfill > Unclassified | place...
CAATAAGAAGTGCGGCACAGTCCCGCCGAAATCCGGATAGTGTCAACATTGACAAAAGATAGCCGGACAGGTGCGGCAAGTCAAGGAATAAAAGAGGGCGGCGGGACGTTGATCTGTCCCGCCACCCGACGAAAGGGGTTACTTAGACTCCCAAGACCGCGATATGCTTTGCCCTCGGATTCTTGGCGAAGGCATGGACGGCATCGGAGTGGTTCATATACTTCTTAGAGCCATTCCGATACCCTCCGTTCTTGGTACGATACACGATTCGGTAGAGCTTCATTATTTGACCTCCACATTGAGGGTATCCACGATCTCGGCGGTGACGCTGCCGGTCAGCTTGCCGTTGCAAGTCTGCATCGACTCGCCCTTGATCTGATTGACGGCGGCCTCGGCCTTGGCCTTCAACTCTTCGACCTTGACCTCCCCGGCATTCAGGAACTCCGTAACCAGAGACTCGACAGTGACGCCGTTCAGCTTGCTGAGGGCGGTGGCGAACAGCCCGCACCAGTCAACCGACCAGTGAATCGGAGCCTCATACTTCTCGCCCTTCTTGAGCTTGCCAGTCACCTTGACCAGCATCTCAATCGGGTACTCCCCCGCCGCCAACTCGCCATTAGCGAGCTTGTAGCCATCGGCGGAGACGATCTTGTGGATTGCTGCTTGCTGAATCGCGGTGAGGTTCATCGGAGCCTTCTTAGCCATGTTCTTTCCCCTTTCGTCAAGGTTTCCTATTTGTACTATACTGATTCCCAGAGATTTGTTTCACACATTCGCGGAATAGATATGACTTGCTACCATTTTCTCCATCATCTTTCTCAGGCCGGTGGCGACCCTAGAAAGCTCGTCCGTAGCCGTCTGCATGACCCTCGCCGCCTCATGAAGCTGGTCAGCATCCGACGAGAAAGGATTATATGTTGCTGCGATCTCATTGCAGACAAACACCGCAAGCGAATCCGCACAGGCTCGGGCAGGCTTTCGCTTGCTCTTCACATAGTCCCAGTTCTGCTGGATCATGTCGTCGGGGTAGTACCTGTTGGCGTGGTCGATAAGGTCATTCAGCGTCATGGTCTTTTCTCCTTTTCCTGTCCATACTATACCGATTTCGGCGGGATTGTTTCAGATTTCCCGGATCATTTCCAGCTTTTCGTCACACAAAGAGCAGGTCGGGGGTGAGCCTGTAGCCAGCTCCGCATAGGTGATGTTGATTACATCCCCGCACTTAGGGCATTTCCAGTCAAACGACACCATCTCGGGGTCTGCTTCTTTGGTTGCCTCGGTATCCGCAGACTTTTCCAAGTGTTTGACAAGTTGTTCGGCGTAGGCAAATCCCTGTTTCTTTGCTTCCTCGTCAGCTTCATGCACCGAGAGATATCGGTAGAGGAGCCCATTTTTGGTAATGAGTTCTGTTTTCATCATATTCCTTTCATCTATCCCTAATATACCGATTTTGGCGGGATTGTTTCAGCCTATTTATTCTTTTAATCTCTTGAAACAAACCGTAAGAAAAGCGTATAGTAGTAATGACAGCGGGGACTTCCCGCCTAAAGTTCCCCTTTCGTCGGTCCCCCGCTGCCCCCTCCCGCCAAAAGCGGTGAGGGATTTTTATTTGCATTCCGGCGGCGGTTATGTACTATGAGATTTGTGGTAGGTCGATACACCAATGCGGCAGATGGGTTCTTAAAATTCAGTAAGGATCGGGGCGACGGGGAATCCCGCCGCCCTTCATATTTGTGTCAATGTTGACAGTCTCGCCTTACTTGATCTTGCCCTCGCCTTTCAGGTGTTCATACAGCTCCCGCCAGAAGGCTTCCAGCTCCGCGATTCGGCGGGGAAGTTTAACCTTACAAGCATCTTCCAGCGTTAAGCCTTGCATGAGTAAGCCCATACGGATCTGCATAGTCAGTTCCTTCTTACGTCCGTATTCGGCTCTATTGCTTCCCAAGGCGTAACGCATTAAAAGTCCTCCCGCCGGATACGTTCCCGGCAAGCATACTTCCGCCCTTCGTGGCGACGATCTTTCCAAGCACCCCCGCGACCATTCCGATTCTCCAGTTGACCGATGACAGCTTCCTTACGGAGAATGTTAAGGCGGGTCAGATTCGGGTTGATGGTTCCAATGACTTCGGCCATGTTTGTTCCCCTTTCGTTCCTGTCTATACTATACTGATCTTGGAGTATTTGTTTCAGGCTATTTAAGAAAACAATAAGAAACACACCCCCGCCGCCAACACCTGTTTGTGTCAACATTGACAAAATCCTGCGGCATAGAATAACCCCGCCGGGGATTAGTCGGCGGGGCTGTTTGGTTCTTATGGGTTCTTAGTTACTTGTAGTTCTTCCAGTCCTCTTCCGGCAAGAAGTTAATCAGGTTCTCGCGGGGTACGAATCGAAGAAGCTCGTCAATGGCGGTCCAGTCCCCATCGTCAATCTGCTTCTTCATTTCGTCGCATACCGCATCCAGCAGATGCTCAAATTTGTGGTCCATTTGTATTCTCCCTTTCGTCTAGGTTTCCTAGTCTTACTATACCGAAATCAGGCCGCTTGTTTCATACTTCTGACGATTCTTTTCACGGCATTGATAAATGCCTTGCCGTTATTCTTCCCCCACCCATATTGACGAACTTCATTATCAGCCATCCAGTCATAAGCCTGATCGACCATACCTTGAGCCACGGCAACCGCGATTTCCGGCTTGACAATATCGTACCCGCCATCCTGAATGAAGCATCCGGTTTCCGAGTTAATGACCGAGTGAATGGCGATCATATCCCCGGAATCAAGATGGACAACGGCGGCGTCGAAGCAATGAAAATCGTCACCGTCCCCCATGCCGTAACAAAGGCAACCGTAGGGAGAGGTCAGATCCCTCGCCTCATTCCCGCGAATATCCTGCCGGTCAAGGGCATGATTCCACTCATCGAAGGGAACACCCTCAACCATCTTGGCGATCTTCTGATAGTGGTAGTCTGAACTCATTGTATTCCCCTTTCTGTCTAGTCTTACTATACTCATTCCCGCCTAAATGTTTCAGACTTTATTAAAAGAACCGTAAGAAGAACAGTCCCCGCCAAACCCGCTATCGTTTTGTCAACATTGACACTTTTCCTGCGGCATGGCGGCGCTGTTTCTTATGGTCAGTTAATCAAGATATGGCGGGAGGGTCTATCTGCGGCACAGAATGAAAAAGCCCTCCGACACACAATGCCGGAGGGCGACGAAAGGGGCTAAGTAATCGAATCAGACCGCGACAGCTTCCACCTTCATCGGCGGCGGGACTCGGCAGTAATCCTCTTGGCTTTCAATCGTAATGCAGTTCGCTTCGGCGGTCTTGATCCAGTCAATATGCTTCCATTCCACCCGGACCAGCATCGTGTCATTCTTCCACTTGCAGATATACCGCTGGCGGGGATTGCCCATGACTCCATTCTCCCGGTAGTCGATGGTCAAGCCGTCTTGACGGCCCATGTAGCTAGTGCCTTCGGAAAGGATGATATTCGCACCCGGCTTGAGCTTCATAGCCAGTTGCTTCCGGGCAAGGGCGTTCTTATAGGGCGTTCTTCCGTCCTCTTCCATTTCCTTGGCTTCCAGTCTCACCCCGCAAAGCGTGGCGGCGGTGGGGTCATAAGAGACGGCGGCGATAGCCTTCAACTGGCGAAGGCTCTTGATGATGCAGAGATGGCTTCCGTTACGCACGGAATCATGCCATTCCCCGCCGTTGCTTCCGCCGGAGACGTTCAGCGTGAAAGACTCCCCGCCAATTTCAATCTTGACGTAGGAGTACAGCTTTTCGGGAATCAGAGTAATAGCCGACTTCGGCAAGGCGAAGGTGAATTCGACGCCGGGGCGGGAAGTCCAGAACTTGCTACCCTTCGCCCGGTAATGCTTGAACTCAAACAGGCGGGACTGACGCGAAAGAATGTTGGGATGATTGAACTTGGCGGCGGGGGAGGTAGCCAGCACCCCGGCGGTGACGACAAGGTAAGGCGTTTCCGGGAAGTGAACGTAATACTTGTCCTTTTCGTCGATGCAGATAGTATTTCCGGCGGTGGCGAGATTCATGGTTATTCCCCTTTCGTATCTATACTATACCGATTCTGGCGGGATTGTTTCAGCAAAGCTGGAAAGAATCAAACAGATTATACATCTTCCCCATGATTTCCTTTGCCTGATAGTAATTGAACTCATTACCCAAAACGCAGCAGACATTCGGCTGAGAGAGCCAACGGTATTCAAGCTCATACCGGGCTTTCTTCCCGTCGAACCTCTGGAAAGGCTCTTTCAGGCGGCGAAGGATCAGGACATTCAAGCCCTTCATTTCCGCCGCGATACACCCCTTGAACTTGTCGCTAACGTCGATGATGGTATCGTCCATTAGACTTTCTCCCAACCACAAGAGGCCACCCGGAGCTTTTCCCCGGTGGCGATATTGACGATAATGTCCCCGACACTCGTAGAGCGGAACTGCCCTAAAGGCCGGACCCTCTCATTGGTCCACCATTCCCGCTCAACTGTATTGGTGAGATAAAAGACCTCTTCCACGTTATCGGATTCGACTACCGCCACTTTCTCATATTCGGCGGGGAATGATAGTTCCGGCCCAAAACCAAAGTTAGGTTTCTTCGCATGATAGACTTCAAACATTGTTATCCCCTTTCTTCTGTCTTTACTATACCGATCCGGCAAGTTTTGTTTCAGGAATTATGTCAAGTTTTGCACCAAATTTACTTGGTAAAAAGAACCGTAAGAACAGCGCCGCCGACGATAGCGATTTTGTCAATGTTGACACTTTCCGATGCGGCAGGTATCGCTGGCGGGACTGTTTCTGTTACGGGCAGTTAATAGACATGGGTAAGCTGCGGCCATAAACAATCCCGCCCACGACACAAGCCGGGGGCGGGGTGTTCATAGTCTAAGGTTACGCAATAGCCTAAGGTTACATATCAGCCCGGAGGAGGCCGGGACCATTATCGAATCAGCGCGTTTGCACTCCTTTCCTATTCGGGTTAATGATAGCGGTGCCTCAACTTCCCCACTTGGCATTGTCGAAATCTTCCTTTGTCGGAACATACTCGGGATAGTACCGGCGGATCAGATGCACCCCGGCATGGTCGTTGCCTTGGATCATCGGGTCAAGGTCTTGGCTGATAAACAGGTGCGAGGCGTTCCAGCATTCCGGCTCGGGGAGCTTGTCATTCTTATAGCATCCCTTGAAGTAGCCAAGGACTTGCCGAATCCATGCCGTAGCCTTCGGGCCGGGGACGAACTCCCATTCCAGAAGCATCCGGCGGGCCTCACCCCGCGCAACAGGATCAAGCCATTCACACTCGACCGCCGCGGACAAGCTCATGCTGCCCCGGTTCTCCGGGCGGCGGCGAAGATCAAATTCAACGCTCCAATTATGTTCCGGGTGTCCCGGCGGGTTAAGGAATCCGCCCATGCCCCGGTTGACAAGCCGGCCCTTTTCCTTCTTCTGAGTATCCGGGCCGTAGAGCTTGGAATCGCAAAGAGTCGTTGGCATTGTTTTCCCCTTTCTCTATTCCTATTATACCGTAACAGCCCCGCCTTGTTTCAGAGATTCCAAGAAATCTTCTACGTCTAACAGCTTCCAACAGGTTCCGGGGTGTTCCTTGGGCTTGCTGATATCCCCGGTGGCGGGGCAGAACTCCGCGAAGCTGTAGCCCATAAGCCTACCATCCCACCGGGAAGGGGCAAAGACAAAGACCCGCCCCGCGACATGACGAACCTTGAAATCGCCTTTCCGCTGATTGAAGAACCGTAAGGTGTCCCGGCTGAAATAGAAGTATCCGGCTGCTTCATTGGCGGCGGCGATCTCGGCAAGCGTGTAGCGTTTCATAGTCTCTCCGTTTCAGGAAGGGAATAAGCATTAACGACAGCATCTTTCTGGATACCTTCTTGCCACTCGTCTCGGGCGGCGATAGCTGTTGACAGCCTGACCCATTTCCCCTCTATCGGAAGGCCGAATTTTCCCATGTCTTTCTTAGTGTATATTTCGGCGGATTGAATATCGGCATAGCCAAACTCATTAGACCAGAAAAGAGGCTCAAGGTTGATAGAATCATCAGCCCCGCGAATGATATAGAGATCGTCTAATTTCATACGGGCTCCCCTTTCTGTCTATCCCTAATATACTGATTCTGGCGGGATTGTTTCAGTCTTTCCCGCTTTTAATTTAAGAGGCGATGCCGGTTGATTCCGGTGACTTCCCGTTCAGCACGGGTTGTCTATCTCCCTTCGGGGAAGATCCATCGCTAAGATTACTATACGGAAATCGGCGGGAATGTTTCAGGAATTATATAAAAAGAACCGTAAGAAACGAAGCCGCCCGATAGTGTCAATGTTGACAAAACCCGGCTAGGTGCGGCAGATGGCGGTGTTCGCTATTCGCGGATACCGAATACGGCGGCGGGGCCGTCTAGCTGCGGCCAAATAAAAACCCCACCCCGATTTCTCGGGGCAGGGGAAAGGGGTTGTCTTGTTTGTTTCTACTCCATGTCCTCGAAATCAACCCAAACCCACGCCTGAACATAAGCGCCGTTTTCTGATCCCCGGCTGACCTTTGCCCCATGGTCGATTTCAAGGGAACCGTCCTCGCAATACTTTCGACGGGCAAGGGCAATGATCTGCTCGTCAATCGGCTCATCCGGATCGGTGATGGTATCCTCTCCAATGCACTTTGTACTCTCCTCCCATTTCTTTGTTGCCATTGTCATTCCCCTTTGTCTAGGCCGCGAACTGGCGGCGCATGAGTTCAACGCCTTCCCTATACATCCGGCAAGCGGTGGGCTTGCTGACCCCGACAATCCTGCCGATCTGCTCAAAGCTCATTTCCTCGACGGCATAGAGCTGGACAACCTGCCGGATATCGGCGGGAAGATCGTCAAAGGCGTTCCGGGCGGCGGCGAGGTTTTCACTGTTGACAAGGGAATCCGTAACGCTTCCCTCGCCTTCAATGACATACCCCGGCATTTCCTCAATATCTTCGGCATCGTCGCCGTTTGCCATCGCCCCGCCGGTAGGGTCAACCGGCATGGACTTTCCCGCCATCGTAATGTCGGAAATGATCTCGTGAAGGCGGCGGAGCATATAGCCTTCGCCATACTTCCATTGCATCGTCCTGATTGCCTTGCCGTCCTTCGCCCGCTTCGCCGCCGTCAAAGCGCCAAGGGCGAACGCTTGCGAAAGATCGTCAAGGTACTCATTGACGGTGTTGAAATCGCCGTGGCAGAACTGGGAAAGCGTTTCAACGTGCTTCCGGCTCATCTTGGCCGAGACTTCAATAAGCTGGTCGGCGGTGAAGGCGGGAAGAAATCCATTTTCGGCGGAGAGGTTCATTATGGTCCTTTCTCTGTCTAGGATAATAATACCGATAGCTTCAATTTTGTTTCAGTCTTTCTTGCTAAGTTCCGCGAGAATCTTCCGGGCCTTGGCAATCTCCCCATTCCCGCCCATCCGGCGGACAGAGACAAAATCGTTTCCCATATCCTCCATCTTGGCAAGATAGTCAAACCGATTGACGATAGCCATAAGCGCTTGGATCATTTCCGGCACATAAGAGCAAGCCCTCGCGTTGGCGTCCCGCTCGGTCGGGCGAGTCTTTTCCGTATCCCGGTTAGCTTCAATAACCGGGATTTCTTCCGGCTGACCCGCCCAAACCATGCCGCTAGAATAGTGCCAATTGCCGGGCGTCATTCTGTCAAGCGTGCTTTCTTTCATGTTATTCCCCTTTCATCTAGTCTTATTATACCGATCCCGATTCTTTTGTTTCAAGGATTCTTGCTCTTTTCTTCTCTTTCTATCTACCCCATAGGATTGACTTGTCAAGAGGCAAATAAGAATAATTAATCTAAGAAGTCTTGAAACAAAAATCCTCCCGCCGGTATATTAAGATTAGAAAAGGGGATTACATATAAGGCCGACGAAAGGGGAGGAAAGACTATTCGAGCTTAAAAGAATACGATCAGAATAAGGTCTTGACCCGTGGCCTCGCAAGCCAATTGACTCCGCAGGGAAAAGACATCTACACTTCCCCCGCCACCCCCGGATAACCTCTGGGGGTGCGCTTCTTTGGTAACTTCCCCGCCGATAGGTGCCGTAAGGAACAGTCCCGCCGAAGGTGCGGCAGGTTTGCACCGTAACCTTGGCCGCGCTATCGTGCAGCGGGAGGGTTAGCTATGTCAGATGCGGCAGAGGACAAGGCTTGTCCAGTTGTGTCAATGTTGACACTTCCGGCGGGGTCGATCCTGCGGCCAAAGAATTACCCCGCCACTAATCAGCGGCGGGGCGGATTGATTTTAGGCCAATCCCATTATCAACAGGCAGCTTTCGCCGCTTCCATAACATAGTCCTGTCCGATGAATCCCCAGCATGAATCTTGGATAACTCCATCGGCGTCCTTGATGATATAGCCGTACACGTTGCCGGCCAAGAAGTTGCTGAACGTGTCAATCTCCCCGCGAAGGACGGCCAGAACATTCTCGCGGATCTTCTTGGTGATCTTCTTGGCGCTGTACTCCTTCAGGATTGCTTCCCGCTCGGCGTAGATGATTCCGCACTGTCCCGAATCCCAAGGGCAATCAAACCCGAAGGTATTGACCAGAATGCCGGAATGGATATAGGCATAGACCGGCAGGACAATGACCTCCCCGCGCTTTTCCCGCTCCATGATTTCCTGAATTTCGGCGGCGTCAACTCGCTTGTCGCCAAGGCCGTACTTACGGGAAGTGTAGAGAATCGTCCCCAAGTTATCCCAGTGGCGGGGCGAGTCGGCATCCTGATCGTAATGCAGTTCAATCGTCTTTCCGTTGTGTTCGATGATTTCGACGGGTTCCATTGTGTTCCCCTTTTTCTATCCATACTATACTGAAATCGGCGGGGCTGTTTCACCTTATTATGGATTTTTATTCAAAAAAGAACCGTAAGAAAAGAAAGAATAGACGAAACAATGCCGCCGAAATCAGTATAGTATGGTTAGGAAAACAAACGAAAGGGGATGAAAATGGCTCAGACTCATGTTTGCAGAGGCCGCGCAACGAATATCTACCACGGTGAGGACGGTTCGTTGGAAGTGTTCTACCACAACACTTGTGTTGTGACCCGCCGGGCCGATGGTACGATTGTCCTTCGGACGGGCGGATGGAGAACGGCAACGACCCGAACCCGCCAAAATCAGGCGAGCAATCAATTCGGCCTTGGTTACAACGTCCAGCAGAAGGACGGTAACTGGCTGGTTCACTACAAAGGCGCAACGCTGGCCTTTGACGGGATGGAGCTTGTTCTCCCCGCCTAATTAACCCCTTTCGAGCAAGCCCGCCACTTGCTCCCTCTCCCCAACCCCTGCCCCTTAACCGGGGCGGGGTGATTTTTTATCTAAGACCTCTTGACAACTCCCCGCCGCCGCTGTACATATAACTATGTAGCCTAGAGCCCTGCGGCATAGCCCCTCCCCCCGATGCCGTCTTTTGTGTGCTCGGCTACAATCTCCCTTCCCGCCCCGGCGTCCCCCCGTCGTGGCGGGTTTTATTTGTGTCAATATTGACACTAAAAATCTGACCATAGTTGAGAATTTAGCCTTGTCTTGCGGCGGGACGGCCAATATAATGCATACTTCCTGATTTACTTTTGGTTTGTTTTCTCTTATGGAGGGTCAAACGTATGCGATTCTTGTCTGTGGTATGTGCCGCCGCTGTTCTGTGCAGTTCGATGTATGCGGCCGAAGTTCCGGCTGTGGCTCCGGCCCCGGCGGACGAGACAATGGTAAGCATCAAAGAAGAGTTCCTAAGCAATCAAGTGTTTCGCGGCAAGCTCCTCAATGAAGATCCAATAATGAAGTCACAAGTCGGAGTAGAGAAGGGCTTATTCGGTTTCAACGTTACCGGCTACAATGATCTTACAAACATTCATGACAATACTTTCGACGTTTCAGAGCTGGACCTCAATATCTACGTCAAGGACGAAGTTTATTCCAACCCCGCCGGGAAGTTTGTCAATGAGGTTACGGTATTCGGCGGCTTTGAGTTGTTCACCTATCCCGGCGACGAAGGCGGGGAGTCAACCCTAGAGGCGTATGCGGGCATTGATACCATGTCAAAGAAGCTGGCGGGAGTGCATACCAAGACCGTCCTTCACTATGATATTGACGAGGCCGACGGCTGCTATTTAGAATCCGCCATGTATCGCCCGATTGACATTAAGAAAGCGGCATTCAATATCGGCAAGCAGTCCTTTACCACTACGGCTACCCCGGAAATTGGCATGGGCTGGGGGTCGGCGTCGTATAATGATTATCACTGGGGCAGCGAAGGGTCAGCAACAACCGATTGGGATGCGGCCCTGAAAGTCATTTGCGAGTCAAAGAATTTCATGTTCGGCCCGTCAATCACTTATACGGACCTTGTCAACCCGGAGATTCAAGACGATGTTGACCAGAGTTCAAATTGGACGTATGGCTTCATGGCCGGCATCAAGTTCTAAGCCATCTGCGGCATAGGTATCGTACTACCACAACGGCCCCGCCTTCATCGGCGGGGTCGGTTTATTTGCGGCCAGAGATTTTCAGGACAGATAGG
>Ga0265297_10011859_pt1 | contig 10588 bp, 5 predicted proteins | sample Munlanlwell13791_FD_192502 | JGI IMG/M metagenome (GOLD analysis project Ga0265297, IMG submission 192502) | Leachate microbial communities from a municipal landfill in Southern Ontario, Canada - Leachate well 137-91 | ecosystem: Engineered > Solid waste > Landfill > Unclassified | place...
CTGGAGAAGATTATCAAAGACAACAAGATCGAGGCCCCAGAGATATTGGTTCATGAAGAGACTCATCGAATGGTTCACGAGGCTGAACACAATCTTTCTCATTCCGGACTGACTCTTGATAAATTCCTTGAAATGAGCAAGAAAACCCTAGAAGACTTGCATGAAGAGATGAAGCCGGAGGCAATCCGTAGAGTCCAGTTCGGGATTGTTATCGGTGAAGTTACTAGATTAGAAAAACTAAAAGTAGAAGAAGCCGAGATTGACGCTGAGGTTGATAAAATTCTTGCTACTGCCACACCGGGTGTAAGCCCTGAGGATCTCAAGGCAGCCTATGACAATCCGGATCGCCGGCGCGAAATGGGCAACAATATGCTTATTCGAAAGACGATTGATAAGTTGTGGAACTTAAACGTTCAAAATTAGTTTCGAGTTTCGAATTTTGCCTGCCTGTCGGCAGACAGGGTGTTGCTTCGCGACGATTCTATAATCATCCCGTAGGGATTCATACATTACAAATTAAAAATTTAGAATTAAAAATTGAGCCACGTTTATTATTTTGTCAGATGTTCTATAATAAACAAAAGTGAGGTTAGAATATGAGTACAACAAATCAGATATTGGTTCCTACGGTAATCGAAAGCACCAATCTAGGGGAGCGTGCCTACGATATTTATTCGAGGCTCCTTAAGGATAGGATTATCTTTTTAGGCCAGCCAATAGACGATCATGTGGCCAATATTATTATTGCTCAATTATTATTTCTGGAAGCCGAAGATGAGAAAAAAGATATTAAGCTCTTTATTAATTCTCCGGGTGGCGTGGTTACTTCAGCGATGGCGATCTATGACACTATGCAATTCGTAAAACCAGACGTCCAAACTATCTGTATCGGTCAGGCTGCCTCGGCCGCTTCTATTTTGTTAGCCGCTGGCCAAAAGGGAAAGCGATACACGCTTCCAAACTCTCGGATTATGATTCACCAGCCAATGGGTGGCTTCGAAGGTCAAGCAACTGACATTTCTATTCAGGCGAAGGAAATCTTAAGAATCAAGGATCGATTGAATGAGATTCTATCTCATCATACCGGGCAATCGCTTACAAAGGTCAAGGCCGATGTTGAGCGTGATTACTTCATGAATGCCGATGAGGCGAAGAAGTATGGAATAGTAGACCAAATTATTTCTGAAAAATAATTTGGTAATTTCAAATTTAAAATTCGAAATTTGAATTCAAATTAAAAATTTCAAATTTCAAATTCCCTGAAATTTTATTTCAGGGTTGACATTGTGGATAAAGTGCGATATTATTTTTCTTGCCTATTTTTTTGGAATTATTTTGCGCCGGGCAAAGGTTCAGAGTCCTAATTACAACGTTGAATACTATTAACCCTTAATAAGGAAAGGGCATTTTTTTATGGCACAAACTTCGTCTATGCCTAAAGTTTCGAAGCGGAAATATTACCGCCCGCTACACGATGTTTTAGAGCTACCGAATCTCATCGAGATTCAAACCAAGTCCTATGATTGGTTCTTGAAGGAAGGTATTAAAGAAGTATTTGATGAAATTAACCCGATCGTCGATTTCTCCGGAAAGCAGTACGAGCTTTCCTTTGGTAACTATTACCTAGACGAGCCTAAATTTCCAGAAAAGACCTCAAGAGGGAAGAAAATTAATTATGAGGCCCCGCTAAAGGTAGAGGTAACTCTTAAAAATCTAGAGACCAAAAAGTCAAAAACCCAGGAAGTATTTTTATCTGATTTCCCGGTAATGACTAAGCAAGGTACCTTTATTATTAATGGTGTTGAACGTGTTATTATCTCACAACTTGTACGAAGTGCCGGTGTTTTCTTTAACGCTGAAATCTCCGGAGGCAACAAGTATTTTGGAGCAAAAATAATCCCAGGACGTGGTGCCTGGCTTGAGATGGAGACGGCTACCAATGGTGCCATTTATGTAAAGATTGACCGAAAGCGTAAAATCCCGGTAACAGCATTACTACGGGCTTTTGGCTTTGGTGATAACGAACAGCTTAAAAAGCTTTTTGCGGATGTAAACACTGATAAGGAAATGGATTACATCACGGCTACATTAGAAAAAGATCCAGCCACAACCCCAGAAGAGTCATTCATCGAAGTATATAAAAAGATTCGCCCGGGTGATTTGGCCACTGTAGAAAACGCAAAGCAAATGATCGAAGGCATGTTCTTTGATTCGAAGAAATATGATCTTTCCCGAGTTGGTCGCTACAAGATGAACAAAATGATCGGAATTGATATTCCAAACAATAAAACCACCCGTACTCTAAGAAGGGAAGATTTCCTCCTGATTGTAAAGGAAGTTATCAAGCGAAACGTTGAACAGTCACTCCCAACCGATATTGACCACCTAGGGAATCGTCGTGTTCGAGCAGTTGGCGAACTTTTACAGCAACGTTTCCGAGTCGGTATGCTTCGAGCCGAAAGAAATATTAAGGACAGAATGAGCACCTCTGAACCAAAGACGGTGACCCCTTCTCAATTGATTAATATTCGGCCGATCTCTTCTGTTATCAAAGAATTCTTTGCCAGCTCTCAGCTATCTCAGTTCATGGATCAAACAAACATTCTTTCAGAATTGGTTAACAAGCGTCGTCTTTCGGCTCTTGGTCCAGGCGGACTTTCTAAAGAAAGAGCCGGTTTTGATGTTCGCGACGTGCACAGAACTCATTATGGTCGTATCTGTCCAAATGAAACTCCTGAAGGACCGAACATTGGGTTAGTGAACTACCTAGCCTCTTTTGCGCGCGTGAACGATTATGGATTTTTAGAGACTCCATACCGAAAAGTTATTCAGGTTTTACCTAATGACGGCAAGTCTGCCGTTGGCTTTACGATGGGAGAAACAATAACCGGTGTTGCTAAAAAGGGTGAGAAAATCAATAAAACTATTGCAGCTTCATTAGCCAAGAAAAAGGACCTCAATGAAGTGAGTGTTGTCCCGGTTGTAACCACTGAAGTTGTTTATCTAACTGCTGATGAAGAGGAAAAATATGTTATTGCCCAGGCAAATACCGAGATAGATGATAATGGAAACTTCACATCAGAGATGATTACCGCCCGTAAAGACGGGGAAGCAGCCGAAGTCTCTATCCATGAGGTTGGTTTTATGGATGTCTCGTCATTTCAGACCGTATCAGTCTCCACCGGGCTTGTGCCTTTCTTGGAACATGATGACGGAAAAAGAACCTTGATGGCGGCAAACATGCAACGTCAGGCTGTGCCTCTTCTGTGCCCCAAGGCTCCAGTTGTGGGAACAGGTATGGAACGCAAGGTGGCTGAAGATTCAGGGCTGACTATTTTAGCTAAAGGTGCCGGAACGGTTACTTGTGCAACTGGCTCTATGGTTAAAGTTAAATATGAAAAAGGCGACGAAATCGCCTACGATCTAGAAAAATATCGTCGTACCAATGATGACACTTGTATCAACCAGTATCCGGTGGTGTCTAGTGGGCAGAAAGTCAAGAAGGGCGAAGTCCTAATTGATGGGCCAGCTACCGAAAACGGCGAATTGGCCATTGGTCAGAACATCTTGGTTGCTTATATGACTTTCAGCGGCTACAACTATGAAGACGCGATCATCATCTCAGAGCGATTAGTAAAAGATGATACTTATACTTCAGTCCACATGGAGCTCTTTACTATTGATGTACGTGATACAAAGTTAGGCCCAGAAATGATCACTCGAGATATACCAAATGTTTCAGAAGATGCGCTCAGGAACCTTGACGAAGAGGGGATTATCCGTATCGGGGCCGAAGTTTCACAGGGTGATATCTTAGTTGGTAAAATTACCCCTAAAGGGGAGACAGAACTTTCTGCAGAAGAGCGACTGCTTAGAGCCATTTTTGGAGAAAAAGCTAGAGACGTAAAGGATACCTCGCTTAGAGTCCAGCCCGGAGTACGTGGCAAGGTAGTTGGTGTTAATATCCGTGAACGTGAAAAAGGAGATGATCTTCCGGCTGGCGTACTTCGACAAATTGATGTTTCGGTTGCTAAGCTCTCAAAGATTATCGTCGGAGACAAAATTGCCGGTCGTCACGGAAACAAGGGTGTTATTGCCAGGATCGCGCCGGTAGAAGACATGCCTTATCTAGAAGATGGCACTCCGGTAGATATCGTTCTAAACCCATTGGGAGTTTCGGCTCGTATGAACATTGGTCAGATTCTAGAGACTCACTTGGGGTGGGCTGCCGACACGCTTGGGATAAAGGTAGCAACACCAGTCTTTATGGGTCCATCTACAGATCAAATCAAGGCCGAGCTCAAGGCAGCCGGACTGCCAGAGACCGGAAAAACCATCTTATATGATGGGCGAACCGGTGCCGCTTTTGATCAACCAGTTACGGTGGGTATAACCTATATGTTAAAACTTCACCACATGGTAGAAGACAAGATTCATGCTCGTTCTATCGGTTCATATGCCATGGTTACCCAACAGCCTCTTGGCGGTAAGGCCCAATTCGGTGGTCAGCGCTTTGGTGAAATGGAAGTGTGGGCACTGGAAGCTTATGGTGCCGCCCATACACTTCAGGAAATATTAACCATCAAGTCCGATGACGTGCTTGGTCGCTCAAAAGCGTACGAGGCAATCATTAAGGGTGATGATATCCAGGAGCCAAGAATACCGGAATCATTCAATGTTCTTGTTAAGGAACTTCAAGGCCTTGGATTGGCCGTAGACTTATTGGTTGATGTAAAGGAAAACGGGAAAGAAGTTACGGCGGAGGAAGCTATTAGTGAAGGTTATGAAGAGGGTATAAACGATTTAGAAGAAGGCAACTTAATTGAAGGAAATGCAGCCGCTAGTCTGCCGGAGATAGACCTAGAGAAAAATGGTCAAATTGATGATTTCGAAGCTATCGACGAGGAGGTCAAAGATGCAAAATAATAAAAAAGAAGAAATTAAGTCAGAGGATTTCTCCGCAATCCGTATCTCTATTGCTTCACCAGAGGATGTACTCAAGTGGTCACATGGTGAAGTTACCAAGCCGGAAACCATAAACTATCGAACGTTAAAACCAGAAAAAGATGGACTATTTTGCGAACGAATCTTTGGTCCGGACAAAGACTGGGAATGTTATTGTGGAAAATATAAAAAAATTCGCCACAAGGGCGTCGTCTGCGATAAATGTGGCGTAGAAGTCACACGTAGCGTTGTTCGTCGTGAAAGAATGGGGCATATTGCCCTTGCCGTTCCTGTAACTCATATCTGGTTCCTTCGTGGTGTTCCATCCTCAATTGGTCTAATTTTAGGAATGGGCGTCAGGGACCTTGAACGAGTAGTTTATTTTATCAGCTACATTGTCACTGACGTTAACGAAGAAGAGCGCGCAAAAGTAAGGGAAGCCCTAGAGCACGAATTCAAAGAAAAGAAAAAAGAATATACCAAGGGTACTGAAGGCGAGAAAGAATTACGCGAGAAATTAGCCGAACTTGACGAGAGCCTCAAGGAAGCAAAAACTGACCTAAATTCTTTGGCAAAATATGCCGTTTTGTCTGAGCTTAAATATCGAGAACTATCAATGAAATTCGGCAATGTTTTTAAGGCTGGCATAGGTACCGAGGCGATCCTAGAATTGCTTGGTGAAATTGACTTAGCTAAGCTTGAGTCAGAATTACAAACCGAGGTTACTGAATTTACCGGTCAAAAGAGGAAGAAATCTCTTAAGCGTCTGAAGGTAATACAGGGGCTGATTGCCGCTAATGTTCGTCCGGAATGGATGATCATCAAGAATCTTCCGGTTATCCCACCTGGACTTAGACCGATGGTTCAGCTTGATGGTGGTCGCTTTGCGACTGCTGACTTGAACGATCTTTATCGTCGAGTTATCAACCGCAACAATCGTCTTAAAAAATTGATTAATCAAGATGCGCCGGAAGTAATTATCCGAAATGAAAAGCGTATGTTACAGGAAGCTGTTGACGCACTTTTGGACAACAATTCCCGTCGTGACAAAACCGCTCAAGCTCAAAGCCGACGCAAATTGCGGTCTATCGCCGACATGCTTAAAGGCAAACAGGGTCGTTTCCGACAGAACCTTCTTGGTAAGCGTGTTGACTATTCTGGTCGTTCGGTAATTGTAGCCGGTCCAGAACTATCAATGAACCAATGCGGTCTGCCAAAGATGATGGCCTTAGAGCTCTTTAAACCATTCGTGATTTCCAAACTTGTAGGGGCAGGTATTGCCCACAACATCAAAAACGCTTCGAGGATGATAGAGCGTGGGCGTAGTGAAGTTTGGGATGCCCTAGATGAAGTCATTGAAAACAAATATGTGTTGCTAAACCGTGCCCCGACTCTTCACCGTTTGGGTATCCAGGCATTCTTGCCGATCCTAATTGAAGGTAAGGCAATTCAGTTGCACCCATTAGTCTGTGAAGCCTATAACGCTGACTTTGACGGAGACCAGATGGCGGTTCACGTGCCACTCTCCAGAATGGCTCAAGCCGAGGCCGAGCAGATTATGCTGTCTCGAAGGAACTTGCTAAAGCCGGCTGCCGGTGAGCCTGTTGCTAAGCCAAAGCACGAAATGACTCTGGGTGTTTATTGGATGACCTTAGAGCGTGAAGGTATGGTTGGTGAAGGGAAAATATTCTCTAGCGCTGAAGAGGCGATTACCTTTAATAACCTGGACTACGTTCACTTACAAGCCAAGGTTAAGATTAAAATAAACGGGATAATTCAGGACACCACTACCGGTCGGGCAATCTTCAACAAAATTCTTCCAGAGGGCATTGAATACATCAATGAACCCCTGTCAAACAAGAAATTGGTGGCGATTATTAAGAGAATTTACGATCAGTTTGGTCCGGATGAAACCGCCCTATTCCTTGATCGAGTAAAGAACCTAGGCTTTAAGTTCGCCACTCGTTCTGGTCTATCGCTTTCGATGGATGATGCGATTGTCCCTCCAGAGAAAGCCGGTATTCTGGATGTCGCCGAAAGTAAGGTAATGGATATTCGTGGCCAGTATCAGCAGGGGTTCATCACAGAGGACGAGAAATATACCTTAACTGTTCGCACCTGGGAAGAAGCCAAAAACACTATTCAGGATGCTATGGAAAAGGCTCAAGATCCTTGGTCTTTCTTAACCATTGCCAAAGACAGCGGCGCTCGTGGTGATATTAAACAGATTAGCCAGATTGCCGGTATGAAGGGTAACATGATTAATGCTTCTGGTAGAATTATCGAGCTGCCAATCAAGTCTAACTACAAAGAAGGGCTTAACGCTTTGGAATTCTTTATTTCGACCCATGGAACCAGAAAAGGTTTCTCGGATACAGCTCTTAGAACATCAGACTCTGGTTATCTAACCCGCCGTTTAGTAGACGTCTCTCAAGAAGTTAGTATTACCGAAGAAGACTGTGGTACCAAAAACGGTCTGCTGGTCTCCAGGGAAGATTCGGTAAAAATTGGTGAAGAGTACTCAAGTCGTTTGATCTCTCGATATACTTCCGAAAAAATTGTTGATCCTAAAACCGGTGAAGTAATAGTACCTCGAAATACGCTAATCACTGAAGAAGTGTTTGCAGAGATTGAGAAGCACAATGTTGACGAAGTAAAAATCCGTTCAATCTTATCCTGCGAAACTCGTTGGGGAGCTTGTGTCAAATGTTATGGTGCAGATCTAGCCAACGGTAAACCGGTAGCGATGGGAACCGCCGTGGGAATTATTGCGGCCCAGTCTATTGGTGAGCCAGGGACTCAGCTGACGATGAGAACTGTTAACACTGGTGGTGTAGTTGGAGTCGACATTACCCAAGGTTTGCCTCGTGTTCAGGAACTTTTTGAGGCACGAAAACCTAAGGGTGAGGCTGCAATGGCTGAGATTGACGGTATCATTAAGGTTGAGCGCAGCGGTAAAATGAAAAAGGTTAGCGTTGTTTCTGACCTTTTGGAGACAGAGGACTATGATATCAAAGGATTTAAGCCAACCGTAAAAAATAATGCCTATGTTGAAGTTCGCGACATAATCGCCGAGCAGGTAGGCAAACGGCCTATTAGGGCTAAATCTACTGGACTGGTCAAAATTAAAGGTGACAAGATTATTCTTACCAAGGAAGCTGATATGCGTGATTACATCGTTCCTTCTCAAGCCAGCATTTTGGTAGAGGATGGCGATAAAGTAGTTCGGGGGATGCAGCTTACAGAAGGTTCCTGGAATCTTCAGAAGGCGCTGGAACTTTGTGGCGAACATGCTGTACAACGTTATATTACGCTTGAAATCCAAAGAATTTATGCCAACCAGGGCCAAACAATTAATGACAAGCACATTGAGGTTATCATTAAGCAGATGTTCTCTAGGGCGCGAATTGAAGAGCCGGGAGATTCCATCTTTATTACTGGTGATATTGTCTCCAGGCGTACTCTTTTAGAGGAGAATGATCGAGTAAAGAAAGAAAGCAAAAAGCCAGCTGAATATGAGAACTTGCTACTTTCCATCTCTAAGGTTTCTCATTCATCTGACTCATGGCTTTCGGCCGCCTCCTTCCAAGAGACAAACAGAGTTCTTATTGCTGCTTCTATTGAAGGCAAGGTTGACTATCTGCGAGGTCTAAAAGAGAACGTGATTATCGGTAAATTAATCCCAGTTGGGACCGGTTATGATTCAAGCATCGTTACTCCGGCTCCATTACCGGAAAAAATGGAAAGGACCATCGAAAGAGTTGATCTTTCCGAAGACGAATAAATAATCTTTACGGAAGTCAATAATTTTGGTAAAATCACAAAGCGTATGCCAACAATCAATCAATTAGTTAGAAAACCTAGAAAAACCAAGGTTCGTAAGTCCAAAGCCCCAGCAATGGGGCGGACTTACAATTCCCTGAAGGATCGTAGTCGTCCTACTAATTCACCGTTCAAACGGGGAGTTTGTGTTAAAGTTTCTACGACCACTCCTAAAAAGCCAAACTCAGCTCTTCGTAAAATTGCCCGTGTTCGCCTGACAAATCAGATGGAAGTCACGGCATATATTCCCGGGATTGGGCACAATCTTCAGGAGCACAGCGTGGTAATGATTCGCGGTGGAAGGGTCAAAGACCTTCCGGGTGTTCGTTATCACATTGTTCGCGGTTCACTAGACACTGCCGGAGTTTCCGATCGTAAAAAGGGCCGCAGTAAATATGGAGCAAAAAAATCCTAAAGGATTTAAATCACAAATGACTAAGGACAAATTTAAAATTCTAAATTCAGAATTGAATCGAAACTCAAAACTCGAAATTCGAAACTCAAAACCGGAGGTTTATTAAATGGCTAGAGATCCAAGAAGAACAATCAAAAGGAAAATCGCACCCGATAAGCGCTATAACAGCGTTCTAGTTTCTAAATTCATCAATAAAATGATGCAGGACGGCAAAAAATCTTTGGCTGAGCGGCTTTTTTATGGAGCCATGGACATTGTTGCCGAAAAGACCAAAAAGGACGCGCTACAGGTTTTTGAGGCCGCACTTAAAAATGTTTGCCCAAACGTCCAGGTTAAGTCTAGAAGAGTGGGTGGATCAAACTACCAGATACCAACCGAAGTTAAGGGAGACCGAAAATACCATTATGGTATGAACTGGTTGCGGGACGCTGCCAAAGCTCGCAAGGGGTCTTCATATGATCAACTTTTGGCCGCTGAAATTATAGATGCCTCAAATGGTATCGGAGCAGCTGCTAAGAAACGTGAAGATACCCACAAAATGGCAGAAGCCAACAAGGCTTTCGCCCACTTCGCTCGTTATTAACATAACGAGAAATTTCAAATGACAAATAACAAATATCAAACAAATATCAACTTTCAAAGCTTAAATTAACAAATTGTTATTTGGTGCTTGAGATTTGGTGCTTGTAAACCGGAGGTTTAACCTATGGCTCGCGAATACTCGTTAGAAAATACAAGAAACATCGGGATCATCGCTCACATTGATGCCGGAAAAACTACCGTCACCGAAGGCGTTCTTTATCGTACCGGTAAAACTCATAAAATTGGCGAAGTTCATCAGGGTGAAGCGACAATGGACTGGATGGAGCAGGAACAAGAACGTGGAATCACTATTACTTCAGCCGCAACGACCTGTTTTTGGAAAAATAAAAGGGTCAATATTATCGATACCCCGGGTCACGTTGACTTTACCGTAGAGGTAGAGCGCTCTTTGCGTGTACTCGACGGCGCGGTAACTGTTTTTGACGGCAAGATGGGCGTAGAGCCTCAATCAGAAACGGTTTGGCGTCAAGCTGATAAATATGAGGTGCCGAGAATTTGTTTTATTAATAAAATTAATCAAACCGGCGGAGATTTTTATAAATCTCTCGATTCTATTCGAGAACGACTTTCTAAAAATGCCTATCCGGTACAGCTACCGATTGGTTTTGAGCAGGGGATAAACGGAGCTGTTGATTTGGTTTCAATGAAGGCCTACACCTATAAGGAATACCACGATAAAGAACTGGTTGAGACTGAAATTCCAGCCGATATGGTAGAAAAATGCCAGAAGTACCGCGAAGAACTATTAGAAAAAGCAGTAGAGGCTGACGATACTTTAATGGAGAAATATCTTGGTGGAGAAGA
>Ga0265297_10011860_pt1 | contig 10587 bp, 10 predicted proteins | sample Munlanlwell13791_FD_192502 | JGI IMG/M metagenome (GOLD analysis project Ga0265297, IMG submission 192502) | Leachate microbial communities from a municipal landfill in Southern Ontario, Canada - Leachate well 137-91 | ecosystem: Engineered > Solid waste > Landfill > Unclassified | place...
CGCCTGGAAAACTCCATTCACCCGCACCGTGCGAACCTTGGCGCAAGCCAAGAAGAACTTCCCCTTTTTCATTTTGAATCATCACGCCGACGCCAACGCGCGGATATTTTTTTTCTTCCATAATATTAAAATCTTTTTAACCATTTCAAGATTGCCCAAGCGATTAAACCGCCGGCAATAGCCGTGGCAAATTGCGGCCAGCTCATCATCTGCGCCACTTTGATAGTCAATTCTTGTTTTATCAATAATTTGCCGATAAAATTCACGCTCAAAAGTAAAAATAAAAATTTTAACCCAGCGCCGACAATAACTCCCAACCAATATCCTTTTATCTCGTTTTTATTTTGATTATAAAGCCAATCAATACTTAAAACAAAAATAACATTGCTTATCATAATGAAAGGCACAACCGGGGAAAGAATTGCCGGTAACAAACCGCCGCTCAAAGCCATCAAGGAAGGAACAAGGCAAACAACCAAAGCGCTTCTGATTCCAACTAAAAATAAAATCAAAATTAAAATAGCATTAATAATTGGCCCGGTTACCCATTGTAAATGGATAAAAAACGGTAAAATTGTCGCCGTAACTGCTAGTCCTAAAAACTTCGCAATAGCGGCGGCATCCACGCGAACCAGCGCATTTTCTTGAGTGTAAATCATAATTTTCTATTTTGTCATTATATTGTTTTTCGCCGTAACTCCGTAGATCTTATTTAATTGTTTAGTTAAACCATCAATCGCTTTTTTATCGCCCTCTACGGCAATTGCAATCAAAGCCGTACAATTGGAAATACAACTTTTCTGCACATTAACGCCCATGCGTGCCATAATTATATGGCCGTTGGCGGTCAATATTTTTTGAATTTCTTGGGAATTTTCTTGTCTGTCATTGGAAAGAATAGTAATAGTTGCCAAATATTTTTTTGTCATAATTTTAACTTCTTTTTTTATAAGTCGTGTGTAAAAGTTTATGTTCTAGACCACCTTTGCCTTTCAGCCATTTTAAAGCTTTTTGAAGCCCTAAATTTTCATGCGCTCTTCTTATTTTTTTATTTTTATCTAATCTATATAAAGCATCGATTCTTTTTTGCCTTATTTCATTTGTGGTTGGTATTGGCTGGCCGCCGCCCCCGATACAACCTCCGGGGCAGGCCATAACTTCTATATAATCATATTTTTTTAAATTATCTATAATCGGTTCTATGTGACCGATGCCATTAACTACTCCGACTCTAAGTTTTTTCCCAGCTACGGAAACTACCGATTCTTTTATACCAGCCAGTCCGCGGACATCTTTAAAATCCAATTTGGCCTCGCAAAGGCTCCCCTTGTTCTTCCCGCAAGCCAAGGATTGAGCGGTACGCAAAGCTGATTCCATAACGCCGCCGCTCCCTCCGTAAATAACGCTGGCACCAGTATAATCACCCATAGGATTTTCTAGATCACTCGGCTTTAATTTTGATAGATTAATATTATTTTTTTTCAAAAGCCAGGCGAATTCTCTGGTAGTCAAAACATTATCAACCGGAAAAAGGCCCTTTACTTTTAATTCCGGCCTTGTGGCTTCAAATTTTTTAGCTGTACAGGGCATGACGGAAACAACTACCAGATCTTTAGGATTTATACATTTTTCTTCAGCCCAATATGTTTTTATCAAGCCGCCATTGTGGACGTGCGGGCTGCGGGCAGTTGTTAAATTCGGGATTAATTCCGGATGATAAAATTCTACATATTTCACCCAAGCTGGACAGCAAGAAGTCATCATCGGCATGGTTTTTTTGTTTTTTATTCTCTCCAATAGCTCTTCGGCTTCCACTACGGTTGTCACATCGGCGCCAAAGTTTACATCAAAAACATAATTAAAACCCAATTCTTTCAGGCCGGCAATAATTTGTCCTGTCAAAACTTCTCCGTGGGGCAGCCCAAACTCCTCGCCAATACTGACTCTAATGGAAGGGGCAAACTGAGCAACTACGATTTTATTTTTATCCTTTAGCTTTTTTTCAACTTCTTCCCACTGGCTTTGTTCCTGCGCTGCTCCTACCGGGCAGTGAACAGCACATTGCCCGCAATAAATGCAATCAACTTTTTTCTTCTCGCCAAATAGGCAGGATGTTTTTACCGGCACTACTTCTTGATTGTATCCCTTACCTTTTAATTCTAAATAATTTATATTCTGCAAAAGTGAGCAAGCATCCAGACAATTACGGCAATCAATACATTGCGTGCCATCAATCTCAACCGCGTTGGCAAATTTATAAGTTTTTCTCTTACCTTTACGGTCAGGAAAGCGCTTTATCTCCACTTTGTATCTCTCAGCCAAATCCAAAAGACTGCAATGAACATTCCAAATACAAGTCGGGCATTTTTCAATATGTTCGGCAAAAATTAATTCAATATTAAGATTTCTCGCTTTCTTGACTTTTTCAGTATTAGTAAAAATTTCCATTCCTTCCTCAATTTCAGTCGAACAAGAAGTCGCCAATTTTCTCCAGCCCTTTATTTCTACCACGCAAATGCGGCAATTGCCTTTTGGCAAAAAATCGGGATGATTGCAAAAACTAGGTATAAAAAAATTATTATCAGCTGCCACCTCCATTATTGTTTTTCCGGGCGAACAACTTAATTTTTTACCGTTAATTTTTATGTTTATTTTTTTCATATGCTAAACAAATAATTTTCGATCTAAATTTTTAAAGATTTTCTCCGGCTTATCCCCTAACACATTATTGATATATGATTTTACTGGCCAAGGCACAGCACAGCCAAGTCCGCAGAATGATGTCTCTTCTAAATTATCGAGCAATTCCCGAAAAAGATGCCAATCCGGCGAAGGAGAAGAAACAATTTCTTTCAGACGATAAATGCCTTCTCGGCAAGGAGTGCATTTTCCACAAGACTCATTTAAGAAAAAATCAAGCCATTTGCCTATCAAATTTTCCGCTTTTTGCTTTTCTTCACTATAAACCGTGATTGAGCCCGCTCCACCAGCCGGCTGTTTTAATTGTTTGCTGTTCAATATTACTCCCGACGCTTCCCCGCCAATTTGAACAAAAAATGAAAATTTCGGATAATTATTTGTTTCTTTTAAAATTTTCTCTATTGTCCAATTTTCCGGATAACAAAAAACACCATTCCGAAGGCAATCGCCTTTGATGGTGTAAAATCTATTTTTTTTATATTCTCCCGACTTCACCAAACTTACATTATAAAAAGTCTCTACATTATTAATAAGAGTCGGATATCCCCATAAGCCGCTGAAAACTGGAAACGGCGGCCGCAATCTCGGTTCTGTTCTTTTCCCCTCTATAATATTTAAAATAGAACTTTCTTCCCCGCCAATATAACCAGAATCTATCGGTTTTATAAAAAATTCAATGGGATAATCGCCGATGAGTTTCGTCAAATTACCAAAAAATTTTTTATAATACTTATGATTAATATAAATAAAAGCTCTTTCTGCTTTCAAAAAATCCAAAGCAATTTTTATACCATCTATTACTCTTTCCGGAAAGTTCTCCAGAATATAGCCGTCTTTTTCTACTCCCGGCTCGCCTTCAGCTGCGTTGCAAACAATATATTTTTTTTCGCGCTTGGCCTTTTCAACTGCTTCCCATTTTTTTGCGGTCGGAAAACAAGCTCCTCCTCGGCCAATTAAACCAGCTTTTTTTATTTTAGATAAAATATTCATAAATTATACTAATTTCTTTTTCCCTAAATAATCACAAAGGCCGGCCAATCTGGACGAGTATCCCCATTCATTATCATACCAGGCTATAACTTTTACCAAATCTCCGCCAATAACTTTAGTTAAGGACAAATCCACAATGGCGCTCGCCGGGTTGCCGATAAAATCAGATGAAACTAATTCTTCTTCTGTAATTTCTACTATATTTTTATATTTTGAATTGTGAGACGCTTTTTGAAAAACTTTGTTGATTTCATCTTTATCGGTTTTTTTCTCAGTAATAAAAACAATATCACACAGCGAAACAACCGGGGTAGGAACCCTTATCGCCAAACCATCAAATTTTCCGGCAAGCGCTGGGATGGTTTCCGTGGTAGCGATGGCGGCGCCGGTTGTTGTCGGGACAATATTAGCCGCGGCTGCACGCGCGCGACGCAGATCCTTGTGCGGACCGTCAACTATATTCTGATCAGCTGTATAAGAATGAACGGTCGTCATAATAGCTTTTCTTATCCCAAAATTTTCCTTTACAATATCTGTTACTGGTGCTAAACAATTGGTCGTGCAGGAAGCCATTGATAAAATCTGATCGCTTTTAGCTATCATATTTTCGTTTACTCCCAGAACAATTGTTTTTACATCATCAGACTTCGCTGGCGCGCTAATTATAACTTTTTTCGCTCCAGCTTTCAGGTGGGCGGAGACTTCTTCCTTCGACCTGAATCTTCCAGTACATTCCAAAACAATATCAACTTTCAATTCTTTCCATGGAAGCTCTTCCGGATTTTTTTGCGCTAATATTTTATAGCTCTTTCCGGCCACAACCAAGGCGTCTCCCTTACTGGAAACTTCTTTGTTATATTTCCCATAACAAGTGTCGTGTTTCAATAAATGAGCCAAAGTTTTAACATCAGTTAAATCGTTTATGGCGACCACTTTCGCTTTTGGATATTTATCCAAAATAACTTTAAAAACTCCCCGGCCTATTCTTCCAAAGCCGTTAATGGCAATATTCATATATTTTTTATTTTAATTATTATACACACATTATAGCATAAAATAAAAAAGATAAAAAAACGCCCCGGAACTACCCGGGGCGTTTTTTACTATCGAGAAAAACTACTTTTTTTTATTTCTATTTAAATCAACTTCCGTTACTATACCTCCCTCTCCCTTATCTCCTTGAAATTGAACTTTAACTGACTGTTTTAAAACATGATGGCCAACAATTGTTCCTCTTTTTCCATCTACATTTACTTTAGCGCCCAAAGGCGGCATATTTTTCGCCAATTCCTCATAGCCTTTCTGTTCAAAAGCCAAACAGCACATTAAACGGCCGCACATACCGGAAATCCGATCACTACCGCGATGTACTACCTGTTGAGTTTCCGCCATTTCCGAAGTTATAGAGGTCAAATCATTTAAAAACTTCTTGCAACATAAAGATTGCCCACAAGGACCATAATCTCCTCGTAATTTCGCTTCGTCCCTAATGCCGATTTGATACAACCTAACCGTTCTATTGAAATGACGGGTCAAATCTTTAACCAGCTCCCGAAAATCAACTCGTCCGTCAGCGATAAAGGCAAAAGTCACTTTTGAACCGTCAAAAGAAAAATAAACATCAACTAATTTCATTTCCAATTTATTTTTTTCCACCATTTTCTTACAATAAACCATAGCCTCTTCTTTGTCTCCCTGGCTGGAAAGTTTTTCAAAATCAGAAGGAGTCGCCTTTCTCACTACCGGCTTTATTTTTTCTTCAACGATTTTTTCTGAATCAGAATCAGCTGGTTGTGACTTTATTTCCTTTCCTTCAATTTCCATAAATCCTACAACTTTGCCGATTTCTGTCCCCAATTCCGTTTTAACAATAACACTATCTCCCTCTACTAAAGGAAGATTGATCGGGTCAAAACTATATGTTTTGTCCCAGGGAGCAAACTGTATTTGGACTACTTTCATAAGAATTTTGTTTATTGCCTCTATAAGCTGTATCTCAAAAATTTTTCCACTTCAACACCGTTCAAAATATCTTTGATTCTCTTGCCTTCATCTTTTATATATTCTTGTTCCAGCAAACAAACATCTTCATAATATTTATCTAATTTCCCTAACATAATTTTTTCCATTATCTGTTCCGGCTTTCCTTCTTTTTTTAAAGCCTCTTTATAAATTTCTTTTTCCTTTTCCATTTCTTCCGCCGGGACATCTTCTCTTCTTATGTATTTGGGATTAGACGCTGCTATTTGCATGGCAACTTCTCTGGCCAGCTCAGCCTCTCCTGCTTTATTCAAAGATACTAAAACCCCCATTCGTCCGCCAGCATGAGAATAAGCAGCAACAGACGCGCCCTTAAGTACAGCTATTCTTTTGATTCCTATATTTTCTCCGATTGTCCCGCTCAAACTGGCTAAATTTTCTTTTAAGGTTCCGTTCTCCATTGACAAGCTTAAAAGTCCATCTAAATCAGCGGGCTTGTTTGCTTTTAACAAATCAAAAGCTTCCTGCGCTAATTTTTGAAATTTCGCATTTCTAGCGACAAAATCCGTTTCTGAATTTATCTCCAAAAGATATCCTTCATTACCATCTTCATTAGCAGCAACCATCACTATGCCCTCAGACGCTTCACGATCGCTTCTTTTGGCGGCTTTGGCGATTCCGTTTTTTCTTAGAAATTCCATCGCTTTTTCTATATCTCCTCCAGACTCTTCCAAAGCTTTTTTGCAATCAACCATACCAGCGCCCGATTTCTCCCGCAGGAGCTTAATGTTGTCCATTGATATTTCCATAGTTGAAAAGATTTTTAATTTTATAATCACAAAAAATTTAAGATTATAAAATTAAAGATTATAGATATTTAAGAGAGTTAAAATTTAACAAATTTGACGATTATTTAGAAGCGGGAGCATCTTTAACACTGTCTTTTTCGCTTTTCCCTTCTAAAATTGAATCTTTCATTAAGTTCAAAATCAACTTTACGGTTTTAGTGGCATCGTCGTTTGCCGGGATTACATAATTCACCGGATCGGGATTGACATTCGTATCGCAAACAGCAATTATCGGGATATTCTTTTTACCGGCTTCAACTACAGCGGTTTTTTCTTTTTTTATATCCCATATAAAAATGGCGTCCGGCAATTTATTAAGACTGGTCAATCCGCCAACTTTTTTTTCTAACCTTTCAATTTCCCAATCAAAATCCGATCTTTCTTTTTTTGTATATTTTTCTAATTTTCCTGTTTGTCTTTTTTCTACCAAATCCTGATATTTTTTTATGACTTTTTTTATAACCACAAAATTAGTCAAAAATCCTCCCAGCCATTTTTCATCAACATAAGGCATTCCGCACTCCTTAGCGGCGGCGGCTAGCGGTTTTTTTACTTGATTTTTTGTACCGACAAACAAAATTGTCTTACCTTCGCTAGCTAATTTTTTTACGAAATTAGAAGCCTCTTCCAACATCTTCTGGGTTTTAGCCAAATCAAGGACATAAACGCCTTTGCGGGAAGTAAAAATAAAAGGCTCCATCTTCGGATGCCAGCGACTAGTGCGATGCCCAAAATGCATACCTGATTTGAGCATTTCTTCTAAACTTGGAATTTTTACCATAATTTTTCCTTTTTGCCTCTATCCTAATTTATCCCTAATATTAGGGACAAGGAAAATTTTAGGATATGAGAAATTTAGTTATTAATAATTCCCGAATAATCGGGATAAAAAACAAAAAACAAGCTTTCTAAAGCTTATTAAAACTTTATAACATTATCTAAAATTTGTCAACTACCTCTTTCCTATTCAACTACAAATTTTCCCAAAAAATCTCGAGAAGAAACAGCGCCAAATTTTCGCGAATCTTTTGAATCGCTAATATTGTCTCCAAAAATAAAAAATGAATTTTCCGGAATATGATTATTTTTTATGTATAAACTCATTATTGCCAGTTGCTGCTCGGAAAAAGAATATTCACTGCCTTTTGAATTTTTTAAAAATTCCCCATTAACTTTTAATTTTGCTCCATGAACTTCCACTTCGTCTGAACTTAAAACCTTTATTATTTTTATTAAAGGATTTTTATCACCTCCAAAATTATAGGCGATAATATCCCCTCTTTCTATCGGATAACCGCATTGATAGTAATTGCTCAGGAGCGTTATCTCCATTCCGTTTGATAATAATGGCTCCATTGAATCGCCTTGAATTATTTTTTCTTCCCTCAAAAAACAGCCGGATATATCCGGCTTCTGATTTATTTTCGCTCTTTTGCAACTAAAAAAAAAGAAAGACGAAATAAAAAAAGCTAAAAACAAAAACAAAAATATTGCTATTTTATAATTTTTTTTGCTTAATATCATTTTTTAAAAAATATTTAATCACTACAACACAACGGCGGACGGTTTCCGGAATAGCAATCCCTTTTGTAATATTTCCACCCATTGGTCACATCAAATTCAACCGTTGTACCATACCGGCCGGCGCCAAACCAACAATTAGACGAAGAATACCCGCCACAATCTGGGGCAGCACTGCCAGAATCATAATTATTAGTACCAGTATCAACCCATCCGCCGATCGCAATGTTGCTATTTGACACCCAGTGGTCAGGATCAGGTGAACGCCCCATCCACTCACCAGGACCGCAAATATGATAGTTGCCCAATCCATCACAGATAGTTCTGGCAAAACAAGCATAAACTTGACTGCTATTCCCCATCATATATGTCCCGGCTCCACCGCCCCCAGCGGCGGCTACGGCATTGTCCACATACGCTTTAGTGGCTAAATGGTTACTGGCGGTCGGAGCTGCGGCGATAACATTGCCAACCACGTCTAATTTAGAACCGGGATTATCCGTGCCAATGCCGACATTGCCAAATTGGACAATTAAGCCGTTAACCATAGCCACGCCGCCTTCGCCAGTGTTTATAATCAGACCGCCTTTCTTGTATTGGGCAGCATAGCTGGTATTTATCGGAGCGGCGATATTACCTTCCGGAGGGTTAGAAGCCGGGGCGGTCCAGGCAGCCAAAAGAGAGCCCATGGATATGGATAATCCTAGAGTGAGGATGATTGAGAATATTAGGAGTAGAGAAAATTTGCGAGGAATCATAAAGATTTAAAATAATATTTTAAAAATTTGTAATCTTAGCTTGGCTACTTACAGGCGCAAACCGCGCTTTGATAGGTGTGAGTAGCAAGACGAGCGGAAGTAACACTTCCATAATACCAATGAGCGCACCAATCATATTCTCCTCCTAAATAGGTGCATTTTGTTGGGTCAGCTCTATCTTCGCTACATCCGCATCCATATAATTCGCCAGAGATGCAACTATTTTGACTGGCATAGAGAGTAGCATAACAAGCTAAACCTATATTAGCAGAGGCGCCGCAAGCTACTGGTGAACAGGTGCCGCCAACGCTTCTCCCGCCTGTACTGCAAACGCTGCAAGCACCCCATTGATTGACATGACATTCTGACACTTGATAACAGGTCGTTGATTGTTTGTCTGTAACACCGCTACAATTCCAGTCATAACTGCCACAAGCGTTAGCAGTGGTTTTGTAAGTACTAGCTGACGGGTTTGAATTCACATCGCTGTCGCAACAATCAGTATGTCCCAAAGCTGCAGAAATACAAGTTCCGGTTGTTGCGGCAGTTAAATATTTATCACCATCATTATCGATTCCACATAAATAGCCGCTACCGCATTGGTTATCAGCTGTACAAGCCGCACCAGAAGCTAATTTGCAAGCGCCAGTAGCATCACAAACTAAATTCCCAACACAACCATGAGTAGCATTATCTATATAACAAACTTCATTATAATTATCGTAAGAAGAAGCCAAAGAATTAGCCACACAAGCTTTCCAGCAGCCGGTACTGCCGCAAGTTATACTTGCTGAACCCTGATCGGCACAAGCATCGGCAACTGCATAGCAAGCGCTGGATCCATTGCATAAACCATTTTTAGCAGTTGCGCCAAGATATTTATAACAAGAGGGGCTTGTTCCGCCATATATATAGTTAGCGCAAGAAATTGACGGACATTCAGCGGCCGGGTCTGTATCAGATGGGACGCTGGCGCAAGTACCCATGCTACCGGCGACATTACAGGCTTGGCAAGTGCCAGAACAAGTAGTATCACAGCAATATCCATCTATGCAATAACCGGAGGCGCATGTGGTTCCGACAGTGCAAACAGTACCATTATTTGAACATAGATAACTAGCTGAGTTGTTATCAGCACAATCTGCTAAAGCCGGTTTGGGAGTCGCTGTATAAGCGGTCTGATCAATCTTCCCGTCTGCATCGCCGTCGCAGGTGCCATCAGTGGCAGCAACGATGGTTATATCGTTATCGTTGCAATCAGTCGCACCGGTCACGCCGTCGCCATCCATATCATTGGAAATACCGGCCTTAGTGCAAAAATCACCTACACATTTAAAATCCATAGTCCCGCTTCTGCCACATTTTTGCCCTTGATGCGCAGCGCACCAGGCTTCATAATATTGATCCATACAATTTCCGCTCGAGGCGTCAACATAACCCTTAGTGACTAAGTGGGTAGCAGCAGTCGGAGCAGCAGCGCTGATATTGCCCGAAGCATTAATATTACCGGCCACATCTAATAAAGTTTGCGGATCGGTCGTGCCAATACCAACATTGCCTGATTGGACTATAAGACCATTAGTGCTGCCACCTGTATTTAAAATTAATCCTCCCTGCTTTGATTGGCCGGTGGTGCTAATGTTTATTGGAGCCGCAATATTTCCATCAGGAGGAGTATTGGCAGGAGATGTCCAGGCAGCTAAAAGAGAACCCATGGATATAGATAATCCTAGAGTGAGGATAATTGAGAATATTAGGAGGAGAGAGAATTTACGAGGAAGCATAAAAAT
>Ga0265297_10011861_pt1 | contig 10586 bp, 7 predicted proteins | sample Munlanlwell13791_FD_192502 | JGI IMG/M metagenome (GOLD analysis project Ga0265297, IMG submission 192502) | Leachate microbial communities from a municipal landfill in Southern Ontario, Canada - Leachate well 137-91 | ecosystem: Engineered > Solid waste > Landfill > Unclassified | place...
TCAAAATGACCTTCCAATCAGTGCATACCCGGTATAAGCGGCCATCTTCTAAAGCCAGCCATGAACCATCCGGAGCCTGGACTTCAACGTTCCTTACGCGGGCGAACGGCTCAGCCTTAGGATTATAATAAACACGCATTCCCGTGATCTGAAGATGCACATCGTAGTAAACGGGCGCCAAGGTGGTTTCAAGTTCAAACAATCTCTTGATCTCATCTCCTGTCAGCCAAAATGTGGCTAAACCGGCTCCTGTTTTCCCGTCAGGCCCTATACCCAGCGCCATAAGACGGAATACATCATTGACCGTAAGCTTACCCTTAGCCAGTGGCACGCGGATATGGCCGGATCCTTCAACGGCAAGCGAAATATCCCGGTAATCCTCGCCCTCTGCTTTTTTTACCGCGTAGAGGAAGGCATCGGTTACCAGGTCTCCCAAGCCGGAGGTCATACACTCAGCAGGGTCAGGAGATTTATCCCAGTCAGGTTTCGTAAGGTTAAAAGGAACCTCCGCTAAGACCTGGCCATAATGATAATTAAATTGCCCTAGATATTCCTTATCTATATCTTTTTCGTATGATCTTATCAGGCCGGCGATCTTAAGGTCTTCAGGCAGCGCTGACGTAATAGGCATAAGCTTATAATCTAAGGCCTTAAAACTACCATCGGTATTTTTTGCTACTATCAGGCGGCCAAGATAGCGCGCGTAGCAATCGGCAGATACTATATAAGTATTGCCTACTTGTATATAAGGGTTTAGAACCGAATGCGTATGGCCGCTGATGATCACGTCGATACCCGGAGCCTCTTTAGCCAGGATTTCATCTTCCGAGATAGCCTTATCCTTCCACGTGCCTGAATGAGAAAGGCAGATGACCATATCCACCTTTTCCTGATCGCGCAGTATTGCAACGGTCTTGCGCGCCGCCTCTAAGGGGTCAGAAAAAGCCACAGGTTTTGCCTCAGGAGCATAAAGAGCGGCGTTTTTACCCATTAAACCAAAAATACCGATCTTTAATCCGGCGCGCTCAATGGCCATATAAGGCAAAACGGGGTACTCACTATAAGCTTGACGGAAAGTTGCCAGTTCAGGCGCCTGCGGGTCTACGAGAATATTGGAAGCGACGATCGCCGGGAGCCTGCCTTGGTTGTCTTTCTCGGCTGCCAGCAGCGCCTGCCCCAGATCTTCCGGCCCGAATTCAAACTCGTGATTACCGAAGGTGGTAGCGTCATAACCCATCAAACCCATCATTATAAGCTCCGGTGAATGGGTCGAACGGATCGCGTTAAACAACGTCCCCATGCTAAAATCTCCGGCATCGATTACCAGAGTATCCCCTTCCCTGCCTTTACGTTCGTTCTCTATAGCAGCAGCTAAACGGGCGTAGCCTCCGGTAACAACAATATTGTCACCATCGGAAGGCATAGCGTATTCATCCAGATTAGAATGCATATCGTGGGTAAAAAGGATGGTTAAATCGCGGGCAGGTCCTGCTTGCGTAGTGATGACGGAACCAATAAGCACGAACGCAAAGAGGAAAACCGGGTAAAAGAATAGCTTTTTCATTTCTCCTCTCCCGCAGGCGTCCATTCTGCTATTTTCATCACATACCCGTTTTTTCGTCTCTTACAGCCTGCTGCAGGATCTGATTGACCGCGCAGAGGTCTTCATCGATCTGTCCGCCTTTGGCATCAAGGCCGGGCGAATATTCACCCGCTCCGGGCATGCTTTTGCCGGAATACATCCCGACCTTGCCTTTAGATTTATTTTGATAGACCTTCCCTTCAAATACAGTACCCCAGATAGGAATGTCTTTTAATTGTTTTGTATCAACTGTCAACGGGTCCTGCTCCAGGATAGTAAAATCCGCGAACTTGCCGGGCGCGATACTGCCGATCTCCTTTTCTTTCTGCAGCGTATAGGCGGCGTTGATAGTGATAGCTTTCAGCGCCTCCTGCACGCTGATCCGCTCTTCAGGGCCGGCGACCTTGCCGGACAAGGTCAAACGGTTTACCGCGCACCAGGCCAGGTAAAGCGGCCTGGCAGGGGCCATGGTACTGTCTGAATGTAAAGACAGAGGTATCTTATTTTTCAGGAGCGTATTAGAACGGACCATGTATTGTGCCCGTTCAGGGCCAAGGCCGACCTGGGAATACAGGTCGCTTAACACATAAACATAATAAGGATTAACGCTGACCAGTCCGCCGAGGTCGGCGATCTGTTTAGCCTGTTCAACGGTTGAGACACAGTAATGATCGAAGGTAAAACGATGGTTCGGGCGCGGCTTTTCTCTGGTCAGCTTATCGAGTATGCCGATGAGCACTTCATTACCCAGATCCCCATTGACGTGCACGCGGATCTGGTAACCGGCATCCCAATACAGCCTGGCGCAAGCCTCAAGTTCTTCCGGCGTCTGTATCCAGGCCCCCTTATGGCCGTCCAGATAGCCGTCTTTTAACTGCATGGCCTGGGAAAAAGCGGCGCCGTCGCAGAAGAATTTGACCTGCTTGGGCATAAAATAAACCCGGTGCCCGTTTATCCTGAGGCGTTTTTCTGTTTCCTCAAGGGCTTTTGTTGCGCCGTATTTTTCGTAAATAGCCTGGCCGCTGGCGATCAATAAGCTCCTGTAAGGCGTAGAGTCATTATCGAATACAAACTTTATCAGCTCCATGGCCGTATAAGGCAGCTCTATGCCGGGATCAGCTATCGTGGTCATTCCGCTGGCAGCAAGGTATTCCTTGGTCATCTTGAGCCCCTGATAAAAACGCAGAGGCGGAGCTATGTGCGACATAAGAAAGTTATTTCCCAGGTATATAAATCCTGCTTCCCAGAAATGCCCGCCGGGAAGATCCATCTGTTCGCTGGCAATACCGTGGCCTTTGAGCTTCTCATCGGTGATCTTCATCGCGTTGATGGCGGCGGTATTCAAATAGATCTCGTGGAAGGAGCGGTGCCAGACCACGATGGGCCGGGTCATAGAAATAGCATCAAGGTCCTGCCGCGATATCTTACCGTGAAAATACTGATGATACCCCCAGGTAACCAGCCACTCCTTCTTGTCCTTCATCGCCTTTTCGGTCTGGCGCAGTTTATCCATATAAGCGTCATGCCCGGTAATGCCCTTGATCTGGGCCCAAGGCAGGTCCCAATCATCGGGAGTTATGAATTTCGTAGGCGCGAGGAACGCGATCAGGTAAAGGTGCAGGTGCGGGTCTATCAACCCGGGCATGATGATCTTATCGGCAAAACGTTTATCGATAACGAATTCTTTTCCGGCGAGAGCGGCTTTGACTTCATCCAGGCTGCCAACAGCAACGATCTCGTTCCCCTCGACTGCTACGGCCAGGGCTTCCGGTTTACTATCCTCCATAGTGATTATCTTCTTGGCAACGTAGACTATCGTCTTGTGCTGCGGAACGAACATCTTTTCAATTACTTGCAGCGGTGATGTCCGGGCAAAAGCAGGCGTTGCCAGGCAACAAACCAATATCACCACGCTCAAGACTTTTCGCATATACCCTCCCTAGTTTTTAACTGCTAACCATATCGTCTTTTCTCGTGTGGACGTCCATTCAACGCGGTGAGAAGTATTTTTGGGTATTAAAATGTAATCCCCGGCCTTAAGCTTAATTAACCGATTACCCTGACGGAATCTTAAGCTTCCCGCTCCTTTTAACACGATTACCCACTCATCATACGGCTCTTTAAGCCATTCACCCTTCTCAGTAACCTGCCCACGGGAAACAATCCGCTCGATCTTAAGCTTTTTGCTTTTCGCAAGGGTATGGAATATTTCTTTGTCTTTTACGCTGGGGATTTTAGAATAGATATTTCCGCGTTTTAATGTGGCCATATTTGAGTCAATTATACTACTATCCACCGCAAAAAGAAATAGCCCGGTATCTTTTTCAATAGCCGGGCTTTTTTCTTAAAAAATAGACGTCTCTGAAGAAACTTTACCACTCGAGGATCTTTACCTTCGCTCCGTTTTCGACAGGCTCGATCTTATAGGGAGACATATCCAGAGACGCGCTTCTGGGAGCTACCGGATATGTAGCCAAATCTACCGCTCCGAAGGCGAGTTGCCGCACCCCTGAGAGCACTCCAAGAGGCGCGCCGATAAGCACCCCGACCGCCAGGTTGGTTTCCATGGTCGTGTCCGACACCTGCTCCGGGATATCCACCCAGGAAGTCGCCATGTTCAGCGCGCCGTCACTCATTTTATTTACCGGCAAGCTGCTGGTTTGCCTGCGGTCAAGATTAACGTCTTTCAAGAAGAGGTTCGAATTCGTGTTCTGCGCTGGGACCTGAAAACTCTGGGCATACAGGATTTGTGTTTCTATGGGTTGCATTTCCATCTGCGCAAAGGCGTCAAGGGCAAAAGGCGTGATAAGAACCAGGGCGAATGCTACAAATACTATCTTACTCATTTTATACCTCCTCTTAACAAAAAGACCCTAAGCATGGCTTAGGGTCTTTGTTTAACTTGCGGCGACCAGGCTGTCCCGTAAGGACCCTTTGGCTTTGCGTCCTAAGATTGCTCTTAGTTTGCCTTTATCACAAATCTAAAAGAAGTATAACCTATTTTTGGGGCTTTTCAAGGTGACCAGATAAGTTTCTTTGTCAGGGCTGGTCTGGTTGCCTCAAGGGTCTGGAATATCTCTTTATGCTTTGCGCTGGGGATCCTAGAATAAATATTTCCGCATTTTAATGGTGCCATATTTTTACACCCATAAGCGTCCCCTGATTTTACAGATCTCAAATTTCCGTGAAGCCAATTTCTCTCAAATATTCAAAAGTAGAATCATAAAATGTAGGATTGCGAGTGGGATCTTCTAAATCACCAGGAGGCACCACGATTACCATACCTTGTCTAGCACGAGTCAATAAAACACGATAGGCATTCTTAAGATAATATCTCCGTTCAGTCTTCTTAATATTGTTCCAACGGTCGCCACAAAAAGACCAATGTCCCCATCCATTTTTTGAATGTCTAAAATCGGCATCCCAAGTAACGCATGCCCAATCAAGCTCCAATCCCTGAACATCAAACTCTGTGGCAACATCTTCAAGATAATACGACGAACGGACATCTTCCTTCCCATCAAGAAACCAATGAATCGGGTCTATTGGAGATTTTACATCTATCGCGTGTGGCTTTAGGCGTTCTGCCTGAGACGACACTACGATTCCATACCGCTCTGAACCTCGAGCATGCATCTTCAACCATTGCTTCGCTTGACCAAGATTGCGAGTTAGTGCAATCGGATACTTCTCCTTAACTTTTTCTAGCGTATTGCGCGCTTCATTAATATCAAGATCAAGTATCTGTTTAACCAGTAACGAGACGTGTTCAGCACGGAATGACCTCATCGATACCGCAAGATGCAATTCATCCTTGTATTCAACATTTTGACGCAATCCCACCTCTCTCAACACTTCTCCTGCCCCATACTCACTATCGGTAAGTCGAGAAGATATGTAAATATGCCATTGCAAGAACGAACGCATCAGTGACTCAATCCATTCACTTATACCTGCTTCTCCAGTATTTATCTCCTGCCCACCTCCAACAAGACATACAATTACCGCCCAATCCGGATGACGATCAAGACAAGAAATCAAAAATTCAGGCTCTGATTGATTAAAATTGAGATTCTTCTTTTTCCTACGCATAAAATTTGACGTCTGCTTAACATCCCACGCGCGTTGCGCTTCATCAAACAATGCGACATGTTCGATAGGTGCTTTTAAATCAATAAGGCAATCGTCTCGGAAATGATGAACGTTCTGAATAAACATTTTAACTTCACTCATTGCTTCGCCTTTTTTAATACGAGAACCGAATTCCTTTGTACGCCTAACCTTATCACGCGCCAATGCTTCGCGCAAGATTGCTACTAACGGACCATTTCCAGAAAGAAAAACACTATAAAGATCATTTGATTTGTCAAAATGTCTAGTCGCAATATTAAGACCGACCAACGTTTTTCCTGCACCAGGAACACCCGTTACGAAACAAATGGCCTTCTGCGATTTTTCTTTTGAGCAACTAATTATTTGTGAAATGGCATCAGATGTCTGATTAAGATTAATTGCGCTAGCATCGTTGCGCGAAATGTCACTAACCGAATGATTATTGTACAGTGCGATTGCCGCTTCAATAATAGTAGGAGTCGGACAATATCGTCCGTCCTCCCACCACGTCCTGTCAATATTACCGCCCTCAGCAAACCGCAAAACATCTTCAATTACCTTACCGAGCAGCTCTACGGTGCTCGTAATAGGAAACATGAGCTTGTCATTTTGCGGCGTTGTTGCAATAACCGGAAGAGCTTTGCTTGCTTTAGTGGCTATAAGGATTGGAGCGATATGTTGTTCATGACTCGATTCGTGAAAGTTTTTTAAATCCAAAGCATAATCCCAAACCTGATCAATTGCACATAATTCAAATTCGTTTCCCCCAATTTTAAATTCAAGAATAAAGATCACGGGCCCAATCAGCAGCACAGCATCGATTCGCTTCCCCATCCTGGGAATCGAATACTCCAGGTAGATTGATCCCCCAAAAGAACCAATAGTATTATGAAGAATCTCTATTTCTTCATACCAGGCATCGCGTTGGGATTGCTCCAGAGAGAATTCATTGTTAATTGCTAATTTACCAATGATTTCGTCACTATTGGATTTGCAGAAATTGGCAATCGATTCGGAATAATATGCTCGTTTCATATGCTTATTTCGCTGATTCCTCTTAACTATATAACTGCAACAAATTCTGCGATAACAATAAATTCACCTTCGCTTGTATTAGGTATAATAATGGGCGCATATGCCGGATTTAACGGTAATAAAGTAATTTCGTCATGTTCCCAGGTACCATCCGGAGCATATTTCTTATTGCTGGTATATTTCTTTACTGTGTATTCCCCGCCAGTATCAAAATCAGAGATGCTGCTATGCTGAACTAACACTATTTTATTCGCGCGAGAACCAACAACGTTTGCACTAAACACACAATAACTACCATCTGGAATCAACGGCTCCATCGACTTGCCGATAACCTTTGATACAAACATATTCTTTCTAAGAGGAATATCGTTGACTTTAACCCATCCTTCGGAGGAAGCATCAGTTCCTCGCCCAAACAATCCACAGGCAGCAGCTAGAGCATATACCGGTAAATACTCAGTAAACTCAAGCTTTTTGGTAACTGAATTTTCTATCTTTATGCGTAGCTCATCTTTATACGAAATAATGTCAGAAAAATTCAGTGATTCTTTTGTCAAGACAGGATCCATTTGAGTGCGCGATCTAAAGAACTCCTCTGTTTCATTATCGACAAAGTATACATAACACCCCTTTAAGCCTCGCGTCATAAGTGTTCTATATGTATTCTTAATAATCGACTCGGCTTTGCGATTTGCCTCACCGGAATTATCTTTATACGCTTTCTTATAACCATGAAGAGATTTGTCTGTCTGAGCTCTTTTGCTTGGATCTACAATAACCACGCCATCTCGAACCACAAGATCTGGCCCGACAATAACTCCAATATAATCAACCTCAAGCCCTTGGCATGTATGAATACAGCCAACCTCGCTTACCGATTTAGGGGAAATAACCCAGACATTCCCGTCACTAGACAAATTCCATTTAATTTGAAAATCATGTTCAGGTATTATAATATCTTTCAAATTCCCATCCTTTTTGCTCACCCAGTCCCAACAATACCCCGCTACAAGGCGCGCCTTATTCTTAATCTTGTTCCTTTCAAGGATAAGCTCTTGGAGCTCCTTGGGAGATCCAAGTATCCTAAAATCATACTTAACGCCGTCAAGCGTTTTATTGGCTGTTTCTTTTATTTGAAGCGTATTATCAATCCAGGCAAGAAATCCATCTGATCCATTGCATCGAAACTGAGATTCAAGCTTAAAATTATGAACTTTTGCACCAAGGTGCACAGCCCACTTTTCAATATCATCTTTCCTCCCGATATCATGCCAAGTCACCCTCTGGTTTTCATCGATAAAAAAAATCGAACATTTTGAAGCCTCAATAATCTCTTTAATCTGATTCTCACCAATATTCTTCATCAAGCCCGACTTTTCATTAAGTCTATGTGCTTCATCAACGATAAGAGCATCAAATGTATTAAGCTCGCATTTCACATATGAACCCGAACCAGTAAACATATTTGAAATCTGAGTTTTCTTAAAAGTACCTGTCAGCTTGGCCTCAAAAACTGCTCGAGGAGCAGAATTTTTTGTAACATATTGCGTATTCAATCCAAGTTTTGTGATCGCAACAAGTAAATTTATAGCAACAATCGACTTCCCTGTCCCAGGCCCTCCTTCAACAATGAGCACATTCTTATTGGTTTTGCTGGATTTTTTTGAAAACGAAAGCGCGTTCTCATAGACAACCTTCTGGTCATCGATCATGATAAATTCTTGGTTACCCTTAATCATCGAAACTAGGCTATCCGCAAGATTCTTTGAAGGCTGAATTTTACCGTGGTCAATACGATATAACGTATTCTTCTTCTCACCATATCGTACATATTGAGCAATAAAATCCTGGAGTTTTTCTTTGTCGCCTTTGAAGAACGGCGGCGCTTTCTTTAAATAATCATCATAAAACGTATTTGTTATAACATCATTATCAACATAATTGTGAAGATACGCACACGGCTCCAGCCCAATCCCCTCCTCATAAACCGTAGCATTAAAGCCATAAAGAAGGGCCGAATACGACCACGCCTGATACGAAGGATGGAGCTCCTCACTTAGCCCTTGCTTGAAACGCGTCTGGACGATCGCATCCTTATCAGTAAGCTGAATATTTGTCCATTGCTTTAACTCTATAATAACCACGCACTCACGCCCTTGCCCATCTTCACCAGTTATCAAAAAATCAATGCGATTCTTTGACCGTGGTATGGAATACTCGATAGCAACACCGGAATCATCCGGAATCTTGTCAGTATTTAGTACATGATGCATCGCGTTACCAAGCGAATTTCTCCAAGAATCGTACTCACTACTGCCTGGCTTTACGTCAATGTTTAGCTTCTTTCGCACGCATTCCCTGACAATATCTTCTATGCCAGATGAAGAATCTTTAAGAAAACCCTGTTTGGTCGATTGGTAAACGATCATATCTTAAAACTTATTGTATTTTGTATGCCTACCTTTAGCTTTTTCGATCGGATACTTTATCTCATTCTTTTCAAGTTTCTGTTCCATTGCGTCGATTAAGTCAATTCCAAGGTTGTCGGCCAATTCAAAAAGATATAAAGCAATATCAGCAATCTCATCCCTATTTCTCGACTTCTTCTGTAGTTTTCCATTGAAAATGCTCCAGAAGCTCAGAAGCTTCAAGAATTATGGAAACAGCCATATTTTTAGGATCATGAAATTGCATCCATTCGCGGTCATCTCTAAATTTCTTTATTTTTTCTGTTATTGCACGAATTTCGCTCATATTCTCTCTCCCTATACGAATATTTTCGTCATACATACACACTTTTATGTTGTATATATTTTAGCACTAAATGGAGTTTTTAATACAAAAAATCCTCCGGCAGACTAACTACCAGAGGATTTTCTATACACGAGGCTTAAATCAAATAAGCTAGGCATACACTTCTCTACTTCTATTTCTCTTTTTTGTTTATAATCTCTTTACATTTCAAACACACTATCAATCTTTTCTTTTTTTCATTTACGATCGTAGATACCGGTACCAGGTAATTATGGGATAATTTCACTCCGCATCTCATACAGCCATTCATTTTGACTCCTTTTTTTCCATCTATTCATCCTTATTATTCGTTATTATACTCTTGTCAGGCCGCGCCTGCAACGCATTTGCGGCGAAGCTCTTTGCCAATTCCGTCAAATACTCCCATCGCTCATAGGCCTTTTGAAGCTCCTCTGACAGCGACGCTGACCGCGCCTTGGCCTGGCTGATTTCCGACTTATCCCGCCGTAGAAAAGAAGGATCCGCGAACTGGCTATAGAGACTTTTTTGCTCCTCTTCTAATTTCTCAATCTTTAAGGGAAGCTTGTTTAGTTCCTGCTGTTCTTTAAAGGTAAGCTTACGCGGTGTAACAGGCTTTATTTGCTTCGCAGGCTCTTTTTTCTCTTCGATCTTTGGTTGTTCGGTTTTTGCCGCCGGCTGGCGCTGGCTTAACCAGTCATCATACCCCCCGGGATATTCATTGATCCAACCGTCACCTTCCAAAACCATAGTAGAAGTGACCACATTATTCAAAAACGCGCGGTCGTGGCTGACTAAAAGCAATGTGCCGGGATACTCAACCAACAGATCCTCAAGCAACTCCAGGGTCTCGATATCCAGGTCATTAGTAGGCTCGTCCATCACCAGCACGTTAGAAGGCTTGGAAAACAACAATGCCAAGAACAGACGGTTGCGCTCTCCTCCGGAGAGGACTTTTACCTGCGTACGGGCCCGGTCAGGCGCGAATAGAAAATCCTGCAGATATCCCAAAATATGCCTGGGCTTGCCGTTAATGGTGATAGTCTCACTGGAACCGTTTATATTCTCAGCGACTGTTTTCTCT
>Ga0265297_10011862_pt1 | contig 10586 bp, 5 predicted proteins | sample Munlanlwell13791_FD_192502 | JGI IMG/M metagenome (GOLD analysis project Ga0265297, IMG submission 192502) | Leachate microbial communities from a municipal landfill in Southern Ontario, Canada - Leachate well 137-91 | ecosystem: Engineered > Solid waste > Landfill > Unclassified | place...
TCTATCCCAAGGAGCGCATCATCAAAGGCGGCTTGAGGGTCTTCACCACCGCCGACCTCGCCGCGCAGCGGGCCGCCCAGGCGGCCTTGATGGACGGCCTCGCCGAGGAGCGGCGGCGCCCGACCCAATCGACGCAGACCGCGAGGGTCGAGGGAGCGCTGGCGGCGGTGGCTCCCGGCGACGGGGCGATCCTCGCGCTGGTGGGCGGGAGCGGCTTCGACTTCGGCAACCAGCTCGAGCGGACGACCTCGGGCCGCCGCCCCATCGGCTCCTCGGTGAAGCCGTTCATCTACGCGGTGGCCTTCGAGAGCGGCTTCGGCCCAGAGGACCTGATCGAGGACTCCGCGGCCAGCTACCGGCTGGGGGTGGGCCGCTCGTGGACGCCGCGGAACTACGAGGGGAAGTACCACGGGCCCGTCACTCTGCGCGTCGCGCTCCAAAAGTCCCTCAACACCGTGGCCGTAAAGCTGCTGGCCCGCGTGGACATGGACCGCGTCGTCTCCCTGCTGTCGGCGGCGAGCGGGGCCGAGCCGTCCAATTTCGGCAAGAACCTCTCCTTGGCCCTGGGCACCTCCGGACTCACCCCGCTGGAGTTGGCGGGTGCCTACTCCGTGTTCGTGAACGGCGGACACCCGGTCCGCCCCTACGCCATCTCCCGGGTAGAGGACCGGGAGGGCGAGGTGCTGTGCTCCTACGTCCCTGGAGCCTCATATGCTCCAGGGACGGCGGGAAGCGGAAACGTGCCCGCCGACCCTGGAGCCTCCACGGACACGGCCAAGCCCTGCGGGCCCGACGTTGCGCCTATGGACCGAGTCCAGGGGGAGCAAGGGACGCCCGGGGCCGCCGTCGAACCCATCCTCAGCACCTCCGCCGCCCACGCCATCATCGACGTCCTGCAGGGAGTCTTCCGGCCGGGCGGAACGGCCTACGAGGCGGCCCGCAGGACCGGCTTCTCGGTCCCGGCCGCCGGCAAGACGGGCACGACCGACGACTACCGGGACGCCTGGTGCGCGGGCGTCACTCCCGACCTTTCCGCGGCCGTGCGCGTGGGCTACGACGACATGCGCATCCCGTTGGGCCACGGCCGCAGCGGGGGCGCCGTGGCGGCCCCCATCTGGACCCGTTTCGTCAAGGAAACGTACCGCAATCGTCCTACGCGGGAATTCGAAAAGTAGTAGAATCAGCAGGCGTGGCATCAGGAAAAACGTCGACATCACTCCGCGTCGCGATCCTGGCCGTTCTGGCCGCCGCCGGCTGCGGCCGGAACCGGGAGAAGGAGCCCAACGACCATTACTCCCAGGCCACCCGGATCCGCGCCGGCTCGCGCGTCCAGGGCACGATGGGCTCGGCCTCGGACGTCGACTGGTTCAGCCTCGAGGCCGCCTCGCAGGGCGGAGTGCTCTCGGCCCACGTGACGGGCATCCGGGACGTGGACTTCATCCTCAGCGTGTTCGACGCCGAACGCCGGGAGCTCAAGCGGTTCGACGAAACGGCCTCCGGCGGCGACGAGCGCGCCCTGGACATCGGGCTCCCGCCCGGGACCGCCTACGTCGTGCTCAAGAACAAGAACGCGAAGGCCGCCGATCACGGGCAGTCCTACGCGCTCACGCTCAAGCTCGAGCCCGGCCAGGGCCGCGAGAGGGAGCCCGACGACCGGGCCCCCCAGGCCGCCCCGCTGGAGCCCGGCGGCGTCGTGAAGGGCCACTACTATCCCTCCCGGAACCTGCTCTCCGACGACACGGGCTACGCGGAGCAGGATTGGTACAGCCTCGACGTTGGGTCGGACGGCCTCAAGCTCCTCAACATCGACGTCAGCGAGGTCCCCAAGGTCGCCCCCATCCTGGAGGTCTACGATTCCAACCTCTATAAGCTGCGGGAAGTCTCGGCCGGCCCCGGCGAGGCCCTGACGCTCAAGGGGTTCGGGATCAAGGGCCCGGCGCGCTACTACGTCGCGCTGCGCAGCAGGTCCCAGCAGGCCGCCAACGCCGACGTGCCCTACGAATTCCTTACCGAACTCATCCCCTACCGCGGCACCCGGGAGTTCGAGCCCAACGACCAGAGGCTCGACGCGACCCCCTTCGAGCAGGACTCCATCGAGGGGACCATGGCCCCCGCGGGCGACGCCGACTGGTACAGGGTCGCCGTCCAGGGGGACGGGAAGCAGATCCTCGCGGCGCAGCTCAGCGCGCTCGAGAAGATGGACCTCAAGCTGACGGTCGCCAACGACCTCGGCCAGCCCATCCTCGAGGTCGACAACACCGGCGCCGAGCAGCCCGAGTCCCTGACCGGACTCGGAGCGGCCCCGGGGGACATCTATCTCGTCGTCTCCGAGAAGACCGGCCGCAAGGCCGATCCCAAGAAGACCTACACCCTGACCAAGACCCTGACCCCGTCCCAGCCGGGCCTCGAGTACGAGCTCAACGACGGCTCCTCGCCGGCCCAAGGGCTCGAGGTCGGGCGGTCCGTGGACGGCTACTTCGCCCCGCGGGGAGACGTGGATTTCTACGAGTTCAACGTCTACGTGAAGACCTCGGTCTCGATCGAGCTCTCGGGTGTCCTCAACGTGCGCCCGAGGCTCACGCTGTCGGACCCGTCGTCCCAGGTCCTGCAGGAGGCCGCGGCCCGGAAAGCGGGAGAAGGGCTGTCGTTGTCGGCCGTGCTCGACCCGGGAACGTACATCCTCAGGCTCAAGGCCGAGGACCCGGGCCAGAACAACGTCAGGGACAAGTACACCCTCCGGCTGAAGGCGCAGGGGTGACGAGGCCGCGATCTCTCAGGAGGATCACAGATGAACCAGCAGGCGCGCTCTAAGGATCAGCGGACGTTGATCACCGAGGACGACATCTATCTCTTCAACGAAGGCTCGCACCTGCAGGTCTACGAAAAGCTCGGCTCCCACATAGTGGAGGGCGGGACGTCGTTCGCGGTCTGGGCACCGAACGCCGAGAGGATCTCCATCGTCGGGGACTTCAACGACTGGCAGGTCGGCGCCGCCCCCATGAAGATGCGCGGCAACTCGGGCATCTGGGAGGCCTTCGTCCCCGGGGTCGCCAAGGGGGCCTGCTACAAGTACCACATCGAGTCGCGCTACCACATGTACAAGGTGGACAAGGCCGACCCCTACGCCGTCTACGCCGAGATCCCCCCCAAGACCGCCTCGAGGGTCTGGGACCTCGACTATACCTGGAGCGACGACGAGTGGCTGCGCACCCGCGGCCAGCGGAACTCCCTGACCGCCCCCGTCTCGATCTACGAGATGCACCTGGGCTCCTGGATGCGCGTCCCCGAAGAAGGAGGACGCCCGCTGAGCTACCGCGAACTCGCGCCCAAGCTCGCCGACTACGTCTCCAAACTCGGCTTCACCCACGTCGAGTTCATGCCCATCATGGAGCACCCCTTCACCGGCTCCTGGGGCTACCAGCTCACGGGCTACTTCGCCCCGACGAGCCGGTTCGGCTCGCCGCAGGACTTCATGTTCCTCATCGACACGCTGCACCAGCGGGGCATCGGGGTCATCCTGGACTGGGTCCCCTCCCACTTCTGCAAGGACGAGCACGGGCTCGCCTACTTCGACGGCACCCACCTCTACGAGCACTCCGACTCCCGGAAAGGCTGGCACCCGGACTGGGACAGCATGATCTTCAACTACGGGCGCAACGAGGTCCGTTCGTTCCTGCTCTCCAACGCCATCTACTGGCTCGACAAGTACCACATAGACGGCCTGCGCATCGACGCGGTCGCCTCGATGCTCTACCTCGACTACTCGCGCAAGAACGGGGACTGGATCCCCAACCAGTACGGAGGCAAGGAGAACATCGAGGCCATCGACTTCCTGCGGCGACTCAACGCCGAGGTCTACAAGCACTATCCGGACGTCCAGACCATCGCCGAGGAGTCCACCGCCTGGGGCATGGTCTCCCGGCCGACCTACGTCGGGGGCCTGGGCTTCGGGCTCAAGTGGGACATGGGCTGGATGCACGACACGCTGCTCTACATGAGCAAGGACCCGGTCTTCCGGCGCTTCCACCACAACGACATCACCTTCCGCATGCTGTACGCCTTCCATGAGAATTTCGTCCTCCCCCTCTCCCACGACGAGATCGTCCACGGGAAGGGCTCGCTCATCCGCAAGATGCCCGGCGACGACTGGCAGAAGTTCGCCAACCTGCGGACGCTGCTGGGGTACATGTACTCCCAGGCCGGGAAGAAGCTGCTGTTCATGGGCGGCGAGTTCGGGCAGTGGGACGAGTGGTACCAGGAGAAGAGCCTCGACTGGCACCTCCTGGAGTCCCCGCTGCACCGCGGCGCGCAGACGTTCGTCGGGGACCTCAACCGCCTGTACGTCCGCGAACCCGCGCTGCACGAGCTCGACTGCGACCCGAACGGCTACGAGTGGATCGACGCCAACGACAGCGACTCCAGCGCGCTGACGTACCTGCGCAAAGGCAAGGATCCCTCGCAGCAGATCCTCGTCGCGATCAACTTCACTCCCGTCCCGCGCCAGGGCTACCGCGTCGGCGTGCCGTTCCCCGGCACCTGGCGCGAGATCCTGAACTCGGACGCCCGCGAGTACGGCGGGAGCGGCATGGGCAACGCCGGGCGCGTCGACGCCGAGCCCATCCCCTTCCACGGCCGGCCCCAATCGGTGAACCTCCGCCTGCCGCCGCTGTCCCTGGTCTACCTCAAGTACGAGGGATGATGCCCGCGGAGGGGACCCGCGCCCGGGAGGACGGGGCCGCCGGCCCGCTGACCGGCGCCCTCCCGGGCCCGTCCCTCCTGGACGGGCGCCGCTGCCGCTTCTCCGTATGGGCCCCCGGCGCGCGCCGGGCGGAACTGCGCATCGTCCATCCCTACGAGAAGACCCTGCCGCTGCTCGACGAAGGGATGGGGCTGCTCGCGGCGGAGGCCGACAACGTGGAGCCCGGCGTCCGCTACGTCTTCCGTGTCGACGGCGCCGACCTCCCGGACCCGGCGTCCCGGCGCCAGCCCGAGGGGCCCGAGGGTCCCTCGGAGGTGGTCGATCCGCGCTTCTGGTGGACGGAGGCCTACTGGTGCGGCCTGCCGCTGCAGGACCTCGTCCTCTATGAGCTCCACATCGCGGCCTTCACGCCGGAGGGCACGCTCTCCGCCGCGGCCGCCCCCGAGCGCCTGCGCGCGCTGAAGGACCTCGGCGTCACCGCCCTGCTCCTGCTGCCGGTGATGGAGCACTCCCCCGGCGACCGCGACTGGGGCTATGGTTCCCCTTTCCCCTACTCCGTAGACCACCGCTACGGCGAGCCCGCGGACCTCAAGCGCCTGGTCGACTCGGCGCATCGGCTGGGCATGGCCGTGGTCCTCGACCTCCCGTTCAGCCGCCCCTCCGGAGACGGCGGCTGCCTCCCGCGCTACGGGCCGTACCTCCGCGGGCCCGGCTGCGCCGGCTACAACCTGGACGGAGCCGACTCGGACGAGGCGCGGGGCTTCCTGCTGGGCAGCGCGCGGATGTGGCTCGAGGAGTTCCGAGTGGACGCGCTGCGCCTTCGCCGCGCCGACGAGCTCGAGGACCGCTCCCCCTTCCCGTTCCTGGAGGAGCTCGGCGAGGCCGTCCACGCCTTCAGCCGCGCCTCGAACCGGCTGTGCTACCTCCTGGCCCACAGCGCCCGCAACGACGCGCGCCTCGTGCGCCAGCGCGAGCTCGGCGGACTGGGCCTCGACGCCGTCGCGGACGCGGACTTCCAGCACGCCCTTTGGGCGCTGCTCAGCGGCGAGCGCCTGGGCGTCCACCAGGACTTCGGGCGGCTCTCCGACCTCGCCAAAGCCTACGCCGAGGGTTTCGTCTTCACGGGCCAGCGCTCCGACCACCTCCGGCGCAGGCACGGCACCCCCTCGGCGAGCATCCCCCCGCGCAGGCTGCTCGTCTGCAGCCGCGACCACGAAGCCGTCGCGGACGGGGGCCGCAGCGCGGGGAGCCTCTCCTACGAGGCGCTCAAGCTCGCGGCCGGGGCCGTGCTGCTCTCACCGTACCTCCCCCTGGTCTTCATGGGGGAGGAATACGCGGAGACCGCCCCCTTCGAGCGGCCGCTCGACGAGCGCGCCGCGACGCGCTGCCGCCTCGACTGGTCCGCTCGCGCCAAGCCCAAGCCCTCGGTCCTGGCCGGCCTGCACGCGGAACTCCTCCGGCTCCGCCGGACGCATCCGGCCCTCAAGGACTCCGGCCGGGAGAGGCCCCGGGTCGTCGCTCTCGAGGACCAGGACACCCTCCTGCTCGTGCGGGAAGGCCTTTTCGCAGCGCTCCACTTCGGGGACCTGCCCCTGGCCGCGCGGCTGCCCGTGCCGCCGGGGAACTGGAGCCGCCTGGTGGACTCCTCGGACGAACGCTGGGGCGGAGGCGGCTCGGCCAGCCCCGCCGCGGTCGGCGTATCCGGATCCGCCGCCATGACTCTCCAGCCGAAGTCGTTCGTCGTATATGAAAAGCGGGGGTGACGGAGGCGCAGCGCGGACTATGAGACGATACATCTGCATCCACGGCCACTTCTATCAGCCTCCACGGGAGAATCCGTGGACCGGACGGGTCGAGCTCCAGGACTCCGCCCTCCCGTATCACGACTGGAACGAGAGGGTCACCGCCGAGTGCTACGGGCCGAACGCGCGCGCCCGCATCCTCGACGGGAAGGGCCGCATCGCCCGGATCGCCAGCAACTACGCCCGCATGAGCTTCAACTTCGGGCCGACCCTCCTCGCGTGGATGGAGGAGAACGACCCCGAGCTCTACGAGGAGATCCTCGCCGCGGACCGGGAGAGCCGCCGCCTGTTCTCGGACCACGGCTCGGCCCTGGCCCAGGCCTACAACCACATGATCCTTCCCCTGGCCTCCCGCCGCGACAAGCGGACCCAGGTGCGCTGGGGCGCCCGGGACTTCGAGGTCCGCTTCAGGCGCCGCCCCGAGGGGATGTGGCTCCCCGAGACGGCCGTCGATACGGAGACCCTCGAGGCCCTGGCCGAGGAGGGGATCGCCTTCACGATCCTGGCCCCGCACCAGGCGCGCCGGATCCGCCCCCTCTCCGGCCCGCACCTGCGCATCGCCGGCTCGGCCTCCAAGGCCTGGAGGGACGTGAGCGGCGGCCGCGTGGACCCCAAGGTCCCGTTCCTGGTCCGCCTGCCCTCCGGGCGCAAGCTCACGGTCTTCTTCTACGACGGCCCCATCGCGGTCTCCGTCGCCTTCGAGAAACTCCTGGAAAGCGGCGACCGGTTCCTCGAGCGCCTGCTGGGAGCCTTCGACAAGCAGGGGACCGCCGACCAGCTCGTGCACGTGGCGACCGACGGGGAGACCTACGGCCACCACCACCGGTTCGGCGACATGGCCCTGGCCTACGCGCTCGAGAGGCTGGAGTCCGACCCGAGCCTCAAGCTCACCAACTACGGCGAGTTCCTGGCCAAGCATCCCCCCGCCCAGGAAGTCGAGATCGTCGAGGAATCCTCCTGGAGCTGCGCCCACGGAGTGGAGCGCTGGCGCGCCGGCTGCGGCTGCCGCGTCGGCGGCCCCGCCGAGTGGAGCCAGGCTTGGCGCACCCCCTTGCGGGACGTGCTCGACTGGCTCCGCGACGCCGCGGCGGAGGTCTTCGAGGACAAAGGCGGCGAGCTGCTGAAGGACCCCTGGGCCGCCCGGGACGCCTACGTCGACGTGATCGCGGCCCGCACTCCCGAGAGCGTAGTCCGCTTCTTCGCCGCGCACGGCAAAGGGACGCTGTCGGAGGGCGACCGTTCGCTCGCCCTCGCGCTGCTCGAAATGCAGCGCAACGCCCAGCTCATGTACACGAGCTGCGGCTGGTTCTTCGACGACCCCTCGGGTCTGGAGACCACGCAGATCCTGCGCTACGCCGGCCGCGTCGTGCAGCTCTCCCGGGAGCTCTCGGGCCGCGACCTGCGCTCCGAGTTCCTCCGGCGCCTCGAGCGGATCAAGAGCAACATCCCCGAGCAGGGCACGGGCCGGAGCATCTTCGAGCGCGCGGTCCTCCCGTCTCAGATGACCGCCGAGAAGGCCGCGGCCCATTACGCGATGCGGTCCTTCTTCGAGGAATTCCCAAAGCCCGCCCCGCTGCACTCCTTCGTCATCCGCGAAGAGGACTCCCGGACCCTCAGCTCCGGGCACATCCGGATGACCCTCGGCCTCGTCTCGGTCTCCTCCGAGACGACGCTGGAGACGGTCCGCGTGGGCTACGGCTTTCTGCACTTCGGGGACCACAACATGAGCGGGGGGACGCGCCTGTGCTCCGGCCGGTCCGAGTACGAGTCCATGGCCGGATCGTTCGCCGAGAGCTTCTCCGGCGCGGACTTCCCGGAGGTCCACCGCCGCATGGAGCGGGCCTTCGGCGCTTCGATGTACTCCCTCAAGGACCTCTTCCGCGACGAGCAGCTGGTCCTGCTCAGCCGCATCCTCGAGCCGCACCTGCGCGAGGCCGAGGCGGCCTACGACCACCTCTACGCCGCCCGCGCCGGGCTGCTGAAGTTCCTCACGGAGATGGGTGTCCCGCAGCCGAAGATCTTCCAGACCGCCGCCGGCTTCTCCCTGAACCGCCGCCTGCGCGACGCCGTCTCCGCTGTCGACCCGGACTGGCCCAAGGCCATGGAGCTGCTGTCCGAGATCCGCAAGGCGAAGGCCCCGATCGAGGGGAGGGACCTGGCCCAGGCCGTGCAGTCCACCCTGCAGCGCCTGGGCGATTCGCTGCGGGCCAAGCCGGACGACGCCGCGCGCATCGAGGGTCTGGCCGCCGCGGTCGCCTTGGCCAAGGGACTCCCCGACGTCGTCGACCTCTCGCGCATCCAGAACGACGCCTACGCCCTGGGCCAGACGCTGCTGCGGAGCGCCCGCGAGAAGGCCTCGAAGGGAGACCCCTCGGCCCGGCTCTGGGTGGAACGCTTCCTGGCGCTGGCGGATGCGCTGTCCGTGACTACGCCCTGAGCTCCGTACTCTCAGGCGGGAGGGCTTCTCATGAAAAAGGACGATAAGGCTCGCGGAAAAGCCGCTCACTTCGCCATGATCGGCCTCGGCCGCATGGGCATGAATATGGCCGTGCGACTCCTGCGGGCGGGACACCCGCTCGTGGCCTACAACCGCCACCCGGACAAGGTCCGCGCGGCGGCCCGGGCGGGAGCCGTGGGCGCGGCCTCCCTCGAGGAGGCGGTCCGCAGGCTCCGCCCACCCCGAGTGGTCTGGCTCATGATCCCGGCAGGAAGGCCGGTCCGAGAGGCCGTGCGCTCCCTGGCCGGCCTCCTCGAGAAAGGCGACACCGTGGTGGACGGAGGGAACTCCAACTACAAGGACGATGCCGCGCACGCCGCCCTGCTGGCGGAGCGCGGAGTCTCCTACATAGACGTCGGAGTCTCCGGAGGGATATGGGGACTTGAGGCGGGCTACTGCCTGATGGCCGGAGGCGACCCCAAGGTCTTCCGCGGGCTCCAGCCGTACTTCAAGTCCCTCGCCCAGGGAGGCGGCTGTCTCCTGGCCGGCCCGGTCGGCGCGGGGCATTTCGCCAAGATGATCCACAACGGCGTGGAGTACGGCATGATGCAGGCCTACGCCGAGGGATTCGATATCCTGCGCTCCTCCGGCTTCGGCTACGACCTGCGCGCGCTCGCCCGCCTCTGGAACCGGGGCAGCGTCGTGCGCTCCTGGCTCCTCGAGCTGGCCGAGCGCGCCTTCGCCAAGGACCCGGGGCTCAAGAGCATCAAGGGCTGGGTCGACGACTCGGGGGAAGGCCGCTGGGCCCTGCTCGAGGCCGTCGACAAAGGGGTGCCGGCGCCGGTCATCGCGGCGGCCCTTTTCGCGCGGTTCCGCTCGCGGCGCGGCGACGCATTCTCGGACAGGGTGCTGGCGGCCCTGCGCAACGAGTTCGGCGGGCATGCCGTGAGGAAGCGATAGTGGAGGACCGGGCCGTCCGCCTGACGCTGCAGGAGGGCCTGTGCCTGGAGGAGCGGCCCGAGCCGTGCGGCATGGTGGTCTTCGGCGCCTCGGGAGACCTGGCGAGCCGCAAGCTGCTTCCAGCGCTGGCCCGCCTGGGCTCCCGCGGGCTGCTGCCCGAGGGCTTCTTCGTCCTGGGCTTCTCGCGCACAGCCCTCTCCGACGCGGCGTTCCGCTCGAGGACGGCGGGGCTCGCCGAGGCCCGCTACCTGTCCGGAGACTATGACGACCCCGCGGCCTACCGGAAGCTCGCCGAAAGCCTGCAGGAGCTCCACGCCGCGCGGCGCACGCGCGGCAACGTCCTCTTCTACCTGGCCGTGCCCCCGGCGCTCTACGAGGTCATCCCCCGCAGGCTCCACGAGGCGGGCCTCCTCCGAGGGACCGGCGGGTGGTCCCGCCTCGTCGTGGAGAAGCCCTTCGGCACGGACCTCGCGAGCTCCCGCGCCCTCGGACAAAGCCTCGCCCGGTACCTCGACGAAGACCAGATCTACCGCATCGACCACTACTTGGGCAAAGACACGGTGCAGAACATCCTCATCCTCCGCTTCGCGAACTCCATCTTCGAGCCGGTCTGGGACCGGGACCACATCGACCACGTTCAGATCTCGGTCCTGGAATCCCTGGGCGTCGAGGACCGGGCCGGCTACTA
>Ga0265297_10011863_pt1 | contig 10584 bp, 16 predicted proteins | sample Munlanlwell13791_FD_192502 | JGI IMG/M metagenome (GOLD analysis project Ga0265297, IMG submission 192502) | Leachate microbial communities from a municipal landfill in Southern Ontario, Canada - Leachate well 137-91 | ecosystem: Engineered > Solid waste > Landfill > Unclassified | place...
TAGGTATTTCGCAAGAGGATTATGTGTTCCATCTGACATAATATGTGGTGTGCGACCATCAGAAATAGAAACAGTTAGAGACATACCTGTTCTTGGTGATCGTACTTTGGAGCTTTAGCGGGCATAGTTTAGTGGTAGAATGCAACCCTCCCAAGGTTGAGATACGAGTTCGATTCTCGTTACCCGCACCATAGGAGTTGATCATGGATGAGTTGGGGTCACGTACCTTGGTGTTGGGTGAGGAGGTTAAGTATGTAGTGGGTGTTGATCTAGCACCAGTTACGGACAATCGCAATGATTATTCTGCTGTGTTCATGTCTGGCAGACGAATTGGCAAATCCACCACAATGTTAAACGCGTTGTCTGCGGAAGTAGAATCACAGAATCGATCTATTCCTACTCCTAGCTTTACAAGACAGACATTACGAGAAGGTTTCGAAATACTTAACCGTGATCCTGTTGTTAGGCAAACACTTCAAGATAACGCAGTTAGACAGATGCAGCAAGAGGAAGATGAAGCGATTATTAGGGATATTTCTTTGGTTTCTACTCCGACAGATCCAACTACTCGAATTATGGAATCAACACCTAGATCAACACCGGCACCGAGATTATTTGATACTGAACCAATTAGATTTCGTGATCGTGGAGTTCTAGAAACTGGATATTTCTACGCTTCATATTTTCCACTTCAAACTACTCCGACAGTGTCAATACCAGACACTATGGAGAAATTAAGAGGGAAATTAGTTTATCGCTATACTTATGTTCTTGGTGATCGTGCTTTAGATATGGGGGATTAGCTCATTCAGGAGAGCGCCTGCTTTGCATGCAGGAGGTGATCGGAGCGAAGCCGATATCCTCCACCATTTTGTGGGCCTGTCGTACAATAGGAGTACGCCTCTTTCGCACGGAGGTAATCAGGGTGCAATTCCCTGCGGGTCCATTAGTTAAGTCTTTGGAATATAGGGGTATAGTGTAGTAGGAGCACGACCGTCTCCAAAGCGGTCAGCGAGGGTGCAAATCCTTCTACCCCTGCCAACATTATTTGCCATCACTGCCAAATCTGTTGACGAGCCAAGTGTATGAGGCAATACAAAGCTTCTTTCGGAGTGTGTGCACTGCTTGTGTTGTGACACCGATCTTCTTGGCTAAGTCTTTATCGTACATTGTTCCAAGTAATGGGATGTATTGTTCGTCAATAAAATTACAACCCCATTTTTTCTTGAGCCATCGTTTCATTCCTTTACTCATTTTCTTTCTATGCTTGTCTGTTGGATGCCATGCCATACCGATATTTAGTGCCGGGGCTGGACGGTTAGGCGCACGCCTGAGATCCGGGTTCTCTGGAGAGGGAGGTCAGCTGCAACCTGATCTATGAGGGTTCGATTCCCTCCTCGGATTCCAATAATATGGTTCGAGTCAAAAATAATATGAACCTTGTTAGGAGAATACAATGAAACGTGGACTAATTTGGCAAATTCCAAAAGATGAATTTCAGACTTTGGTTAGTAGGAGTAAGACGCTTATAGAAATAGTTAGATTCCTTGGGTATAGAAATATGGGTGGTGGTTATAGAATGTTGAAAAAGAGGCTAATCGAAGATAATATAAATTTTTCGCATATTTCATTGGGTTTATGCGCTAATAAAGGGAAAAGTTATAAGAAATTTAAGCCAATTTCGCATGAAAAACTTTTTTGTAAAGGTAGTTTATATCCTAGTTCTACAATTCGCAGGTATGTAGCTCGCGATAAATTGATTGAATATAAATGTAAATTATGCGGTCTCGGTCCTGAATGGAATGGAAAACCATTGACTTTGATCCTTGATCATATAAATGGCGATAATACAGACAATAGATTAGAAAATTTAAGATTTATATGCCCAAATTGCGATATGCAAACTGATACTCATGGTGGGAGAAATATTGATTGGTCAAAATCACCATTTACCAAAAGAATGAAAACCAAATCTTTATTTGATATTCAAAACCAAATCTCAAGGTGTCCTCCCAAGGATATATTAGAAAAAATAGTTTGGGAAAAACCAACAACCCATATTGCGAAGGATTTTGGGGTGACTGATAAAGCTGTGACTAAATGGTGTAGGAAGTATGATATTAAGAAACCAGAACCAGGATATTGGGCAAAAATGAAACCTATTAAAGCTGGAACAGTTATTACTGAACATGGAAAACAATTTCGCGTTCTTACTGATACAACTGCACATGGGTGCCCGATGGTTGAAGAAATTGAGACTGGTCGGAGATTTATTAAAACGATATATCAACACATCAAAGCGTGACCAAGTGGGTTCGACTCCCACCGGTACTTCCAAGTTTGCCGGTTTTAATCCGGCTGGCCCGTAAGGGCCATCGTCCAGAGGGCAGATGCGGGTTCGAATCCCGTTGCAGACCTTTTGTGTCTGTGTAGCTTAATGGCAGAGCGGCCTTCCTTCCAGGGGTGATGTAGTTAGATGCATACTAGTCTGAAAAGCTGGAAGCGACGGTGCAAGTCCGTCCCCCTGGGCCATTTTTGCCGCCATAGCTCAGCTAAGTAGAGCAGGGCTTTTGTAAAGCTCAGGTCGGGGGTGCAAATCCCTCTGGTGGCTCCAAAATTGCGGGTGGCAATAAGGGCTGGTTGTCCCAAAACATCGGGACTTGCTCTGGCGAGGCTCATAACCTTTGCAACAGGTGTTCGATTCACCTACCCGCTACCAATATTAGGAGGCAAAATATGGCGTATGGAATGTTTGGAATGCCATCTGCAGAAGTCAAATTGACTAAACATTTTACAGATAAGGATGGTCTTTCTATCTCGATTCAATCGAGCGAAAAAGGATGGGTAATATATTGGGCCGATCATTCTAATAGTAGTAAGTCAAATGAAACAACATCAGAATTAAACATGGAAGAAGCTGTTGCGTACCTCAAGCAAAATATTGCCGCCATAGCTCAGCCAGCAGAGCGGCTCTTTCGTAAAGAGCAGGTCGAAGGTGCGAATCCTTCTGGTGGCTCCAGCTGATGTGGGTGTGACTCAGTGGTAGAGTGCGACCTTGCCAAGGTCGATGTCGAGGGTTCGATCCCCTTCACCCACTCCATTTTTGAGTATTTTAATTAATATGGAAGATAAGAAGAAAGAACATAAATTGAGTCACGCAAAACTCTATAAAGTAGAATATGCGATTTGTACACATGATGATGAGAGATATAGTCTAACGTTATATGTCTGTGCCGCAGATGATTTATATAAATGCTGTGTAATTGACTCTATCGAGAAAGCCTTGATGCGTACACATAAGTCCGCAATTGTGACCAGTTGTGAATATGCCGATAAATGCCCACAACCAAATGATGTTAGGTTTATTCTTTCGAAGTAAACCAAAAATTTTGCGGACGTGGCGGAATGGCAGACGCGCCACGCTTAGGACGTGGTTTTTTGAGGGTCCGACTCCCTCCGTCCGCACCAATCTAAAATAATACAAGAACTGAGTGAGGATGGAGGAAAGTATGGGTACCTTGACTTTACCTGTTTTGGTTTTAAACAAGAATTGGGTGCCAATTCGTGTCACTACAGTGATGGACGCGATTACTAAGTTATTCGAAGGTAGAGCCAAAGCAATTGACGCGAATAACTACCAAGTCTATGATTTTGATTCTTGGTCAGAACTTGCTGCCGTCGAAAATTTACCATATATTGTTACGGCTAGAAATCCGATTAGGGTCCCAGATGTGATTGTACTTATTAAGTATGGCGAAATTCCTGAGAAAAAGCTCACTTTCTCTAGGGCTAACATCTATAGGCGTGATAAGTATACTTGTCAGTATTGTGGTGATCGTCCTGGTACTGAGGAGTTAACTATCGACCATATTGTCGCTAAGTCCAGGGGTGGCAAGACTTCTTGGACTAATTGTGTTGTGTCATGTATTTCCTGCAACAGGAGGAAAGCTGATAGGACTATGGCCGATGTTGGCTTGAAGTTGAGGAGTCAGCCTGTTAAACCTACTTGGAGTCCTAGGTTGGTTCTGCAGAAAGTTAGAAACACTCCTAAGAATTGGGATAAGTTTGTTTCTGATGCTTACTGGCACACTGAGTTAGAGCATGATGATTAGGCGACAACGACATCGTCCATAATCAGACTGAACATGTTCTCAACTTCGATTAAGTATCTATTGAAGTTGGCTATGTCTCCAGCGTTGGTGAGTTGTATGTCTCCAACTGTGAATCCTGGAGTGATGGTGAGTAAATCAGTCTTGCCTGTGGCTACTGTCGCGAAGTGATAAGTGTGTCCATCATTCATTGTAAGAATAAAATCCATTCTCGCAACCATGTCAGTGATATGTTTTTGTACTGCTGGTCGTGGGCCATTTTCATTGTATTCGAAATTTGGGATTCCAGCATGTTGTATTGCTATGATTAAAGCCTCCCAGAATGGATAATCTCTGTCTTCGTAGAACCAAGAAACTTGACGGGTGCTCTCTAAGCCTTCCGTCTGGTTCTCACTCCAGGATATATCACTCTCAAGTTGCGAATGGAAGCTTGATGTGGTATTGTCGTTGAAGGTGACCAGGCCACTGAGCTTGGCTACCAATGAAGTTATGCGCATGATTTTCCTCCTATGATAAATTTGATCTTCCTGCATAAATAATTAAAATAGGAGATGAGTATGAATCTAAATAAAACAACTGTGCTTGTTACTGGTGGGCATGGATTCCTAGGAGGAGCATTGGTACGGAGATTAAATGATGCTGGGGCAATATTGGAATTAACAAGTACTAAAAAGGGTCATGATTTAAGAGATAGAGATATTTGTCGTAAGATTATTAATGAAATTGAACCACAAATTATTGTCCATTTGGCCGCAGTAGTTGGTGGTATTGGTGCTAATCAGAATAATCCTGGTAAGTTCTTTTATGATAATATGGCTATGGGTCTAAATATGATAGATGAGGCGCATAAATGCCCATCAGTAGAGAAGTTTGTTCAAGTTGGTTCGATTTGTGCTTATCCGAAGTTTACACCTATTCCATTTATGGAAGAGAATTTATGGAATGGATATCCAGAGGAGACTAATGCTCCATATGGGATTGCTAAGAAGGCGTTATTGGTGATGCTACAAGGTTATCGACAACAATATGATTTCAATGGAATTTATTTATTGCCAGTTAATATGTATGGTCCAAATGACAATTTTGATCTAGATAGTAGTCATGTTATTCCAGCTTTAATTCGTAAATTTATGGACGCAGTTAAGCATAATATGGATGAGGTAGTGTGTTGGGGAACTGGTGAGGCAAGTAGGGAATTTTTATATAGAGACGATTGTGCTGATGCTATTGTTCTTGCTATTGAGAAATATGATGCACCAGAACCTATTAATATTGGTACTGGTTGTGAGATTAAGATTAAAGATTTGGCCATGTTGATTGCTGAATTATGTGATTTTAAAGGTAAGATTGTATGGGATCATTCAAAACCAGATGGTCAACCCAGACGATGTTTGGATGTGTCACGTGCCGCTGAAAGGTTGGGTTTCAAGGCTAAGTGGGATTTGCGTAGGGGTTTGGAATATACGATTAATTGGTATAAGCAGACTTTGTTTGTTGATCAGGAGAATGATGCAAAGATACATTAGACATGGTGTTAATCAGATCATGTTGTTACCGTCGTGAGCGCCTTTTTGATCTTAGGCGAAAGGCGCATCAAGTTTTTGATCAATTTTGGTGTTCTAAGGTCATAACTCGTCGTCAGGCTTATCGTTGGTTGGCTGCTATGATGAACTTAAGAAGATGTGATTGTCATGTGCGTTTCTTTAATTCGCGACAATGTTATCAGGTGATCGAGTTGTGTAGGCGGTCATCGATTTCTGATGTTTCTAATTGGGTTGCTTCGCATCGGATACTTTACAGCGTTGGTTCTGATGATAGATAAGGTCGAGGCAAAGTTAGGTTGGAGAAGATGAAGTCATGGGTATGTTAGTCGTCAGGATACAGTTAAGTTCACAGGTGAGCGATAAAGAATCGCTCATTAAGCGGCATATGTTGCTGCGTGAACAAACTGAACCTGACTCGTAACGCCACCCAACAAGTCAGGTTTTCCCGAACGGGGTGGCGACGAAAGTTTCCACCCCGTTCTTGTTTTCGGGAATTTGATAAGGAGATGTCCTCGTAGTGTAGTGGATTCGCACGTAACCCTGCGGAGGTTGAAGAGCAGGTCCGATTCCTGCCGAGGATGCCAGTTTAAGTCCAGCATGGCTTTGCGGAACTAAATTTGGTGAAGTGTTCCGTTGTTGCTGGCAGGGTTCTTTGACATCCGAATAGCCGCCGTTATTTTAACTGATAACCTCTGCACGGTTCGAGTCAAATATAAATCGAACCGTGCAGAGGAGGTGTACATGCGAAGCAGATTGAAAATGTGCTCCAAAGATGAATTAATCGATATTGTAAAAAGATGCACTTCCTTGAGAGACATACTAAGATTCTTTGGATATTGTGGTTCAGGGGCAAATGCTAATTTTTTGAAAGAAAAATTAATGCTTGAAGAGATTGATTTTCAAAATTTGTTTAAGAAAAAAGAAAATATATTCGATCCTAATAAAGTTTTTATTGAACATTCCAGATGTGATAAAAGTACTGTTAGACGATATATTTTAAGAGATAAATTAATTGAATATAAGTGTAATATATGTGGATTACTACCATTTTGGTGTGGAAAAGAATTGACATTAATTCTTGATCATAAAAATGGCAATAATCGTGATAATAGACTAGAGAACCTTAGATTTGTTTGTGGGAATTGCGAGATGCAATTAAAAACACATGGTAGTAAGAATAAAATTAAGATTATTAGTAAAGCTAGATTTTGTATTGAATGTAATTCGATAATTACTAGGTCATCTAAGTTTGGTATTTGTAAAAAGTGTTCTTCAAAGAGAAGCGTTTTGAGGAAAGATGGTTGGCCACCTACGAAAGAATTTCTTGAAGTATTGATTTGGAAGAAGCCAACAACCCAGATTGCTTGTGATTTCGGAGTGAGTGATAAGGCAATTACGAAGTGGTGTAGGAAATTTGGGTTATCAAAGCCTGGTCCTGGATATTGGATGAAAAAGATTGATGGTGGTTGTAGCTCAATTGGTTAGAGCACCAGATTGTGGATCTGGCGATTTGGCGGTTCGAATCCGCTCAACCACCCCACTTATGGTATTACTTTCCCATTAACAAGACTATCAACATGTACAGTGAAATTCTCTATCAGAAGATTACGAAAAGATTCAATTCCTTTTTCGGCGATAGTATCAGTGCATTTCTCAATATCAACTCTAAAAACTAGGTCTCTGTATGGTTTGAGTGTGTGTTTATCAAGTTCAACATTGCCAGTTATAACTGCAGAGAACAAATCTTCTATATGACTACCATCTGCTTTTGTCATCTCATTCTCCTTTGTGATATTTACGTCTTCTAGTCTGGCTAGGATACGAGGTTCTCAGCCTCGTGACCGGGGTTCAAATCCCCGTGCGGATACCAATGTCCCGTTCATCTAATTGGCTAGGATAACAGATTTTCGATCTGTTGATACCGGTCCGAGTCCGGTACGGGACGCCATTTGCCTTCGTAGTGTAACAGATAGCACGAGACGCTTCGAACGTCTTAGTGCGGGTGCAACTCCTGCCGAAGGTGCCATTCCTAGTTTCCGGCGTGTAGTGTAGTGGTTTCTGCACATATCCCTGATAAGGATAGAGTGAAGGTTCAATTCCTTCCACGCCGACCAATTTGCTACGGTAGCCCAACGGCAGGAGGCACATGCCCCAGGCGCATGGCAGTGTGGGTTCGAATCCCACTCGTAGCACCATTTTGGAAAATTGTCTATCCTGTGGCCCCCGCTGATTTGGGAGGCATCGTACTGGCGAAATGCGAAGCAGCGATGATGGTGCGAATGCTGATGTTCACAGGGTAGACCACAAAAATAATATATGAAACTACGAAACTTACAAAAACCAATATGTGAAGTATGGCGATCAGCAACTAGGACTATGCGTAGAATTAATATGTCAACTAATTATTCTAGTTCTTGCCGCCACTATAGTGATGTTGGGTCAATTGAACCAAAAGATTATTTTAAGAAAACCAAAGTACATGTCTATCAGATTAAGTAGTTTTCTGCGGTTCTGGCCACACTAAATGTTGATATATTGTCTTGATAAATTTTCGTCCTGTTTTAATTTCTTCAACCAAAGGGCAACCATGGGCAGTAGTATCTTCAAGTACGCGATATTGCATACCATGTTCAAATATTACTGTGCCAGCTTTAATTGGACGTTTCATAGGATCATTTTCTGGTGGTTCTGGCCATACTACTTTCACACCTAGGCTTTCTAGATAATTTACCATATCGATTAATTGTAATTTGAATTTTCGTTCATTGTAAGGGATTTTGGTTTTCTTGTGGTATGTTTCTGCGAGAGTGATGAGGTGTGGCGGGATGTCTTTGATGCTTGATCGCATGTTTTTCTCCATTTTGGATTTTAAATACTTGCTGGCGTGGCGTGGCGTGGTGGAATTGGAGTGAGTGATGTCGCGTAAAACTGGTGTTAAGTGGAAGACGGAGAAATGTGGACGATGTGGTGAGCAACATTTGGGGTATTCTGGGAAAATAAACGCTGATGGTAAAGAATATGTGGTTTGTGGAAAGACAGGAAAACCAATGATGGTTAATCCGTTTGATTTCAAAATCGATGACATAGCCTACATCACAAAATGGGAAAAAGAAATGGTGGAGTAGGTGAGGAGATTACATGGAGTAGGTGAGGAGATTAACATGGATGGTCCGAAGGCTACGCTGAGAAAGATGGAAATAGAGAGGGAGAAAGATCTAATTGCGGCCTTGCACTCAATTTTGATTGCTCTTAAACCATTTACTGACGATGAACGAGCTAAGTTGTTGAAGGCTTGTGAGGTGATGTCTTTGAAGAAATTCTCATGAGGGGTAGCCCAATTGGCAGCGGCATCTGACTAGCCCAATTGGCAGCGGCATCTGACTTACCAAAAGTAAATAGGCAGAGGCAAACGTAGATAAAGGAGATACTTCTACCTATGAAATACACTAAAGAAATACTAGAACCATTAGTCAGAGATTCTGATTGTATGGCAATGTTAATGAGAAAATTAGGAATATCATTTATTTCTGGTGGTATGCATGGCCACTTGAAAAAGGTAATAAAGAAATTCAACATTGACATATCACATTGGAAAGGGTGTTGTGCAAATCGTGGTAAGTTTCTTCCGAGACGTAGGTGGGAAGATGTTCTTACTCTAAGGACTGGGATATATAAGGAAAATATTTATGTTTTATTCAGAGCTTTATTACAAAGTGGTGTATTTTATCGTTGTAATAAATGTGGTATTTCCAATTGGAATGGTAAATTTCTGAGACTTCAGGTAGAACACAAAAATGGAAATCCAAAAGATAACAGGAAGGAGAATTTGGAATTTCTTTGTCCTAATTGTCATACTCAGACTGAAACATATGCCGCAACCATGAAGACACGACTATGTGGTGGGATCGGTAGACGTATTGAAAAACTAGTGATGAAATTTGCGCCCCAGTAGCCCAATTGGCAGCGGCACTAGTCTTAAGAACTAGTAGTTGCGAGTTCGAATCTCGCCTGGGGCAAATTATTTCTCATTCGATCAATTTCGAGTGGTCTTAACTCATCCCAACGGCAGGAGGCTTAGTGTGAGGGTGTAACTCAATTGGTAGAGTAACGGCTTTTTAAGCCGTAAGTTGCGAGTTCAAGTCTCGCCACCCCCACTATAATGTGGCAGAATAGCAGACGCGTTAGGCTCAAACCCTAATTCTTAGGAGTGAGGGTTCGACTCCCGCCGAGCGCACCAATTTATTTCTTAGAAGTTTTGGGGCAGAAAATCCAGACGCATTTCATTCCGTTTAAGGCACATTCACCAGAACAATTATGTGCACAATCACGAGCAATTGTTTTTTCGAATTCCACTTGATGTTTAGAGAATTGATTTTCTTCAGGTTTAATGTCTTTGTGCTCGTTCTCCATGCATTGTTTTATCGTTATTTCTGATTCTCTAAATCTGCCCCAGTAGCCCAATGGCAGGAGGCACTAGTTTCAAGAACTAGTTAGTGTGGGTCCGAATCCCACCTGGGGTACCAAGCTGCCGATAGTCCGCCCATTTGACGGACGACTTCGGGGAACGCCTAGAGTGTGATGGTAGCACGCCCGATAGCTAATCGGGAAGATGGGTTCGATTCCCATAGGTATGATATTTACCTCCATAACTCAACGGTAGAGTAGCTGCCTCTTAAGCAGCAAATGAGGGTTCGATTCCCTCTGGAGGTACCAATTGGAGTGTGAACCGGATGGCATCCGGCACCGTCCCGAACACGGTTGACACCCTCAGGGTGTGAGGTTGAAGTCCTCCGCACTCCGCCATGGAACACGAACCAGACAAGCGAACTGGCGCTGCCTTGAAAGCAGTAGGCACTTTCGGGTGTGGGGTGCAAGTCCTCCGTGTTCCGCCATTAGGGACGTAGCTTAATTGGTAAAGCAGCAGAATCATA
>Ga0265297_10011864_pt1 | contig 10582 bp, 11 predicted proteins | sample Munlanlwell13791_FD_192502 | JGI IMG/M metagenome (GOLD analysis project Ga0265297, IMG submission 192502) | Leachate microbial communities from a municipal landfill in Southern Ontario, Canada - Leachate well 137-91 | ecosystem: Engineered > Solid waste > Landfill > Unclassified | place...
GAGGTACATAATCATGAGGTGATATCACAGGATCATCATAAAAACATATCGACGCTTCAGGTACGGCGGGGAACGGTGATTGCCGGTCGCGTGCAGCCTGCCACCGCGGCGGCCGGAGTACCGGCGGACCGATGCATTCCGAAACCCTGATATCGGCTCTTTGTCCCAATTAGATGTGATGACAGAACCGATCCAGGTGCTGGGCGTGCAGGGCCTCCCCCTGATCCATGACGGCGACGATATCGCGAAGCTGATCTGCGACCGTCTCCCGGTCCGCGAAGGGGATATCCTCTGCATCGCCTCCACCATCTACTCGAAAGCGAAAGGCTATACCAGGACCCTTGCCTCCATCACCCCGTCCGAGCGGGCAGTCCGGCTGGGGGGGCTGAATGGCGAGGACCCGCGGTTCGTGCAGGCAGTCCTTGACGCGTCCACGGACATTATCATGGAGCACCCGTTTATCCTCTCGGAGCTCTCGTTCGGCCACATCGGTGTCCGGGCCGGGGTCGACCAGAGCAATATCGAGGACGGCATGGTGATCTTCCTCCCCCCCGACCCGATGAAGGCCGCCGACGAAGTCCGCGAGCGGATTAAGGAGATCACCGGGAAGAATACCGGCGTCATCATCACCGATACCTGCGGGCGGTCGTTCCGGCGCGGCCAGACGGGCAATGCGGTCGGGTGGAGCGGCATGACAGCGATCCGCGACTTCCGGGGCGATACCGACCTCTTCGGCCACGTGCTCAAGATCACGGAGGAGGCGGTTGTCGATGAGATCGCGGGTTTCTCCAACTTCGTGATGGGCGAGAGCAACAACGGCGTGCCTGCGGTGATCTTCCGGAACGTTCCGTCCTGGACGGGGCATGACAACCTGTACTTCTCTGGCGAAGAGGACATCACCCGGCGGGTGCTGAAAAAAGAGTGGTCGTAATTATGTTAACCGTTATCCGGGGAATGCGATCCTGAGGGCCATGATGATGATGCCGACTGCGGCTGCAACGACCATCACGGTGATGGGGCTGATATGGATTGCCCGCCGGTCCTCGCTCTCGTAATAATTGACCAGTCCCGCTGAGGAGAGTAATCTGCCACCTTGCTTCTTTGCCATGCAAATATATTTCATTTTTCGCTATATAAAAGAGAGAGACGCATGACTGAAAAAGACCCGCAGATCGTGTCCGGACTGGTGCTCACCGGTGAGGAGCTCGCGCCCCGCAGGGCCGATATCATCATCCGGAACGGGACGATCGCTGCCATTGAAGAGAATCCCCGGGCCCCGCAACTCTGGATCTGCCCGGCGCTCTTCAATGCCCATACCCACCTTGCCGACACCATTGCCATGGACTGCGGGGCAACGGGGGACCTTGCATCGCTGGTCACGCCCCCGGACGGGCTGAAGCACCGGATCCTTGCGGCTGCGTCCCGTGCGGAGCTCGTTGCCGGCATGCGGGCAAGCCTGGAGGGCATGATCGCGGGGGGAGTCGCGGGCTGTGCGGACTTCCGCGAAGGCGGTGCCGAAGGCGTCCTTGCCCTCCGTGAGGCTGCAAAGGGCCTGCCGGTCCATGTCAGCATCTTCGGGCGCGAAGGGGGCGAACGGGTTGCCGATGGCCTCGGGGTCAGCAGCACCCGGGATGTTGCCGGCGTTGAACGGCTGGTGGCGGAAGCCCACAGGGCCGGAAAGAAGGTGGCGTTCCATGCCGGGGAGCGGGACAGCGAAGACGTGGATGCAGCCCTCTCGTTCGACCCCGACTTCATTGTCCACGGCACCCATGCGACCCGGGGCCAGCTCCGCACCTGTGCGGAGAAGGGGATCCCCATCGTCCTCTGCCCGCGTTCCAACTGGGCGCTCTCGGTAACATCCTCGGCAGAAAATCCCCCGGTCCGCCTCATGGAAGAACTCGGCTGCACCCTCTGGCTCGGCACGGACAACGTCATGTTCGTGCCCCCGGAACTCTCCGGCGAGATGGCCTTCTGGTCCGCCGTGTACCGCACTGCCCCGGAAACGATCCTCCGTGCCGCGGTTGCCGGCTCCTCGCTCACCGGCTCGCCCTTCTTTATCCGGAACGGTGCGCGGGCAAACCTGGTCATCATCGACCCGGAAAAAAATGCGCTGAAATTCAGCCGCGATCCTGTTGCATCCTTGGTAAAACGGGCTCCTTTTCAATGTCCCTGCGCAAATGTTTTTAATTCGGAACTCCTATAAAACAGGCATGTTTGTTTTGGGTGATTCCGGTGTTTAATACGATACTCGTAGCACTCGATGGCTCGCCGGCCGGGCAGAAGGCTCTCGACCGGGCAGTGGAGATGGCCCGGGCAGGGGACGCGAAACTGCATGCAGCCTATATTGTTGAGACCGGTCTGTTCTCATCTCTCCCGACAGACAATACCGTGGAGATCATGTACAATGTCCTCCAGAAGGAAGGGGACGCTGTGCTGGACAAGGCAAAGACCGATGCCGCAGCCCATGGCGTGACCCTTACCACCCACATCAAGTTCGGCCATGCCGGCAGCGAGGTCATCTCCCTTGCCGACAAGCTCAAGGCCGACCTCATCATCGTCGGCTCCCATGGCAAGAGCCAGACCGACCGGCTCCTGATCGGGAGCGTTTCCACGTTCATCGTCACCCACAGCAGGGTATCCACCATGGTGGTGAGATCATAACGGAAATGATTGTCAGAGACTACATGACATCCGACGTTGTCCACGTCGAGATCCCGGGCAACCGCGACGATGTCTTAAAGATCCTCAAGCGGACAGGGATCTCCGGTGTCCCGGTCATCAAGAGCAAGAAACTTGTCGGGATCATCACGAGGAAAGACCTCCTCAGCAAGCCCGAGGAGACGCAGCTCGGGCTCCTGATGACGGGCAAGCCCGCCACTATCGAGCCGGATGCCGAGATGAAGGAAGCGGCCCGCATTCTTGTCACCAGGCACATCCGCAGGCTCCCGGTTGTCGAGGACAACCACCTTGTCGGCCTCCTTTCCGTTGCCGACGTCATCCATGCCCTTGCCCAGATGAAGTGCAAGCAGGAGATCAAGGATAAGTACACGAGCAAGTCTTTTGCGCTCTGGGAAGAGACCCCCCTGCCGGTCGTGGGCCGGGTCATGGAGATCTCCGGCGTCGACGCGATCCCGATCCTCGATGCCGAGAACAAGCTCCAGGGGATAATCTCCGAGCGGGACCTGATCCGGAACTCGAGCATCGAGGACTCGGTCGGTGTCTCGGACTTCTCGAACGGTACCGATGACGACGAGTGGACATGGGAGAGCATCCGGGACAACCATACCATCAGTTTCGGCATCTCCCGGGTCCAGCTGCCCAACCGCCCGGTCAAGCTCGCGATGGTGAAGAGCGTTGTCGCTGTCCCGCAGAACGCGGAAGTGAGCGAGTGTGCTCTGAAGATGCGGCGCTCCCGCGTGGACCAGCTCCCGGTCGTGAACGGCGACAAGAAACTGGTTGCCATGCTCTATGACCGGGAACTGATCCGGGCATTCTGCAGCGAAGACGACGAGTAATATCCCCGGTAACCCCCCATGCGGGACCGGAAACCCTCTTTTTCCCGGCAAAAACGCCATTTTCCGGGATGGGGTATAAAAGAAACCTTTAAGTTTCCGAATATCACCTAATACTTTAAAGCGCTTTTAGCTAATTTCAGCGTTTTATATTATTTTTGAGGTATCTCAAATGCCTGAACAGTTACCGGAGTCCATGAAGGGGACGACCACGATCGGTATTGTCTTTGCCGACGGGGTAATCCTCGCAACCGAGAAACGGGCGACCATGGGCCTCATGATCGCCAGCAAGAAGGCTAAGAAAGTCTACCAGGTCGCAGACCGGATCGGCATGACCACGGCCGGGGGCGTTGGCGATGCCCAGCAGCTCGCCCGCATCCTGAACGTGGAGTGCAACCTTTACCAAATCCGCCGGTCCCGCCCGATCACGGTCGGGGCTACTGCGACGCTCCTCTCGAACTATCTCAACCAGAACCGTTACTTCCCGTATTACGTCCAGCTCCTGGTCGGCGGGGTTGACGAGAAGGGCCCGAGCGTCTATTCCGTGGACGCGATGGGCGGTGCAACCAAGGAAGAGGAGATCGTTGCAACCGGTTCCGGCTCCCCGATGGCATACGGTGTCCTCGAGGACCGGTTCAGGCCGGACATGACCGAAGAACAGGCGATCGAGATCGCGGTCCGGGGCCTGAAGTCGGCCATGAAGCGCGATGCCGGGTCCGGTGAAGGGATCCACGTGGTAGTCATCACCAAAGACAAATTCCAGACTCTTTCCGAGGATGCTCTCAAGAAATACCTTGCCAAGACAGCGGCATAACTTTTTTTTAGGATGTTTATTGTATGCAGATTGAAGAGCGGTTAAAAGAACTCAAAGACAAGATCAATGAGAAGGTGCCCCGCGGCATCAACGTAACGCAGGTCGAGTTTGAAGGTCCGGAGCTCGTCATTTACACCGACGACCCCAAGCGGTTTGCCGACGAGGCCGACCTGATCCGGATCCTGGCCCGCGACCTGCGCAAGCGGATCGTGGTCAGGCCCACGATCCTCGAGGACCCCGAGAAGGCCCACGGCGAGATCAAGGCCGTTGTCCCGGAAAACGCCGGCATTACCGATATCTTTTTTGATGCCGACACCGGCGAGGTGCTGATCGAGGCCGAGAAGCCGGGCGTTGTGATCGGGAAGAACGGGACAACCCTCCGGGAGATCACCAAGCACATCGGCTGGACGGCAAAGGTTGTCCGGACACCCCCGATCGAGAGCAGCACGGTCAAGCAGGTCCGGCAGTACCTCCGGTCGGTCAACGAGGACCGGAAACAGTTCCTCCGCACCATCGGCCGGCGGATCCACCGCGACCTCCCCGTCCGGGACGAAACCATCAAGCGCGACCAGTGGGCCCGGGTCACCACGCTTGGCTGCTGCCGCGAGGTCGGGCGGGCAGCATTCCTCCTCTCGACCCCGGACAGCAAGGTGCTGATCGACTGCGGCGAGAAGCCCGACAATGCCAGCGCAACCCCGTACCTCTATGTCCCCGAGATCCACCCGCTCTCCTCGCTCGATGCCGTGGTCCTGACCCATGCCCACCTCGACCACTGCGCCCTCATCCCGCTCCTGTACAAGTACGGGTACGAGGGCCCGGTGTACTCGACACCCCCGACCCGCGACCTCTCGGCCATGCTCCAGCTCGACTACCTTGACGTGATCAACAAGGAAGGCCGGAAGATCCCGTACAGCTCGAACGAGGTCAAGACCTACATCAAGCACTCCATCACCCTCAACTACGGCAGCGTGACGGACATTGCGCCGGACATCAAGCTCACCTTTCACAATGCCGGCCACATCCTCGGCTCGGCCATCGCCCACTTCCATCTCGGCGACGGCATGTACAACATCGCGTTCACGGGCGACTTCAACTATGCCAAGAGCCGGCTCTTCAACCCGGCCATCAACCAGTTCCCGCGTCTCGAGGCCCTCTTCATGGAGAGCACGTACGGCGGCAGCAACGACTTCCAGCAGGCCCGTTCCGATGCCGAGGCCCGGCTCTACGAGACCATCAATGCCGTCCTTTCCCGGGGCGGCAAGGTCATCATCCCGGCCTTCTCAGTAGTCAGGTCGCAGGAGGTCATGCTCGCCCTGGAAGAAGGCATGCGGATGGAGAAGATCCCGAAGGTGAAGATCTATCTCGACGGCATGATCCGCGAGGCAACCGCGATCCACACCACCTACCCGGAGTACCTCAACACCGAGCTCCGGAACCTCATCTTCCGCGAGGGCATGAACCCGTTCCTTGCCGAATGCTTCCAGCAGGTGGACAGCCAGGAGCTCCGCGAGAAGGTCATCTCCGGCGACCCCTGCGTCATCATCTCGACAAGCGGCATGCTCAACGGCGGCCCGGTCATGGAGTACCTCATGAACCTGGCCCAGGACGAGAAGAACGCGCTGGTCTTTGTCGGGTACCAGGCGGACGGGACGTACGGCCGCCGGATCCAGAAGGGCTGGCGCGAGGTTCCTCTCGGGCGGAAAGGCACCATCACCATCAACCTCGAGATCGTCACGGTCGACGGCTTCTCCGGCCACTCCGACCGCCGGCAGCTGATGAACTACATCGGGCAGATCTCGCCCCGCCCCGAGAAGATCTTCTGCATCCACGGCGACGAGAACAACACCATCGATCTCGCCAGTTCCATCTACAAGCGCTACCACATCGAGACCCACTCCCCCATGAACCTCGAGACCTACCGCATGGTCTAGAGCGTGGTTGCCCGTGTGGCCGCGTATCACCCATTTTTCCGGCGTCTTTGCCATCATGGCGTTGTCCAACGCCATTGTTCCCGTCCTCCCTGCCTACTCTGACCAGCCTGCGTGGACGGGTGCGATCTATGCAGCGTATTTCCTTGGCGCATTCATCAGCACGCTGCCGGCCGGCGTCCTCTCGGACCGGTTCGGCCGGATCCTGCTGATGCGCACGGGGCTTGCCATGACGGTGGCGAGCGGAGCAGTCCTCATCCATCCCGGCAGCGAAGTCATTGCCTGTGCAGCCCGGCTGGCCGAGGGGATCGGCGCCGGGCTCTTCATTGTGCCGGCCATGGCCGCGGTCAACAGCGAGCCGGAGCACGGGAAGCTGAGCGGATATTTCATGGCCCTGCTCAATGCCGGGCTCGTCATCGGGCTTATCGCGGCCGGCCTGCTTGCCGCCGGGCTCGATATGCCGGGAGCCGGGCTCCTCCTCTTCACGGCGTTAGCCCTGGTCCCGATGGTCGCAAGCCTGGCAACACGGGAAGCCCGGGCATCCCCGGCCGGGCATGACAGCGCAGCCCTTCGCGCGCTCATCGCCCGGTACCGCTGGATCCTGTATTCAGCGGTCGTCCTGATCGGGATCACGGGTGTCGCCATTTCCCTGTACCCGGCATTTTCCGGTGCCCCGGCCGATGTGGCGGGTCTCTGGATTGCCGCAATGAGCATCGCCACCATCGTGGCGGTCCTCGTTGTCTCGCGGTTCCCGTTCAACGCGGTCCGGGCCATCCGGGTATCGTCGGTCCTTATGGCCGCAGGCGCCATACTGATGTTTTTCACACCCGCCGGTTTCCTGCTTCTCGGGGTAACGGCCGGGGCGGTCATGATTGCCCAGATGGAAATCCTCTCCCGGGTACGCGGGCACCAGGGAATCGCCATGGGTCTTTTCACCACCTCCAGCTACCTCGGAATGGGCCTTCTCCCGCTCCTTGCAGGGTTTGTGGCTGAAGGTGCCGGCTTTTTCCCTGCGTTCGTCGTGGCTGCCCTGCTGGCACTCACGGTTACGCTCACGGCTGCCCGGGATTAATCCCCGTATATCTCTGGATTCCCCCTTACGGCTGGTGTTTTTTTGAAAAAAGCAATAGATTCATCAGCGATCAGGGGAAACTTCGTCATGAGATTATGCAGAAGAAAACGCTGATACTGCTTTTCCTTGCCCTTTTCCTGCTCGTTTATGCTGTGCAGGCCGAGGACGCCCTTGAATGGACCACCCGGGGACTGGCGGCAAACGACGGGGGAAAATATTCCGATGCTCTCACGTACTTCGATAATGCCCTGGCGCAGGACAGCAATTTTGTCACCGCTCTCTCCGGGAAGGCCGTGACCCTCAATGCGCTTGGCAATTATTCCGCGGCACTGGCTTCTGCGGACAAGGCCCTGTCGCTCCGGGCCCAGGACGAGCGTGCCATTGGTGCACGGGCACTCGCGCTCTTTTCCCTTAACCGGTGGAACGAGTCCGTGACCGCGTACGATACCCTGTTCAAGTACCAGCCCAACCACCCCTCCGCGTACTGCAACCAGGGATATGCGTACATGCAGCTGAACAACTCGGCCTCCGCTATTGTCTCGTACAAAAAGTGTTCGTACCTCGACCCCACTGACCTCGTGACCTGGAACAACCTCGGGCTTGCGTATATGGCGGAAGAGGACTACCAGAACGCTGTCGCGGCGTTCGATTCGGCAACCGCCATCACCATCAGCAATGCCACGTCATGGAACAACAAGGGGAAGGCCTATGCTGCGCTCGAGCAGTACAACGAGGCCCTCACCTGCTTCAACAAGGCGCTTGGCGTTGACCCCAACTTTGCCGAGGCCCTGGCCAACAAGGAGAGCATGACCGGCAAGCTGCAGGTCTTCCAGGTATCCGGGACAACGGTCGCAACCCCGCCGACCCTCATCCACCTCGGGACAACAACGGAAACCCCGGTCCCGCAGGGTACTGGCGTTGAGGTAACGACGATGGTCACGGCAACGCCGGCCGGTGTCACGACAACGACAACCGCGGAGAAGAAGACAACCTACTCGCCCCTCTCTCCCCTCACCACGATCTGTGCCCTTGTCGGCGTGGCAATCGCGGGAGCATTCCTGGCGGTCCGGAAATAACCGCTACGGCCCTCCGATTCTCCTCCTCTTTTTCCAATAGGAATCCAATGCGGAATAACCCGGACTATGTTGTCGGGGAATACCGCTGCATCACGCCCAGATAGACCTCCGCTGCCTTTTCCAGGGAGTCTATGGGGACCCGCTCGTTTGTTGCGTGGAGGCTCGCGATCTCGCCTGGGCCATACTCGATGACCGAGAAACCGGACTTCCGGAGGTGGCGGGCATCGCTTGCCGCCCACTGGACGATAGGCGATGCGGTTCCACCGTACACCCGCCCGACTTCGGAGCACGTGATGGCAACGATCCGTGATGCGGGATCGGTGATGGAGGGCTGGAAGTATTCATTCGTGGTGACCGTGGCCCTCCCGGCATGGGCGGTAATGTCTGCCAGAAGGTCCGTGATGTTGCAGCCCCACGGGACACGCATCTCGAGATCGAGATCGCAGTGCTGGGCAACGATATTGTCCTTCTCGCCGCCCCGGATGATCCCGGGATTGAAGGTCAGCCGTTTCAGGACATCGTTCACGCCGGCGATATTGAACTGGCTGCCAAGCACTTCCGAGGAGCGGCTGATGAGATCGCCGAGCGTGGCATCGACCGGGTAGTCCTTGTCGTACAGGGTCCTCACCCAGGAAAGGAACGATGCAGCCTCCATGATCGCGCTCCTCCCGACCGCCGGGTAGAGCGAACCGTGGGCCGGCTCGCCGCTGAAGGCAAGGGTGAGCCGGCAGAGCCCCTTCTGCCCGATGCTCGGGTGCAGGGCCGGGGTCGGTTCGGCTATGATGCAGTCGCAGGGCGGCAGCGCTTTCTTTGCAAGGAGATAGCGGGTCCCGTTCTCTCCCCCGATCTCCTCGTCGCAGACAAAGGCAAGGCTTGCCGGTATCTCCTCGTTCCGGTCAACAAGGGTCCTGCAGGCCGAGAGGACCGCGGCGCAGCCCCCTTTCATGTCCGTGGCGCCCCGTCCCCAGACGTATCCTTCGGCAATGTCACCGGAGAACGGCGGCCGGTTCCAGCCGCTGTCCATTGCCGGCACAACGTCCACGTGGCCGCAGAACATCAGCGGTGCATTCTCTTTGAGGGCAACAAGGTTCTCCATGCCCCCCCCGGGCCCGATCCTGGCGGAACGGATGCCGATGCCGTCCAGGAATTCCTGGATGTAATCGATGACTTCGGCGGTTGTGCCGGGCGGGTTCTCGCTCTTGATCTTCACGAGGTCCGAACAGATGCGGCTGACATGCATGGGGGATACCTTTCGACGGGTCAGTTTTGCGAGCAATAGGTACTGAACAGGGTGCCGAGCGAGGCATCGGCATAGATGCTTTTTAAGAACTCCGTGTCGAAGAACTCATCGATGACGGCATAGAAGACATTTGCCGGGATGGGGTTCTTGCTGTCAGGGTCAAAGACGATCCGGAAGCTCCGGTAGCTGGCGGGGTCCTCGGTATCGTAGATCATCTGCCAGAGCGAGGGGAGAGCGTTGAACTTTTCCGGGTTGTTCTTTCGGAGCCAGTTGACAAATGCGGGGAACTTTGCCCGGTCGCCCTTCTTCTCCTCGTCGACCCGCCAGCGCATGTATTCGGCGCCGATGATGTTCTTTGGCGAACCGTAGTTATAGGCATAGATCCCGGCCGTGTAATCGATGTGGGCAAGGGAGTCGATGAGGTAGAAATAAAGGACTTTATTGAAACCCGATGTGTCCTGCAGCATCAGCGACTTCCCGTACAGGTAGTCGAGGACGGTCAGGTATTCGTTCTCTTCCGGCATATCGGCTAAGTTCGATCTTGGATTGTAAATATATTCCCACAGGAGATGACGGGAGAGCGAGGCTTCACGGGAGAATGTTCCGGGCCGGGACTCCTCCTGCAATCAAACTATACCCGCGCGACTCCCTGCATGAGGCGTGTCACTGTCCGTTCTGGGAATGACGGGTATCCCGGGACGAGCGATACCGGTGCTGATACCCGGAAGTACGCGGGATCAGCCATCGTACTTCTGAAAATCATGAAGATCATCAGACCTGAAGGACGAGAAGAATACGTTAGTATTTTTCGAAGAGCGCCGGGTTCTGCCGGTACCGCCACCAGCGGCGGATGTACCAGCCGGTGCCGGCGAACACTACACATCCTGCCCCGATCAGCGCAATGGTCACGGGCAGGAAGCCGGTGCCGGGTAATGCCGGT
>Ga0265297_10011865_pt1 | contig 10581 bp, 7 predicted proteins | sample Munlanlwell13791_FD_192502 | JGI IMG/M metagenome (GOLD analysis project Ga0265297, IMG submission 192502) | Leachate microbial communities from a municipal landfill in Southern Ontario, Canada - Leachate well 137-91 | ecosystem: Engineered > Solid waste > Landfill > Unclassified | place...
AAAGTTTTGGCCTTCCGGTAAACCGGGTCGGTGATCCTACCCAACCAAGTCAGGAATGATTTATATGGGACTAATTGTCCGGCGAAGTTAGCCGCCTGAGCTGTTAAAGCAGTTGGTCCGATATTTACCCCACCCTGAATCGCATCAACCAAATCTCCAATTGATCTGACATACGATTGGTCTCCAAAGAAACCAAGCATTCCGCTTATACTCTTTCCTATATTATTTATCTTATTTTGATCCGGGTTCTTTCTTTCCGCTTCTGCCAAAGCCGCCGCCATCGCCAATGGATAGGATAATGGCCCCATTTTGGAGAAAGACACCCACTTATCGCCAATCTTTACCGAATAGGGTTGCAATCCGGCTGCGTAATAAAGGTCTCTCTCACTCTCGCTTGTCGGAGCTTCCCAACTTGTCAAACCATTCTTGGCTAATTGATATGCTCCTATGGCCACACCTGTTCCAATGATAAATTTGCTTAACTGTTCCAATGGTTTCTTTGCCCTAATTGCGGTTGTCCATCCCAAGGGCGAATACTCAACCCCTTGCTTTAAGATATTGGTCGGAGTCTGTAAGAAAGGCAATACCCACTTCCCACCGGGCAATCTTCTTAAATAAGCAATCCCGCTATTCCACTTGTCAAATATTTTTAAGACCTCTCCCTGCCCCAATTCTCCGTTGGGATCAAAGGCTTGTCTGAATAATCTGTAATTAGCTTCTTTTGTGGCATTCTCCGAGATTTGGGAAACGGAGAGTTTTTGAGGCGCTTTCTTTAATTCAGCCGTTACTCCGCTTTCAACCAGTGTTTTGAAGAATTGATCCATTGCCTCTAATCCTCTAAGTGGTGTTGTATAGGCTTTTAAAATCCCCTTTGATCCAAGCGGTATTCTCTGATAATCGGGCTTCGTGAGGATTTCTTCCCCCTTAAGGACACTCATGGCTTTCTTAAAGGCTTGAGGGAGAGCTTTAACATACCCGCCCGCATAATCTATCCCAGAGCTTGTGTAATACTGTCTTTCGCTTCCTGTTAGTTTTGATTTACCCCAATCCAATGCTCCGGTTATGGTTTTCTCTACCGGCGCAACAACCCCCGTCATCATGGCATTACTTGATACGTTTATAATATGAGTCAAAGGAGAGGAAAGCATATTGGAATATCTGACCTCATCCAATATCTCCCCGAATTTAGGCGGGACATACTTCCGGTAAAAAGAAACAACCTCATTAGGATTATCCCAATTAACTTTTACTGCATCTTTAAGATATTTTTCCTGGTCAACACCCGCATTATTCAGTAAGGCCAGTATCTTTTGAGTTGGGGTCGCACTTTCATCAGCTAATATGTTCTGGGCTTGCAAAAGTCTTCCGGCAAATGTTCCACCCTCTATTGCCACCTTGGACTGGTTAGACATATCCAGTAATACTTTTCCTAATTCTACTTCCGAAGCCCCCTCTGCTTTTAATTTATTAAACCTTGCCTGTAAATCAACCACTTTCTGTCTATTCTTAAGCTGTTGGGCGAGAAGATTCTTCATCTGGTCATCTGACATTGCCCCTTTACTACCGGTAGCGGTTTTTGCCGCTTCCACAACCTCTTTATTACCTATGATAGTCGGTTTAACCTCTTCATTAATTGCTTCCAAGGCTTCTTTACCCGCCCCCTTTACTTTTAGACGGCTAATATTCAACTTGCCCTTATCTGATATAATGGGTTTTGATGAAACTTCCGAAGTGGCCTTGGTACGAATGGCTGATACATCTTTTAATTGCTTCTCTAATATTGGCTTACTTATTTGGTCAACACTCTGATTCAAGTCTTTGTAATTTTCCGTGGGACTGCTGACTTTTCCTCTAATCTTCGGTACTCCCCCTCCTCCCCCTGTTTGGGGTTGGGCTTTAGAATATATGCCTTCCCCCTCATTAAAAATGATATCTTTTTTGTTAATCTTTTCCTTCTCCATTATTCCCTCATAAAAGGGCATGGATTTTCTTTGTTTTGAGGTCAGATTGGACCTTAATTCTACTGCTCTGGCCTCTATTTCACCGGCAACTCTTTGATACCATTTTAAGGCTTCTGGGCCTGCCTCTTTTAATATTTGTTTCTCAGACCAATCAGGATGTTTTTCTTTTGTAAGATTAACGGTCGCCCATAAAAATTGGTCTATTCCCGAACCTTTTGCAAATCCCTCTATTTCCTGAATTGCATGTTGAATCTCATGTAAGAAAACACTTCTAAATTCTGCTGGTTTAAGACGGAGTTGGGGATCAATGGTTATACTAAATGTTTCGGTATTAAATGAACCCAATCCCTCCTTATTAAACCCCTCTGGTTTCTCCTCAAATATTACTTTTAAATGTTTTAGTTCTGGATAATTTTTAAAAAGGCTTGCGTGTTCAAAAAACTCACCAAGTCTAGCATAGGTATTAAAAGTTCCGTCTTTTGCAATATCCATTCTTGTTTCATCATTTAATACCTTCTCTAGCTTAGCTGGTTGTATTCTTGCAACCAAATCACTTATCTCGGCTTTCAATTTTTTATCAAATCCTTCAAATTGTGGTAGGTTCTTAAAACCCAGGGCTTTTGTCCCAACTAATAACCCGCCCGCCATAATACCTTCGCCAGCAATGCTCCCGCCCACATCTTCTGCTAATACCTGCTTAAAGGGTTTTTTTTCTATAACCGATCTTATCGGAGCAGTTACAAATGAAGAAGCAATATTTTTAGTAATTAAAGCGGGAAGGGTTTTAGTAGCAAGTTTACTTAATAGCGGTGTTCCCGCCCTGGCTGTCCCGAATTTAGCGGCAACTGCCGATTCAAGGGGCATTAGTAATTTTCCTGCCCCCACGCTATAACCGGCAAATCCACCCAAAACATCGGATATCTTACCTGCGGTTGTAAATGGTTTATAATCGGTTCTTAATGGTTTAATTAGGTTTTCTGCTCCTGTAAAACCAGCCGCCCCCTTTGTCATTCCCTTCATAAAACTTAAGGGAACATCGGCTACTCTTTGTGCAGTTGGCGATAATGGTGTTTGAAGAAATTGTCTGCCTTGTGTAGCGAGTGGGCTTGATTGATATGTTTTAGCCTGATTCATCGCAAAACTAAGCGGGGTCGGATTCTGTTGAACAAACTTTCCCATTGAAGAAGCCACACTCTTTATCTTATTTAAAGAATATTGGATTAAATTAACAGCCATATAAAAGGATAATAGAGGAGAGTGAACTAGGTTTTCAATTTAGGCTGTAACCCATGTTCCTGTGGATGAGTCCCATCTTTGCCCTGGTCTGCTTTGGATTTGCCCTAATTGCTGGAAATTGTTTGTCGGTGCTGTCTGCCCGGCACTGATTCCATAACTAGTCTGTGGGTTTGTAGTTGCTTGGTTGGCAAAGTTAGTCCCGATCACCTGCATACCGCCCACACTCTGTTGCATCTTGGCCGTATAGTCATCAACTGCTTTTAGACTTAATTGGTTATTAGCCGCTAATTGCTGGGCGAATTGTAAAGACTGGGTGTTGACCGCATAAACTCTATTTCTTAGATCATTTAAGGCATTCATAGAAGCGGTGGCCTTATCGCTTTGGGCCTGCGCCCGCATACTCTGAATCTGTTGTAAAGCATCTCTGAAACTTCTTTGGGCATCATTTAAAGCCGCCTGTTTCTGGTTCTCCAGCTCTTTAAAGGCAATCTGGGCTTTATCAATAATATTCTGTTTGAAAGTTCCGATCTGTTGCATGGCGGTTTCAAAAGCTCCCTGAATTGTCCCCTGTCTCCTCTGTTGTTCGACTGCGGTTAAAGACTGATAAGCCTCACCGGCTGAAGAAGCTCCCCCGAATCTCTGTTGTCCGCCCCGTTGTAATTCATTAAAGAGTCTGGTTGAAGCGGTTAGGGCATCGGTTTTCCTTGCCCCTGCTTGTGTTTCCTGAGTTGTCCCTTCGGTTAATCCGCTTTGTTTCTGTTGTTCAAGTGATTGGGCTGATGTTGCGTATTGATTCTGTATTTCTCCCGGAACAGTTGAATAGTTTTGGTTTAAAGTATTTTCCTGACCTTGTAAGGCTTCCATAACAGGAGAAAAGATAGCGTTTAGTTGATTATTTAAGTCATCTTGTCCTGAGGGGCCTGATTGCTGTTGTGTTTCCGGGTTAGTTTGAGTTTGAGTACCTAATATATCCCCAGTTCCACCACCACCAGTATTGGCAATTGGATTTGTGTTGGGATTAATTGGGCCGGCAACTGGACCCCATGAACTACCGCCACCAGAAGGTAGAGCTTGAGATGATCCACCAGAGGGGTATAATACATTGGGGTTTTGCCAGTTTGTTCCAGTCCCAATTCCTAATGCTTCTGTTATACCTAAGTCGGGAAGATTAAATCCTCCGATATTCCATGTTCCTTGTGTAGCCATATGTTTGTATATTAAATAAATACTTAATAGGTTTTCAAGCTAAACTCTCTGGGATGACGATAACGCACCCCTTGCCTGTTTCTTGGCTGTCGCCACTGCTTTTAAGAACTCAAAGTTGCTTCCGGTCTTCGTTGTCGCTATTTCTACCTGAATATAACGGGCTTGTTTAAAGAGTGTCCCCCATCTTGAGATTTCATCTGTGGCAACCGTGACACCAAAAGTATTTGTTTTTCCGTATGGAATCATTCCCCACATATCCATTCCCCACCCGGTTGATCCGCCGATAGCTGAACCGGAAACGGTAAAACTCTTGGCGGTGGTAACATTCCCGTCTTTGTCTTCCACTAAAATATTGACTGTCGTTTCTCCCGTAACATTCCTGAATAGGAAGTAGAAGAACTCAATAATGTAAAGGGTTGTCCAATCCTTAAAGTCTTCTTTGTTAAGTCTCATTGTCTTGGAAATCGTGGTCCCATTATCGTTATTAACCGAAACGCCGAAATTATAAACCTTGTTGGAATCGTTGCTTCCTAAAATCCATCTCTCATTACCCGTGCTGTCGATATATTTGGTCATGTGGGATATACCGAAGGGGAATTTCCAGGGACCAAGCCAAGCTCCCCTTTCCCGGTCATAAACAATCATCTCTTTACGTTGAGGGAAGGATAAAATGTACTTATTATCCACATATAAGGCACAGGCGTTGTTGAAATCATCACTTCCCAAAAGGTCTAAATATGGCCTCATTTTGGCACTAACTTCATTGGTTCTGATGATATTTAAGAAGTTTGGTTCATAGCCGGTAACATAAACACCGTTTCTGCCGAAGTAAAAGCTGTCATTCTCCACCGTTTGTATCGTTCCCTGGCTGGAACAACCAACCGAAGTGGAAATCGGGGTGTATTTGGGATCAAGGATATAGTAGTTGCCTATTTGGATAACCTGAAGATCAACCAAGTAAGAAGCGTATTCTTTATAAACCACAATCCTGTCGGCAATGGGTTGGACAACAATCCCTTTGATGTTGTCTCCTGAATCCGGATCGATGAATATGTATCCGCCACCATCATACCAACTGAATTTAGTATGATTTGGATATCTTCCGCTTACAAGTAGTTTATTCGGTTCGTCCACATCAACCACCAGTAATCTGTCTTTATATTTACAGATAAAATTACTCTTTACCCCGCCGGTGGTGTTGGTAGCCGGAGCCAGAATAAGGTCGCTAGCCACTTCTCCCCGGTCAACATAAGTGGTTACTTTGGGATCAATCTGAGCGAGCAATGTTTCATCACCCTCTGATCCCCGGTAAATCTCATAACCCGATAGTGTGGCACAGGATGGCCCCGTCCAAAATAGATGAATTTCGGTATCTGAAAGTGTGGGGGGAAGGCTGGATAAAACATAGTTGGTACAGGGAGTCGTCTGTCCCCCGTTTGCCCCGATTGCCACCACTTTGTAGCTGGACCGGTTCGATCCCGTTGCTCCTGAGAAGTTAGTCGCATAAAGTCCTGTCGGTGCGGCAATCTGGGAGAAGACACTTAAAGAACTCCCCGCATAAGAAGAGAAATCAACATCCGGGGAAACAACATAAGTTGTTCCGCCTAACTGTTCGCTGTGAATGATTGATCCTGAAGGCCATGACTGGCCGGTAATGGTGGTGTAACTTGCTTCATCCTTTTTAACTAAAAATCCCTGGTCGGTTAAAGCAAAGAACTCATCGGTAGAAGCATCATTGTTCTTATATTTTCCGAATCCCCTGATTGATCCCGTGATATTAGCGGTAAAATAGAGTTCTGTTCCCCATCTGCCTGTAGCCACGCCCGAACCGACTAACATGATGTTATCGGCTTTGGCTAATTCATCCCTGCCCAACTCGGTAGGACGCAATAGAAGATTTAAACCCTTACGGCAAGTATTCCATTCCGCAATGGCATCTGCTCTTTTTTTATAAACTGGTTCTCTGGTGTTAAAACTGGGCATTTTAGGCTAGAGGGTTGGAAAATTTTTGTGGAGTATCTTGTCCCTGTCCGCCGGCTCCCTTCATTTTCCGACCCGTCATGTTTAATAAAACATTATTGGCTCTGGCTTCGGCTGTCTGGAATCGGTCATCACCTCTTGAATACAAAACATAGCTCTCAATCTTTCTGGTGACATAGGTCGGGTCGGACAGTTCACAAACGGCTGACAAAGACAGCATTCCGACAGGATAGGCTTGGTAGATAATCGATAAGCTCATTCCCGAAGCATTGGGGCTAAAGTAAGCCGTGTAGCCTATTTGCTTGTTTCCCTTGAGATAACAGTAATCTGCTGAATTGTCATATTTCTCTTCGATCTTAATCTCCGGAAACTCCACCCACCCACCGGTTGAACCAATCCCCATCGGATTAACATGAAATTCCCTAAAATCAGTAGGTAAAGGAATAGAAGTGGTTGTTACCAGGGTCTCGTATTCTTTCTTAAATTCGGGAAACTGCCCAGTAGCGGCGGCATCTTCAACTGCTTGGTTGGCATAGTTTTCCCTTAAAGTTAATTCATCGCCGGTAGGTAAACTTGCGGATAAATCCAGGACTGCGGCTGAATCCAAAAGAATTTGATTTAAAGTCATGACCTAACTATAAAGAGGTAGGGGATAGGTTTTCAATTAATAGAACCCCAGACTCGTTTCCAACCCTTAATCTCTGGTTGAAGTCTTTAAAAATCGTTATCAGTTCATGAAAATTATCTAACCCATCATACTCAAGGGCCACCCTACGAAGCGTCTTTATGTAGGGGAAACTTCTTAACACTTCCGCTTCCGCCCCTTGACAATCAACCTTGAGGAAATCACAGTGGGTTAAGTTCTCCTGTTCATAAACATCTTCCAAAGTGATACATAAAGCCTCTTCCTGTTTAAGACACCGGTGTCCGGTACTGTTGTTGTAGAAATTAGTCCCACCGAAGTTGTAGTCCTCAATATAAAGGGTTCGTTTGCCTTGCTTTTCCATAACCCCTAACTTGTGTGGATAAACAGTTGACTTATTTAGTTCTATGTTTTGTTTTAAAAGATCAAAGTTATCCGAGCAGGGTTCGTAAGAGTAAACAAGCGCACCCAGACTTGAGGCTAGAATAGAGAATGTACCGATATGGGCGCCGATATCAATCACAACATCTTTTGGCTTGACTATAAAATCACCATAAAAATAGCTCTTATTCTTAACCACCTCGTCAATCACTTCCCTGTCGGTACTTTTCTCCCTGATGTTAAAAATTAAATCTTTAATTTTTAATTGCATGGCATTCAATACTGGTCCCATCGGTTAAACTAATAATTTTAAAGCCGTTCTCTTCTAAGTATTTCTTGAGTATCTTTGGCGTGAATCCCGTCTTGTGGTAATCGTATTGGTCCACCTGCCCGCCAAATGCATAGTGAACCGCCATCTCATCATTACCCGTCATCATCAGCTCAGCGTGCCAACGGAAGTTGGGGACAAAGATAATAAACTCACCGTTTGGTTCTAATAGATCATGAACCATCTTAATAACTTCAATTACTTCTTTCGTGCCAAAATGTTCAAGAATATGGCTTCCACGAACAACCGAGCAATAACCATCGGGAACAAACTTCTTTAAATCTTTAATATTACAAACAAGATCAATATTCTCATGGGGTTCGATGTCATTTAAAATATACCCTTTGGGTTGGTTCTCGCCTTGCTTTGGATTGCCCGATCCTAAGTCGAGCTTCATGTGTTTAGTCAAGTTCACAAAACCTTCTTTCCCAATTTATTCCCGGTGATAAGTAGTCGAGGTGCATATGTGTAGCGAGTGATGGGATTGGACTCCACAGCTTTGCCCCATATTTAGCCATCTCATCCCAGGTGTCCTTATCCCAAAAGCCGTGATGATGAAGTATATCCCAATAATCACTCAATCGGCCCGAGTGGCAACCCCAGGTCATGGTGTTAAAATCAATTGTCCGCCAATGCTGATCCCCGATTAGTTTAATCTCAAATGGGCCTTTATGGAAATCATAAGTCTTGGTATAAAACTCCAAGTGATCGTAAGGATTAACAAACTCCAATTCTTTAATCGCATCTTCAATCTTCTTACCGACATTCTTTAAATAAATATAATCGTCCTCTTGAAACAAGACGGGTTCGTCTAAGGGTTTTGCTCGATCTAACTGAATAAGATAAGAAGTGTTTTGGTTGTTGCAGTCCAGGTTCTCAATCTCATACTCCCACCTCATGTTCTTCTCAATCATCTTCTCCCATTCGGGCGTACAGGAATCAAGTAGGAAGTGGATTTTAGGTTCAATATCAGCAAAGCCCTCAATAAAAGACCGTAAACACCGGTCAGCCAAGAGAAGTTTATTAAACGAATCTCTGGGGCGTTTGGCTTCGTGGACTGATACTTTCGGAGACATCCGGTAAAAGACTTGCATAATTACCACCTTTTAATGATTTCTTCAATATGATCTCTGATCCATATGGCACAATCTTTATCCTTAACCTCTTTGGGTACTTCGAAGGGTAGGGAAATGCTGTTATCAATCTTAGCGTCTCTTTTAATGGGTAGTATTCCTTTCTCTGTGTTTCTTAATAACCACTCCCACCGGGGCGGATTTAACATCCTTTCCCTTGAGAGAATGTTTTGTGAAGTCCCGCCGATAATCGGCCAGAGGTTTATACATTTACAGACATTGGTATCGTCAATGACCAAGCGATAGCCTAACTTCATCGCCCTGTAGCACAACTCAAGATTGTCATAGCCTAAGCCGTCATCCATAAACTCCCAGAAGCCGTTTAACTCTTCTAAAATCTTTCTGGGTATGGCGCCGTAGTTCATCTCAAAGTCATGAGGGTCGTCCGACTCCCTGATCCCCTCATTCTTTACCCGGCAGTTTCGCCAGGACTCTTTGGTTAAAATATCCTCAATTGGACAAAACCAATTCTCTTTTATATTACAAAACCAATCTTCTTTATTGGTTGTGTCGGGTTTGATACAGTCATAGTAAATATCAACCGGAGCCAGTATTGCGTCCTGATTGTGCCGATAAAGGTCAACCAACATCTCAATCCCGTTATCGGGAATCATAATAAAGTCCTGTAACCAGACCAACAGTTCACCCTTAGCACTCTTCCATGCGATATTATTAGCTGCAACTAACCCACACTTGCGGGTTTTGTTTCCTCTTAGGTATTTTATGTCTAAATTGTAGGTTTTGGCATACTTTTTGGCGATTTCTTCCCTATTTTCCTTATAATCATCCACAATTATCCATTCAATGTCCTTGTATGTCTGTTTAGATAGGTTTTCTGCCATTATCCGCCAGAAACCTTCCCTAATTGTCGGTGTTATGACTGAAACTTTGGGCATAATGATTGGTTCTTTAAAATACTTAACCCATTGATCGGCAATATTGGTCCAATGGTACTTATTGGTGAATCTTTTACACTTATTTGAATAAATCTTCCACTTTTTCTCGTCTCCCATTAAGGAAAGAAGCTCTTTTAAGTAGTTTTTCTGTATTTGTTCGTCTTTTATGTCCCCTTTTACTAAAATTCCCTCTTTAGCTGTCTCCACAAGGGCAGCGTAGGCCATTGTAACGGGTACTAGGCCGTCATTCTGGCAATCTAGGGCAGTTATGCAGTTTATCTCTTCAAATTCCGTAGGATAAGCCCAGATTCCACATGAAGAACGCACTTTTTTAAGCTCTTCCTTACCGATTCTCCCGTAATGGAAGATTCCCGGCTGTTTCATCAGGGCTTCAACCGATCTCTTCCACTGTCTTCTCTCTGGATTACCGGCTGCCACCATGTCAAACAACTCCCAACCGTAAGCTATATGTAATTCGGCATCGGGGTACGCTTGTTTGATCTCCGGCCACATATATAATAGGTACTGAATGCCCCTATCGTAGCTGGAACCATAGAATAGTTTGTGTTGTCTAGATGCCATTTGACACCTCCATCATCTTTTCATTCGGTATCATCAGCCCCAATGACCGATGAAACTTACTCTTAACAAATATCTTGTCGTATCTCCCGTACTCTTTGAATGAATCTTGGGCGTACAGATCATGCATATCAATAATGATCTTCTTAGCTTTGATATGTTTAACCAGACTATTTGATCTCCAATTGATTAAAATGTTGAATGAATCCCTCGGATTAAACTTGAAGTAATTAACATA
>Ga0265297_10011866_pt1 | contig 10581 bp, 6 predicted proteins | sample Munlanlwell13791_FD_192502 | JGI IMG/M metagenome (GOLD analysis project Ga0265297, IMG submission 192502) | Leachate microbial communities from a municipal landfill in Southern Ontario, Canada - Leachate well 137-91 | ecosystem: Engineered > Solid waste > Landfill > Unclassified | place...
TGCATCAAATCAGAAATCTATGGAAAGCTGGTGCGAACGGCCGACCCTTTGCTTAGAAGGCAAATGCTCTATCCACCTGCCCTTGGCTTCCTCTATTTCAAAATCCAGGAATGCCAAGGACTGTCCCAGCTGCTTCTAAAATTAACTTTAAGGAAAGCTGGGGCTGAGCTACAGGGACGAAACACTTTAATTTCAAATCCGGGACTTTCGTCCCCATCCTACGCGAAGCCATCAGGCAGGGACAAGATACCTTAATGAGATCGTCCATGAAACCAAATTTAATGAAGTTATTATACCAATCATTATAGAATTGGCAAGTCTGTTGTAAGGACAAAGATTGCTTAAAAAAAATTCTTTCCCTTGACGGGAAACCGGAAAAACACAAAACAGCCGGGCATACACTAAACAAAAGAGACAATCCCGAGGGATTGTCTCTTTTGTTTGATATCCAGATCTTTCATGCGTGTATTTTACTGCGGCACACCGGCGTCAACAAGCCCTTTTTTGATAAGGTTGCCGGCCGGCAGCGCCAGCGCCGTTGTCTCCGGTGCCAAGCGGGATTGATCCCGTTATTTCCCTTTAGCGCGGGCCTCTTCTATTTTCTTCCTGATCTCTTCCTGCCGGCTCTTATATTCCTCAATCTTTTGTCCGAGCAGTTCATCTTCTTTCTCATAAAGCTCAAGCTGTCTGGCTTCAAACTCAACCCACTGCCTTTCTAAATTCTCCTGCATCTTTTTGTTATCTTCCATTTGTTGCTCAGCCAAGACCTTTAATTCCTGAAATTCCTTTTCCCGGCCCGCATATTCCTCTTTCATCCGCGCATTGACACCCTGCAGCTCGCGGTAATTTTCTTCCTGCGCTTTATTCGCAGCCTCTTGCTGTTGAATCTGCCCTCGCAAGGCATTATTCTCCCGTTCCTGTTGTTGATATGCATTATTGAGTTGAGAAGATTCATCCTGAAGTTTCTGAAATTGCCTCTTCAACTGCGCATTCGCCTCCTCCAACCCTAAACTCTGCTCCTGGAGAGACTGATTATCATTCTTTCGCTTCTCCAGGCCGACCTTAAGCGAATTATATTCTCCGCGCAAATTCTCCTCGAGCATTTGCAATTCACGATTGCGTTTTTGCTGCCTGCCGACCTCTTTTTCTCTTTCCTTTGTAAAATCCTTATAAGCCGAACTATACTCTCTTAACTGCCATTCATACAGGTCCCTTCCGGTCCCGGCTCGCCCGGCAGAAGGGCAAAGCAGACATAAACCGAGAATAAAAACAAACAGCGTTCCGGAAATCTTCAAAACTCTTGCGCTCATCAGAATCTTCTCCTTGTTACTTGAGGTTTTTCCGTTCATGTTGAACCATAAATATGGAACATAAAGCGCCCTTTGTCAAGGGGCTTGTCTTTCTGCTTGTCTTTCCGGTGCCCACGGCCCCGGGGACTCCCAAGAGACTTCCAAATGGCCACGAAAAACAGTGAGCCCCGCTTGAAAAGCGGGGCTCACCTTTAACTTTGACCCGGACGATCTATCCAAGACGGAAAACTAGACCAAGCCCTGATCGATCATCGTATCCGCGACTTTTAGAAACCCGGCGATATTCGCGCCCATAACGTAATTTCCCGGCTGGCCATAATCCTGAGCCGCCTTAGACGCGGCCGAATGGATGGCCTGCATAATTCCTTTGAGGCGGCTGTCCACCTCTTCTCTACTCCAAGAAAGCCGCAGGGAATTTTGTGACATTTCCAGCCCGGAAACCGCGACGCCTCCGGCATTCGCGGCCTTCCCCGGCCCGTAGAGGATCTGCGCTTTAAGAAACTTTTCCACTCCGCCGGGGGCGGTGGGCATATTCGCTCCCTCCGAAACGACCTTGCATCCGTTCTTGAGCAAGGTATCCGCGTCTTTCCCGTCGATCTCATTCTGCGTAGCCGAAGGGAACGCCGCGTCGCATTTGACCCCCCAGGGTTTTTTACCTTCATGATATTCGGCGCCGAATTTATCAGCATATTCTTTAATGCGGCCCCTTTTGATATTCTTCAACTCCAAAACATAAGCCAACTTTTTCTCATCGATCCCCTTGGGGTCATAAATGAACCCGGAAGAATCAGACAGCGTGACGGCCTTGGCCCCCAGGGCATTCAATTTCTCAACCGTATATTGGGCCACATTGCCGGAACCCGAGACCACGCATGTTTTCCCTTTAATGGAATCCTTGCGGGTCTTAAGCATTTCTTCCGCGAAATAGACCGAACCGTAACCGGTAGCCTCGGGACGAATAAGGGAACCTCCCCACTTCAGGCCCTTGCCCGTCAAGACCCCGCTGAATTCGTTTCGCAATCTTTTATATTGGCCGAACAGATACCCGATCTCCCGACCTCCGACGCCGATATCGCCGGCCGGCACATCGGTGTCCGGACCGATGTGACGAAACAGCTCGCTCATGAAGGACTGGCAGAAACGCATCACCTCATTGTCCGACTTGCCTTTCGGATCAAAATCCGAACCGCCTTTTCCCCCGCCCATGGGCAACGTCGTCAATGAATTCTTAAACACCTGTTCAAAGGCCAAAAACTTAAGGATCCCTAAATTGACCGTGGGGTGAAAACGCAACCCGCCCTTATACGGCCCCAAGGCGCTGTTCATCTCAATGCGAAAACCCCGATTCACTTGGAACTCACCTTTATCGTCAATCCAGGGAACGCGGAACATGATCAGCCTTTCCGGCTCGACGATACGCTCTAAGATTTTGGTTTTCTGATATTTGGGATGGCGCTCCATCACCGGCTCAAGAGATTCCAGGACTTCCTCAACCGCCTGAAAAAATTCAATCTCGCTGGGATTTTTTTGTTTGACTAACTCTACGACCTTTTTAGTATACGACATGTTGTCTCTCCTCTTTGATCCTGTTTAAAAGATTGGCCTGCTGAAATTTTTTGGGAAAAATACACCGCGCTATTGGTTAAAACCTTTGAAAAGATGCCTACCCTTTTTATCGTGGGCACACCCTGGCGGAAACGAAGATGGGGACAATGACAAACCTGTTCTCTAAAAACAAAAAGTCCTCATTAACCAACATAGGTTAGCTGAGGACTTCTTCGCCCTTAAATCATAACACCAAAATTCGCTTAGGACGCCAGTGCCCTAATCATGAGGAATATACAATCGCCGCGCGGCCTTGTCAAGCGTTTTGCCAAAATTGAATCCTCCCTCACTCAAAAACAAAAAATTGCCAATGGCCGGAAAGATTTACCACTTCCCGGTCTTCCTGGCCTCAGCCTTCGGGAGATCGCTCAAGGAGGCGATGGATTTCTCCAGCTCATCATCCGGCAAAACATAATTATCCAATTTCCCGGAGAGGAATTTCTCATATCCCGCCAAATCCATTAATCCGTGCCCGCTGTAATTGAACAAGATAACTTTTTGTTTGCCTTCTTCCCTCGCCTTTACCGCCTCATCGATCGTGCAGGCAATGGCGTGGCTCGTCTCCGGAGCGCAAATGGTGCCCTCGGTCTTTGACCAGAGCAGGGCAGACTCATAGCATTTGACTTGATCATAGGCGCGAGGTTCCAGCAATCCCTCCACAATACCTTGGCTGACCAAAGGCGCCATCCCGTGGTATCGCAATCCGCCAGCATGTATCGGAGCAGGAACGAAACCATGCCCCAGGGTCATCATCGCCATTAACGGCGTCATCTTGGCCATATCGCCGTAATCATAGGCAAAATCCCCGCGGGTCATTTTCGGGCAGGCCGAGGCCTCCACCGGAATAATGGTCATCTTGGCGCCGTTGATCTTATCGTAAACAAACGGGAAAGACAATCCGGCGAAATTACTGCCGCCCCCGGCGCAGCCGATGACGACATCGACCTTCTTTTCTCCGGCCAGCTTGAGTTGCTTTTTCGCTTCCAGACCGATAATGGTCTGATGAAGAAGGACATGGTTCAAGACGCTTCCCAGAGAATATCGCGTTTGGCCTGACGTGTCACTGACCGCCTCTTCGATCGCTTCGCTGATAGCAATGCCTAAGCTCCCGGGGGTATCGGGCATCCGCTTGAGGATCTCCCGGCCAAAATTCGTTTCCGGGCTCGGGCTGGCGACACATTTGGCCCCCCAAACCTGCATCATGGCCTTACGCATGGGTTTTTGATCAAAGCTGACCCGCACCATATAGACTTTACATTCCAGACCTAAGAGGCCGCAAGAAAAAGCCAAGGCACTGCCCCATTGTCCGGCGCCGGTTTCCGTGGTCAATTTCTTAATGCCGAATTTTTTGTTATACCAGGCTTGCGGGATGGAGGTGTTCGTCTTGTGACTGCCCGCGGGGCTGACGCTTTCATCTTTATAATAAATGCGCGCCGGCGTTTTTAAATACTCTTCCAGATACTTGGCCCGGCGTAAAGGAGACGGCCTCCAGCGATAAAGGATCTCGATGATCTCCTTGGGGATATCGATCCACCGTTCTTGGCTGACCTCCTGCTCGATCAAATTCATCGGGAAGACCGCGGACAACATGTCCGGGCTGATTGGCTTTCCGTCGGGGCCGAGCGGCGGCAAAAGCGGAGTCGGCAAATCGGCCGCCAGGTTGTACCACTGCCTGGGGATATCCTCTTCTCTTAGAAAAATCTTGATTTCGCTCACGTCTTTCTCCTTTTTTAACGGTAGCTGACTCTGATTCGATATTTAACTTTAACCTCTTCATCTTTGGGCACGACGACATCAAACCGGAGAGTGAAGGCGTCGACTTTTTTGTAAGTATGCGTGCTGCTCATGACTTGCCATTCGCCGTAAAGCGGCTCCAAAAGACCGACAATAATTTTCTCATCCTTGTGATTCCTGAGGGTAACTTCCCATTCCGTTTCGTGGGCCCAACTACCCTGCCGCTGATAATCGGTCTGCACCCTTTCGCAAACAACATCAAAGGCCTCGCCTATTTTTAATTTCACCTCTTCATCTTTGGGGGTATGTTTGATCCGATCCTCGCCGATAAACTGCAGGGCGCCTGCCTTGTCTTCCTTATACAGGCGCATGATCCCCTCCGGAAGCGGCATGCCCAGATGATTATCTTCGGAATTCTTAAAGTTTATATAAACGCTGACCGGGGATTTCATCTTTTGCCCGGCATATTGGCCGGAATAATAATACTGCTGCCCGGGAGAAAGAAATTCCTTCTTGACGCTGATATTGTCGGCTTCCAGCAGGCTGACCTGTTTGGTCTGATTGTTCTTGACGGTGGTTTTTCTCTGCAGGTCGTAGATATGATATTCAAAAAAGGATTGTTCTTCGAACTGCGCTGAGCGCGCGGCCGCCTTTCCCATAAATTCGGAAGAGATGTCTTCGGCCATCAGCGTGGGCCGGGCGCGGTTCACTGCGCCGGCGACTAATTTCAATTTCGCGTTTTTGTAGGTCGCGCCGCTGCGATTATCCAGAGAGACCCAACCGTTGAGGCCCGCGGCTTTATCCTCCTTATCCAAAACCACAACATAATCAGCCATCCAGTTGATATTGGTTGTTAAATACGAAACCTCGATGCTGTGCGGTTGACTATTGGTATTTTCATAGAGCCAGGTCAGGGTCGGTTGGGCGATAAGGTTCTCCGGGATCTGGGGAAGGACTTTGTATCCCGGATAATCCAAATAAATCTCGTCGTTAATCTTGAATATCTGCCCGTTATTATTGCTGAGCAAAATCGCCTCCACAACGTCCTTCTTGCCTTGATACTCATTCCAATCGACGATCTTGATTTTCTTATCGATGTATTTGTCCAAAAGTTTGTCGGCGTTCATCAGATCATATTCGTAATTCTGCTCCAGGACCGCAAAGGCATCGGGGGCGTTTAGAGATTCCACATGCACTGTCACCGGCATGATAAAAGCGGCCACATCCATAAATCTCAATTCCCCTATGCCTTTCGCCAAAGAAATATTGCGCCTATCCTTAATGAGCCCCAGGTTGCTGTTATAGACCGTCACTTCAATTAACTGTTGGTCCTCCTGAGTGCTCTGGGAGACCTCTTGAGCTCCGGCACAGACCGGAAGGACGAAAACGAACAAACAGATCAAAACGAGAATATTGTTTTTCATGTCAACCCCCTATGCTTGCGTTGATGGCCGTTCACGGGATCGCTCTGGTAAAATTTTCAGCGGTTTATGGCCGGGGAGGAGGGATTCTCAATGAGGCCACAATTTACGCGGACTTCAGATGCGTAAATTGTCCGCCGAATTGATCCCGCCTTCCTTCGTGCCCTTTTCAGATCGGCGGGAGAACCCAAACTGCTTCTTCGCCGCTTCCGTTTTCAATTATCGGGGAGGAGGGATTCGAACCCTCGACCCCATGCTCCCAAAGCATGTGCGCTAGCCAACTGCGCTACTCCCCGTTCATAAAATGTTTCCGGGAAAAAATTCTTGCAAAACCGGATTCTCCGCCTATAAATTTTTTTTAGTATAACACGCGACGATATCTTTTGCAAATATCCCTCTTTTCCCTTTCCCTCCCCCTTTGTCCACGCAGAACAATCCGGCTACCCTGGTCACGGCTATTGAAAAATCCGGGAACTCCGATATAATACTAACAATTATGAGAAAGAAAATTATTGTTATCTCTTTAATCATCTTATTAGCGGGAGCGGGGACCGCTATTTACATCAACACTTTTTTTCTCCCCACGCAGCTTAGGCAAATGATTATCCGCCAGGCTCAAGAATCGCTCGGGCGAAAAGTTTCCGTGGGCGAAATTGAATATCATTTTATTAAAGGATTTATTCTTCATGACCTGGTCGTCTATGAAAGGAACTCCCCCCAGGAACCTTTCCTCAAGATCTCCGCGGCCAGATTCAACGTCTTTTTCCCCCAGCTCATCCGGAACCGCAAAATTATCATCCCCTCCATAACCATAGATAGCCCCAGCCTGCTGATTATCCGTGAAGGCGAAACGCTGTGGAATTTTTCCGACATGCTGGACAAACTCGCATCGAAAAACAATCCCGGAGAAAGACCTTTCATCTTCATCGGGAATATCTCGGTTATCGGCGGAAAAATCGCTTATCGGGATAAAACCGGAAAACAGGAATTTTCGGAAGCTCTGGACAACATCAACGCAAAGATCAATCTGTCACTGAAAGGGTCCGTCCAATTTCTCGTCGATGCCGTGATCCCGCGGAGCAATTCAGCCATCCGCGCCAAAGGAGATTACGCGCTTCTCACCAAGGAATTGTCTTCGCAGATAAGCCTGCAAAATATTCCTCTGGCGGAATATCTCCCGCGCTTCTACGCGGGGAAAGACTTTCAAATCAACAAAGGTTTTATCCCCAGCGCGGATGTGGCTCTAACCTGGGAAGAAGGGACCATCACTGCGCAAGGCGAATTGCTCATCGATGACCTCTCCGTGAAAATCGCCGACAAAGTGCTCCGGGGGAATCTCACTCTCAGCAAAACAAAGCTGACCCTTCATGACACTGAAGCGGAACTGCTGACCGATCTAAAACTCGGGAAAGGATATTTCAAGATATCCGCCGATCAAGAAATCAGCGGCGACCTCACCGCCCAAGACACCAGCTTGGCCTGGGATCAGCAGACCATGAACATCCAAACAGCGTTCCAAATCCAAAATTTCTTGGCGGGATTACCCGCCGACCAGGAGATAAAAGGCACCCTTTCCGCCACGGATACGACTCTCTCGCTGGAAAATAAAAAAGTCCATCTCCAGACCGCGCTTCAACTTAAAGGCGCGGACATCTTGCTTCCCGAAGGAAGAAAATTTTCCGGGAATCCTTTCATTGAGCTTCAGCTTGAATACGACCCGCAGGCGAAAACCCCGCTCCAATACTCGGGGTCTTTTCAGGTTGAACAAGCCATATACAGCGGCCTGCCCCAAGTCAAGCAAATCACCGACGTGAAAGGAAAAATCCAGTTTGCGACGGACACCGCAAGAACAGATTCTCTGGAGTTCAAAGCCTTCGATACCCGGATACAAATGAACGGCGAGTTGAATAACTTCGCCCGCCCCGAGGTGAATGTGCAATTCTCCGCCGCTGATTTCGACCTGGAAAAAGCTGCCTTGTTCGTTCCGGAACTGCTCGAAAAAAACAGCCTGGCCCCATCGGGACGGACGACTCTCCAGGGAAGTTATCAGGGGCCGCTTAATGCCTCGACCCAAAACGTCTTTGCGGTCACCGCGCAGTTGAAGGACGCCGCCGTTGAAAGCAAAAGGTTGGGCCAAAAAGTCACCGGCCTTTTCGGAGAAATAAAATATCTGCCGAATTCAGTTTCTTGGAAAAATTTGCGCGGTGTTGTCCTAGGAAAGGATTACATCTTAAACGGTGAGGCGCGCCTCAGCGCCCAGCCGTCCATTTCGACAACTGTTCAGTCAGAAAACCTCAATTTTTCTGCCCAGACAAAGATTCTGAAAGACAATATTCAAATCAATTCTTTGTCGGGAAAATATTTCAACTCCGGCTTTGATATCAAAGGGGATATTCAGCTGGTCGACGGGCAAGGGCCGAACCTGGACCTCACCGGCCGCGTCGAATTGGAGGCCCGGGACCTCGCGGCGATCTTTCCGTCCGCTCAGAAACAGTTCGAAAGCATTAAACCCGCCGGAAGGGCCGCCGGGGATTTCCGCCTGAAAGGCCCTGCCCAGGACTGGCGCGGATGGGAATTGTCCCTCTCGGCTTCGGCCGCGAAACTTTCTTTATACGGATACAACTTCACCAACCCCCAACTGCAGATCGAAACCAAAGACCGCGCGGTCAACAAGCTAAATTTGACTTCTTCCGTTTACAACGGAGAGTTGGCCCTGCTCGCCACCGCCGATCTCAAGGAACAAGATATCCCGTTTCAACTCACTGGAAATCTCACAAACCTGGAATTGGCCCGCCTGCGCGTCGATACCCCGCTCAAAGACGACTATCTCTCCGGGAAATTATCGGCGAATGTGTATCTCTACGGGCCGATAAACAAAAGTAACGCGATCAAGGGGCAGGGGCATTTCGAGGCCAAGGAAGGAAGCCTTTGGCGATCAAACCTCTTTCACGGACTGTGGAAAACGCTTCTCATCCCCGAATATCAAGATGTGGTTTTTACCGACGCGGCTGCCGATTTCCAAATTGAAAATGCAAGGGTCAAAACCGAAAACTTAACCATCATCAGCCAACCCGTCGATCTTTCGGTCAAAGGCTGGATCGATTTTTCCAGCAACCTTGATCTCCACGTTGACCTCCGGTTTAAAGAAGCGGCCCTCCTCAAATCATCTTCCCTCAAGAAAGGGCCAACCGCCATTTTGACGCAGGCCAACAATTATCTCACCATTAAGATTTCCGGGACATTGAATCAGCCGAATTACTCGACCAAGATCGGGGCCGGCAAGGTCATGGAGAAAACGAAAGACACTCTTATCGACGGGATTCGAAATATTTTTGGAGAGATTTTTTGATCTTCTTCAATGCCCGCGCCCGGTGACTGATCTTGGCTTTCACGGACGGTTCCAGCTCTCCAAAAGTTTTATGATAACGGGGGATAAAAAACAAGGAATCATACCCGAAACCGTTACGGCCTTTGGCGCGCGGCGCGATCAACCCGCCGCAGCTTCCGTCCGCCACATCCACTATTCCATGCCGGTCGACCAAGGCGGCAAAACAGCGGTAACGCGCTTGCCGTTTTTTAAGCGGAACACCTTTTAAATTGCGCAGCAGTTTAGCATTATTTTTCTTATCCTCCGCCCCCGGTCCGGAAAAACGCGAAGAATACACACCCGGCTGATTGTGCAGGGCGCGGACTTCCAACCCTGAATCCTCTCCGAGAGTGAGTTTATTGGTGTAGAAAGCGATCGTAACCGCTTTTTTCAGGGCATTCGCCGCGAAAGTCTTTCCGTCCTCTTCAACGACGGGGCTGTCGGGATAATCCGCCAGCGACCTCACCTGAATATTCAAGTCTTTCAGCAATTCCCGGATCTCTTTTAATTTCCCCGGATTACGCGTCGCGATGATTATTTCTCTCATGAGACAACCTTTCTTCCCCGTTTCCAACGGTCACGTTTTAAATGTCCAGATCCCGCAAATGCGTTTTTTGTATCTTGATGAGATCCCTGATGCCTTTCCCGGCCAGCTCCAAGAGTTGATCCGACTGTTCTTTGTTGAAGGTCTTGCGTTCAGCCGTCCCCTGGATCTCGACAAATTCGCCTTTCCCCACCATGACCACGTTCATGTCGGTATCAGCCTGGGAATCTTCTTCGTAGTTAAGATCAAGGATGGCCATATTATCGAGAATACCGACGCTGACGGCCGCGACATAATCGATAATCGGCATCTGGGAAAGCAGGCCGCTGTCCTTCATCTTGATAACGGCATCCGCCAGGGCAATGAATCCGCCGGTGATGGACGCCGTTCGCGTTCCCCCGTCCGCCTGAATGACGTCGCAGTCAATCTTGATGGTGCGGGGGCCTAACTTTTCTAAATCGATTACCGCCCGCAGCGATCGCCCGATCAACCGTTGGATTTCATAAATCCTTCCCGAAGATTTATCCCGGCGGATGCGCGTGGGACAGGAACGGGGCAGCATGCCGTATTCCGCGGTCACCCACCCTTTGTCGCTGTCCG
>Ga0265297_10011868_pt1 | contig 10580 bp, 14 predicted proteins | sample Munlanlwell13791_FD_192502 | JGI IMG/M metagenome (GOLD analysis project Ga0265297, IMG submission 192502) | Leachate microbial communities from a municipal landfill in Southern Ontario, Canada - Leachate well 137-91 | ecosystem: Engineered > Solid waste > Landfill > Unclassified | place...
TCTTTCCTCCGGCGCTCCGCCCGACCTGTACTTTGCCCAAGGCCAGCGCTGGGGTATGCCGCCTTATGATTGGGGACGGATCGCGGCCGATGACTTCGAATACGTGCGCCGGAAAATGAAATGTGCGGAGAACCTTTTCGATCTTTACAGGATCGATCATTTTGTCGGGATGTTCCGTCTCTGGACGATCCCGCTTACGGAGCCTGCGGAACACGCGGGGATGCACGGCTGTTTTGATCCACAGGACGAGCTTTTTTGGAAGGATCACGGCCAGAGGATCCTGGATGTGATGCTCGAAAGCGCGAAGATGCTGCCTTGCGCCGAGGACCTCGGCGTAGTCCCGAAATGTTCCTACGAAATCCTCGAGGAATACAAGATCCCCGGCTCGGATGTCCAGCGCTGGGTCCGGAACTGGGGGAAGGATTACTATTTCAAAAACGGGGATCTTTATCGTGAAAATTCCATGGCCATGCTTTCGACGCATGACACAAGCGCCTTTTGTGCCTGGTGGGAACATGAGGCCGGGACGGTGGACGAATGGTTCTTCCGTAAAAAATGCGAAGAGCGCGGCATTCCCTACGACCATTTCAGAGAAAAGCTTTTTGATCCTCATCATTCCAGGTATGGCCGTTTGCGCTGGCGCCGTGAGATCGACAGTGTTGAAAAGCTTCTGGCCATCCTGGAAAAGAGCTGCGATGAGGTGTGGCATATTGTGGATGCTTACCGGGGTTCCTGCGATGAACGAAAATTTTATTGGCACTACGTGGGCATGCCCGGGCCGGTCGAGGATCGAGCCTCCCGGGAGTTTGTCAGAAAAGCACTGGAAAGCGTGAACCACACGCGGTCGGTCTTCAGTCTCCAGATCCTTCAGGACTGGCTTTCGCTCGGGGAATTCGAGGAACGGGATTCCTGGGAGTACCGCATCAATGTGCCCGGAAGCGTGGGAGAAAAAAACTGGTCGATTGTTGCGCCGTTTTCGCTGGAGGATTTGCAGAAACTTCCGGTCAACGAAACTGTTCGTAAGATCGTGGTTGATTCTGGACGGCTTGTTCCCATAAAATAAAGCCGATACAATTTACTCAAGCCCTGATTTTAAAATTCGGATAAAAGCGAGTACGAAAATGAACTTTCGTTCCATTTTAACGGGCGTCTTGCTTGTCTTGCTGCTGGCGGGAGCTGTTTTTTTTATAAAAAAAAATAAACTGATATCTCTCTTTCCGCCGCGATTCGTGACTGGAGCTTCCGGCCTTCGCGTTGCCTTAAAAGTCCAAGGACCTGCCACGGCTCCTGTGAAGATCGTCGAATACAGCGATTTTGAATGTCCCTCCTGCCGCGCCGTGCAGACGGAAATCCGGGGCCTTTTTAAAAACTATCCCGGGAAGATCCAGCTGACATACAAGCATTTTCCGCTGACCGCACATAAATGGTCCATCTACGCCCATCAGGCCGCAGAGTGCATGAATCTTCAGGGAAAATTCTGGCCGTTCCATGACATGGTCTACGAAAAACAACTTGAATGGGCGGCTGGGATCACACCGCCCGTTGAAATTCTGGCTAAGTATGCCCGCGCTTGCGGGGCGGACATGAACCTCTTTTCAACCTGCATGGCGGATGTCGCGGTAACGCGCGAAATCTACGCGGAAAAAGAAGAGGGGAACAAACTACAAATCAATGCAACACCGACGTTTTTTCTCGGGGAAGAACGGTTCGTCGGACCGAAGGAAATGCAGGTGCGGGGAGAAAACGCGGTCCGTAAGGTCCTCGGGTTGCCGCCAAAACCGGTGCCCAAGGAAAAACCGGAACCTGTCCTTCCGGTTCCCCCGGCTGGGGTACTCAAACAGAAGGTGGCGTGATGCCCGAAGAAAATTACAAAATGCTTTTTCTCGGCCGTATGTTTCTGGGGCTGGTCTTTGCGTATTCCGGATTCACCAAGCTCATGGAACCCGTTGAAAATTTCCAGGGGGGCATGGCGGCTTATGAGATCATTCCTTATGCGGTCATTCCGTTCCTTGCGCACGTCATCCCCTGGATCGAGTTCCTCTTTGGCGCTTTTTTGATCCTGGGCTATTTGCCGCGGACAAGCGCGCTTGTGCTGGCTATTATGTCCTGGAGTTTTGTACTCCTTATCATCGCGACCCGCATTGTGACCGGGGCTCTTCCCGCTGATTGTGGTTGCTTCGGAGAGGGAAGCCTTATTCATTTAAAACCGCTTCAAGTCCTTGTCCTGGACATTTGTAACACACTCATCGGTATTCGCCTCGCCCTTTTCAAGACGCATCCCTTCAGTCTGGACGCTCTCCTTAAAACAAAATCCTGAACGAGAATTTAGAAAAAAGGACAGAACCTGGGAAATTTGATATACTTTCGCCCGATCACGCCTGGGATTACAAGCCCCAGGCTGTGTCGCACCAACTCACAGCGTTTTTTGCATTTCCTGTAGGGTAGGGAAATAGTGTGGTAATGCATAAAGTTGTTAGTAGAAATAACTTTGTCGGGGCGCCCTGATTTCTTTTGAAAAGATTTCAAGGAAATCAGGACTGCCACCGACGTTTTATTTATTTTAAAATTAAGGTACGTCGGGGCGTAGCGCAGCCTGGTAGCGCACACGCTTGGGGTGCGTGCGGTCGGAGGTTCAAATCCTCTCGCCCCGATACTTTGTATAGGGAGAATCGGAGAAATCCGGTTCTCCCTGTTTTCTTTTTCTGGCGTAAATGGGTCGATTATGCTAGGATTATGCTAAATTTCCCCTAGGGGGCCTCTAAAGAAGGTTCTGAAATGAGGATGAGCATAGATGGGTGAAGATCGAGTCCAGACCTACCAAGTTGGCAAAAATCATTATGCCCGGTTCTCCTTCCTGAACAAACAATGGCGGTTCTCCCTTCTTACCCCAAGCCCCAAAAATGCTGAATTAATTGCCCGTGAGATTGAGCGGGGGCTGGACCGGGGGAGGTTCGATTCTTTCGATGTAGGGACCGAGGGCTATGCCCTGATCAGGACTTTAATAGCCCGCCCGGGGCTTCGGCTGGAAGATGCCCTCAAGGAAAGGGAATCCAAAGGCACCCGCAAGAACTTTAACGAGGCCATCGCTAAGCATCTTGAAAGCTGCAAGACGGAACACTCTCCCCGAACTTACGTCAATGAGAAGCGGGCTTTCGATGCTTTCTCTGCGTTCATAGCCACCCATTTCGGAGATAAGGTCCATTTCCTTGATCAAGTTGCGCCTGACATGATTGAGGGTTGGCGCAACAAACGGATGGAAGATAAGGTTGCCAAGCCAACGGTGAACCGGGAACTTAAAATGATCAAGCGGTTGTTTAAAGTGGCCTTTGAAAAAGGTTCTCTATCCAAGAATCCCGCCGCTTTTGTTAAGACCTATCGGGAAGACGAAAACGCTATTCATCACCTTTCGGATAAGGACGTAAAAGCTCTTCTTAAGGCCGCGCCCGGGGACTTGCAACAGATCATTATGATTTTCCTGTTAACGGGTCTTAGATACGGGGAGCTCTGCTACCTTCGCTGGAAGGACATAGACTTTCGGCATAAGCAGATCATTGTTCAGCCAAGGAAAGAATGGAAACCCAAGAGCCTCAAAAAGCGAATTATCCCCATGCATCCGACTGTTGAGAAGATACTTCGTTCTGTCCCGCAACGCTCTGAATTAGTCTTTCCCGATGATGAAGGAAAGAATGCCGAACTTGGGTTAAGGAACCGGATTTATCGGATTTTTGAAAATGCTGACGTTGACGGTAATGTTAAGGACCTGCGCTCTACTTTCGCCTCTAATGCCGTGATGAGCGGGATGCCTATTTACACGGTTTCCAAGCTTCTCGGCCATCATGATGTGAAGATCACAGAGAAACACTATGCCCACCTCGCCCCGGACTACATGGGGAATGCTATTACCATGCTGAGGCCAAAGTGGGGAGCGCGGAAACAAATAAAAGCAGATTAGGCATTCTGTTTTTTCAGGCGTATAATTTCGCCAAATGAGGAAAGGAGCCCGCCTATGAAAAAGATCATCCCGTTTTTAATTCTCGCCTTGTTTGCATTCCAGCAAAGTAGTTTTGCCTACCGAAGCACCCGGGGCTACGTCAAACGCAGCTCTGGGACCTATGTTGCCCCACACTACAGCTCGACACCCAATCGAATCAAAGCGGACAATTGGAGCGCAAAAGGTAACGTCAATCCGTTTACGGGCAAAAAAGGATACAAACAATCTTATTAATAAATAGGAGGGAGTTGTGGAGATGAATGTTAAGAAGATAATAGCGAGGGAAGGGCTAATTATTCTTGGGCTAATCTGTCTCGGCGCTTTAACGGAAATCGCCTCCGTGTTTTATTTGAATCACACGCACCATGCAACGAAACGGGAATATCTGAACAGAAATATTCCTATTCCTCCAGAGGGATTTGTCTTAGACGACCCCAAACAAGATTACAAGGGAGCATTTGACGATTTAATCCCAAAGAAAACACACGTGACTTTTTTGTATGACGCATGGCAAATAACCCGGAGTGGGGTAGTATTTTTTATTTTGGGCTATCCGTTCTATTGGGTAATTAGGTTTATTCTTTGGGCAATCAAAACTCTGAGGAAGCAATGACCGAATCTCGAACTCCCTATTCCGCAAGTTCCGGAACATGATTCGTATTTGCACATGGGAGGTGAAACGATGAATCTTTTCGCGATAATGATAATTCTTGGAACCGTTGCCTTTGCTCTTGGCTGGCGTTTAAAAGGAATAAAATCAAAACAAAAAATTCCTGCGAATGAAGATTCTAACCTTGTTGCCCGCTTTAATTCCCACCTTGATTCAACCATGAATAACAAAACATTTTTTAAGATAACAGCTTTAATTATATTGGCGGGAATCATCCTTTTTCTTGCGACACCCAAATATACATTCAACTCAAACGGCACTGTCAGGAAAAATGTATTTACGGGCACTGTAAGGCATATTGGGGGATATCTTGACTAAAAAAATAGTCGGAACAATATTGCTTGCCGGTCTAATTTTTGTCGCGCTCTCTTCAATGGGAAAAATGTTTATCGAGGCTTATTCGCACTATGGGTTTTCTGTGCTTATAAAACGCGTCGGTCTATTTATTCCCGGGACAGTGATTATCCTTATTTGCGCTTGGATTTTAAGAAAGGCGTGGAAGTGAAAAACTCGGATTTTCTCAAAATAGCGTTGCTGATAATTTTGGCAGGAGGAGTATTTTATTTGGTGACGCCGAAATATCGCTTTACCCATAAGGGACAAATCAGGGAAAATGTTTTCACAGGACAGGTTGAGCGTTGGACAGGAAAATATTGGCATGAATGGAAAGATAAAAGGCCGCCACTTTCGAAAATATTTTCTGAAAATGGTAACAAAGATATAGTTTTAAATAAGAGGGCATTTGAATGAAGCTCTGGACCAATTTTGTCGTTTTATTTATTTTATGCGGCGGATTAGCGATTTGCTACTTATTGACTGATCCGTTTTATGTGGGATCTCCCGAAGATGATTCGCTGAAACTTACTGGAATCGGGTATGCTGTCCAACTAGCCATTTTTGTAATAACTTTTTTTGTCATTGGAACGGTTGTACATTGGCTTCAAGAAAGTGAAAAACAAGTAGAGGAAAAGAAATCAGCGAAGACGGACGAGCGGCCTTTCTCCGAGTGATTCGGGGAGCTGTCGAGGAGTTCGCACAAGATGGCTCCGATCAATATGCAATTTCACGACAGCGTGGAGCGGATCAACAAGAAGCTCAACCTGAAGTAATCCCTCCGATTTCATTGCCCATTCAATACCCCTCCCCATAGATTTCCCTTTCTTTTTATCAGTAGTAGATTTTCAAGGCACGCAGTTGAGAATCCGTATTCCGAATGATAAAATTAAGTAGGGAAAAATCATTGGAAAACCAGCGTTTATTACAATAAGGCGACAAGGATGAGCGGAAGATCAATGTTTTATCAGTACAAAATGGTGGCAGAAGCATTTAACCACGAATTGCTCATTGACTTTCGATGTATGGGTGTTGACGGTCAATATACCTTCGCGCAAAAACACTATGCTTATGAATTGATTGAGAAAAACGGCATTCGGTCCACATCCAGAATATTGATGTTACCGCGTCGGACACTTCAAAGGTGGTGTAGGCGGGATCATGTAACCGTGGATCGTTGTCCAGATTGGGTTTATGAATGGGCTGAAAGGCGAAGAGAACGCAGAAAGCGGTGGAGTTGGCGATTTTATTAATCCAAAATGTCGCCACTTAATAACAAAGGGGGATGAATATCCTGAGTTTTTCCTTGCCTATATACGCGCAAGAGAATTGCAGCTTAAAGTAGTGAATTTAAACGTTCGCAAAGGATATCCAGACCAGAGGAATTTTTTGAGTCCCTAAAAGAGGTATAATAAACTCACACAGTAAAAAAAGGGAAATACTGCTCCTACCCCAAAAGGGAAGGGTTTTCGCAAACCATAAAAAAGGCATATCAAAAATGAGGAAAAAAACTACTCCACCCCCTAAATGGACATTCTGTCACGACGGGAAAGATATTCCCTATCCGGAGGCGCTAAAGTTTCATTTTAAAAATAAGGCATGGAGAGAGCAGATTTACATTCTCAGCCCAATCCGAAATATTAATGATGATTACATTTTCTTGTTTCCAGAGGGCGTGGATATAGTAAAGGATGACGAAAACTCCACTATGCATTTCCATAAGAATTATATTTTTTTTAATGGGCGGTGGTATACCCCTGAGGATTGCTTCGAGAATACAGTTTGTGTCGATGCAGCTATGAAGTACAGAGAAGGATTTGCGAATCATTGGCAATGGTTAGGAGGAGCTTCGTACCGGCTCCCTTTTCCTTATTTTGATTTAACCACCGAGGAGCTTGCCGATTTCAGGAAACAAGCGATTCAGCCAGTAAGAGATTTATTAAAAAAATATGATTTTCTCAAACCGGATAAGCGCGGAGAGAGTGATGATGATCGTGAAATGAAAGAAGAACAGTTAAAGTTTGTGGACGGCATTTTGAAAAAAAATACCAAAAGGCCGTCTGTAGCAAAAATGCAGGAAAGGTGGGTTGAGCATTTGTGTTTACGTTATCCAAATGATCGGAAAAAAAACGATAAATACTGTGGCTCTGAGCAGACCATCAGGAGAAGGATGAAGGAATTAGAGGATTATCAGAAAAAAAGTTTTTTTATTAAAAAAGAATCTTTATAGCTGACTCGATACAAATTAGCGTCCGTGTTTTAATCTAGCCCTCGGTTAATCAATCGCCGGGGGCTTTTTATTTTTGAACCACGTGAGGAGGATAGGATGAGTAAAAAATTAACCCCACTTAAAGCGATCCGGGCGAAATGCCTCGATTGCTCCTGCTTCCAGCCCAAAGAAGTCAAACTCTGTACCATTCCAGAATGTGCCCTGTTTCCCTTTAGACAGGGGCGTAACCCCAGCAGGGCAGGTATCGGAGGCCGTAAACCAGAGTTGACTCAGAAATCTGCTTGTGAGCTGGGTAATTCTACAAATATGGAGGCCGCGAATGGATAATCCAGAAATTGTAAGCACTCAAAACCTATATGAGGGATCATTCCTGTTTTGTCGCGGCTTTAAGTTGGTTGGCAAGAAGCGCGACGGATCAAAGATCACCCTTTCTTTCGCCGGGAAAAATGTGCGCGAAGAGGCCCTCAAGTTCTATAACGGCGGCAAAGTCGAAGCCAAGGCGTATTCGGACGCTTACCGGACCCTTAAAGATTATGTGTTTGAGCGGTAACTTATGGAATTGGATGAGGACAGGAACCAATTTGAAGTCATTATTGGTCCCCAAAAATACAAAGTTCTTCCAAATGATTTTTACAAAGCACGGCTTATCAAAGTTCAATCAGGAATTGGTAAGTTCGGTCCGATTTTCCGACTGTTTTTTGAAATCACCGAAGGCGAAAAGATGGGGACACGAATTAACGGTCTGGTTAATAAAGATGCCAGTGGAATAAAAGGGCGGCTCTGGCAGCTTTTTAAGGCAATGACGGGGAAAGCTACTAATATTTTTACCACTTTCAATCTCAAAGACCTCGTAGGCAAAGAGTGCTTTATCCATGTTGAAGAAAGGGAAAAGGGCAATGCCATTACAGAGTATGTCGGCCTCAGAGATTTCGAGAATATTAAGCGAATCCGTTTGGAAGCGTAGCTATTCAGTGCCACACGTTGTCCATGATTTGCCACTTACTAGCGGGGATTTGGCATTTATGCATGCTCTTTTCAAAGTGCAAGATGATTTTCTTTATAAATCCAAAAAGCAATGGAGCGGGTGGTGTTTTGCCGCTAACAAATTGCTCGCTAAGCTTTCAAGACGCTCAGAAGCAACTATAAAACGGGCGAGGCAAAGAATGGCATTTATGGGACTTATTCAATATCGGCTCGGACAATTTAACGGTCGGAAAGCTACGGAATATCGGGTTTTAATTGATAGATTTTACTTGGCAGACCGCGCTTTATTTAAACTTAGGAGGGGGTCAAAGAGAGGGCACACAAAAGCAATAAGCAACTAACAAGAACAAGAAGCATTTTTCTTATCCCTAAAGGGATGAGTTTTCTTGCACAGTAAAAAAGGGAATCGTTTCGGAGTTTAGTGGCGCAGTAAAAAAAGGAATTCTCCGACACACGGACGCGTGCGCGAAGTGGAAGAACTCTTAACCATAGATGAACTGGCAGGTCGGCTGAAAGTCTCGCCTTGGACGATCCGGGCGTGGTGCGGCAAGAGCTTTGTCCCTTTCTTCAAGATTAGAGGGCTGGTTCGGTTCCGGGCGAGCGAGATCGACAAGTGGCTGAGGCAGAACTACCGGGCCGGGCGGTCCGTCTACAGGCTTAGGATAGAGGCGGCAATGGCCCTAAAAGGGGCCGAAAACTAGCTTAAACCTAGCATAGGAGCACTTTTCTCCCTTGGGGGAACACCCTCATAGGGTGCGTGCGGTTGGGCTGTATAGAGGAAAAATATTGCTTAAAATGCGGACAATGGATATTCTGTAGCAAATCTACTCCCCGCTTGATCAGCCGAAAGGCCTCGGGCGGGGTTGTTTTTTTTGCACACCCCAGATACCGCCTTTTTATTTTGTGACTGATTTATGGCTGTGTTAAGATACCCGCCGAGGGTTTTAATAATGCCGTTTCAACCAAAATTCAACATTACGACAAAGATCAATAAAACACTCGTAGAGATTGAACGAGTGCGGGGATTTCTTGACGCGATAAAGCTCAAGGATGACTGGATCGCCGACATGCAGCAAAAGGCGCTTATCCTTGAGTCTCACCACTCCACCCACATCGAAGGCACAGCCCTAAGCCTTGAACAAGCGAAGTCCATCTTGGGGGGGCAAAAAATCAAGGGTGTAAACCGAGACGACGAAAAAGAGCTTTTAAATTACAAGAAGGCGATGGATTTTCTCTCAAAATATCTTGGAAAGGACGATCCGGTTTCGGAAGGCGTTGTCCGGGAATTACACAAGATTATCGTCAAGGGCGTCCGTGGGGAAAATGCCGATCCTGGCAGTTATCGTAAAATACAAAACTACGTTGTTAATTCCCGTACGCATGAGGTTGTCTATACTCCTCCTGCGCCCTTAGAGGTTCCGCCTCTTATGCGGGAGTTTACAGATTGGATTAACAGGGCTGAGGATTTGTCACCGATCCTTGTGGCAGGCATTGCTCAATTTCAATTCGTGCACATCCATCCTTTTATTGACGGCAACGGCAGGACGGCCCGGCTTCTTTCGACGCTTATCCTTTACAAAACCGGCTATGATTTTAAACGCCTCTTTACGATTTCGGAGTATTACGATAAAGACCGGCCAGCCTATTATCAGGCCATTCAGAATGTTCGTAAGAACCATATGGACATGACCACTTGGCTGGAATACTTTGTTGACGGCCTCCGTTCGCAAATGATCGAGATTCGGGCCAAGGGTGAACAGTTGATTAAGCAGGATAGCCGGCTTCAAAAGATCAAAAAGGTCGGGTTGAATAAGCGGCAGGAGAAAGCTGTTAAGAGACTTATTATTAAAGGCACGCTTTCCGTCAACGAGTATCAGTCTATCGTTTCTTGTATCCGGCGCACGGCTCAGAGGGATTTGGAAGAATTAGTCGAGAAAAGGGTTATCAAAATCGTGGCGAAAAGTCCGACTGACCCAACCAAGCACTATGTTTTACTGTGACATGCTACTGTGACAAACTGTGACATGCTACTGTGACACCTCATCCTAAAAATCCCGCTAAATGGATGCAAACGGCAGTTCCGAGATCTCGCTCGGGCTATGCTAGAATTCAGCTAATTTCGATACAACCGGATGCAACGGGATACTAACGGATACCAAGCTATGCTAAATGCATCCGAAGGCAATAAAAGCGGTTGTGCCATAAGTCGTTTAAATAGGGTGCGTTACAAAAAATAGCTGTAGGCACGCTTGGGGTGCGTGCGGTCGCTGGTTCAAATCCAGTCGCCCCGAGATTTTCCGGGGCGGGAGGTTCTCCGCCAGAGGCGGATCCGTCCTTCGGCGGAAAATCCTCTCGCCCCGATTGTCATTATA
>Ga0265297_10011869_pt1 | contig 10580 bp, 9 predicted proteins | sample Munlanlwell13791_FD_192502 | JGI IMG/M metagenome (GOLD analysis project Ga0265297, IMG submission 192502) | Leachate microbial communities from a municipal landfill in Southern Ontario, Canada - Leachate well 137-91 | ecosystem: Engineered > Solid waste > Landfill > Unclassified | place...
CGATCTGGTAGAGGGCGAAGGGATTGTCCCGCTTCAGGTCGCGGGCGGCGCGGACCAGCCGCGAGAGGCCCTCGGGGTCGTCCGCGTCCGCGAGGATCGTGATCGAGGAGGCGAGCTTGGTCGGGTTCAGGCGCATCCAGTCCAGGTTCTCGCCGCGTCGGGCGTCGACGAAGGCGCGGAAGCCCCCTTCCTCCTCCAGGAAGTGGGGAGCGGGAGGGAAGGCCCACTCGACGTCGAAGCCGTCCTCGAAGGCGGCGACCGCGTCCGCCATGTCGTCCGCCGAGATCCAGTCGGTGGAGGTCACCCAGTACGGGGGCTTGTCCATCCGGCTCATGCCCCAGTCGTCGGCCATGTCGCGGACCGTCGTCCCGGGCAGGAGCGAGAGCGGGTAGAGCTCGGCGTCCTGTCCCAGGCCATGCATGCCCAAGAAGTCGAAAGTTTCTATAACCTGCTCGTAGCCATCGAAGGGCAGGCCGAGGATGAGGCCCGTCTTGATCGTCACGCGGTTCTTCTGGAGTATCTCGGCCCCGCGCTCGAAGTCGGGGCGGTTCCAGCTGCGCCCGACCGCTTCCAGGGCCTTCGGGTTCACGCTCTGGAGGCCCGCCTCGGCAGAGCCCAGGCCGGCGGCGGCGTAGAGCCGTCCCGTCTCCTCGGTGACGGACTCGAGCCTGAGCTCGGCGTGGATCGCCATGCCCGCCGCGTTCGCCCGGGCGAGGGAGACGAGACGGTCGGCGAGGTCCTCGGTGGCTTGGAACGAGGGATCCATGAGGTAGATCTCGCGGACGCCGGCCTTGCCCGCGGCCTCGACGACGGAGTAAGCCTGCTCGCGGGGGAAGCGCCGCAGGTCGGGGTAGTTCTTGCCGTAGTAGCAGTAGCCGCAGCGGGAGGGGCAGCCGCGCATGGTCTCGAGGTGGACGGGCCTGTCCGCCTCGAAGGGCAGGATGCCCGCGAGGTAGGGATTCGGCAGCGTCGCCAGGTCGAGCCTTTCCTTGGCCGCGTAGCGGCGCTCGAGGGGGAGGCCGCGGCGAAGGTCGTCCAGGATCTCGCAGAAGGCCAGCTCGCCCTCGCCCTCGACCAAGGCCTGGAAGGCCTGCGATCCCATGATCGGCATGCCTTGGACGACCTCGGGGCCGCCCGCGGCGAAGCGGGATCGCGGCGAGAGCGCGGCCGCGCGCGAGGCGACGTGGACGCTTCGCTCCAGGTTCCAGGCGTAGAGCGTGAAGCATACTAGGTCGGCCGCTTCGGCGGCGATCGCTTCCGTTATCGCCGCGTCGGAGCCGCGGTCGGCGAGGTCGCGGTCCAGGATCTTCCACTCGCCCCGGGCGAGGAGGCCGCGGGACTCGGCGTAGGCCGCCAGGTAAGCCGCCGCCAGGGGGATGTTGGCCCGGGCGTTCTCGCCGTTGGGATCCTGCACGGGAAGCTGCACGAAAAGCGTCTTCATTCTCTATCTACGCTCGTCGAGGACCTATGGTCCGCGACGGACAGTGCGTCCATATTCGGAGGATTCGGGGAACGAGGGGAAGAGCCTTCCCCAATCGCCCCGACGCGTCGGCGCGGCGAGGCACATGGAGAGGAGATGCAGGAAATCAATTCGAGGTATCTCCTGGGCGCCGAGACCGGCGAGATGACCAGTATATACTTGGGCGTCGACTAGGGTGAAGCCCTCGTCCCGCAGCCGCCAGGCCAGGGGGATGAAGGCGAGCTTGGACGCGTCGTCCTCCAGGCTGAACATGGACTCCCCGAAGAAGACCGAGCCCAGGCTGACGCCGTACAGGCCGCCGACGAGCCGACCGCCGCGCCTGACCTCCGCCGAGTGGGCGAAGCCGAGTCGATGGAGCTCGCGGTAGGCCTCGATCATGCCTTCGGTGATCCAGGTGCCGTCCTGGCCCGGCCTTTCCACCGAGGAGCAGGATCGGATGACGGCCTCGAAATCGCGGTCGAGCGAGAGCTCGAAGCCCTCCTCGCGCGACGAGCGCCGGAGCAGCTTGCGCATGGTGGCCGACGCGTGCAGCTCCTCGGGTTTCAGGACGAAGCGGGGATCGGGGCTCCACCAGAGAATGGGCTGGCCGTCGGAGAACCAGGGGAAGATGCCGCGGCGGTAGGCCGAGAGTAGGAGCCCCGGCGACAGGTTGCCTCCGGCGCAGACGATCCCGTCCGCATCGGCGGACTCGGGATCGGGGAAGGGGAAGTCGTCGTTTTCGGTCAGATAGGGGAAAGCCTTTCCTTGGACCCGGCCGCGCGGCATGGATAGGATTATAGCCGCCGTCAGCCGCGCGCGTCATCCCGAGCGCCGTTGCGCTCGTCCCTATGGTCGTCCCGGCGGGCCGCGCCTCTCAGGGCGGGGACAGGCCTGCCCGCGCCGCCCGGAAGGCGGGAGGAGCGCGCGATCGCCGCCCCGCCTTTGGCGGCGGCGCCCTTGGCGGCGGCGCCCGCGGCGGCGGCTCCGACGGCGGCGCAAAGCCTTTCGACCTGCGGATAGGCGCGATGCAGTAGGGGCACCGCGACCAAGGCGTAGGCGAGGCCGCCCAGGGCGTCGACGGCGTAGTGGGCGTAGATGTAGACCGTCGAGGCGATTATTAGGATCGCGGCGATGAGGTAGGGCGGAAGGAGCCGCCTGTCGATGCGCGCGGCGCCGACGACCGAGACGGAGGCCAGGGCGACGTGGGTCGAGGGAAAAGCCGCGCCGGATAGTACGGTCACCGAGAACACGGCCTTGAAGAAGGCCACGAATACGCCGCCCTCGATCCCGTCGTACCAGGCGTTCCGCAGGTCCTCGAAATAGTATTTCGGGCCTTGCACGCGGAAGAAGATGTAGAAGGTCGAGAGGCAGGTCATCGCGGCCAGGGCGACGAAGAGCTGGCGCCGCGCCTCGTCCCGCCTGCGCCCGAGATAGGCGAGCCAGGGCGTCCCGATCAGGAGCACGAAATACACGAAATAGGAGCCGAACATGAGTTCGTTGAACCAGGAGACGTGACCGAAGGCGGCGAAGAATTCCCGCGAGGGCTGGAAGCCGAAGATCCATTGGTCGGCGGCGGCGAAGACCGCGTCGTAGGATCGGCCGCCGAAGGCGCGCGAGGAGATCAGTATACTTTCGCTGAAGAAGGGCAGGAGCGCGAGCTGCGGGTAGAAGAGCCGTACGAAGGAGTAGCCGCTGCGCTCGTACGAGGGGGCGGCGAAGCCGGCGAGGCAGGCGACGGCGGCGATGGCCGCGAAGAATAGCGCCATCGCGTAGCCCCGAGGCAGCCCGGAGGCCAGGGTCCGGGAATCGGGCCAGACGGCCGAGGCGATCGCGAACACGACGGAGATGGCCGCCATGACGATATCCTGGGGCTCGGGGCGATAGCGAGGCGCGTATTTCCGCATCATGTCACCGTTCGTTCTTCGGAGCGCGTCAGGCGATCCTGATCACTACCTCGCCGTCCGCGACGTCGGCTACGGCCGAGCCGCCCTCCGAGAGCCTTCCGAAAAGGACTTCGTCGACGAAGAAGGTCTTGATCTTGTCCTCGACCAGGCGGCCGATATTGCGCGCGCCGAACTCGCGCGAGTAGCCCTTCTCGGCCAGGTGCTTGACCAGGGCGGCCGTCGCCTCGAGCTGGACCTTCTTCTCGGCCAGCTGCACTCGGAACTCGTCGATCGCCTTGACGACGATGCGCTCGATGACGGGCGGCGGCAGGTTCTCGAAGCGCACGACGGCGTCCAGGCGGTTCCGGAACTCCGGCGTGAAGGCCCGCTGGACGGCCTCGCCGAGGGCCGTGTCCGTGATCGAGCGCTCGCCGAAGCCGATCATCGCCTTCCCTAGGTCGCGGGCCCCGGCGTTGCTCGTCATGATGAGTACCACGTTGCGGAAGTCGGCCTTCCGCCCTTGGTTGTCGGTCAGGGTGGCGTAGTCCATTATCTGGAGCAGGATGTTGTAGATATCCGGATGGGCCTTCTCGATCTCGTCGAGGAGGACGACCGCGTGGGGAGTCTTGCGGATCGCGTCGGTCAGGAGCCCGCCCTCATCGTAGCCGACGTAGCCGGGAGGCGAGCCGATGAGCCTGCTGACGGTGTGCTTCTCCTGGTACTCGGACATGTCGAAGCGGTGCAGGCCGATGCCCATGCTCTTGGCGAGCTGCCGGGCGAGCTCGGTCTTCCCGACGCCCGTGGGACCGACGAACAGGAAGTTCGCGACCGGCTTGTCCGGAGCGCGGAAACCGGCGCGGCTGCGCTTGACCGCCTTGACGACGGCCTCGACGGCGGCGTCCTGGCCGAAGACCTCGTCTTTTAGCTGCTTCTCGAGCCCGGCCAGCTTGTCCTTCTCGGACATGGAGACGGAGCGCTCGGGTATCCTCGCGATCTTCGCGACGACTGTCTCTATCTCGCGCGCGCTGATGTCCAGCGTCTCGGTCGCGGCTTCGGGTTTTTGCGCGTCGCCCTTTCCGGCTCCGCCTTGGCCGTTCGCCGCGCCGCTCGGCGCGTCCATCGCCGCGCCGTTCAATGCCTCGCTCGCGGCCTCGCTCGCCTCGCCCTCCTCGGCTCTCTCGGCCTTGGGTTTGTCCTTCACCGACCTGGTCTTGTAATCGTTCATCCGGGCCCAGGCTCCCGCCTCGTCTATGACGTCGATCGCCTTGTCGGGGAGGCGCCGCTCGGTGATGTACTGCGCGGAGAGCCGCACGGCCAGTTCGAGCCCCTCGTTGGAATAGCGGACGTTGTGGTAGTCCTCGTACTTCTTCCGCAGGCCCTTGAGAATCTCCACGGCCTCGCCCTGCGTCGGCTCGACGATGTCGATCTTCTGGAAGCGGCGCGACAGGGCCCTGTCCTTCTCGAAGAACTTGTTGTACTCGTCGTAGGTCGTCGAGCCGATGCAGCGGAGCCTGCCCGAGGTCAGGGCGGGCTTGAGCAGGTTCGACGCGTCGAGGGAGCCTCCCGACACGGCCCCGGCGCCGACGATGGTGTGGATCTCGTCGATGAAGAGGATCGACTTCTCCTTCTTCAGGAGTTCGTCCACGACGCGCTTGACGCGCTCCTCGAAGTCGCCTCGGAATTTCGTGCCCGCCAGCAGCGAGCCCATATCGAGGGCGTAGATCGTATAATCCCGGAGCCGGGGCGGGACGTCGCCGGCTACGATGCGCTGCGCGAGGCCCTCCGTGATCGCCGTCTTGCCGACGCCCGCGTCGCCGACGTGGATCGGGTTGTTCTTGAGCCTGCGGCACAGGACTTGGACGGTCCTCTCGATCTCGGCCTCGCGGCCGATGACCGGTTCCAGCTTGCCCTCGCGGGCCGCCTTCGTCAGGTCGGAGGCGAAGCGCTCGAGGGGGCTCACGCGGCCGGCGGGGCGGGCCTTCCGCTCCTCCCTCTCCTCGTGCTGCTCCTCCTCGTCCTCCTCCTCGTCCTCCTCGAAGGCTTCGGGATCCGCGCCTTCGCCGTGGGAGATCACCTCCAGGAGCTGGAGCCGCTTCACTCCGGACTTGCGCAGGTAGTAGGCGGAGTAATTGCGCTCCTCGTCGTAGAGCGAGACAAGGACGTCCGCGACCTCGACCTCTTCCTTGCCTGCGGCTTGGGATTGGAGCACCGCCCGCTCGATCACGCTTTGGAAGCCGGCCGTCTGGACGGGCTCGACGTTCTTGACCTGGGGGATTTTCTGTTCGAAGTAGGCTTCCATCCCCCGCCTGAGTTGCTCGACGTCCGCCTCGCAGGCCTCCAGGATGGTGCGCACCTGCTCGAAGGACAGCGCGGCGTAGAGAATATGCTCCGGCGTAAGATACTCGTGGCCGCGGAGCTTGGCCTCGTTGTACGCGGCGTTGAATATCGCCTGGACTTCCTGGCTGACCTTCATATGTCCTATGCCTTCTCCATGGTGCACTTGAGCGGGAAGCCGTTCTGCCGCGCCAGTTGGTGCACTTGATTGATTTTCGTCACGGCGAGGTCGTAGCTGTAGATACCCACCGTACCTTTGCCCTTCTTATGCACGTCGATCATGATCCGCGTAGCCTCGGGCAGGCTCTTGTGGAAAACGGTCATGAGGACCGTGACCACGAACTCCATGGTCGTGAAGTCGTCGTTGAGTAGGAGGACCCGGTATTCGTCGGGCTCTTTGAGCTCCTCTTCCTCACGGGTAAGGAGCCCGCCCTCCAGCTCTGAATCTGTCGCCATGGCTCGTTCTACCATAAAAATACCGACTCGGTCTCATGAAAACAAGGGGATCGAGTAATCCGGTCGATTGTTAGAAATCGGTTAATAGTCGAGACTAAGCGGCTTTATTCTCTCCCCCGCGTCGACTCGACCTTGCTGAAAGCGCCCGATTCTCTTTATAAATCCGTTAGCTATCCGTTAGGCCTGTATTACGAGTCTTATAGGAGCCGCGATGAAACTCCGCCTCCCCGTCGCTCTCCTGTTGGGTGCGTCGATCCTGGCTTCCTGCGCCAAGAAGCTGGAATCCATCACCTTGGCGGGATCCACGGCCTTCCAGCCCTTCGCTGAAGCGCTCGCGGAGAACTATATGGATACCAAGCAGGATATAAACGTGATCGTGCAGGGCGGCGGTTCGGCGGTCGGGATCAACGCCGCCTCCACGGGAGCGGCCCAGATCGGGATGGCCGACTTGGTCGTCCTCCCCGCCGAAGCGGCAGGACTGGTGCCCGTCGTCGTCGCCCGCGACGGAATCTCGCTCATCGTGAATCCCGCCAATCCCGTCGCGGACTTGGGACTGGAGGAGCTGCGGCGCCTTTTCAACGGCGAGATCCGCAACTGGAAGGAACTGGGGGGACGCGACGCCGAGGTCACGGTCGTGTCGCGCGAGGCAGGCTCCGGCACCCGCTCCTCCTTCGAGAAGATCGTCGGCGGCATCGAGCTAACCGACGACGCCATCGTCCAGGACTCCAACGGCACCATCCGCGAAACCGTGGCCAACGACAAGAACGCGATCGGCTACCTTTCGCACGGCTTGGTGAACGATAAGGTCAGGGCGGTCTCGATCGACGGAATCGCGGGAACGAGCGAGAGCATAGTCTCGGGCCTCTACCCCCTCGTGCGGCCGGTCTTCTTCCTGACGAAGGGCGAGCGCTCGGGCTCGATCAAGGATTTCATCGATTACGTGCTCGGACCGGAGGGGCAGGCCTTCATCGTCGAAGGCGGCCTGATAGCGGCGAAATGAAAGCGACGAGGCTCTCTCCCCGTCCAGACACGGCCAGGCGCGCGACGAGGCGGGAGAAACTGGTGGAGGCCGCGCTCTTGGCCGTCGCCTGCTCCTCGATCCTAAGCCTGGCCCTGATCGCCGCCTTCATCTTCAAGGAAGGCCTTCCCTTCATGATCGGATACGGGCCTGGCAAGTTCCTCTTCTCCTCGGAATGGCGCCCGAAGGCGGGCCTGTACGGTATCTTCCCGATGATCGTCTCCTCCCTGCTCGCGACCTTCGGCGCCCTGGGCCTCGGCGCACCTCTGGGAATCGCCTCGGCGGTCTTCCTGACCGAGTTCGCGCCTTCGGCCGTCATGAAAGTGGTCAAGCCAGCGATCGAACTCCTCGCGGGCATCCCCTCGGTGGTCTTCGGCTTCATCGGCGTCATGATCGTCGCCCCCTTCGTCCGCGCGACGGCGGGCGGGCCGGGGCTCTCGCTCCTCTCCGCGGCCTTCATCCTGGGGATCATGATATTGCCGACCGTGACGAGCATCTCCGTGGACGCCCTCAACGCCGTGCCCCAGAGCTACCGCGAAGGCGCCTTGGCGCTCGGGGCGACGCGCTGGCAGGCGACCAGGATGGTCGTCCTCAAGGCCGCGCGCTCCGGCCTGGTCGCCGCCGTCATCTTGGGTATGGGCAGGGCGATCGGCGAGACCATGGCCGTGATCATGGTCGCGGGCAACGCGGTCAAGCTCCCGTCTTCCCCTCTGGACTCGGTCCGGACCCTGACCGCGAATATCGCGCTCGAGATGGGTTTCGCGGTGGGCGATCACCGCAAGGCGCTGTTCGCGACGGGCGTCGTCCTCTTCGCCGTGATCATGGCGCTGAACGGAGCCGCGATGACCGCCATCAGGCGGAAGGGTAGGCGCGGGTGAGCGCTCCGCGAGGCGTCGCGGCGCGAGGCGCCGCGGCGCGTGTCGCGACGGCGGGCCGGGCCCGCGCGCGCGGCCAAGCGCGCGCGCAGGCGATCGCCGTCGGCATCCTAGGCGCCGCCACGGCGGCGGCGATCGCCGCCCTGGCCTTCATCGTGTTCTTCGTCCTCAGCAGGGGGTTGCCTTCCGTGACCCTCGAATTCCTCTTCTCGAAACCCCGCGGCATGGGCCGCTCGGGCGGCATCCTGCCCGCGATCGTCGGGACCTTCGTACTCCCCGCCCTGGCGATCGCGATCGCCCTGCCCCTCGGCGCCGGGACGGCCATCTACCTCACGGAATACACGCGCGAAGGCCGCCTGACGCGAGCCATCCGCTTCGGCTCTGATTGCCTGGCCGGGATTCCCTCCATCATCTTCGGCCTGTTCGGTTATATTTTCTTCGTTACGACCTTGGGCCTCGGCTGGTCGCTCCTCTCCGGTGCCCTGACCCTGGCCATCATGATACTGCCCACGATCATCCGCACGACGGAGGAGGCCATCCGCTCGGTTCCCCGCTCCTGGCGCGAGGTGAGCCTGTCGCTCGGCGCCACGCGATGGGAGACCATCGTCAAGGTCGTCCTGCCGAACGCCCTGCCGGGGATCGTGACGGGCGTCATGCTGGGGCTGGGGCGCTCGATCGGCGAGACCGCCGCCGTTATCTTCACCGCGGGCTCTTCGCTGCGCATGCCCCAGTCGATCATGGACTCGACGAGGACCATGGCCGTGCACTTCTACATCCTCGCCCGCGAGGGCATCTCCGCGGAGAAGGCCTACGGCACCGCTGCCGTCCTGGTGATCTCCGTCCTGGCCGTCAACGCGGTCACCTACTGGCTGATGAACCGCTTCATCAAGCGGAGGGCGCGATGAGCGACGCCATAGTTGCCGCTGCTGCCGCTGCAGCCGTCGGGGCCACCGGGACCGGGGCCGCCGACGCCGGCACGACCGGCGCTCGGGCGAAGATGTCGGTCCAGGACCTGCGCGTGTCCTTCGGCGCCTTCGAGGCGCTCCGCGGCCTGTCGATCGAGGTGCAGCCGCGCGCGGTGCTCGGCGTAATAGGGCCGGCGGGCTCGGCCAAGACCACCTTCCTGCGCGCGCTCAACCGGATGAACGAGCTCGCGCCGGGCTGCCGGACGCGGGGCCGCGTCCTCCTGGACGGGCAGGATATATACGCGACGGGCATGGATCCCTCCGAGCTCAGGCGCAAGGTGGGGATGGTCTTCGCCATGCCCCTGCCCCTGCCCATGAGCGTATACGACAACATATGCTACGGCCCCCGGCTCGCGGGCATTCGCGACAAGGCCAGCCTCGACGAGCTCGCCGAAAGGAGCCTGCGCGCGGCATTCCTCTGGGACGAAGTGAAGGACAGGCTCGGACGCTCGGGCCTGCGCCTGTCCGGCGGCCAGCAGCAGAGGCTCTGCCTGGCGCGCACGCTCGCGATGGAACCGGAGGTCGTCCTCCTGGACGAGCCCAGCTCCGGGCTGGATCCCGTCTCGACCGCCAAGATCGAAGACGCCATCGCCGTATTAAAGGAAAAGATCGCCTTCGTCCTGGTCACGAACAATACGAAGCAGGCGGCACGGGTCGCGGACGTCACGGCCTTTTTCCTCATGGGCGAACTCGTCGAGATCGGCCCTACGGGCAAGCTCTTCACGAATCCCGCCGATCGGCGCACGGACGATTACCTGACCGGGAGGTTCGGATGAGCGCCCTCTCCGGCGGCCGGCCCGAGGGCCGCGCCTCCGCCCCCGAGGGCCGCGCCTCCGTTCCCAAGATGGCCGTCAGCGGTTTCGACCTGCATTACGGCGCCTTCCACGCCTTGAAAGGCGTGGACCTCGCGATCCGGGAAAAGCGCATAACCGCGCTTATCGGCCCTAGCGGCTGCGGCAAGTCGACCCTCCTGCGCTCCCTGAACAGGATGAACGACCTCATCCGGGGTGTGAGGATCGAGGGCCTGGCGACCCTGGACGGCGCGGACATCTACGCCCGTGACGCCGACGTCACCGGTCTCCGCAAGCGCGTGGGCATGGTCTTCCAGCGGCCCAATCCCTTCCCCCTCTCGATCTACGACAACGTCGCCTTCGGCCTCCGGGTCGAAGGCGCGAGATCCGGAGGGCGGCTCGACGAGATCGTCGAGCGGAGCCTGAAGAGCGCCTGGCTCTGGGACCAGGTCAAGGACAAGTTACGCGACGATGCCCTGGACCTTCCCCTGGACCAGCAGCAGAGGCTGTGCATCGCCCGGCTCATCGCGGTGGAGCCCGAAGTCATATTGATGGACGAACCCTGCTCGAGCCTGGATCCGATCGCGACGGCGAAGATCGAGGAGCTCATGATCGAGCTCAAGCGCTCGTATACCATCGCCATCGTGACCCACAACATGCAGCAGGCGGCGCGGATCTCCGATTTCTCGGGCTACATGCTCCTGGGCGAGATGATCGAATTCGGCCCCACTTCCGTCATTTTCACCAATCCTCGCGACGGCCGGACGGACGATTACATCAGCGGCCGTTACGGTTGATC
>Ga0265297_10011870_pt1 | contig 10579 bp, 9 predicted proteins | sample Munlanlwell13791_FD_192502 | JGI IMG/M metagenome (GOLD analysis project Ga0265297, IMG submission 192502) | Leachate microbial communities from a municipal landfill in Southern Ontario, Canada - Leachate well 137-91 | ecosystem: Engineered > Solid waste > Landfill > Unclassified | place...
GGCCGGCGGTTTTCGGGGAGCTGTCCTTGGGCTTTGACCCGCGTATGAAGCTGGACGAGGCGGAAACCATTTCCAAAAAACTCCAGGACAAGCTTTTAGCTGATATAAGCGAGCTTAAATACGTTGTCGTTAAGCTTGAGAGCCATAATTTGAAGGAGGGCGCAATCAAGCCGGAGTGGTCCGGATTCGGAAGAGGCTCGGGAAGATTCAGATTCAGGCAGAAGAGGGGAGGATTTATAGAAGAAATGGGTCCTCCAAAAGAAGGCTACAGGATAGCGATTCCCGTTAAAGATAACGAGATTTATAAAGACTTCGGCGCTCCCGAGTATCTGATAATAGATAAAAAAGATGGCAAGATAGTCCATAAAGAAACGATAAGCAATCCTAGTTTCAGCCCGGAGCAGGGATGGGGGATGAGAATGGTTAGGTCTGTTAAGCCCGATGAGATAATAACCAAATCGATCGGCGAAGGCGCAAGAGAAAACGCCGAAGGGATGGGCATTAAGATAACGGTTATTCAAAAAGATAAAAAACTGGCGGATATTATAAAATGAGCCCCCTATTTTATATCCTCATCAGTACTTTTTGCATCAGCTTGATAGCTCTTATAGGGGCTTTTGCTTTGTTTTTAAAGGAAAAGCTTTTAGACAGGCTGCTTTTAGTTTTAGTCTCTTTTTCAGCCGGCGCTCTTATCGGCGGAGCTTTTTTGCATCTTTTGCCTGAAGCGGTTGAAATGGTCGGAGAAGAAAAGTCTGTAACGGTTTTTCTTTACGCTATTTTGGGCTTCGTGGTTTTCTATATCCTGGAAAATTTCATAAAATGGCACCATCATCACCAAAAGGCCCATCCTGAAATTATGCCTTTTTCCTATTTGGTGCTGGTTTCCGACGCAGTGCATAATTTCATCGACGGAATAATTATTGCCGCTTCCTTTGTTGTTGCCTGGCCGGTGGGCGTAGTTACCGCTTTGGCGGTGGCCCTTCATGAAATTCCCCAAGAAATAGGGGATTTCGGGATACTAGTTTACGGAGGGTTTAAAAAAACTAAAGCCCTTCTGCTTAATTTCGTTTCCGCCAGTACCGTTATTTTGGGAGGAGTAGCGGGATTCTTTTTAGCAGAGAGTATCGGACAATCCATTGTTTTTCTTCTTCCCTTCGCAGCCGGGAATTTCATCTATATCGCTTCTTCGGATTTAATCCCGGAAATTAAGAAGAAAGCTGCGGTTCCCGAATCCCTCCTTTATTTTTTGATATTCGCGCTAGGCATATCCTTGATGTTTGTGATAAAATTAATTGGAGAATAAAAGGTCGGTTAACAAGAATATTTTTTATATGGATCTAAAAAACAAAGTTGCCATAATCACAGGCGCCAGGAGGGGAATGGGAAGAACTCACGCATTAGCTTTTGCTGGAGCCGGAGCCAAAGTCGTGGTTTCCGACATATCTCAGGAAGAGTGCGAAGGAGTGGTAAAAGAGATAGAAAAGAGCGGAGGAGAAGCGATTGCCGTAAAATGCGACGTTACCAGCAAAGAAGAGGTGGATAAGATGGTTCAGGCGGCAGTCGACAAATGGGGCAAGCTCGATATCCTCGTTAACAACGCGGGCATAGTCGATTTTAAACCGTTTGTGGAGATGACCGAAAAGGACTGGGATAAAATGATGGAAGTTAATCTTAAGGGGTATTTCCTCTGCGCCCAGGCGGCCGTAAAGGAAATGATTAAGAAAAAGGGCGGCTCGATAGTCAATATCGCTTCCGTGGAAATGGGACAGGTCGGAGGAGGAATGCCCGGATTGGCCCACTACTGCGCCTCCAAGGGCGGGGTGGTGGCTTTCACCGAAACTTTGGCAGTTGAACTGGCAGGGCAGAATATCAGAGTTAATGCCGTTTCTCCGGGAGCCATTGAAACTCCAATGTCAGAAGCCGCACAGGACAATCCCGACCTGCTCAAGCAGACCCTAGCTAAAATACCGATGAACCGAATGGGCAAACCCGAAGAGGTCTCTAACCTCGTTTTATTCCTGGCCTCAGACGCCGCTTCTTACATGACCGGTTCCACTGTGGTAGTAGATGGAGGCTGGCTTGCCACTTAAAATGGACGAATTGAAAAAAATCAAAGAAGAAGTTTTGGCTTGCCGAAAGTGCCCGCTTTCCCGCTACAGAAAGGAAAACGGATACTGCCCCGTCATAGGAGAGGGCAGCCATTCAGCCGATATTATCTTTATTGGAGAAGCTCCGGGCTTAAACGAAGCTAAAACCGGCCGTCCTTTTTGCGGGGCGGCCGGCAGGGTTTTGGACGAGCTTTTAGCCTCGATAGGAATAGAAAGGAGCGATATTTATATTACCAACTTGCTTAAAGACAGGCCTCCCGAAAACAGAAATCCCAAGCCGGAAGAAATAGAGGCCTGCACGCCCTATTTGGATAAGCAAATCAAAGCAATCAAGCCCAAAGTCGTTTGTACTTTGGGAAATTTTTCCACGTCTTACATTTTTGAAAAATACGGGCTTAAAGATGAAATAAGGGGAATAAGCAAGATTAAGGGCAGGATGTTCAAGACCGACTCTTTTGTTTTAATCCCCCTATATCATCCGGCCGTTGCCGTGTATAACGCCAATATGAAAGAGGCCCTTAAGCGGGACTTTAAAATCTTAAAGAAGTTTCTTAGTTGACAAAAAGCTTGGTTTTGGGATAAATTATTGATATTCGCACATTAAAATAAAGGAGGAAGTCGGATTGATTAGAGGGCCTCCGAATTCAAGATTTCCATATTCGGAAAATATTACCGATTGAGGGGGAAAATTGCCAAAAAACTATCTTTATAAATGTGAAGACTGCAAAGAGGAATTTCAGGTATCGAAGGGGAACGGCTTTGCGAAGCTGAATAAATCGAGAATAAAATACTGCCCGGCTTGCGGCGATCTGCTGCAGGAAAAATACTGCCGTAACTGCAAAGACAAAGTTAAGCGCCTATTCAACTTAACAGCAGAAGCGATTTTCAAAAATCATTCCTCTTTCAGCACTTGCCCTTACTGCGGAGGTAAAGTGTTCCTCCATTACGCACATTAAATTTTAAAGGCGCCTTTCTTTAGGGAGAGGCGCTTTTATTTTTCGCTTGACTGGAGTTTAAGGGTAATTTAAGCTAAAATAAGGCTGTGGAAAAGTGAACCCTGTTAAATACTGTTCTACAGCAGCTTTATAAAGTAAAATCACTTAACAGGGCAAAGGTCGGTTGAATTTGTAATTAAACAATTTCTATCATGGAAGCCTATTGCGTTAAATGCAAAGCAAAAAGGGAAATGGCTGACGCCAAAGAAGTTGAGATGAAGGGCAAAGGAGGAGTTAAGAGAAGAGCCATGACCGGCAAGTGCCCCAAATGCGGAACCAAAATGTTCCGAATAATGGGCAAAGCCTAAAGTTGAAAGATTTCCGGAAATCTTTCCAGACGTTATCAAGGAGCCGCCGAAAAGGGCGGCTTTTTGTTGTACAATGAAAGAATGAAGGCTTCTTATGTAATTCTAGCTGCTCTTGTGGTATTGAACGTTTTTGCCTGGGCCGCCGTTTCTTATTTAAGCGAATCCGATTTAAGGGTGAGTTTTTTTGATGTCGGCCAGGGAGACGCTATTTTAACGGAGTGGATGCAATATATCCCTTCATATTTAGGGTTAAGCTCTCTGACTTAAAAGAAAGAAGGCGAGAAATACTGCTGAAAACCAAGCAGTACCTGTATAAAGTACGGAGAGATTCATTGATAGAACCGTCTAGAACCCCCTAGAAGACACTTTTTTGTAAAACCTGATATAAACCATATATGAACCAAAAACTACTCTCTATTCATCAGATTTGGAGAAGCAAGAAAATATACTGGGTGGATACCTACAAGACACTAATAAAGTATGTTTCAAAGGATTATGCCGATATTTTCAAGCCAATCATTATGGGAAGTCGGTCTGGCAAACGATACTTTATTAAGGAAAAGAACATAGAAAGGTTTGTTAGGCGGTTTGAGGGCAATAAACTCAAATAAAAAAAATCGGCAAAAAATCGTTTCTTAGGTACGCTTCTACAGGAAGCGCAGTTTTTTTATTTTTGCGATATGGCAACATATAACCCTTGACGAATATCCCATAGCTACAAGTGGGGGTATTTTAGGCATTGGCAGGGTTCTTAATGACAACCGCTTGACATAAAGGTATAATGAATTAACCACAACATAATGTATAGAGTAGATAGAAACAGTTTCTATAAACACGAGAAAAAAGCAACTATTTTTACTCCCGAAAGAGTAATCGATGTGATTTGAAAATAGTTTTTAACATTCCCAAGTATTTTCCAAAAAAATATAATAAAAAAGGATGAAAGATCACCAACCAAATAAGTTTACATATATAAGTTTGTTCAGCGGCGCTGGCGTGGGTTGTTATGGTTTTTTAATGGAAGATTTTGATTGTATTGCTACAGTTGAAATCATCGAACGCCGTTTAAAGATACAAAGATACAATAATAAATGCCATTACGAAAGCGGTTATATCGCCGATAATATTATCAAAGATCAGACTAAAGAGAAAATTCTTTCCGAGATAGATTTTTGGAAAAACAATCACGATTTAAAAGAGGTTGATGTTATTTTGGCCACTCCGCCATGTCAAGGAATGTCGGTGGCAAACCATAAGAAAAATAACGAACGGAAACGAAATTCCCTTGTTGTTGAATCCATCAAACTTGTAAATCAAATTCGCCCAAAAGTTTTTGTTTTCGAAAATGTAAGAGCATTTTTAACGACAGAATGTAGCGATTTAGATGGCAAAAATAAATCAATCAGAGAGGCGATAGAACTCAATTTGGGCGGAAAATATAATATTTATTATCAGGTTTTAAATTTCAAAGATTATGGTAATCCGACAAGTCGAACTCGAACCCTTGTAATCGGTACTAGAAAAGACTTGCAAGAGATCACACCAATTGATCTCTTGCCAAGACTCAAGAACGGCGGAACAGTAAGAAACGCAATTGGCGATCTCCCCCCGCTTAAAGTAATGGGAGAGATTGCTAAGAACGATATTTATCACAATTTTCGTTCATATGCCGAACACATGCGAAGCTGGGTTGAAAATATAAAAGAGGGACAATCCGCTTTTGATAATATCGATCCTAAAAAAAGACCGCACAGAGTTATTGACGGCAAAATTATTTGTAATGAAAATAAAAATGGAGATAAGTATTCCAGATGTTATTGGGACAAAGTTGGTCCCTGTATTCATACCAGAAATGATATTTTTGCAAGTCAATCTACTATTCATCCATCAGACAATAGAGTTTTTAGTATACGAGAGTTAATGCGACTAATGTCTATCCCGGATCATTTCAAATGGTCTAATATTCCAAAAAGTCAACTAAATCAAATGATGGATGCGGACAAAAAAAGGTTTTTAAAAAAAGAGGAAATCAACATAAGGCAATCTATAGGAGAAGCAGTGCCTACGATTATTTTTAATCAAATAGCAAAAAATATAAGATCGATATTGAATAAGCACAAACTTAATGAATCAAAAATTAAAAACATTATTCAGAGTCATAATCTTTTTAATGGAATAAATCTTAAGCGATTTTTGTTAAAAAATCTAAATAACTATGATTACTGGGAATTAGCAAAGATTACAGAACTTTCTAATGCTGAACGATTAAAACACGCGGCTTTTTATACCCGCCAAGATATATGTTTTACGATAATCAAGGATTTACCAGATGCTTCGCGATATGAAAAGTTATCTATTCTTGAACCTGCCGTAGGTGCTGGCAATTTTTTACCTCTTTTACTTGAAAAATATAAAACAGTTAGTCGAGTGGATATTGATGTTATTGATATAGATAAACAAGCGCTCGATGTTTTAAAAGTGCTTATTAAAAAATTAGCAATCCCGAATAATATAAAAGTCAATTTTATCAATGCGGATTTCTTACTTTGGGGACGAACGGGATTATTTAATCAATCTAAACATTACGATATTATTGTCGGCAATCCGCCATTTGGTAGTATTATTAAAGATAGATCGTTGTTGTTAGAGTATAAAAAAGACAAATACAATACTCAGACAAATAATCTATTTTCGTTTTTTCTTGAAAAATGTATCCAATTAAGCGATGTGGTGGGGTTCATCATGCCAAAGAGTTTTTTATCAACTCCAGAGTTTAATAAAACAAGAGAATTTGTTTCAAACTTCGCTGTTCAAAAAATTGTTGATTATGGAGAAAAGGCTTTTAGGGGCGTGAAAATAGAAACAATTAGTATTATTATTAACACTACTCGAAAAGGCAAACAAACTCTTGTAGAGTCCTATATTAAAAATGAAATCGGATTAAAAAACCAAAACTATCTTTGTTCAAAAGATTTTCCGTATTGGTTAGTTTATAGAAATGATTTTTTTGATGCTGTTGCAAAAAAATTACGTTTCAATATTTTTTCGGCTTTTAGAGACAGGCAGATCACTAAAAAGATTACAAAAGACGAGGGCAAAATTCGTATTTTGAAATCACGAAATATTGCAGATAATAAGGTTATAGATTTGCCAAGATACGATTCTTTTGTGGATAATATTGAAACTTTTGCTGTTTCGAAATTCTTAAACAAAACTGATAGTGTCCTTGTGCCAAATCTTAGTTATTATCCACGAGCTTGTTTTTTACCCAAAAATACAGTCGTTGATGGCTCTGTTGCCGTACTAACACCTAAAGATGGAAAGATTACGATTACGAAAAAAGACCTAGAATATTACAACACAGAGGAGTTTTCTGAATTTTATAGAGTTGCCAGAAATTACGGAACACGTTCTCTGAATATAGATAGCAATTCTGTTTTTTTCCTTGGAGTAAAACGCTAAACTCTAATGTTTCCGAATGATTTCTTTCAGTTCAGGAAAACTCGTGTTGGTCGATAGATTAAGATTATACCCAATATTGATCACATGAATAAAGCGTTCTTTTGAGTAGAGATTTTCGTTTTTGCTTATTGATTTATTGATAGATTCGATTTTTGATAATAAACACTCTTTTTGGTATTCAGGGTTGATTATTTGTGTTTTGTTTTCGGGGTGCGCCCTAGTGTTATGCTGTTGCGGTGTGAGTAATATAAGATTTTCGAGATAATCGGAAATTTTAGGGAACTCATTTTCGGGAAAAATATGATGAACTTGAGTCGCCATTCCCACTGCAAGACTATCTTTTACTTCGCTATTTGAGTGGTGACGCTTTATAATGTTTTTTGCCTTTTGAACCCGATATGCAGTAAACTCTGGTTTTTCAATAACCTCTGTTGCAGTTTCTTGTCGGGTAAAAGCCTTTTCTTTACGGATATCTCTAAAATTTTGACGATTGTACATAAGATCGGAGTAAACAAAACGTCCTATTGTCATGTGTCCTTTTTCGGTTCCCGGTATTTGATATAAAGCGGCGTAAGGATTTAAAACTTTCGGGAAAATACGATTTATTTCAGTTTCGCCGTTGATTTCGGTATAGCCACGCATAAAAGATTGAAAATTAGTTTTAAGCGTTTCGAAATCCGTCTTTGTCAACATGCTCATAAGTGCTTTTTCTTTAAATATCTCAAAGTTTTTTATAAATCCACTATCAGATAAAACTTTCTCAATATAAACAACAAGGAAATTCCAAGCATTCCGCTCGTTTTGGGATATATACTCAAGAATGTCTGGCCTCAAAACACTATAGATATTTGTTCTTCCATTTTTTTCCTCTTTTATGACCTTAGCAAAAGCAAGGGTTTTTAGTGGTTGAGCAATAAATTTATCATATTCATGTCCAGCAGATTTATTTTCTGGTGACGGTTTCCCAAAAACAGCAATTGTGTTTTTGATGAAATAAGGAAACTTCCAAATACTTTTAACCGAAAAAATCGTATTGGGATTCTTATAGCCAATAAAGTTGACAATACAATCTGCAACAAACGAAAGGACATCGGGGGTGATTTTTTGATCCATAAAACGGGAATAGCCAGCGGGTTTCTTCCTGATATCAAAATCATATTGTTTAAAATGTCGTATTAGGTCGTTCATTATTTGAATAATGCCACTTTTTTATTTATTTTTCAAGTCGGATAAGGTCCGCCACCCAGGGAAGTTTTTATTTTAATAAGGGGTTGACCACTCTTTTTATCGGAATAAAATAAGGTGAGTAGCCCAATTGGGCTATTTTAGATAATTATGCCAGAAATTTACGACATATATTACGATGAATCTCAGGAAGAGTCATATTGGCACGGTTTTTTATTAGTACCGCGAAGTAGTCGTCAATATTTATTAGATTTATTGATAAAGGCAAAAAGAAACATCGGATTCGCAAACCCAATTTCATTTAAGGATATAAGGCGATTGGATACAACAAGAAGAAAAAGAGCCGCTTTGGTTGAGTCGTGGACTAGTATTGCGTTATCTGCAATACAACAACAAAAGTTTTTAGTCCTACCTACGCCTTTTCATTTGGGTGGTAAAAATTATGCTCGATTAGACAATCCTATAAGATGTAAGTTCGTCATTTTTAAGGAAAGGGACAAACACAAAAAGATGTTTTATGGGTTGAATGAATTGGAATGTATAGAAACTACCTTTCGCATGGGACTTAAGGGTGGAATCCATAGACTATTTTGTGAAGACGATCCGATAACTGTTGGTAATGTGTTCATAGAGGGAGACAAGCATTATATAAGGCAATTTGGTCGTCAATTTGATGTGCGTAGAAGTCTGCGTAGGTTTGTCAACGAGAAAAGAAACTACGTCGAATTTTTAAAAGATTCGAAGTTAATACCGCAAAAAAGCGACCCTCATAAAATCAAACTAAGTCAACGACCTGATGATAGCGAATTATTACAACTATGCGATATTTTAATCGGTGGGGTTCGTTTTCATTCTTATTGTCCGAGTATTTATAATATAAAATATAAAATAAGTTTTCCTTGTAGAGAATTACTGACAAGACCACAGGACAATCTTCCTCGGATGAAACAAAGTCGGTTTCATAACGGTTTTATTTTGAATCAAGCTTGGATAGAGTCTGATTCGTGGAATTTTACTACTTTGGAACCCAAGGAACCACAAGAATACGGTAAATTTGAACAATTACAACTACCATTATAGACTTCGGTTTTTTCTCATAGAAACAATGACCTGCATTTCAGAATATTGAGAATATGGTATAAAGTAAATACAACTGAATATTTGAGAGAAATGACCTAACCCTCACGATTTTTTCGTAAGGTATGGTCTAAAATTCACGACGAGTATAAAGAACCCATCATCAGGGCACTCGTCGTGTTATATGGGGAAACTCATATAGGAGTCGCAAGACTTCACTGGTGGTGGGCTTTTTGTTTCCCACCACTGGACATAAAGCAATGACAACTCAAAACACAGAAAAATCAAAAAAGAAACATGGAGTAAAATATCTTATTTTGGGGATAGCGATTTTTATCCTTTTTATAATGATTTTTGGAGAAAATAGTGGGAATAACCCCTCATCGCAGACACAACAAATTCCGATACAAAAACAGGACGAAGCTTTGGATGATTTCGGTGCTTACCTACAGGGTCAGTATTATGTAAAACGAATATTGAAATCCCCAGCGACTGCAAGTTTCCCGCCGTTAGATTTTCTGGTCAATCGTTTGGACGACAATAGGTTTGAGGTCGTTTCTTATGTTGATTCTCAAAATAGTTTCGGGGCATTGTTAAGAACCAACTGGAATGTAGTATTTCAATACCAGAACGAAAAAACTTATTTGGAAAAAATGGTTTTGAACGGAAAGGTCGTTTATCCAATTGAAGAAAGCGATGCTTATATACAAAACCAAGAAATACAAAAAGAAGCGCAAAGATTGCTTGACCAGATAAACAGCGAGCAAGAAAAACTTAAATCTTGGGGATATTAAATGAAAACATACCAAAAAATCTTAATATGTGTCGTTATCGGTCTTGTGGCGTTTCCGACGATTACGCTTGGCGGTAGTTTTGTTTCGGCTTTAATACAGGGCAAGTCCGTACCGGAAGCAATACAAATACTGGCAGAACAAATAGATATTTTGATCGGAAGGGTTAACGTAATTGAAGACAAGCAGTCGTCTTTGGAAAAGAAAGTTTATTGTTCGGAACTGGTCAGGCATACTCCTGACAGGGGACCGGGGCAGTGGATAAACATTGATATCGCTGGTTTTTATCAAAGTTCGTTGGAACAACTTGAGCAATGGAAAATTAAACCCGACCCTCGTCCAGGCGAACAACAAGCCGAGATTGATTTTTGGCAAGAGATAGTCAATGAAGCAAAGCCGATGTACGACAACTATATCGAGAAATGCGGAGAGGTTGAGACGTCAGAAAACGAGCAAGGCGACCAAGGACAAGATACCGAGGGGGACATGGAAGCGAATACGGAAACAAATAAAGAATATCTTGAACGGGAGGCCAGAGAGGCGTTTAACTTACAAAAACCAGAGGGAACGGTGACGGTGACCTCCACCCCCATTGGAGAGTAGCGAGGAATCCCAAAAACAATAAATAAACCCGAACTTTATAAAATTATAAG
>Ga0265297_10011871_pt1 | contig 10578 bp, 6 predicted proteins | sample Munlanlwell13791_FD_192502 | JGI IMG/M metagenome (GOLD analysis project Ga0265297, IMG submission 192502) | Leachate microbial communities from a municipal landfill in Southern Ontario, Canada - Leachate well 137-91 | ecosystem: Engineered > Solid waste > Landfill > Unclassified | place...
CAAGAATCTTTGGCTAAGGATTATTCAAATAGATATTTTGGGTCTCTCCCTGAAGATGAGTGGCGGCATTGTTAGTAGCTTCTATAGAAGAACTAATTATCAGATATTTATCAAAAAAAGCGTAATTAATAGCCGCTTCTTTTCCGGAAAAAGCGAAAGCTCTCATTTCCAGTCCGGCAACATTAGTTTCCTTAAATTTTTTATCAACTCTTTTTGGGGTTTTTATCAGGAAGAAATTATTTAAATCGCTTAAAATCGCCAAATTTTTTTCCCAGGCAATAAAATTAGATTTTATTTCTTCTTTAACCTCGGAGCCAGTCTCAATAATCAAGCCCAAAGAAGGATTTACTTCTCCGTAATAAACAAACACCAAATATTTTCTCCCTAAAACCAAAGGTTTTAATTTTTCTGGGAGTTTGGGAATAAGAGAAAGGATAACTTCTTCGCTGGTCAAAGATTCTTGATGAATAAAAGGCAAAATAATTTTAAAAGTTCCCGGCGAAGAGAGAGTATCGGTTGCCGTATTTTTTATATTTTTTACAACAACGTCACCGCTAATATTTATTTTAACTTCCTGTTTCTGAAAAGGTTCGCTGATTTTAACATAAGGCGAAGGTTTGGTAGTCGTTGTGGTAGTAGTAGTAACTGGAAGAGTCGTTGTCGTTACAACTATTTCATTTTCCTTGGGCTTAAAAAACTTTGGCCACAGATAAAAATAGCCTAAAAAACCAGCACCTATTGCCAAAACCCCTAAAATAATAGGAATTAAAAACTTCTTTTTTCCAGAAGCCGGAGGCTGAGGATTAGGAAAAGAAAAATTAGACATATCTCCTCCTGTTATTCCGCCAGTATTTCCCGCATCAAAAGAAATTGATGGTTCGGAAAAAACCGGATTAGTTTGGCTATCTGTAAAGTTTTGTCCTGCTTGAGGAGCGAATTGAGGAGATGATGAAGGTGGTGGCGGTGGTGGAGGAGGAGAAAAGTAAGAATTATTTTGTTGGCCTTCCGAAGGAAAGGAACCTAAAGACGAATTTGGGGCGAAATCCTGAGATTGCTGAAAATTAGGATTAGCAGAAAAAGTTCCGCCTTCGCTCTGAATTTTCTCCAAATCTGATTTCGAAGTCCTGACAAATACATTGGGAGGAGGCGGGGAAAATTTTTTTTCTTCTGATATATTTTGAGCTTCAAATTGCCCCTCAGTTGGAGAAAAATTTCCCCCGAGGTTCTGGTTTTCTTGATTCCCGGGAGCCATACCAGACCCTTGCCAATTTTGATTATTTAAAAAATTATTTGAAGAATTATTATCCATATTTTTCTATTTTATTTTTTATTTTTAATCTTTTTAAAAAGTATAGTCAAAAAATTTCTATTTTTATTATAGCACAAAAATAAAAGTCAAGAAAATAACCCATAAAAATAAAACCCGTATTTTGAATTACGGGTTCGTTTTTTATTAGGGCTTTTTAAGATTTTATTTAAGTTTTATTTTAAACTTTATCTGTCAAGAAGATTTATTGGCGTCTTTTAAGGAAAGGGAAATTTTTCCGTTTTCTATTTTTTTTACTTTTACTTTAACCTTTTCCCCCAGCTGAACCACATCTTCAACTTTTCCAACACGATGAGAAGCTAATTCTGAAATATGAATCATTCCATCTTTATTTTCGCCCAGCTCAACTATGGCTCCAAAATCTCTAATTTGAACCACTTTCCCCTCAACAATATCTCCTTCATTAAATTCTTTAGTGGCATTTTTTATCTTTTCAACAGCCGTCTCCGCCTGTTTTTCATTAAGGGCAGTAACAAAAACTGTTCCGTCTTCTTCTATATCTATTTCCGTTTCTGTTTCTTCCATAATTTTACGAATATTTTTTCCTCCTGTGCCAATTAACAAACCTATTTGCTCGGGTTTGATTTTAATGGAAAAGATTCTTGGAGCAAAAGGTGAAAGATTTTGCCTAGGAGACGGGATAATTTTTTCCATTCTTTCCAAAATAAAGAAACGGGCGTTTTTTGCTTTATCTAAAACCTCAAAAACAATATCCGGCGTTATACCTTTAATTTTTACATCCATTTGTAAAGCTGTAATGCCTTGTCTGGTGCCGGCAACTTTAAAATCCATATCGCCGTAGTGGTCTTCCGGTCCCTGAATATCAGTTAAAATTTTGTAGCCCCCTTTCTCGTCAGACACTAAACCCATCGCAATCCCTGCTACATGAGTTTTTACCGGCACGCCAGCGGCCATAAGAGCCAAAGAAGAAGCGCAGGTTGCTGCCATTGAGGTAGAACCATTAGAAGAAAAAACCTCAGAAACTACTCTGATGGTATAAGGGAATTCTTCTTGAGAAGGAATTACGGCATTTAAAGCTTTTTCCCCCAGCGCTCCGTGGCCAATTTCTCTTCTTCCCGGGCTTCTTATTGGCCCAATTTCTCCAGAAGAATAAGCAGGAAAATTATAATGATGCATAAATCTTTTTTCTCCGGTAAGCTCCATGCCTTGAAGAACTAAAACATCTCCGGGCGCGCCTAAAGTTACCACAGAAAGCACATGGGTTTTTCCTCTTATAAACAAAGCTGAACCATGCGGCCGAGGCAAAATGTCAATTGCCATTTCCAAAGGCCTGATTTCATCTAATGATCTTCCGTCAGGCCTTTTTTCCTGATTTAAAATATTATGATGAACTAAAGCCCCTACTGCTTTTTCAAAAACAAAAGAAACGTTTTCCAAATCGCTTTCAGCAAAATTTTTTTCCCTCAGGTGGTTTTTTAAATTTTCTAATAAATCAGCCAATTCATTTTCCCTCTCATTTTTATCGGCAACATAAATAGCTTCCTCTAATTTACCTTCAAGGAACTTTTTAATTTCTAAATTCAAATCTTCATTTAATTCTTCTTTAACAATAACTTTTTCCTTCAATCTTCCTCTTTCAGAAATAATCTTTAACTGCTCTTCATTGGTTTTTTCTATTTCTTTATAAGCTTTGGCTATTGCCTCTTTTATTATCTCTTCCGGGACATCCTTGACTTCTCCTTCTATCATATTAATAACTTTTTCCGGACCAGAAACCACCAAATCTAAATCTAAAGAATCTCTCTCCTGAATCCGGGGATTAAAAACAAACCCCTTCTCTTTGCTCCAACCAATTCTTACTGCCGAAATTGGCCCTTGCCAAGGAATGTTAGAAACGCCTAAAGCCAAAGAGGCAGCTATTATCCCCAAAATAGCTGGATCATTTTCTTCGTCAAAAGACAAACAAGTAACTACTACTTGAACTTCCCGCTTCATCTTGTCGGGAAAAAGAGGCCGAATGGTCCGATCAATCAAGCGGCCTACTAAAATAGCTAATTCTGTTGGCCGGCTTTCTCTTCTAATAAAACGACTGCCATAAATTTTTCCGCTGGCATAATATTTTTCTTCGTAATCAACCAGCAAAGGGAAAAAATTAACGTCTTTTTTATCTTCTTTAGCCATAACCGCCGAAGCGGCTACGATGGTTTCTCCCATCCTTAACAAAACAGACCCATTGGTCTGTTCGGCTAAATTTGAAAACTCAACATTTATATTTTTATTTCCTAAATTAAGAGAATAAATTTTTTTTTCCACGTCAATAGTTTATTTAAGTTTGATTTTCATAATTTTGGGTATCTTTTTGCTAAAACTTTGCCCCAATGACTGCAAAAGATAATAATCAATTTTATTATCAAAATCAATAAATTCATCTGCTATTTCTTTTAAACGAGAAGAGGTAGTTTTTCCAAAAGCCATAACTTCCACTTGCTTTCCCAGCCCTTTAAGATGTTCAACTAAAGGAATAAAATCTCCATCCCCGCTTATTATCACTATAACATCCAGACCAGAGCTCAATCTAATAGCGTCAACCGCTAATCCCACGTCCCAATCGCCTTTTTTAGTGCCGTCAGGATAAACTTGAAGGTCTTTCACTTTTGTTTCAATGCCGCTCTTTTCCAAGGCATCAAAAAAAGAAGCTTCACCGGGTTCGTCAGATTTAGCCACATAAGCAATAGCCCTTATCAGCTGGCGGCCTGCTACTGCTTCTTGCAAAAGATTTTTAAAATTAACGCGGGAATTATAGAGATTTTTAGCTGAATGATATAAATTTTGAATATCAATAAAAATTCCGATGCGTTGACTTTTATGTTTTATTACCATATCAATGATGATATCAATTAAAAAGTTTTATAATCCTAATTTTTTTGATATTTTTTTTGACCTTTGAATTGATTCTTTTTTCAAAAAACTAAATAGCTTCCTTCGTTTTGACACCATTCCCAATAAACCTCTCCTTGAGTGGACATCCTTCGGATGTTTTTTTAAATGTTTTGCCAATAATTCTATTCTCTTAGTTAACAAAGCAATTTGAACTTCCGGAGAACCAGTGTCCTCTTTATGAATGGCAAAATCTTTTATTATTTTTTCTTTTTGATTTGATTTAAACATATTTTTAAATTCTTCTTCGATAAAATAAAAACTGAAAAACGAAAAAAGAAGTCCAAAAAATTTCAATTTTTTCTTTTTTATAATTTAACATAAAAACATCTAAAAATCAAATTCCTGAATAAATTTTTACTTGATAGTTGATTTTTATATTTTAGCCAAACAAAAAGATTTAACAAACGATTATTATGGCTAAATACCCATAATGACAGGTGGGTCGGCCTACCGATAAAAAATTAATAAAACTGCTTAATATTTAAGGTGTTTTATAAGAGGCACAAAAACAAAACCCGGATATCTTTCTATTTTTTTCTCTTTTTCTGATAATTTCTCTATCGTAATTATCTCATCATTAATTGGTAAAACTATTTTGCCGTTGGTTTTTAATTGTTTTAACCATTCTTCTTCTATCTTTGAAGCGCTGGCAGAAATCAAAATTTTATCAAAGGGCGCTTCTTCTTTAAAACCTTGATAACCATCGCCTAAAATAACTTTAGTAATTCCCTTTTTGATAAAATTATATTTCTTAATATTATTTTCGCCAAATTCTTTTAATTCTTTAATTCTTTCTATGCTTATAACCTTTCCTTTGCCTCCTGCTAAATAACTCAATAATGCCGTGGTCCAGCCAGAACCACTGCCAATATCTAAGATTTTCTCTCCCTCTTTGGGAGATAATAATTCCAGCATAAAAGCTACCACTGATGGCTGGGAAATAGTTTGACCGTACCCAATGCTTAGAGCTTCATTTAAATAAGCTATTTCTTTTATCTCCTCTGGCACAAAATCCTCTCTTTTAATCTTTAAAAATGCCTCAGTAATCCGGGGTGTTTTTAGCCATCCTTCATTAACTAGCTGATTAACAAGTTGTGCTAGTGAAATAAACATTTTATTGTCTTAAACTAATTCCTAATTATTTTTACTTCTAATAACATCAAAACCATTCAAATTTACCCCATTATAATTGAAAATTATAGCCAACCAAAAATAATTAATGCTTCAAGTCCGCCCGAACATTATAAAAATATTACTCAAAAAATTAATTTATCCGACAATAAATTAGTTATTGTTGAACCGTAACCTTTCTTTTAAAATAAAAACTCTTAAACTTTTTTTAAATAGTTTAATATTAATTTAGTTTTAGTTATTTTTATTCTTGAGTTTTTCCATTACGAATAAAAATCCATTTAACAAACTCTATTAAGACGATATTTATTAAACCCATTCCAATAATAATTTTCCAACTATTTAAATAAAGAGGTGTTGTTTTTAAAAGTATATTTAAAGGCGGAAAATAAATTGCGGCAATTAAAGCTAAGACACCAAATAACCAAGCTCCTAACAAAAACTTATTATTAAATAAATTAATCTGCCAAATATTTTTTCTCAAACTTTTACAGCAAAAAGCGTAACTGATTGAATCGATTGCCAACATCGCAAATATCATTGTTCTTAAATAATCAAGTTCGTAATTTTGCCGAAGAAGAAAGAAAAAAACACTTAAAAGAATTAAATCGGTAATTAAACCAATGATAAAAATAATATTTCTCATTTCTTTATTAAACAAAGGAACGTTGAGTTTTTGAGGCTTTTGTTGCATTAAATCATTTTCTTTAGGTTCAAAAGCCAAAGCCATATCTGGGAAACCATCTTCTATTAAATTTATATATAAAATTTGGACAGCGGTAATTGGCAAAGGAGCCCCGGCAAAAATACTCCCTCCGATTAAAATTACTTCAGTAAAAGAATCAGACATTAAATAAGTAATAACTTTTCTAATATTGTCTAAAACACCCCTTCCTTCTTCTATTGCTGTAATAATAATTGAAAAACTATCATTTAATAAAATTAGATCGGCGGCTTCTTTTGCTACTTCAGTGCCCGAACCTACAGCTACCCCAATATCTGCTTTTTTCAAAGCCGGTGCGTCATTAATTCCATCACCAATCATTGCTATCACCTCTCCTTTTTTTTGCCAAGCAGCCACAATTCTCATTTTATGTCTCGGCTCTACCCGAGCATAAATTTTGATATTTTCTAAATTTTTTACAAATTCTATATCCGATATTTTATCTAAATCTTTTCCTTCTAGAATATTTTTTTCTTTTATTTCAAATCCCAATTCTTTTGCTACTACCTTGGCAGTTAATTTATGATCACCGGTTACAATAATTGGATTCACACCAGCTTGTCGACAAAGTTTCATCGCATCTTTCACTTCTTTTCTAATGGGATCTTCTAAACTAATAAAACCCATAAAATTTAAATCTTTCAATTCATCTTCTATATTAATTTTATTTACGTCTATATTTTTTAAAGTTTTATAAGCAGTAGCTACAACTCTTAATCCATTTTTAGTTAGTTCTTCTAATTTTTCTTCTAATTGCTTTCTTTCTTCGTTGTTTAAATTACAAATATTTAATATTTTTTCTGGCGCTCCCAAAATATACAAAATTGATTGTTCGTTTTCATTATAAATAACGCCGCTAAATTTACGTTCTGAATTAAACGGTATTTCTAATAATTTATATTTTTCAAAATCTTGTTTATTTATTCCTGCTTTTATACCGGCTTCGAATAATGCCTTATCGGTTGGTCGTCCTCTCACAATCCAGTTTTCTTTTTTTTCTTCTGGATTTTCAATAAAAGCTTCTGCTATTAAGGTAGCGGCTTTTAATATAAAATTTTTGTTATTTTCTTCAGAATTATTATTAGATATTTTAGAAATTATTTCCCTCACTACCATTTTTCCTTCGGTTAAAGTAGCGGTTTTATCGGTAGCAATAACCGAAGTGCTCCCCAACGTTTCAGCCGAAGCCAATTTTTTTACCAACCCCCCTTTCTTTAAAATTCTCTGCATTCCCACAGCCAAAATAACAGTCATTGCCACTGGCAATCCTTCTGGAATAGACGCTACGGCTACTGCTACCGAAGTTGTGAACATTTCTATAAAATTTCCACCACTTAACATTCCTTCAACGAAAATACCTATACAAATAGATAATATTATAATTCCTACTATTTTAGAAAAATTAGCCAATTTTTTTTGATAAGGACTTTTTTCTTCTTTTGTTTCTTGAATCATTGCAGCAATTTCCCCAATTTCTGTATTAACCCCTGTTTCCGTTACTATAATTTTTCCTTTACCATTTTCAACGACCGTTCCCATATAAACCATGTTGTCTCTATCGGCCAAAGGTGTTGCTTGAGGTAAACGACCTAAAGCTTTATGAGCTGGTATCCATTCTCCCGTTAAAGCTGCTTCATCAGTAGTTAATTCGTAAGTTTCTATTATCAAACCATCAGCTGGTACTTTATTACCAGCATTTAAAATAACAATATCTCCGGGAACTATTAAAGTAGAATCTATAACTTTAAAATGACCGTCTCTCAAAACTTCCGCTTCGTGTTTCACAACTTTTTTTAAAGACATCAAAATTTGACTGGCTTTATTTTCTTGAAAAAAACCAACAATTACATCTAAAATTACTGCGCCAAAAATTACAATGGCGTCTGTTGTTTCATTAATAATTAAACAAATGATTCCGGCAATAACTAAAATAAAAACTAATGGACTAGTAAATTGATCAAGTAATATTTTTAAACGAGAAAAAGATTTTTCTTCAGGAAGTCTGTTTGTACCAAATTTTTTAAGTCGTTCTTCTGCTTCTTTTTCCGACAATCCTTTATTAATATCGGTATCAAAAATTCTAACTACTTCTTCAACTTTTAGATTATGCCATTTTTTCTCATTATCAATTTTATCAACTTCTTTTAACATATTTTTATTATAGTATTATAGATAAAAATTTTTTAAAAAAATGTCAGAGCATGATAAATAAAAAACTAAAAATAACCACGAAATATTAATTTTGTGCCTAAAATCGGCTGGCGAGTCTTCGCAGAAGGCGAGGCGAAAAATCCAAAAATACCAGAACGACTAAACTGGCGGTGCCTTTTGGGCGAAGTTAGAACTTTCTTTGAAGAAAATCCTGACACTGACTTTTGATTGTCGTCCGCAGGGCGACAATCCCGCCCAGCGTTTCCGCTCGCCTGACGGCAAGCAAAACAGAAAAATTTTCTTAACATTTTTTTAATCGCCCCCGCACAAAAATTATTTTTAATTAAGGAAACGAAAATTTTTCTGTTTTGATATTCTGCTAACGCAGGAATTGCGGAAACGCTTCCCACCCCCAGTCCCAGTCCCGCTTTGTGGGACAACAGGTGGGCAAAAATTCATTTTCCCCACACCCCTTTTTCTTTTTGCCCGCTTGTTTTCGGGCTTCGCCCGATTTTTTTTCGGCGGCGGGGCTATTAAATCTGCATTAACGATACTTTACACTTTGTCCGTTGTCCAGTAAGTCTTCAAGATTACTGCGAAACTTTTTGTCAAAAATTCTATTATCACAAAAATATTCTACAAATTCAGAATAGCTGTCCGGACTCAAAAAATGCAAGAAATATCGTTGCTTAACTTTGTTCTTTTTTAATTCTGCGTTCAAGTCCTCGAAATGTCTTTTTGCCCACCGATATTTCGCTTTATTTTCTTCGGAGTCGTCGCCGTTGGATTTTACCTCTACAACGATTATATTTGCGCCAATTTTTAGAAAGAAGTCTGGATTAAAAGTTCCTTGCGTCGGGTGCTCTCCCTTTCTCCACGAATATTCAACGCTGTAAAATCCCACATCCCGAGACTTTATCCAAGCGTCAATTTTTTTGCACACTTTCGGGCTAACGAGTACTTCAACAAATTTTCGTTCTGGTTCCTGCTTTGTCAAAACGACATTGACCGGCGTTTTGAAACAATAAGAATTGACTTCTTTGCTCGCGCTCCTCGGCAAACTTTCGTCGTCAATTATATCTTGCAAAATGTCAGCCATGCCATTATTGCATTCTTCTTTGAAATTTTCTGTATAGAAAACTGTTGAACCGTGCTTTATCGCGCCAACGGCGACGCTTTCCTTTTCAAGTTTTTTTGTGCTTATTAACCGCGGCTTATTTACAGCCCTTTCCAAAACAATTGTTGAGCCCCTTGCCCTGAAAAGTGTTTGGAATGCTTTGAAAATTCTGTTGGCATTATCTTCGGTTAAAACTCCGCTTTTTATACCAACCCTTTTCATTGAATTGACAATAATTTCTTTTATCTCACTTTCTGGGGGCAAATGTTCTTTTTCATAGTCGCCCTTCGGAAATCTGATTTTCGCCTCAAAATCTCTTGTTTTGAAGGTCTCAACAATTTTTACAACCACTTCATCAACGCTAAATACATCTTTCAGAATTGTCGTTGTTTTTGGCTTAATAACCCCGCCTAAATCTTCATATTCAGTTTCTCTGTCTATTCGCTCAATTTGGGCGACTAAATTTATAAATCCTTTTGAATAATCAAAAATTTCCGTGTCTTTTTTCGCTTTAACGGCTTTTTCCTCTTTTTCGTAATCAATAGTGTAAAGGTCAAAATTATACTTCTTCCTGTCACCAGACGCCAAAACCTCGCTTGTTAAACGGACTTCAATTTCCAAAATTTCATCAACTAAACCACGAATGTTTCGGCTCCAAGCGTCATGATTAAAAACTCGGACTCTGGGCTGGGGCGATTTATATTCTTCCGGCACACGAAGCCCCCGGCCCAAAACTTGAGCAATTAAAAGTTTTGAATTAAAAGCCCGATCTTCCCACGGCACAATTTGAAAAACATTTTTTACATCCCAACCTTCGGTAAGCATAGAAACAGAAACAATCCACTCAACCGAATTATCTTTGTCGTCAACATTTTTTAATTCGAAAACATTTTTCTTGTGGTCTTTGTGAGAAGTAACAATCAGAACTTTTTTCTCAACCGCTTTTCGCGATATTTTTTCTCGCTTTTCCAAAAAATCAATCAAATCTTCACGAAGCGTTTTTGCTTTAGAAATATCTTTTGTTACCAAAATCGTAAGTGGCTTAATTAGCCGATATTTTTTAACAAATTCGTCGTGATTATCGTAAATTTTTTGGAATTTTTCGTTTTTATCTATATTTTCGTCTTTCGCCACATAATCAACCGACTTAACCACTTTGTCATTAACGGCTTCTCGTATTGAGTAACGGTAAATAACATCATTGAAATACTCATCGTTAATATAAGC
>Ga0265297_10011872_pt1 | contig 10578 bp, 8 predicted proteins | sample Munlanlwell13791_FD_192502 | JGI IMG/M metagenome (GOLD analysis project Ga0265297, IMG submission 192502) | Leachate microbial communities from a municipal landfill in Southern Ontario, Canada - Leachate well 137-91 | ecosystem: Engineered > Solid waste > Landfill > Unclassified | place...
AATGGATCGAAGTCGGGACACCGTTAATTAAGAGCGAAGGTATGCACGCAATACGGTCCTTGCGGAAAGATTTCCCGAACCTAGTAATTGTTGCGGACATGAAGATCGCGGACACCGGCGCACTTGAGGTGGAGATGGCTGCAAAAGCCGGTGCAGATATCATTTGTATTCTTGCTGATGCGGATGATTCTGTTATCCGCGATGCACTTCTCTCTGCGCAGGTCTATGGGGTGAAGATCATGGCGGATCTGATCAATGTCAGCGATCCCATATCACGGGCTAAACAACTGGAGTCCCTTGGTGTTCATATCATCTGCGCCCATGTTGGTATTGATCAGCAGATGACAGGAAAAAAATCCTTTGACCTTCTGGTTTCATTATCCGGCCATATCCAAATCCCCCTCGCTATTGCCGGAGGAATTGATGCGGATTGTGCCGGAGCAGCTGTGGAATGTGGCGCAGGAATTGTGATTGTCGGGGGGAATATCACCCGATCAGCGGATGTCATCGGCTCCACGAAAAAAATCCGCAGCCGAATGAATGCCCCCTCAAAGATACGTGATCTGCGAAAATCCACGGATGAAGAGATCCGTGATATTCTCATGCAGGTTTCAACCCCCAATATTTCTGATGCCATGCACCGGAAAGGTGCCATGACGGGCATTCTTTCGCTTTGTGGTGATGTGAAGATGGTTGGACAAGCAGTGACGGTCCAGACATTTTCCGGGGACTGGGCCAAACCTGTTGAAGCGATCAACATTGCGATGAAAGGACAGGTTCTGGTTATCAATAGTGACGGGGCAACCAATATCGCACCGTGGGGTGAACTGGCCACACTGAGCTGTGTGAATAGGGGGATTGCCGGTGTTGTGATCGATGGGGCGGCCCGTGATATCGATGATATCAGGAAGATGAAATTTCCGCTTTTTGCAAAGGCTATCGTTCCGAATGCCGGTGAACCAAAGGGCATGGGTGAGATAAATACAGAAATTCACTGTTGCGGGCAATATGTACGACCCGGGGACTGGATTGTTGGCGATGAAAGTGGAGTTGTTGTCCTTCCGGTCGAGCGGGCGTATGAAATTGCACGACGGGCACTCGAAGTAAGAAAAACAGAAGAGCGTATCCGGGAAGAGATCAAACGGGGGAATACGCTATCCGAGGTTGCTCATCTGATAAAATGGGAAAAATCCTGAAAAGTTTAATGAAATAAAGTTCTCTCCAGCAAGGTTGCACCGGATGCCTGAATCTGTTGAATCGCGTCATCTACCTGGTCGACACGCAGGATGAGGACTGCTCCACCTTTTCCGGAATATGCATAAGAGTACTCGATGTTGATACCGGCATCACCGAGGATTTGTGCCACTTCAAATAAGCCCCCCGGTGTATCCTTCATTTTTACCGCAATAACATCTGTGAAGGCAATGTTGAATCCAAGGGACTGGAGTTTGTCATGAGCTTTCTGCGGATGGTCCACCAGTGCCCTGACAACACCAAACCCATTTGCTTCAGCGATACTGAATGCGAGGATGTTGACCTTCACTTCTCCCAGTGCCTGGGCAATTGCCGCAAGGCGGCCGGGCCGGTTTTCTGAGAATACCGAGATCTGCTTGATCACAAATTTTTTCGTATCCATTTACATCGACCTCTTATCTATGACTTTCTTTGATTTTCCCTCGAACCTTGGGAGTGATCCCGGTTCGACAAGTTCCACATCAACGTTCACGTTCAGGGAATTCCTGAGCCGGTGTTCTACATTCTGGCGTATCTTCATGAGATCATCGATCTTGTCACTGAATGATTCCTTGTTCAGTTCAACCCGGACACGCATATCGTCAAGAGCGCCTTTTCGCTCAACAACAATCTGGAAATGCTGGCCAACTTCCGGGATGGTCATCAATGTATGCTCGATCTGCGAGGGGAAGACATTGATCCCCCTGATGATCAGCATGTCGTCAACCCGACCCTGGATCCGGTGGATTCTGGGGGCCGTCCTGCCGCAGGCACAGACTTCGTCATCCATGGTGGCGATATCACCGATACGGTACCTTATCATGGGGAGAGCTTCTTTCTGGAGAATGGTGATGGTCACTTCGCCCTTCTCTCCCGGCTCCAGTGGTTCCCCGGTCTTGGGATCAATGATCTCGGTGAGTGCAATGTCAGACCAGACGTGGAACCCGTTCTGTTCGGCACATTCTGTGAACATCGGGCCAGATAACTCGCTGGTCCCGTAAATATCGTAGGCCTTGATACCCAGCCATTCTTCGATTCTGCTCCGCATCTTCTCGGTCCATGGTTCAGCACCAAGGATTCCCGTACGGAGTTGTGTGTCCTTTCCGAGGTTCACACCCATCTTTTCTGCAACTTCACCAATATGAAGAAGATATGATGGTGTACAACAGATCACGGTGGCACCGAGATCCTGCATAAGCTCAATCTGCCGTTCAGTGTTGCCGACGCTCGTGGGAAGGACCGTTGCACCAATCCTTTCAGCACCATAGTGCAGACCAAGTCCCCCGGTAAAAAGGCCGTACCCGTAACTCACCTGGATGACGTCGCCTCGTCCCAAACCAATAGATGTCATCCCGCGGGCAATGGATGTGGTCCAGAGGTCAAGATCATTCTGTGTGTATCCGACAACCGTTGGCTTCCCGGTTGTCCCGCTTGAGACATGATACCGAACCAGTTCCTCTTTAGTTGCGGTAAAAATCTTGTTAGGATAATTGTCACGCAGATCGCGTTTAAACATGAATGGCAGTTTCCTGACATCGGAAAGCTCACGGATGTCATCGGGATGGACATTCTGTTCCTTCATACGATCATGATAGAATGGGGAAAAACTATACAGCCGGTATACAAGGCTCTTGAGCAGCTTATACTGCATTCTCTGGAGATCTGCCTTCGGCATCTCTTCGATACGGGGATCCCATAACACCATTATACTACCTCTCGACGATCAATTACTCGCTTTGCCTTTCCTTCGAACCTCGGCAACGATCCGGGTTCGACTAGTCGGACTGTGGTTCTCAGCTCCAGTCCATCGCGAAGCTCTTTGACCACTTTTTTCTGGAGTCGGGTGAGATCTGCCAGTTCACCGCTGAAGAACTCCCTGTTGATCTCAACTTCGACAGTCATCTCATCCAGATGATTGATTCTGTCAATATAGACCATAAACTGATTGCCTACTTCCGGAATTTTCAGGAGTACATGTTCAATCTGTGAGGGAAATACATTAATTCCCCGGATCACGAGCATATCATCACTTCTTCCGGTGATCCGTGCAATTTTTTTGCCTCTCTTGCACAGGCATCCATCCTCCATGAGCATGGTAACGTCCCCTATCCGGTACCTGAGCAACGGCATGGCCTCTTTGACGAGCGGTGTCACAACCAGCTCACCACGTTCGCCATCTGATACAGTCTCACCATTCTTGGGATCAATAATCTCGACAAGGTAGCTGTCGTGCCATATATGGAGTCCGTCCCTCTCTTGGCATTCAAAGGCAACACCCGGTCCGAAAAGTTCGCTCATGCCATACGAGTCGTATGCGGTCACTCCCAACCGGTCTTCAAGTGTTTTCCGGGTACTCTCTGACCACGCCTCCGCTCCAAATATTCCCGTTTTAAGGCTGTCCAGAGAGGTTCCCATCTCTTCAGCAACTTCTGAAAGGTGCATGGCATAACTTGGTGTGCAGTGAATAGTGGTTACGCCAAAATCATCGATCATCTCAATCTGGCGCTTGGTATTTCCTGTTGCACTGGGAATCACGGTCATGCCGACTTTTTCTGCCCCGTAGTGGAAACCGAGACCTCCGGTGAACATCCCATAATTCACCATGTTCTGAAAAACATCCTCCTCCGTAATTCCTACCATGGTCATATTACGGGCAATGAGATCCGACCATGTATCCAGATCTTTCCTTGTATACCCAACAACCGTAGGTTTTCCTGTGGTACCTGAAGTTGTATGAATCCGTACAACTTTTTTTAGGGGAACCGCAAAGAAACCAAACGGGTACCCTTCACGGAGATCCTGCTTTTTTGTGAATGGGATTTTTGTGATATCATCGAGGGTTTTTATTGAATTTGGTGTAATTCCTGCTTCCTTGAACAGGTTCCGGTAATATGGTACCTGTTGTACCTGGAGAATTGTTTTTTTCAGAAGTTTGAGTTGACGTTCTTTGAGGTCAACAGGTTTTATCGTCTCTATCTTTTTATCCCAGTACATTTCGGGCACCCTGTTATGCTATCGCATGACGCAAGTACCTATTTTGTCTGCTATAGTTTATAATCACCGAAATAGTGTAATGCTCACGTAAGAACCAATTTGCAGATATGAGGGGAATCCATTCCTCTCTCGCAACAAAACGATGATTTAATCCGTAGACTGATGATAGTATCTAAACAAACCTTAGTACCCGGTTACGGTGTTGATCGTTTTGGATTATCCATGGTTGTCGGTGAGTGGATTTGGAGCACATATCAAATCGACCCAGAGTCACCTGATTATCCAGAAAAAACAGAGCACTGAACGATATTCTCTAAAAGAAATCAAACATCTTCTCATCGTGGGTGGTCACACAATCAGTTCAATGACCATTTCACAGCTGGTGAAAAACGGGTGTTTCATTACTTTTTTTGATTCTGATGGTACTCCTGTTGGTGTAATAAAACCCTATTGTGATCCAGCGATAGAGCACGTGGACAAAGCCCTGGAATTTATCTCTCCCCAGCGCTATGCCATCACAATCGCTCAGGCATCGGTGAAATCACGATTATTCGCTATTGAACGAATTCAGGAAACCCGGAATGTTCATCTCTTTTATGAAGGGGAGCATGATGTCCTTTGGGAATCCTTGGAAGAACTTGAATATCTCATTAAGCTGGATGAAATCCGCAGATTGCATAAATTGGCATCTGATATGTATTATGAGATTATGTCACGGAGTATTCCTGCGGATTTTGGATATAAACGGCGAACTATGCGACCCCAACGTGATCCCATTAATGCGATGTTATCGTTTGGGTATGCGCTCCTTTTTGGAAATTGTTCAGTTGCTGCAATCGGTGCACACCTCGACCCGGATTCTGGAGTAATGCATACCGGAAAAGGAAGTCTCATTTTCGATTTAATTGATCCCTTGAAAGCGAAGATGGTTGACAGTTTTGTGTTCCAGATTGCACAAGAATCGCTTACGCAATCCGATTATGAATTGACTGACAACCGCTGCCTTCTTTCCGATGAGTTACTGAATAAGCTGATGGCTGCATTCTATACCGCATTTACAGCTGACCAGCTCAATGAGCAGGTAAGTAATTTTTATAATGCGGCAAAACACGGTGAAGATTTTAAAAGTCTGTACTGATCTGGTGTTCGTTTTTTACGATACAGAATCCTTCGAATGAGCGGGGTGGTTGAGGGATAATCTGGACATCCCGGATTACCGCACGAGGGCATCCATATATCATTGATATAAATTTTTCAAGAATCATTGCCTCTCCCGTTGCAATGATCTGGACCCTGCCATCCTGGAGGTTTGTTACGATTCCTGTCACATGCAGATCTGATGCAGTCTTGCGGATGCATGCCCGGAATCCCACTTTCTGAACTCTGCCGCTGATAAATACTTCAATGCTCTTCATCATTCAATTCTCTGCATAATTTTGATGGCCAGTCCCAGTTCATCGAATACGGTATCCCTTAGTGAAGACTGGCGAATGTTTGTTGCTGCATCAATTGCTTGGTCGAGAATTTCCTGGGCCGATCGTTCACACCCGGCCATAAAAAATTTTAAAGCAATATCGCACATGACAAATGACCGGCGGGAAAGCGGACGGATGATCCTCGCCTCTTCAATGGAGTTCAGGAACATTTTCCGGGATATTTTTTCATATCCCGTTCTTTTGAAGAATATAGACAGATAACAGAAAAATATCGCCTCTTTTCCCCTGTCGGTGATAGACCTGACCCCTCTGTCGAGGTTATTTACCTGATTTGACTGAACACTGTCATGGGTCACTCGTTCCGCAAGGGATCTGATCTTCACATAGATTGGTGTGATCTCATCTGCTTCGGTATATCCTATTTTTTTGAGCCGCTCAATACGGATCTCGTCATCATCCAGTGCTTTCATCACCAGAATTGCGTGGGAAAGCATCTCTTTGTCATGACCTGTCTCATATAACCGGGTATAGAAATCAGCTATGGAAATCCGGATAGAATCCGCAACGGTCGGAATGTTAATTTTTTTCGTTAACAGTTCAGCCTTTTTTACAAGATGGAGTGCATGAGATGCATTGGTGCTTTGCATTGCCTGGGGAACAATGCTCAGGAGTACTGATGATCGTTCATAGGGAGATGCAATTTTTTCTGATGCCGCTTCCATGCAGTGCAATAATTCCTTGAAGATTTCAGAATCATGAGGAAGCATCGAATGTACGAAGATCATGGTGTTGACATAATCAACCGGATCGGAAATTTCCCCGGCAATATCAAGCGCGATACGAGGCCATTTAGGATCCGGATGTATCGTGTTCAATTGCACTATTGCATGTACAATCGTATGCCGGACATTTGCATCTTTATCGGGCTCGACTTCTGCCAGTTGATGGATACCTTGCATGACATACTGTTCTGCAATTGTGTTGTCTATCTGGCAATATGATAAGGTAAGATGTGACAGCAGCAGTCCTTTTTGATATCCAAGAACAAGATCGTCAAGATGGCCCCCGACAATTTCAAGTATCGTTTGGGAGTACGAAGTGTTTCTGAGTTTGGTAAATATTTCCGCAAGGCTGCATAACCCGTTCAACCGGGTATATGGGTCGCCAATCATCTGAACAACGCGATACAACAACCGAAGTATCCTCGGGTTTTTCATGGCACGATCATTTTGCCTGATAAGGATGACCATCGATTCATAGGGGTCTGTAGAGTTCGGGTGCAGGACCTCGGTGTTCAGATTTGAGATAATCCGGGACATCATTGCATCCCTCTCGTAGGGATTCTCAATCTCTACTGCGAACATGGCAAGAGGGATGATACAGTCCAGATTGGGACGGTATCGTGAATGAGAAATGATGATATCAATTATCCCGGCGATCTTAAGGGATATCTGGGGAGAATTAATATGATTTTTAATTATTTCCAGACTTTTTTTGAAAGGCAAAAACTGGCGGATATAGTCATAAGAATTGGAAATCTCTGGAGATTTATTGATCGTCATGCAGCCGATTTTTACAAAACATTCGGCTATTCGTTCAAATAACTGCACTTTCAGCGAGGGATCGTCAATGTCATTGGCGATAGTGCAGGCGGCCTCCAGTGCATCGGAAGATTGCCTATCTAATGCATATTTTATCACACCATCAATGATGTTTGCCATTGCATAGGCAACCAATTTTTTTTCGAGAAGTGAATCACTCCAGACTTTCATCCGTAAAAGCAGGTCGAGATCACCCTGTTGGGCTGCGAGCGTAGAGGCTTCGTCGATAATGCTGCTCAAGGCAGCAGAACGGCTGATCTGGCCATCGATTTCGCAGGTCAATCCTACGGCTCTCTGGAGGAAATCGCGGTTTTTGTTTTTTACTGCGATCTTGGCAATTTTTATGACAATGCCTGAAATCGCCCGCTCCTTGAGTTGTTGTTCGTGAATGGATTCTGCAAATTTGATAAGAATACCTGGATCATGGGAATCAAGAAAGCCCCGATCTGCAAGGATTGTAATGCACTCAAGGATCAGGTGATCCTGTTTTGGATGAAGGAGGATGAGGTTTCGGATTGACAGGATATGGGTATTCAAATCCTCGAATGAACATCCTTTACTCACCTCAATAACGGTCCGATAAATTGCAATATTTACAATATCCGGATGAATTTTTTTCAGGATGTTGGCATAAATCAATGGAATAGAATCGTTTCGAATCCCGCTTTTTAATAATTCTATTAAACATTCGGTATATGCTGCAGGATTTTCCAGATCCGGATCAATTTTTCCAAAAGTCTCCAAAGCGTTACTAAAACTGCCGGAAGATAGCATGATTTGGGAAAACTGGAGATAAATCCGGGAAAGTGACGCAGAGGTGCAATTCCTGTGAATTATGGGGAGAAGACTGGAAAGCACCTTCATCTCATCTGTTTTTTTTGCTACAGATATTCCTGCACGGACCAGTTCTCGTAAGGGAAATGGATTTTTACTGGAAATATGGTCCTGGAGATCTATTGCGGTGACCAAAAACCAGGAATCTCCGGATCGTTCCGCTTTTTTGAGTAGATCGATGATGATGGTTTCTGTAACATCCTGATCATTGCTGCATAAGCGATCGAGGATTGCGATTATCTGGCCTTTGTCGTTCAGTCGCTCAAGTAATTGTGCCGTGGCTGCACCGACAATTTCCAGATATGCTTCGTGAGAACAACCGGAGAAGATCTCTATAAAGTGGGGAATATCCTCCATCTCTTTTCCGAAGCCGGATTTAGCCCCTTTTTCAATAATTTCACTAATACAGTCTTGTCGTCGTATCTTCTGGTGTACCGTAGTGGCATGCTTGATACTGTCATAGAATATTACTGGATCCTTATCAAGAATGGCCACGGTAGCCAGTGCTTTTACCAGTTCTGCATGTAAAACGGATCGTTTTGAGATATCTCCAATCTCTTCGATCAGATGAAGCGATGAATAAATGAGATTTTTGTCGCGTTGTGTGATCGCCCAGACAATCAGAAGCGGAATAATATCTATCATCATTTCAGAACGGTATTTTCTGAAACTGATACGCTCCAGTATCACCAGCCCCTGTTGAATCAATTCCGGATCTGATTCCGTCACTCCTGCTTCAATAAGATCTTTGGCAATTTTCGCAAATATTCGCGACTGGCTGCTCTTCTTTTCAATATTTTCTGACAGAGTGAAAAGTGTTTCAAGCCATTGATTATCTTTTGTTATAATATATTGGCGGATGATGAGCGGACAAGATTCATCGATCTCATCATTCTGGATCTCCTGTAATGCCCGAAGAATTGTCGGTTTATTGGTCTTAAGCGAGGTATCAATAATGATCCGGTTAATGTCAAGGATCATATTCTTCCGGACTCGTCGGCTTCCCTGTTCATTATCGATCTCTTCAATCTTTGATTTAAGTAAATTCCAATCATCCTGAGAAAGGACTTTCTGAATTTTTTTACAGATTTCAAGAGATCGGGCCATGAGCATCACAGATATGTGGAATGTTGAGATTATCTGAATTTGACTGAAATCTCTAATAAAGTTATCTAAGCAATATTCCTAAAATTTCATAGTATTTGTGCATAATAGACAAAATTTAGGGCCATTTTGGCGAAATCGCCCAAGAAACTAATTATCCTCTCAAAAAACGGGTAATTTGGGAAGACCTCCGGGTGTTAGGTGACATCTAGTGCACTAAGTCATCTTAATTTGAGGATATAGACGTTTCAATTTCACTCGAGCATCATGAGAAGTAAATTGCCAATCAACAGATTTTTGGTTACGATTGCGAGTCCGTTCCCACGTATCAGCCTCGAACCGGAGCCTATCAAGATCACCGATTCGTCTTCCCCCCAGACATTGTCGAGTGAAAGCACTCAATTCAATTTCTGCGATATTGAGCCAGCTCCCGTGTTTTGGAGTATGATGAATTTCTAACCGTTTCATTAAGGCAGAAGCCTCTTCAGGAGCAAATGTTTTGAATAAAGCGCCAATCGTGTGAGTATTGTAGTTGTCACAGACAAGAATAACCCGGTCTGCTTCAGGATAACAATCAGTCAGTAATGAGCGAATTTCCATCGCCCAGTCTTCTTTCTTCTTTTTCTCTCTGATGCTTACCTTTCTCCACCCGTTCAGCGGTTCAGTGAACATGAAGACATTTGCCGTTCCATTTCTCTGATATTCATAATCATATTTCTCGATATGATTCGGCCCAGCGGGTAGAGGCGTACGAACTTCCTTTATGAGCTGGATTGGTTGCTCATCCATGCAGATCAACGGAATCTGTGAGGAGTGGGGGCGCCTATAAAGTTCTAAAATGTCCTCCATATGGGCAACAAATTCATCGCTTTGAGCGGGAGGTATTACCCAGCATTTTCGAAGATGCGGTTTTAACTCGTTTTTTTAACGCTCGACCAACGGTATTGGGAGATATTGTGTCCACAATCTCCAGTTCAATGAGCTTGTCGGAGAGTAACCGTAATGTCCAGTTGCCTCGTCCATCGGGAGGTTTGCTGCAGGCAAGGGTAATGAGTTTTGCCTCTTTTTCTCCATCGAGAATATTAGGTGTTGGGGGGGTTTCCCGCTGTTTTCTCTCCAGCGCGGTTTCAAGTCCTTCCTCCACAAATCGTTTGCGGATGTTATACACGGTCTGGAGATGGCAATGAAGATAGTCGGCTATTTCCTGGTCAGATTTCTTCGGTTTATTTATGTCGGAATTTAACAGAATATACGCATGTCTTATCCGGTATGCCGGCCCTTTTCCTTTCCTTACCAAGTCCTCTAATTGATTCCGCTCTTCATCCGTTAATTCTACTCGATAAGTCTTATTCATAATTTTTCATAGATCATACTAA